>ERZ791815.30-NODE-30-length-161647-cov-110.049241_pt1 | contig 161647 bp, 116 predicted proteins | sample MGYA00510302_ERZ791815 | MGnify/ENA primary metagenome ERZ791815 (study PRJEB30046, sample SAMN00791995) | human gut metagenome | study: EMG produced TPA metagenomics assembly of the A metagenome-wide association study of gut microbiota in type 2... | reverse complement strand
ATTTCTTCTGATATACAAGATATTTTATGGTTGTAGCGAACATGGCTACTAAAATTATTGCAAATTTCTTGGTGGTTTCGAGAAAACGCCATTGAGGTTCCAACACCTCCACAGATATTCATCATATTGCTTGCGCACATTGTTGTTTGGAATTCCGAGTATAAGCTTTGCTCCTCTCGTAGCCTTGATGATAAGCATGCCATAATAAAACAGCAGGCTTGGAAATACTTGCGGGTCTGTTATCATTCTTGCAGGGAAGGTGTCATAGAGTGTAGTCACAATCTCTCCTTTCTCGGCAATCGTGCGAATCACGCCCTTTCGGTCGCCATCTAGCTTGTCGAGCTGGATGAGCTTTTTCATCTTGTTATAGTCGGTCTTGGTGTTAGGATCTATCATCGTTGGCATTGGCTGCAATTTCGCCCTTTTCCTTATAATAGTTGAACATCAGATAGACATCTTCTGTAGAAAATCCTAACATCTGGTTGAATTGCTTCTTGGTGGATATATGCCATCCGATGTTGAAACCGCTGGTTACATCATCGAGCGTCACAGGACTCACACCCGTCATAAAGATACGTTCAAACGAACCTTTGAATTTCTTGAAGATATCACGATAGAAATCCTCAGCATGGGTAATGGCACGATTTACTCCTTCACCCTGCTCGTTGAGCACCGTGTTGGTGAAGTTGTCATATTCGTCAATGATGAGATAGGTACGAAGATTCAGCTTCTTTGATTCGTCGTTGATAAGTATCAACTTGTCTACGGCGTCTTCGGCCTCGAAGACCTTCTTTACAAAATCCTCCGAATAGTATTGACGGTAGACATCCACAAAACTATCCAGCTTCACTTTGCAATAACGGTTAAACTTCTCTTCCAGCTGGTCGATACGTCCGCCTACTTGCGAAAAATCAAGATAGAGAACCAGATATTTGCCTTGAAGGGGAGTAGGATTCTTGCCAATCCACCGATTGCCGAACAGATCCTTGAACTTATCCTTCATGTTACAGTCATAATAAGCTTGGAGCATACTGATGAATACGCTCTTGCCAAAATGGCGAGGACGGATAAAGAAGAGGTTTACCGCCTCATCTTCCAATGCTGGCAAATACATCGTCTTGTCCACATAGTAATTGTTTTGCTCTATGATTTGTACGAAGTCATTGCGTCCATAAGATATTCTTTTAGTATCTTGCTTCATATCTCCAGTATTACTTGTAATTTTGTGCAAAGATACAACTTAAGGGAATAATACCAAAGAAAAACGTTTTTTTTCGGTAATCTGCAGAAAACAACATTCCTGGTAGAGACTCATACATTCGTATCTGGATGGTCCCTATATATAATGGTGTAGGACCGCCAATCTCCCCTATATATAATAAGGTGTAGGTTTTATATCGGCAAAATGGAGGAAAACAGGGAAAATGGACGGGTTAGAAGCCCAATATGGGGGCTATTTTATAAAAAACATAAGAAAATTAGCCTTTTTTTGAAAAAAAATGCTCAAAAACTTGCAAGTTTCGAAAAATATACTTATATTTGCAACATGAAAAATCTCCTGGCTGGAGATATGATAAAAACAATAAGAACTGAGTGGCGATAAAAAGCCACGATATAAGAACGATAAAAAATAACTTTTCTAAGAGGACCTTTGAAAGAGAACGAAGAACTTTTCTAAGAGTGCAGACTCTTTTCATCAAACGGAACTCTTAATTCGATATAGAGAATTAATTAATAACTTCCTGCCGAAAGGCTAGGAAAATCGTATAACATTATAAATTATTACCGTATGAAAAGAAAGTATTGTTGCGCGCTGCTTATGGGTGCATTGACAATTGCCTCGGTAAGCACATTTACTTCTTGTAAAGACTACGATGATGACATCAGCGGTTTGCAGAGTCAGATTGACCAATTGAAGAAGACCATTGATGAAATCAATTCTCAGATTACAGCTGGTAGTGTTCTCACAGATGTAGTAAAGAACGACAATGGTATTACAGTCAAATTGAGCAATGGTAAGACTTATGACATCACAAATGGTAAGGATGGTAAGGCTGGCTCAGTTGTTAAAATCGTTGACGGAGTTTGGTACATTGATGATGTAAGCACAGGCTTGAATGCTAAGGGTGACAAGGGCGACAAGGGTGATCAGGGTGACCCTGGTACACCTGGTACACCTGGTACACCGGGTACTGCTGGTAAGGACGGTGCTTACTACTTGCCAAAGGAAGATGGCTATTTCTACAAGGTTGATGGCAATACAGAAACCAAGACCGGCATTATGTGGAAGACAGCTTCTAATGATGCTATCACAGCAGTTATGGGTGAGGAAGACTTGAAATTGAGTCACGTACTCAAGTCTGATGGTACTTATGGTGAGTACACTATCTCTTTGAGCAGTAATCTCCGTGGTATCGTATTCATGAAGGATGGCGACTCTCGTGCTTACGTTGATGGCGTTCCTGCTATCCGCATCTCTTCGTTCGAGTACAAGGCATTGAGTGCTGGTGCAACTAAGGACTCTAAGAATGAGAAATGGACAGAAGGTGCTGCAAAGGTTGTCAATCCTGAGACATACGCTTACTATCACGTGAATCCTGCCAATGCTTCTGAAGAGCAGTTGAAGAACTTGATATTTGCACTTGAGGCTAATGGCGACTTTATCAAATCTCGCGCTAAAGCTTCTGATGATTTCGCTGCAAAGCCTGAATTTGTTGAGTTCAAGGATGGTATTCTGAAGGTTAAGGTTAATGTAACTGGTACTCCAGCTACAGATAAAAACATAACAACCGTAGCTTTGCAGGCACAGAGAAAGAATGGTGAAACTGTGACATCCGATTATGCAACTATCTACAAGACGAATATGGATCCGTTGTATCTCGCTGATATCGAAAAGATAAACAGATCTACTCCAGAGGATTATCACTATCGTCGTGGTACAGTTGGTATCAGTGTTAAGGATACCGAGGCTGGTGCTAAGGTGAAGAACAGTCTTGTTTGGAGCGAAGATGCTCAGAAGAAGGAAGTTGTTGATACCGTAGTTGCTTACAATGGTCAGCTCGACTTGTCTACATTCGTAGGTGTTCATCAGAAGAGTAATACAGGTTGCTCTGTTGTTAAGGATCTTACTCCACTTGGTATGAGCATTAAGTACGAGGTTGTGAAGAACTATAAACTTGGTACAAACCAGACAGATCAGAAGGACTTCGTAACAGTTACTGAGGATGGTATCGTAACTCCTAAGGTATTTACTACCACAGGTGAAGCTGCTATCGATCGTACGCCTATCGTACGTGTAAGCTTGATGAATGGCAGCAATGTAGTTCGGGTTGCTTACGTAAAGATCAAGATTGTTAAGCCAAGTGAGATTAAACCAGCTAAGAATCTTCCATTGACTGTTGACGAATTCAAATTCGTTTGTGGTCAGGATGGAAAGTCTGAAACGACAGTTGAGCAGATCAACGTTCAGTTGTATAACAAACTTGGTATGAGTAAGAATGAGTTCCATAAAGCTTATCCATACTTTACCGATTGCACTCATGTTAAGGGCGATGTTGGTACTGTAGTTGAAAAGCCGGAGACCGATGCAGAAGGTGGAATGACCTATTTGTATACTTGGAAGATTAAGAATGAAGATTTGTGGAAGCATGCAGGTGAAGAGGTTTCTAACGAAATCGTATTCAAGAACGCTCGAACAAATGCAACAGACTCTGTAGTCGTAGTTTTGAAGTCTAAGATCAAGGGCGTCAAGAAGACATACAATGTTTGGAAGACTAAGGGCGAGGTTCCTGCTGGTGAAAATGCTCACTACTACGCTGAGTATTGGAACGCCACTAAGGAGTATGCTAAGCTGAATGTACAGACTCCTAATGAAAACGAGACTGATGCAAATAAGTGCTTGTTCGTAAGTGATTTGAATGCTCCATTCTATAATAAGAATGGTCAGTTGTATCTCGATGAGAGCATTACTAATCTCCAGTATTTCTTCTGTACTGGTAAAGATGGTGTTGCAGCTATCAAGGATATCAACGGTACAAAGGTTACATTCACTGTAAGTACAGATGGTCTTAAGTTGTATGCTTCTGCTAAGGTAGGTAACGTAACTTATACAAATGAGTTGATTGCTACAATTAATAATGTAGAAACAACAGGTGTTTATGATGTTAAGCGTCAGAACTCTATCGTATTGAATAAGGAGAGTAATCTCGCTAAGTACTTGTTGAACACAAATAAGTTGTACACCTTCATCGGTGCAAAGGCAAATGTTTGTGGCGAAACAACCAAGGAAGTTTCTATTACATTTGATGGAAAGGATCACTTCCAGGCTAACTTCATCCGTCCAATCAACATTACAACAAATGCAAATGACAACTTCATTGATGGTGTTGACTTCGGTGAGAAGGGTTCATTCATCACAATCGAGGATTTGATTTCTCCGTCTGATTGGCGTATTGATGCTAAGACCGGAAAGAACCGTCTCTTCAAGGATCATATGACATATTGGGACTTCTATGGTCCATTCGATGTTGAAGCTCTTATCGATGAGGCTAAGTGTGATTTGAATGGTGAACTTCAGGATGTACCTGCAACTATCGTTCTTGCCCAAAGCGATGCTACATCAATGGGAGGTGCTAACTCTAAGTATGGCTTCATCACTTACCGTAACAATGGTGCAGGTGTTCAGAATGCATTCAACTTGTACATCCCTGTTAAGGTTAAGTATGGATGGGGTGAGATTGTAACAGATCCTATTAAGGTTAATGTTGCTACAACTATTCAGGCTAATGCCAGAAAGAAGTAAGTATATCTCAAGATAACATAAAATTAAGGGTGTCTTCCTCAGAGGGCACCCTTTTTTAAAACAAAAACAGAAAAAATGAAAAGATTTTTAGTTTTTATATGTCTGGCAGTTACATTCGTCTTCATGTCATGCGGTGGAGGCAGTAAGCAAGAGAACCATGGTTTTGCAGGCTCTTTTACTGACGAATTTGAAAACAAGTTCGTTCTGAACGAAGATTATACCGGTACGATTCAGTTTGCCGGTAATGAGAAGAAAGAGCAAATCACCTGGAGTGATGGAGATGATCACAAGCGTCCATTTGCCACTATAAAATGGAATGGTGATCCTGCCTATTATTATCTGAGAGACGGAGCACTTTATCGTCAGGAAACTGATATGAATGAAGGTAGAGCTGCCATCAAGATAACTTATGATGAGTAAGAAAGTTCTGTTCTTTCTTATGTGCTGTGCTATATTCACAGCCAGTTGCTCCGAAAAGCAAAAAGAACTGACTCCTGGAGAACGGATGGAGGCTGAATACAAATATGATAAACTGCCCGATTCGAAAAAGTCGAAAATAAAGTTTCTGAAATATGAACATGATTTCGGCAAGGTTGGCTCAAAAAAACTGCAGAAGGTTAGGTTCGATTTTCAAAATATAGGAAAATCTCCATTAATACTCCATGATGTACATGGTTATTGCGGCTGTATTGAAGCTAGTTTCAGTAAAACTCCCATCATGCCAGGCAAAAAAGGATCTGTCATCATCACTTATGATGGGAAAGGATCTGTTATCGGGAGTTTTAATAAAGAAATTGTAGTTAATTCAAATGCTTCAAACAAATACATAAGTTTGTTTGTCAAAGGAGTGAATCAATAACAAAACAATTAAATTATGATGAAATCTATTAAGTGTTTATATGCAGCTTCTTTGCTCGCCATCGGCTCTACAGCCGCTATGGCGCAAGCATCCTACACAGACAAGGATGGAAACGAATATCAGTTTAAGCGTCACTGGTTCCTGGATGTTCAGGCTGGTGGGCAATATACTGTGGGTGAGGCAAGCTTCTCAGACCTGTTTTCTCCTAACTTCCAGGGTGCCATCGGCTACCAGTTCTCTCCTGTTTTCGGACTCCGTGGTCAGATAAACGGTATCTGGAGCAAGGGCGGATGGAATGGATACAAGGCTACCAAGGACGGTACTCCGTATACCGCCAGCTACAAATGGAAATATGTAGCTCCGGGTGTGGACTTTATGTTCAACCTCTCTAACCTCTTCTGTGGCTGGAACCCGAACCGCGTGTTCAACGCTACTGCCTTCGTTGGTGGTGGTATCAACTGGGCTGGAGCTAACCAGGAGGTAAACGACCTGGCTGCCAACATCAAGAATCAGAGCAACTATCTGCTGGAATATCTCTGGCAGGGAAAGAAGGTTCGCCCATACGGCAGAGCCGGTATCGATCTGGAATTCAAGGTAAGCAAGGCTGTGAGCATCATGCTCGAAGGCAATGCCAACATGATTTCTGACAAGTACAACTCTAAGAAGGCAGATAACCCTGACTGGTACTTCAATGCACTGGCAGGTGTACGCATCAACCTGGGCAAGAGCTATACCAAGAAGGCTAAGCCGGTAGAGGAACCTGCTCCGGCACCAGCTCCTAAGCAGGAATATGTAGCTCCTAAGCCAGAGCCTAAGCCAGCTCCTGTAGAGAAGAAGGTAGAGGAGATTCGCCGTGACATCTTCTTCACCATCAATTCTTACAAGATTGCTCCTGCTGAGGATGCTAAGATCCGTGAGGTGGTTGACTTCCTGAACAAGAACACAGAGGCAAAGGTTGTAGTAACCGGCTATGCTGACAAGGGTACAGGCAATGACGTCATCAACGATCGCATCGCTGCCAAGCGAGCAGCAGCTGTGGTTTGGATGCTGACAAAGAAATATAATATACCTTCAGAGCGCATTACAGAAGAATCTAAGGGTGCACGTGTGCAGCCTTTTGCAGAAAACGCAGAGAACCGTGTAACGATCATGATCGCTAAGTAGTACGGTAAGTTTATAATGCGACAATCAATTATTTTAATTGGTGGCGGGGCATCCTCAAGGGTGCCCCGTTTTTCGTTCAGATATCCCTTCCTTCTCCCGCTCATTTTGTTATTTTTTCACCATTTCTTGCAGTTTCTCAATATTTTGTTGTACCTTTGCAACGTATTAAAAAATAAGCGATTATGGGACGAGCTAAAAGAATACCTTACGGAGTGTCTGACTTCATCGACATCATTGAGAGAAATCAATATTATGTCGATAAGACCATGTATATACCTAAGTTAGAGGATGAGCCTGATGCCTTGTTCTTTATTCGCCCTCGCCGTTTTGGCAAGAGCTTGTTTATCAGTATGCTGAGGGCTTATTATGACATCAAACGTAAAGATAAGTTTGATAAGTTGTTTGGCAACCTTTGGATCGGTTCGCATCCTACAGAAAATCAGGGAAAGTATCAAGTCTTGTTTTTTGATTTCTCCAAGATAGGAGGTTCGATAGACCAATTGGAAGAAAACTTCAATGCCTATTGCAATGAATGTATTGATAGCTTTATCGAAACTTATCAGGAGTATTATCCCGAACGAGTAGTGGAAAGTGTGTTGAAGGCAAAAACTGCTGCCAGAAAGTTGAATGCCATTGGGATTGCTGCAGAGAAAAAGAATCTTCCACTTTATCTTATAGTAGATGAGTATGACAACTTTACCAATGTTGTGCTCAATGAGCAGGGGGAGGAAGTGTATACGGCTCTTACCCATGCCAGTGGTTTTTATCGGGAGATTTTCAAGGTGTTTAAGGGAATGTTCTCTAAAATCTTTATGACAGGCGTAAGTCCTGTTACACTGGATGATTTGACCAGTGGATTCAACATCGGATGGCATATCTCTACCAAGCCTGCATTTAATCAAATGCTTGGTTTCTCTACCGAAGATGTAAGAGATCTCTTCACTTATTATAAGGAGAATGGGGAAATTCGACCGGATAGTGATGTGGAGGCTATCATAGAAGAGATGAAACCATGGTATGACAACTATTGTTTCTCTAAGAGTGCGTTGAAGACTCAGAGTAAGGTTTTCAACAGCGATATGGTGTTCTATTATTTGCGAAATTATCGTGAGACAGGTGAAGGTCCAGAGAATATGATGGACCCTAATACCAAGACAGATTATGGCAAGATGAAGAAATTGCTGCAGCTTGATAAACTGGATGGCGACCGTAAGGGTGTTCTGCGTACCATCATCGAGAATGGAGAAATAATAGGTAATATTGAGGAAAGTTTTCCTGCCAAATTGTTGGTAAGACCACAGATATTTATCAGTCTTCTGTTCTATTATGGAATGTTGACAATAAAGGGAACACGCGGAGACCAGCTGGTGCTTGGCATTCCAAATAATAATGTTCGCAAGCAATACTATACCTATCTGCTGGAGCAATATGACGAAGTCTGTGCGGTAGACGAAATGAGTCTTAAGTCTTTGTTTACCGATATGGCTTTTGATGGTCAATGGAAACCTGCGCTGGAGTTTATGGCACAGGCTTATGCCAAGGTCTCTTCCGTTAGAGATAGCATAGAGGGTGAACGTAATCTGCAAGGTTTCTTTATGGCATATTTGAATCTGAACAGTTACTATTATACGATGCCCGAATTGGAATTGAATCATGGATATTGTGACTTTTTCCTGTTGCCAGACTTGACTCATTACGATACCAAGCACAGCTATATTATCGAACTGAAGATGCTGTCAAAGAAAGATTTTGGAGCTATGGCTGATAACGGCAGACAAACCAAGGCGGAAGAGCAATGGGAGCAAGCTGTGGAACAAATAAACCGATATGCCGATGCTCCAAGGGTAGAAGCCTTGCGTCAAGGTACCAAACTCCATAAGATAATTATGCAGTTTGAGGGGTATCAGTTGAGGAAGATAGATGAAATTGATTAAAGAAGATAAGCATTTTGTCTCTTAAACTCTGGGTTTTGGTTAATTTTACATCTTTTTTTCCTCATTCTCATTATTTTGTTGTACCTTTGCAGCTAAAATAATAATAAATTGCAAGAAAATGGGAAAGATTATATTGACGGGCGACCGTCCTACAGGTAAACTTCACCTGGGTCATTACATCGGCTCTCTGCAGCGCCGAGTACAACTTCAGAACGCTGGCGACTTCGACAGAATGTTCGTTTTCATGGCAGATGTTCAGGCTTTGACTGATAATGCCGACAATCCTGAGAAGATTCGCCAGAACATTACAGAGGTGGCTCTTGACTATCTCTCTGCGGGCCTCGACCCACAGAAGTGTACACTCTATATCCAGAGTATGATTCCAGAGTTGGCTGAGTTGACTACCTATCTGATGAACCTCATCAGCGTATCTCGTGTTCAGCGTAACCCAACCGTGAAGACTGAAATCAAGATGCGTAACTTCGAGGCAAACATTCCGCTCGGTTTCTTCTGCTATCCTGTGAGTCAGGCTGCCGACATCACCGCTTTCAAGGCTACAACCGTGCCTGCCGGTGAGGACCAGGAGCCTATGCTGGAGGTAACCCGCGAGTTGGTTCGCCGTTTCAACCAGACTTATGCACCTGTATTGGTAGAGCCGGAGATTCTGCTTCCAGAGATTGCCTGCTGCCGTCGTCTTCCTGGAACTGACGGTAAGGAGAAGATGAGTAAGAGTCTCGGTAACTGTATCTACATGAGCGACGATGAGAAGACCGTTTGGAAGAAGGTGAAGAAGATGTCTAACGGTGAGCCACGTATGAGCATGGAAGAGCCGGGACATCTGGAGGGCAATGCCGTGTTCACCTATCTCGAGGCATTCTCTACTCCTGAGGACTTCGCTGAATTCTGGCCAGAGTTCAAGACTTTGGATGAGTTGAAGGAGCAGTATGTGAAGGGTGGTATCGGTGACGGCACCTGCAAGAAGTTCCTGAACAGCGTCATCAACAAGATGCTCGACCCAATCCGTGCCCGCCGTCATGAGTTTGAGCAGGATATTCCTGAGGTATTCAATATCCTGAAGAAGGGTAGCGAGGATGCCCGCGAGTTTGCAGCCCAGACCATGGATGAGGTTCGCAAGGCTATGCGTATCGACTATTTCAGCGATGCTGCCTATATTGAGGAGCAGGCTGCGAAATTTAAGGTTTGATGATGATGTAAAAGATAGAAATATAAAGTGAAAAGGCAAAAGTTATCGTCAGCTGGTAACTTTTGTCTTTTTTATATTATTATGATATGTTTTTAACGCAAAAAACAAAATAATTTCTTTTCTTATCCTTTGTTCTCGTTTTTTTTTCTTATTTTTGCAAACAGAATAAATAAAAGAAGCAGAGTATAATGAAAATGAGAAAAATGCTCCAATACAGACTTGCTGATTTAGATAGTATGCTGGTATTGCTCTTCGCCTTTTTGCAACCCATCTCGGCTCAAAAAGCTGATGACAATGTGCATATATTGCAATGCAATGATAGATACGTCTTCAAAACTGATGACGCAGGTAAGACTATTGTTGTTAACACTACGGATTATGAGTATGGTGTAACCCAATATTCCGCTCTAGTTCAACCAGGTGCTTATTACGGAGAGTTTATTCGTTTGGACAAGGCACAGTGTAAGGGGTATGCACAATACAAGTCTGCCATTCCTCGTAATGTCTTTTACGATGATACCAAGATTTGCTACTTTAGCTATCAGATTCCAAAGGTTGGCAAGACTCTGAAGGCTTCTTTTACTCGAACCTATCTCAATCCTATTTATTTCACAACTATTCCTTTGTGTGAAGCTAATTATGTAGAGCATAAGAAGATAGAGGTAATCAAGCCAAAAGCCTTCCAGCAGTTTCGGATAAAAGAATATAATCTTCCTGCTGGTATAGAGAAAAGTACTACATGTAATGCTGAGGGAGATTCCGTTTTTACTTATGTGATTCATTCCTTACCTGCACAGCTGATAGAACCTAATTCTCCATCTTGGGGATATAGTGCTCCTCATCTCTTGGTGTTGGGAGCATTCCAAAGTCTGCAAGATATGTTTGTCTGGTCTCATCAGTTGGCTAATGTGGATTGCTCTATTCCTAATCAAGAAGAAATACTAAGAGAGATACAGAAAGGGGCAAAAAACGATTATGACAAGATAGCCAATACTTATGCCTGGGTACAGCAGAATATCAGATATTTGGCTTTTGAGGCAGGCATTTCTGCCCATCAACCGGCAACACCTGCTGAAACTATTCGTAAGCGTTATGGTGATTGCAAGGCTATGGCTCTTTTGCTCAAAACCTTGCTCAAGGCTCAAGGCTTTGATGCTCGTCAAACGGATATAGGGACATGGGATGTACCTTATTCTTTGCAGGAAAATCCTTCTATTGCATCTATTGATCATGCGATATGTACGGTTTTCTATCAGGGAAAGCCATATTATCTGGATGCTACGAATCCATATGTTCCTCTAGGCTATGTGCCAGACAATATACAAGGAAGGATGGCTTTGGTAGAAGACGCAGATAGCTTTCGTATGAATAAGTTACCTGAACTGGCTGCTGATTCTTGCTTTTCTTCTATAACATATCAGACAACCTTAGAATCTGGGGATGATGGAAACTACGATATAAAGGGAAAATTGTACTCTAAATGGAAGGGCGATATGAAGTCTTGGATACTAGTGGGGAATGACGCTACGGCACAAGATGAAAAAGAGAAGGCCTTGGTGGCAGCGATGGGGGTTGATGAACGATTGGATAAGATTGGGGATATAGTGATGACGGGAAATCGTCCTCGGGATGAGTCTTTGAATATCACTGCTTTTTTTATGAAAAAGGGAGCTGGGCAACTGGTTGACGGTAGTGTTTATTTAGATGCCAATCTCGATGAGAGCCTTTTTCTGGCTCCAGTGGATACAACCAAACGGGTTTCCGATTACATGATAGACTTGCGGTCTAAGGAAGTACGTGATGTAAAGATTTTGATTCCAGAGAAAATGGAGGTCAGTAGTCTCCCCGCACCTTATCAGATTCATACTGCATGGGTTGATTTTTGTCGCACTTATTCTCAAGCAGGTAATCAGATTGTTATGCATAAGGAGTGTGTAATACACCACAGACGTGTTCCGCGAAGTGAAATCCCTGCTTGGAATAAGATTATAAGTGATTGGGGAGCAGCTTGTAATGAGCAAGTAGTATTAAAGGAAAAATGAGTTAAATGTATTATTCATAGTCAAAAAGTTGAATTATGGGAAAGATTAAAGTAATCAGAGTTGTCTTCAGTATTCTGTTGGTACAGCTCTTGACGTTGTCAGTGAATGCTGACGAGAAAGCTGATTATTTGAAGTTGGCGCAAAAGGTGCGGCAAGAAGTTTGGAGCAGTACGCCTGCTGACTTTCAAAAACGAACGGTTCCCGACAGATACAAGAATGCTTCGGCCGTCATACTATCTTATTATCGGGAGTTGAGCACGGATTATTATCGTAAGGCAACGGCTGATCTGGTGCTCAATCTTCGCCTTACTCGTCAGATAGACTGTACGGATATGGAGCGTATGTTAATTCAAATCAATGACAAAAAGGCGTTGAAGGATTATTCTGAGTTTACTTTCAAGACGAAAAGTAGAAAGTGGACCTGGGGATATCATCATAAAACGCAAACGGTGCTTGGCATTCGTGTTATAAAGAAGAATGGTAACGTACAGGAAGTAAGTTTAGATGACTATGTAGATGTCAAGGAAGGCAAAAATGACAAGGACTTGAGTCAGAAGATAGCTGTGCCTGGTTTGGAAGTGGGAGATTGTATTGATGTCTTTTCTCTAGACCAAATAGATACACAGGAACAACAGCTGGATCCTTTCTATTTTGTTCTTCGTCAAGACGAACCTGTCCTTTATACCAAGGTTCACTGTGTGCTAGACCAAAGTCTGGCCACCGTCTATCGGACGATGAATGGTGCCCCTGATTTTACTCAGACCACAGACAAGGACAAAAATGCAGTGCTTGATATGGTTATGGATAAGCCGGTAGATGCAGAATCATCCATTTGGTATAATCCTTTGGAGCAGTCACCTTTTATAGAGATGTATATTACCCCGACCAAGGCTAAAGTGGCAGTAGTAGAGAAAGCTATGCGCCAAAAAGGTGTTCGAGGCAATCCTGATGTAACACCAATCCTGCAAGACGATTGGAAATTGCTGAAATCTTATGTGTCTAAGGGGGGATATTCTCCTGCTGGTCTTCCTAGTACGTACAAGAGCGTCTTCAAGTCTGCCAAAAAAGAGGGGATGTCTGCCGAGGAGAAAGCTGACCGTATTTATTCTTTTGAGTATGTTAGTAGGGGAGCTTCTCAGAGGGTTTTTAATACAGTGGCAAATTATTTGCGTAAATTGGGCGTGGAAATAGAAATGGGCATTACCACTCCGTTTGGTGCATTGCCTGTTGATAAACTGATTAATTATAATTCTACATCTTGGTTCTTCCGCCTTAAGGGAACTGATGTGTACTACTTCCCTGGAACTTATCCTAAGGTTGCTTCCGAGATACCTTATATATATCAAGGAAGAAAGGCGTATATGCAAGATTCCGAGGAACAAATAACGATACCTGTGAGTCAAGCTGAAGACAATAAGTCGGTTACAGATATGGTGGTTAAACTTGATGGTACTAAACTTGATATCAGTAGGAAGGTAACTTATTCGGGTGAACAGAAAATGTACGGTCAGTCTTTGGTGAGTCCTGATAACACGCTTTTTGGTTCAAGCCAACTTGAAGCTTATTGGCGATATTTGAAATACGATGACAAAGATCCGTACTCTTGTTATACTAAGAAGGAATCTGCTGAATTAAAAGGAGCTTTCAATGAATATCGGAAAAATGCCATAGATCCGTTTAAGGCTGAAATCAGTAGTTATCACGATGGTGATCCAGTGCAAGTCGGTGGCTATGGAGTAGATTGCGTGGGAATCCGTCGAGATAGTTCTAACTTTGTTTATCATGTAGATTATGTGATGGATGGAATGGTGAAACGAGCTGGAAATAACTATTTGTTGTCGGTAGGTAAGTTAATAGGAAGTTCGTTGAAACTGGAAGGCAAGGATCGAGAGCGTATCGATGATGTTTGGCGCAAGATGGCGTTTGTTGATGAATGGAATATAGAGATTCCGTTGCCGCAAGGATATAAGGTCTCTGCTGAAGCATTAAAGAAGATTGAGACTTCGGTGGCTAATGAGTGTGGAGAATTCACGGTTAAGGCTACCGCTGGAAATGAAAGTGTAAAAGTGTATGTGCGCAAATGTTTTGCTCATAGAGTGGAACCTGTCTCAAACTGGAGCAAACTGTTGGCTTTGGTTGACGCTTGTAGCGCTTTCGCTGATAAGCAGATGGTAATAGCGAAATGAATGTAAGTTTATTGAGTATATTTTTAAATTCTAAAAGAGGTGGTTACAGCTTGAAGGTCATATGCCGGTAAAACTAAATGAGGTTTAAAAATTGAAAAAGGTGAATAAACGAATATTACAATTAGCGGTGCCGTCGATAATATCCAATATCACGGTGCCGCTTTTGGGTTTGGTTGATGTCGCTATCGTCGGGCATATCGGCGATGCGGCTTACATCGGAGCCATTGCCGTGGGGTCGATGCTATTCAATGTCATCTACTGGCTTTTCGGATTCCTGAGAATGGGAACCAGCGGAATGACTTCGCAGGCTTTGGGAAGGAGAGATTTGACTGAGGTGCTGAGGCTCCTGGTGCGCTCTCTGAGTATCGGTGTGGGGATAGGAGTGCTGTTCTTCGTTCTCCAGAAATGGCTGATAGGCTGCGGACTCTGGGCGATGTCGCCGGAAGCGGATGTCGTGGAACTGGCACGGAGATACTGTTATGTCTGTATCTGGGGAGCCCCGGCAGTGCTCGGACTCTACGGATTTACGGGCTGGTTTATCGGTATGCAGAACACGCGCATTCCGATGATGGTATCGCTGACGCAGAATGTGGTGAACATCATAGCCTCTCTGCTGCTGGTCTTTGTCGGCGGTATGACGGTAGAAGGCGTGGCGCTCGGAACGGTCATTGCCCAATGGTGGGGATTCCTGATGGCATGTCTGTTCTATCGCATCTGTTATCGCCGGTTAAGCAAGTATGACTATCGCCGGCATCTCTTTGCTGCCGAACCGCTGAAGCAGTTTTTCTCGCTCAATAAGGATATCTTTCTCCGCACCCTCTGTCTGGTGGCGGTCAACCTCTTCTTTACGGCGGCAGGTTCCAGAGAGAGTACCATCGTGCTGGCTGTGAATACGCTGCTGATGACGCTCTTTACCATCTTCTCTTATTTTATGGATGGTTTTGCCTATGCGGCAGAGGCGTTGAGCGGCAAGTATTATGGAGCCCGCAACATGGGGGCATTCCGCGAGGTGGTTAGAAGAACGATGGGCTTTGGAGCTGTCGTGGCAGTAGGTTTCACCTTATTATATATAGTGGGTGGCGAGAATTTCCTCTCTTTGCTCACGAGCGATAAGCAGGTGATAGCTGCATCGGGCGAATATTTCTGGTGGGCTGTGCTGATTCCGCTGTCTGGCATGTCGGCATTCGTCTTCGATGGCATCTTTGTAGGTATCACCCAGTCTAAGTCGATGCTCAGTTCTACCGCCGTAGCCTCGGCTTCGTTCTTCGGTCTGTTCTTCGGCTTGCATCCTTTTCTGGGCAATCATGCCCTGTGGTTGGCCTTCATTCTCTACCTCTTGTTAAGGGGACTCGTACTGTTCGTCATTTACCGTAAAAAACTGCGGTAAATGACGAATTATGTTTTTATGGAATATATTAGTAGAAATAATGTACATCTTTCATAAAAATTGCACACTGAATTATAGTGTGCGCATTTTTGTGAAAAACTACATTAATATAGTTTAAATCTTAGGCTTATATTCTTTTTCTTAGCCGAAAATTAGTAATTTCGCAGAGCAAAACTTAAAAAGAAAAGAGTAAATGACAGCAGAAGAATATTTTCAGCAAGGTAATGCCTGGCGAAAGCAGGGTGACTTTAAGCGTGCCCTCGACTGCTATATGGAGGCCATTGCCCTCGATCCGGAGAGCCCTGCCGTAGCAGCCAAGGAGATGCTGGATGATATCATGAGCTTCTATTGCAAAGACTACTACAATCCATAACAACCGACAGGTGGACAGCAGGAGCTTTGTTTACTCCAAGAGTAAAGATAATTAGTAAGAAATTAGAATATGAGTAAGATTAAAGGGGCTATTGTAGTCGACACCGGGCGTTGCAAGGGATGCTCGCTCTGTGTGGAGGCTTGTCCTCAGCATGTCATCGCATTGGCAGAGAAAAAAGTCAATGTGCATGGTTACCGTTATGTAGAGGCAGCTGTACCTGATGCGTGTGTTGGTTGCACTTCGTGCGCCATCGTGTGTCCGGACGGCTGTATCACTGTTTATCGTAAGAAGGAGGACTAAATAATGGCAAATCAGGAAGTTACATTAATGAAAGGCAATGAGGCAATAGCCCATGCCTGTATCAGATGTGGTGCGGATGGCTTCTTCGGCTATCCTATCACACCTCAAAGTGAGATTATAGAGACGCTGGCTCTGCTCAAGCCATGGGAAACATCAGGTATGGTGGTTCTGCAGGCTGAGAGTGAGGTGGCGGCTATCAACATGGTTTATGGTGGCGCCGGTGCCGGTAAGCGTGTCATTACCACTTCTTCAAGTCCGGGTGTGGCTTTGATGCAAGAGGGTATCTCTTACATGGCAGGTGCTGAGATTCCGGGCGTTATCGTCAATGTGCAACGTGGCGGTCCGGGTCTGGGTACCATCCAGCCATCCCAGAGTGATTATTTCCAGGCTACCCGCGGTGGTGGTAACGGCGACTATAATGTTATCGTGCTGGCTCCTGCTTCTGTTCAGGAGATGGCTGATTTCGTTGATCTCGCCTTTACGCTTGCCTTTAAGTATCGTAATCCTGCGATGATTCTGAGCGATGGTGTCATTGGTCAGATGATGGAAAAGGTGGTTCTGCCTCCTGTCAAGCCTCGACGTACCGAGGAGGAGATTGCAAAGGAATGTCCTTGGGCTACCATCGGCCGTCCGAAGAGTCGTCCAATCAACATCATGACCTCTCTGGAACTCAAGCCTGAGGTGATGGAGGAGCGCAATATTGCTCTTCAGGAGAAATACAGAAAAATCCGTGAAACCGAGGTTCGTTATGAAACCGAGCAAATGGATGATGCCGACTATGTTATCGTAGCCTTCGGTAGTGCGGCACGTATTGCCGAGAAGAGCATCGAGAATGCGCGTGAGCAGGGCATCAAGGTAGGATTGTTCCGTCCTATCACCCTCTGGCCTTTCCCTGAAAAGGAGATTCATGAACTCGCCAAGACCAAGAAGGGCATTCTGGTTGTAGAAATCAATGCCGGTCAGATGGTTCAGGATGTGCGACTAGCTGTGAATGGTCAGACTCCTGTGGAGCACTTTGGTCGTCTGGGCGGTATCGTACCGGAGCCGGAGGAAATCGTTGAAGCATTAAAGAAGTTAATAAAATGAATGATATAATTTCACCAGAGAATCTGGTATATAAGAAGCCTACACTGATGAACGATACCCCGATGCATTATTGCCCGGGGTGTTCGCATGGCGTAGTTCATAAGCTCGTTGCCGAGGTTGTAGAGGAGATGGGCATGGAGGATAAGACGGTAGGCGTATGTCCGGTGGGCTGCGCTGTCTTTGCTTATCGCTATTTGGATATTGACTGGCAGGAGGCTGCTCATGGTCGTGCACCTGCTGTAGCTACGGGTATCAAGCGCTTGTGGCCTGATCGTCTTGTCTTCACTTATCAGGGCGATGGCGACCTGGCTTGCATCGGTACCTGCGAAACTATCCACGCCCTGAACCGTGGTGAGCATATCGCCATCATCTTCATCAATAATGCCATCTATGGTATGACCGGCGGACAGATGGCGCCAACCACCCTGTTGGGTCAGAAAACTGCTACCTGTCCTTATGGTAGAGAGGCTGATCTTCATGGTTATCCACTCAATATTACCGAGTTGGCAAGTCATCTGCAGGGTACTTGTTATGTAACCCGCCAGAGTGTGGAGACCGTGTCAAGCATCAAGAAGGCAAAGAAGGCTATCCGCAAGGCGTTCGAGGCAAGCATGCAGGGCAAGGGCTCCAGCCTGGTAGAGATTGTTTCTACCTGCAACAGCGGTTGGAAACTCTCACCTGTTGAGGCCAACAAGTGGATGGAAGATAACATGTTTAAGCAGTATCCTAAGGGTGACCTGAAGGATACAACGAACATGTAATGTTGAATGTTGAATGTTGAATGTTGAATTTGGCATTTACAAAAGATTAGAACAATGAAGACAGAAATCATTATATCCGGTTTTGGCGGTCAGGGCGTTCTCTCTATGGGAAAGATTCTGGCTTATTCAGGACTGATGGAGGATAAGGAGGTAACCTGGATGCCTGCTTACGGGCCAGAGCAGCGTGGCGGTACAGCCAATGTAACGGTCATTGTGAGCGACAGTCGCATCTCTTCGCCTATCCTGAGCCATTATGATGTAGCCATCGTGCTCAACCAGCCGTCGCTCGACAAGTTTGAGCCGAAGATTAAACCAGGCGGCATCCTGATTTATGATGGCTATGGTGTGATGAATCCTCCACAGCGCAAGGACATCACCATTTATCGCATTGATGCGATGGACAAGGCTGCCGAGATGAAAAACTCCAAGGTGTTCAATATGATTGTTTTGGGCGGTCTACTGAAGGTTTGTCCTGTTGTGAGCACCGATGGTTTGACCAAGGCGCTTTACAAGTCATTGCCAGAGCGCCATCATGGTTTGATTCCGCTGAACATGCAGGCAGTGGAAGAGGGAATGAAGATTATCGAAAAGGTAGATTAAATTCAATCATCATTATAGATAAGGGAGCGGGCTGTGTTGCGATGCAGTTCGCTCCCTTGTTTCATTAGGCTGGGTTGAAAAGGAAAAAATGATGCATCTTGCAGATTATATATTTAATTTGCATCATGTAGTTTGCTACATTCAAAAACTGTTGTTGAATGTTTTTCATATTTTAAACTAAAGAAAGTTGTTCTTTTCCTTGGCATTTCCAATTCTTTTCTTTAATTTTGTGGCGTTAATTTAAAAGAAAGGAATAAGATGGAAACGATTAATATTCAGTTTCAAGTACCTTCTACAGATCAATATACGCTTGACGAATTTGTCGCTAAGCTCAAAGACTATGCAGAAAAATTAGCCAGTTCTATCTCCAAATCAGGAAACAGTTATCAGGAAACTTATATGAGTCAGGCAGAGCAGGAAGCCTATGTGGCAGAAAGTCTCAACCGTGCTCTTGATGAACTGGAAGCCCATAAGAAGAATGGGACTAAGCCGATGGATGCTCGTGATTTGTTGAGAAGACTTCGGGAAGAGGAGGCGTAGTATGAAGGTTAAAATTTATACGGAAAAAGAATTCGACCTGTATGGTTGAAATTGCCCTTTCAGGCTGTTTCAATCTATGTACAGATGACCAGCCAAGAATTAAAATCGATGCCGGATAGTGCAAAATAGAAATAATTGCAAACGTTTAATTGTAAAATATGGTACAACATAAGATTATCAAAAGATTGGAGACGATTGTTGTCTTTCTGATGCTGCTTGTTGCCACTACAGCGCAAGCCAAGCGAGTTGTTGAGCGTCCTTACTTCTTAGGCTCAAACAATCACAAATTAGAGATTGAGCGTGTTACGCTCGATAAGAAAGCTACATTTCTTGACGTGAAAATATATCAGGCCAGTGGAGAGGTGGGCATAGATTCACATGTTTCTATTATGGCAAATGGAGTAAAATATGACTATATAGGCAGCAAGCAATTGCCTAAAGGGGTATTCGTGAAAGTGCCCGAATGTGGATATGTTGCAGCCACATTGCGCTTTAAACCAATGCCCGAGACTACAACAGAGTTTGACTTTCGTGAAATAGCCGACAATTCCGGCTGGAATATTTATGGAGTGCGTCTCGATGGCAAGCGTCCACAGGCCGACATTCCGCAACACTTGCTGCAACAAGCACCTGATAAGAACAGCAAGTTACCAGCAACCGACCTTAATCTTGGCAAGACTGTTGTAGCTGTGCGCCTGCTTGGATATAAACCAGAATACAAGACCACGCTCGATATTATAGTTGATAATTGGTTCTCGCCACAACGCATGCCATTCGCCCATGACTCTATAGGCGTAGATGGTACTTGTCGAGTCAGCGCCAATGCGATATTGCCAACTGTAGCAACTATACGCATAAACAGAATGGAGATACCATTTCTTGCCGTACCTAATGACACGACAACCGTGACCATCGACCTACCAACACTTACCCTTGCCGCTACACACCTTTTTGCAAATGATTCTGAAGTAAAGAAATTTGTATGGTTTGAAGGCAAACACGCTGCCGTAGATACTGAATTGCAGAGCGTAAAGACTATGCTTGATGTATATGGCGATACTTTCTTTGATGATATCTGCGGAATGACTCCATTGCAATATCGTGATTATGTACAGCAGGACTATGAACGACTATCGGCTGTCATCAATTCCAATGCAGCTATTGGCTCCGCCACCCGAACATTGGCGCAGAATATCCTGTCTATGAATTATGCATCGGCTCTGTTTGGCTTTAAGAACAATATATCTATGGCTCCAATGATAACTGGTAAGAGAGGTGTGCCACGTGCCGACATGCGTATCGACACCCTGTCTTATTTCAAGCCTCTGGAGCAACTATCCGTGCTTCGTTCAAAGGATCAGCGTTACTATCATTATCTATCCGACTTCACGTCAGCTCTTCGCCGTCAATATATGTCTGCCGACCCTTTGTTAGACGATATCGCTATTGGTAAGCGTCTAAGTCGTTCGTTCAACCGCAAATGTCCTCTTACCGAACAGCAGATAGCGGTGGCTCATGACAGTATAGCCAACGATATGGTGCGCGAATTAATTCTTGCCAATAACGATGATTTAAAGTCGCAACTGTCAGCTGCCAACAAAAAAATGGAAGAGATTAAAAAGATGGCCAATATCTCTTCTTTATACTTATCAATTATTGACATAGACCCTAAGATGTCTGCCCAGCAGATATTGCCCACGATAACAGATAAGTATAAAGGTAAAGCTGTGCTCATCGATTTCTGGAACACGTGGTGCGTGCCATGCAGGGCAGCAATGTCGGCCATTCGTCCTTTGAAAGAACAACTTCATGATGTGGTGTATGTCTATATAGCTGATGCCTCATCGCCTGTAGATAAATGGGGCGAGATGATAAAGACAATAAGTGGCGTGCATGTGCGCTTGACCAAAGAACAGGCTGCTGCTCTTGCCGAAATTCATAAGTTCTCGGGCATTCCTACCTATTTTGTTGTAAATAAGGAAGGAAAGATAACCTATCAGAAGACAAGCTTTCCTGGAGTGGAAACGTTAAGGGAACAACTGGTGTCTGCCATGCGTTAACGTTCGGTCCAGAACAGTTGAGATACCGTTTATGTATGGTTGAAATTGCCCTTTCAGGCAGTTTCAACCGTACAGATCGAAAGAATTCATTATCATTGATTTGTTGACAATCTATGATAAAGGAGAAATCTCTAATATCTCTGATGAGTTTATCAGCTTTTTGCTTGATAAACGTGAAAATGTCTAATACATAGAATAGGTCTCTTTTTTGTCCTTGCCCCTGATTTGCAACAAACTTTAACGCTGTTGCCGCTGATTTGCGACAAAAAAGTAGTATCTTTGCCCCTGATTTGAAACAAATGCGTATGTTTAGACGAAATATCATCAGTAAATTGGAGGCTTGGAAGCAAGACAAAAAGCATAAGCCTCTTATCCTGAGAGGAGCTCGACAGGTTGGCAAGACAACTGTGGTCAATGAGTTTGGCTCTCAGTTTGATAATTATCTATATTTCAATCTGGAAAGAAATGAGAATGCCAAGTTGTTTGAAATGGAGATTCCTTTAGACGACCTGGTGAATATGCTGTATGCCAGTGTCGGTAAGGTTAAGAAAGAAGGAACTACACTTCTTTTTATCGACGAGATACAGAATTCTCCTAAAACCATAGCACTACTCAGGTATTTCTATGAACAGAGACCAGATTTGTATGTTATTGCTGCTGGCAGTCTGTTGGAGAATCTGGTGGATGTTAAAGTCAGTTTCCCTGTGGGAAGAGTACAGTATCTGGCTTTGCGACCTTGTTCGTTTTCGGAGTTCCTGGGGGCTATCGGCAAGAATAATCTGCTTGCCGTACTCTCGCAGAAGGCTGAGTATACGGTTGCCTTCCATGAACAGTTGATGCATCTTTTCAATCAATATACCATTGTGGGAGGGATGCCTGAAGCAGTGCAGCAGTATGCTGAAACCCAAGATGTCATTGGTATCGAAGATGTTTATGAAACTCTGGTGCAAGCCTATAAGGATGATTCTGAGAAATACGTCAGAGGCAATAAGTTGACTGACGTGGTGAGATTCATCCTCTCCTATGGTTGGGCTTTTTCGGGTGAGACCATTACGTTAGGCAACTTTGCCAATTCTGGCTATAAGTCAAGAGAGGTGGGCGAGGCTTTTAGATTGCTGGAGAAGGCTATGCTCTTGGAGTTGATTTACCCTGTATCTTCTACCCAGTTGCCGATTATCCCTGAGACCAAGCGAATGCCAAAACTCATCTGGTTTGATACGGGATTGGTGAACTATCAGGCGGGAATCAGAAAGGAAATCATTGGCTCTACCGATATGGTGGACAGTTGGCGTGGGCATATTGCAGAACAAATTACGGCTCAGGAGTTATTGGCTTTGGAAGATAGGGTGGGACAGCATCGCTCGTTTTGGGCAAAGCCGAATAACGGTGCAGAGGTTGATTTCATTTTTTCTCATAACTCCAAGCTTTATCCGATAGAGGTAAAGAGCGGAACGAATGCCCATCTCCGTTCACTTCAGGTGTTTATGGATAGTTCTGATGTAAACATAGCCATCCGTATCTGGTCAAAGCCTTATTCTATAGATAAGGTCAAGACCATTCATGGCAAGGAGTTTACGTTGATCAATCTTCCGTTTTATCTGATAGGTAATTTGCGGAGCGTATTGGATGCTGTTGTCGAAGAATAAAGGGTAGATACAAAAACAAAAGAATTCAGCAAATAAGCATCTTGGCTATTTGCTGAATTCTCAATTCATATTCTATTTTTTCCTTTTATTCTTTACTTGAAGTTGAGCTTGCCTTCGGCAATCTTCTTAGCTTCTTCTAGCTTGTTGGTGGTTATGAAGTCAACGCCGGAATCTACGCATTTCTGAATCTCCTTCATCTGGTCGATGGTCCATACATTCACCTTCATGCCCAGGTCGTGACTCTCTTTAATCCAGTTCGGATTTTTGAGGAGGGCACCACCATAGTAGTCGATGCCGGCAAAGCCTTTCTGCTTGATGACTTTGGGAGCCACGTCGCTGCCCAGATTGTAAACCCGGGCTTGTGGGTTCAGCTTCACGAGTTCCTCGCAGGCATGCATGCTGAAGGAGATGTAATCCACCTGCTTCTCCATGCCGGTTGCCTTTACTAAATCAAGGCAAGCCTTTACGCATCTGTCTTCACGCTCAGGAGTCTGATGTGCCATGATTTCCAGAATCAGCTGCATGGGAGCAAGCTTCTTGCCTGCCTCCAGATAACTCTTCAGCGTGGCGATAGGCTCACCGTTGGCAAGCTTCAGATTCTTGATGTCGGCATACTTGGCGTTCTCGATGATGATGCCATGGATATCGTCGTCCTGGTTTACCACCACGGTGTCAGGAAGAACAAGGCTATGCAAAGAATTGCAAAATAAAAATGCCTCATTTCCAATGCTGGTAACGCTGTCAGAAATGATAATATCAAACAGAGAACTGCAACCCCTAAATGCAGACTCAGCAAACATGACAAACCAGCTCATTCTGCTAAGGACGAAGCAGAAAGATGCCGAAGTTATTATGCAAACATTGCTTTCTTCAAAGGCGCCCTAACCGAATACACATTCCAAATTGTTACTGGGAATATTTACAAAAATGGTATGGAAAAATATAGAGCTATTATTGCAGGAAGCAGCAGTTTCTTCAATTGTGATTTGATGAAAGAAAAATGCTGCCTCTACCTTGAGAACAAACTTAAGACGCATCATGTCATCTTACTCTCAGGAACTTCCATTGGTACAACAGAATTGATAAAAAGACTATCCAGCAGAATTAAAAAACCTAGTTGAATCTAACTTTGCTGAATGGGATAGATTCGGCCGAAGTGCTGCTGGTATATCAAACATTAAAATGGTAGAAAGAGCTAATGTGCTTATTGCTTTTTGGGATGGAATGAGTACAAGGACAAAGCAACTTATAGATATGGCCATAGCCAAGCAAATACCAGTTAAAATTATACGATATTGGCATAATTAACAAGATGAAACAACTTCTATGCAGAATTTTCGCACAGATTACAATATAAATCCCCCAAAAAGTGAAAAAACGAGTAAATCAGTATTGATTCTAAACAAATTTCACTATCTTTGCAGAGCCTTACCATGTAAAGTGGATAAGCACAAATTAATTTTGACTTAGATGATGGTGTAGTGGTCAACTATGCCAAATTTGGGGATGTTCTAAAAAAGATAAAATAGCAAAGCTATGGTTAATAGTATTGACAGAAAAGCGGTAACAGAACTTATGAAGGGGTATTATTTTTATATCCCTTCATATCAGCGCGGCTATAGATGGACCAGCATCCAGGTGGTTCAACTACTAAGTGACTTATTATGTTATGCAAGTAGCACTTTTAACAAGCGAATACAAGGTATCAACGAAGGTGAGTACTATTGTCTGCAGCCGGTAGTAGCAAGAAAAATCACAGACAAAGAAGTACTGAAAAAAATCCTACCAAAAGATGCTAAGAAAGATGCAGAAGCATGGGAAATCATAGATGGTCAACAAAGACTTACAACTCTTTATATATTGTACAAGTATTTAATTACGAAGTGCAATATTTCTGCTGAAAGTTTAAAAGAGGATGAAATAGAACTCTATCATCTTACCTATGCCACAAGAAAAGGGTCTTCAGTTTTCTTAGCAAATATTGGAAACAACGATGATGAATGCAATGATAATATTGATTTTTTCCACATGAGTCAAGCCTATGAAACTATTGACAAATGGATAAGAAGCATTGATGAGTATGAACTTACAGGTGCAAAAAGTTTGTGCCAAAGATACAACTTAAGCACAAAAGTGAGCGATATTCTGAACATATTCCGTTCATTATTAAATGCGGAAAAAGATAAATATTCAATGTATGGATCAGTCCAAGTATTATGGTATGAACTTGCAGATGACAAAGATGCCATTAAAGAGTTTAGAGAAATCAATACAGGTAAGATTTATCTAACAGATGCTGAATTAATAAAAGCTCTCTTTCTCAGAACACAGAACTTGGAATCGCAAGAGCATATTCAAATGCAGCGTGCCTTAGAATGGGAAAATATTGAAAATACGCTCCAAAATGATGCTTTCTGGTGTTTTTTAAACGCCAAAGGAATTGATATGCCTAACCGCATTGACTTCATCTTTAATCTAAGATATAAGATGGAAACTCTTTCTGTCTTAAATCAAGACGATGACAATCTTGATGGAAAAGTTGATACACTGTTAAGAGACTGTGAAACAAAACTCGCAACGAATAACTTTGTGTTCAACTATTTCTACGACAAGTTTGATGGAAAATCTAATGTTGAATTGATTCAAGCATTAACCACGGAATGGGATGAAATACTTAATATCTTCCATACAATAGAAGATTGGTATGAGGATGTCATCACCTATAACCTTATAGGTATGCTCAGTCAGTACCAAGGCAACTTGCTTCCGAAGTGTTATTATCATTTCAATCACATGGATGAAAATGAATCCAGGGGTGAATTTAAAGATTGGCTTAAACAAAAAATTTGTGATCAGACACAAAATATCACTGTGGAACAGGGACATATTGACCTCAGCTTTGGTGATAGCCGAATATTTAATTTGCTCTTGCTCTTAAATGTCCATCATTTAAATAAGCAAGCAGAAGGACTTGAGAGCCAAAGCGAGTTAAGTTCTATCTATAAATTTCCATTTGATGTTCTTACTAAACAAGGTTGGGATATAGAACATATAGATTCATTCACAACTAATGGATTGAAAGAAATATCAAGCAAAAAGGAATGGATTAGCATAGCTCTTGAAGACTTAAGTATGAATGAAGAGGAAAGATCTTTCATAAATGAGCTTTACGAAGAAGGAGAACTTGACAAGGCCATCGAGAAAATACGAGAAATCGCAAAAGAGTGGACTGATGCACCAGAGGAGGTTAAGAATAATATTGGGAACCTCACTCTATTAGACTCAGGAACCAACCGTTCATATGGTAATAGCTTATTTGTAGTGAAACGTCGTAAAATCATTGAAAGAATGAAAGCTGGCATTTATGTTCCAGTTACAACTACTTATGTCTTCATGAAACTCTTCGACGAAAACGGAACAAACCGCTCTCGATGGGGAGAAGAGGACATGAATAAATATCAAGCCTACATTTGCGATGAACTCAAAGATTATCTACACATTAAAAAGTAAAGACAATGAGTGAGACATATACATTCAGAAGTATCTTCAGCAAACCTATTTCATACGCAAAAGACGAGGATCCTATAGTAATTTCGAAAGTTATCATACCAAGAATACAGAGACCCTATGCGCAAGGAAGACTTGGTGAAGCAGAAACAAAGATAAGAAATTCCTTCTTGAAGGATATTTTTAAATACTTGACATCTGAAAATGATGCCATCATGGACTTTCATTTTATCTATGGTTCTATCAAGAATATTGAAGATATTACAAATCAAAAAGAGTATATCTTGGAGCTATTAGATGGTCAGCAGCGTTTTACAACTCTGTTCCTTCTTCATTGGTTTCTTCTTAACAAAGAGAAAAGACAAAATACGGAAGTAGCAGAAAGCATTATCCATGCACTTAAAAGTTTCACCTATGAGACTAGAGCTACAGCTACTGCTTTTTGCCAATCTTTAGCTCAATATTCATGCAGCTTAGAAGATGAAAAGCCAAGCGTTTGCATACGTAGAGCAAGATGGTACTATCATAATTTTGACAAAGATTCTACCATTGCAGGTATGCTTGTCATGCTGGATGCTATGAACGAGGAATACAATAAGACTGAAAATAATAATCTCTTGGAAAAGACCGAGAGATTGCAATTCTATGTACTCCCCCTAATGCAGTACAATCTTTCAGAAGAACTATATATGAAGATGAATGCTCGTGGTCTGCCTCTATCTGTCTTTGATAATTTTAAAGCAGAATTTACAGGTGCTTTAAGAAAATGTAAAACATTGACAGAAGAAAAGGTTGACTTAGAGGGTGGCATTCAAAATGAATTAATCTCACATGAAGAAAGTATTTCTCTGAAACTGGATGCCAAATGGATAGACTTGTTTTGGAATAAAAACAAATCTAATTCTGATGAAAGCTATATGAGATTTTTCAGTAGATTCTTTGCCTATCGATATATGATTGATAGTGATGTTGCAGCTAAAGAAATGACAAGCAAAGAACTTCCCATTTACTCATTTTATACACTTTCAGAAAGCAAAAAAAATGAAAATGTATATTTAGGATTTGATGAATATGAGAAAGTCTTGACCAACCATCCAGAATATTTTACGGCTTTAGAAAAAGTCTTAGATACACTTTGTTCGCATAAAGAAGAAATTGCCAAATCACTCACCCCGGCCTGGGGAAAAGAGAAAGAGGAAAACTTCTTTCTGGATTCTACAGCAACGTTTTCACAAACGCTCTTGGTTGTATTTGGAGCCATTTGTGAATTTATACTATGCTATGAGGATTGGGAAGCAGATATTTACCAAAAATGGATGAGAATCGTATGGAACATCATAGAGAATACCAATATTGACAGTTTGATACCAGCAACCAACACGCTACGTAATTTATCTAATTTTACAAAAGCTGTTGCTTCGAATCAGCACAAAGCAAGTACATTCTATGATCTCAAATCCAGGGCAAAATGTAATAACAGTTTCTTTGCGGCAGTAGCTGCTTCCAAGGAGATTGGCTCTTGGCCACGTCCATTCCAGGAAGAAATAGAAAAGGCCAAGAGAATTGCAGAGAATCCAGATTGGCTAACTGTGTTTCAAAGTGTAGAAGTCAATCCATTCATAAAAGGCACTACCTGTTTCTTCTATGAAGAAGGAATGCCAATAGAAGTATTCTGCAAGAACTGTGAGTGTATTCAAGAAATGTTTGATAAGGAAGGCATCAGTCCATATTATCGAAAGAATCATGTACTACTTCGTGCTATCAACTCCAATTTGTACGAATGGGATGGTCAACTAGAGAACCGCTATGTAACAGAAGATAGTGAACCTAAAAAGTTCTTAAAGACATTCCTCATTAATGAGCCTATCATAAGAAAGATGCTTATAGCAGCATTTAAGAATGCCAACAACAAGGAGGAGATTACATTCTTTTTAGAAGAGTACATCAAGAGCAACATTGTGTCACTGAATGGTTTAGAGAACTGGGATCTTCAACTTGCCATTGCTCATAACATCTTATGCCAAGACATCAGACTATACGACTGGATGACTTCTCAAAAAGCACCCGTTTGCATAAGTTGGTTTAAAGGACACATTGCTGTAGCTATACCACGTGTATGGTATGATAGATATTTAATCGATTCTGAAAGAGATGCCATAGCCCAAAAACTAAAAGATGATTTTAGCATGGAATATTGGGAAGATGAAACTAAACATACCTATCTGTCTGATTTCGAAGAAACTGGACACTATAAAGGTGAAGATTTGTTTATGTTTGCATCACTATCAGACAAGGAAGATTATTCTATGAATTGCTGGTTCAAGAATTACCACGAAATTCGAATATTCATACAATGTCCAAGTCAAAAGAAATGTAAGGAACTTGAGAAATTATTACTTGAAGGTACCATATATGATGATGAGCGAAATTGCTTATACTTCGATACCGATATGGATGGTAACCTGATGGCTAGCTTTCATTACTTTTCAATAAGTGACTATAGTCCAATAAAGAAGCGTTTAGAGGAGATTTGGGATAAAGTAGAATCGGCGGTTAAAAAATTAACAAACAATAAGTAGCAATGAATTCGCGAAATAGAAGAATACAAGAAAAAACATAAATAAGCATCAGCCAAGAAGCCAGGAGCTTCTTGGCTTTTTTCGTCTAAAATATTAAATCTTTAATGTTGCAATTTGCGACCTTAAACATAGGAAATCATGGTTTGTGATATCCAATGTATTAAATCGAGTAGGAGGAAAACAAAGTAGTTTTTCTCCTACTCGATTATATACCTTATATATATACCTTATTATATATATATACATCTAATCTGCTTTATTCCGCCAGTCGGATGCTCATCGGGCTTACGGTGATGAGGCGCTTCTTGTATAGATCGCCCACGGCACGCTTGTAAACCTTCTTGCTCACGTGGAAACGCTCGTAGATGTCGTCGGCTTCGCTCTTGTCGCCAAGGTTACACTCGCCGTCGTTGTCCAGGAGATACTGGTAGAGGGTCTCGGCGAAGTCGGCTGTCTGCTGGATGCCGGTCTTCTGCAGGGTAACGTCTATCTTTCTGTCAGGACGGACTCTTCCGATGTAGCCCTTCATCTTGTCACCCGTATGGATGTACTGGAAGATCTGGTCCTGATAGAGGAGACCCGGATACTGGTTGTCGATGATAACCTTGAAGCCGAGGTCGGTCTTCTGCCAGATGAGGAGATCCACCTCGTCACCATGCTTGTAGTGAGGATGGTCTTCGTTGAGATAACGCTCTATCTTGGCAGAGGCAACGATGCGGTAGCTCTCTTCGTCGATGTGGATATGCACGATGTAGGAGTTGCCGAGCACCATACGTTTCTTTTGCTCGCGGAATGGGCAGAAGATGTCCTTCATCAGCCCCCAGCCCAAAAAGGCTCCGTATTCGTTGACCCATTTCACTTCGAGATAGGCGAAATCGCCCACCTTTGCCAAAGGGGTTTCGGTGGTTGCTATGAGGCGCTCTTCCTGGTCGAGATAGATAAAGACATCCAGCTCGTCGCCGATGCCTGCGTCTTCAGGTACGTAGCGGGATGGTAGGAGGATTTCTCCCTCGTCACCACCATCGAGATACAGACCGAAATCAACTTTCTTTACGATGCGAAGGCGATTGTAATCGCCGAGTTTTATCTTTTTGCTCATATAATATTATCTTCAGTTTTTTCTTCTGTTGTTGGGGCTTTTGCAACTTCTGCAGTTTCTTCCTGGCTATCAGCAGCTCCTGCTTCCACCGTCTTCTCAATCATTCCATCCTTGAGATGGATGGTGCGGTCGGTGATGGCAGCAAGGCTCTCATCATGAGTTACGATGACGAAAGTCTGACCGAACTTGTCTCTGAGGTCGAAGAAGAGCTGGTGAAGCTCAGCCTTGTTCTTGGTGTCGAGACTTCCTGATGGCTCATCGGCAAGGATGACGGCAGGATTATTGACCAAAGCTCTCGCCACGGCTACACGCTGTTTCTCACCACCGGATAACTCGGCAGGCTTGTGACTGGTTCTATCGCTCAAGCCCATGAACGCCAGTAACTCCTCGGCACGCTCCTTGGCTTCCTTGCGGCTCTTGCCAGCAATGAAGGAAGGAATCATGATGTTCTCCAGGGCGGTGAACTCTGGTAGAAGCTGATGGAACTGGAAGACGAAACCGAGATGCTGGTTGCGGAAATCGCTCAGTTTCTTGGTGCTGAGGCTGCTTACATCGATGCCATCAACCATGATGCTGCCACTATCAGGCTTGTCGAGGGTACCGATAATCTGGAGGAGTGTAGTCTTGCCGGCACCACTAGGACCAACGATACTTACCACTTCACCCTTGTCAATATGCAGGTCGATGCCCTTAAGCACCTGCAGGGAGCCGAAGCTCTTGGTTATACCTTTTATATCAATCATTTTCTTACTCAAAATTATTTTGCAGGCAAAATTAAGCAAAATAATTGGAAAAGCCTAATTTTAAGAGATAAAAAGAAATAAGGAGGGATATAAAAAAACAAAACGAGCCTTATTCTTGCAAATAAAGCTCGTTTCAGTACTTAATTTTGTATTACTTTCTATAAAATGTATGTGCTATTTCAACCCATCGGCATCGCCTGTGGTCTTCAATCCGTTGCTCTTTTCGCGAGGGGTGATATTCACTTTCTTTGCCACGGTGTTCTCGATGAGATTGGCATCGAATGCCATCTTCTTGTCGGTGCAGGTGATATCTTCGAAGGTGAAATCTACCAGGCGGTATTTATCGCTCTTTCCAACATCAAAGAAGTTGTCACAATCCATCTGGATGTTCTTGATGGTGATGTTGTTGCATTGGCTCAATGGCATGTCCTTGCGGTCACCGGGCTTGAAGAACTGGGTCCATGGGCGGATGGCGAGGAAACTGCCGGTGGTGCCCTGGATATTATCCACTGTTACATATTCATAATGCTGCGGAGTATCAGGGCGCATCTTCAGCCAGAGTACGCGCTGTGCATTGCCCACCTTGATGTTGCGCAATACGATGTTGCGGTCTTTCACGCTCTCGCTGCCGAGGGTTAAGCAGCCGTGCACTCTTCCGTAGTTACAGTTCTGGATGAGCACGTTATATACAGGACCATTCTCCGGTGCCTGATCAGCCCAGGTTCCCTTACCGCCCTTGATGGCGATGGCATCATCGTTGACACTCATCTCACAGCCATCTACCAGGACATCGTGGCAGACATCAATATCGATGGCATCGCTGCTTGGTGCCTTCATGCCGGAAGTAGGGGCGAAGATGGTACAATTCAGGAAACGGACGTGGTCGCAACGGTATATGTGGTTGGTCCAGAACGGACTGTTCTGGATGTGTACATCCTGCAAGGTGACATGGCTGGAGTTGCTGATATAGACGAGGCGAGGGCGCTGTGCATCCTTGTTGGTGCATTCGCGGTTCCAGGTGCGGCGAATCCAGAACTCCTCCCAATAGTGATAGCCATTTCCATCGATGGTACCTGGACCGGCAATGGTAAAGCCGTTGCATTTGTCGGCATTGATGAAGGCAGAGAAGTATTTGCAGGTTTCGCCCTCAATGCGGGTTTCCATTACCGGGAAGTTGGCGATGCGGTCGCTGCCTTTCAGTTTTCCGCCTTCCGAAACATAAAGGTGGGTCTTTGGCTTGAAGAAGAGGGCACCGCTCTGATAGGTTCCGGCAGGAACCACGATGACACCGCCGCCATCCTTGGCTGCACGGTCGATGACAGCCTGGATGGCCTGGGTCTGAATCAGGGTACTATCCGTCTTTACGCCATAGTCGGTGAGAATGTATTTCTTGCCCAGGGTATCCACATTCACCTTCTGTGCGTTGCTGAACCAGGCATCCATCTTCGTTCCATCAGGCCAAAGCTCGGTTTGTGCTTTTTTTGCTTTCTTCTGTTTCTTTGCGGCGTTGGCGCTCAGTGGCGAAAACGCCACCAGGCAAGCCATCAGCCAGATATATTTCTTCATGATTTGTTTTTTTTACCTTTTTACTTTTTTACCTTTAAAAGCTTGTAATACTCTGCAGCACCAAGCAGGAGGCAGCCTGTGCCGTAATCCTCGAAGTCAGGAACAGAGGTGAAGGTGACCGGCTGACCGGCTGCAGGATCCTTTCCTGTGCCCTGGTTGTAGCCGATGAAGCCATCCTCGTGAACGGATGCTGCAAGCGCCTTCCATGCCTTGTCCATCGCCTTCTGATAGGTGGCTCTAGGAAGAATGCCCTGCTGAACACCCCATGCCATACCATAGAGGAAGAGACCTGTACCGGTCATCTCAGGACCGCCATAGTTGGCAGGACAGACGAGGCTTACGTTCCAGTAGCCATCCTTGCGCTGGCATTTCAGAATAGCCTGGCTCATAGAGATGAAATCCTTCTTCAGATACTGATAGTACTTGTCGGTCTTTGGCAAAGTCTCCATCACGCGGACCAGGGCTGCATATACCCAACCGTTGCCACGGCTCCAATAGCAGTTGCTGCCATCCTTCTCCTTGTAAGGTGGCACGTAATCCTTGTCTCTCCACCAGAGACCCTCTTTCTTGTTGAAGAGACCATTAGCCAGGGTATCACGGCTCCATTTATAGGAATTCATCGCATAATCCAGATACTTGCGCTCGCCAGTAATCTTGGCATACTTGGCGTAGGCAGGCATTGCCATCTGGATAGCGTCAATCCAAGTCCAATAATTCACACGCTTGGTGCTCATCTGATGGTCCAGGTTCTCCTTCACCTTGCTCAAGTCCTTCTTGCCGCCGGTCTGAACGTAGCGGTCCATGTAGGTTTGCTGGCAGCACTGGTTGTCGGCATCGGTATCGTTCACACTTCCACGTGCTGTCCACTTGTGAAAATCTGCCCACTTGTCTGTATAGTCGAGATAACGCTGCTGAGGGTCAATCTCGTAAAGTGCCATCAATCCCTCGTAATACACGGCACGGGTCCAGAGGTTGCTGGTACGTTTTTTCTTCACGAAAGTGTCAATGGTTGGGTCACTGTACTTTGTCATGAAATAGTTGTTGGTTCGATGGGCTACCTCCAGGATTTCATTTTGCAATGCGGTCTGGGCAGACATTGAGGTCAAGCCCATGAGCATGCAGAGCGATGATAAGATCAGTTTCTTCATTTGTCTTGTTATTAATGTTATGATTATTTACTTGATTTCTACGAGTTTCACGGTACTGTTCAGTCCGCTTGGCACAGGAGTCCAGTTCTCGTAGGTGGTCTTCTTGTAGTTGATATCTACCACATTGATTTCCTTCATCTTGCGCCACTTAACGCCCTGACGGTCCATTTCTGCGATGCGGTTGGCTGGCAGGTTGGTAACCTCGATGCGGATGATGTTCTTGCCCTTGTTGAGTGCATCCTTGCAGTTGAGGATATATGGTACAGCCCAGGCGCAGCCTACATATTTATTATTGATATAGACGCGGGCACTTTCACGTACATCCCTCAGGTCAATGGTCCACTGTCTCTGGGCATCATCCTTCGACAGCTTGATGGTGGTTTCGTAAACACCTGTTCCCATCATCACCTTCGCCTTGTCGCTGAGACCTTCCCAAGACTTTACGCCCTTGAGGTTGAAGGTTTCGCCCACCTTAGGAGCCTCCTCGGTGAATGACAGTTTCCAGGCATTCTCTGTCAGGTCGATGGTCTTGCTATCTGCAGCAGCGATGGCTTCCTTTTCGTTCACCTTCACCTTGGAACCGAGTTTCCACTCATTCACGGGTTTATTCGATGTGATGAGGATGCGGCTCTCGCCACTCTTCAGGTTCAGCTGGATACCCTTGTCGCCGATGGTTGCCTCATGGTATTCGCCCGTCATAGGGTTGTACCAGATGCCATGCTTCTCGTTCACGGCCAAAGCCACGCTAGAAGCGATGTCCTTGCTAGTGAGGTTGGCGATGAAGTAATGATGACCGATGCTGTTGGCACGGCGAATCATCTTCAAGCCCAGGTTCTTTCTCATCAGTTCCGGTTTTGCCGCCTGTTCCATTGCCTTGATATTATCGCCTTTGATAATCTTGGCGCCTTGTGATTTCAATTCTGATATGTGCTCAATCACATCGCTTGGCATGATGTTGTTGCCAGGAATGATGATACCTCTGTATCGGGTTCCGGCAGCCGTTTCAATCATGCCGTTCTTAAAGGTACACGTGCGAAGGTACTTGTCGCTGATGTAGTCGCAGTCGAATCCTGCCTTGTCGATGTCGAGAATCACCTTGATGAATTCAGGTGCTTTCTTCGCCATGCTGTGGATATCGAATTGCATCAGCCAGTTTTTGGTATCCTTGCGCCACATATCTCTTACTGGCAGATAAACCAGGAAATCATTGTCTGGCTGTCCCCACTGCAGATAGGTTTGGCAATTGGTGATGTATTTCATCAGTTCCGGAGCATCGCGCCAGATGCTGTTGGTAGGACTCATATCTACCGAAGCATAGAATTTCCAGCCTGGCCATGTATCGTTTTTAGGCGAATAGGCGGTGCCATGGAAGAACATGTGGTTTACGCCGGCGCAGAACATCAGGTCCATATCCGGTTTCATCTGGCTCAGGGATGTGCGGAAGTGCTCGGTGAGCCAGGTGAAGGTTTCGCTGGATGTATATTTCTTTCCGGTGATGTGCGCTGCTGATGGGGCATATTTCAGCATGCTGAGGTCGCTGAAGTTAGGACGTGTCTTACCCGGATCCTTGCGCAGTCCTTTGATGCCGAAATCGGTCAGTCCGAAGCCTTCAATCTCCGGGATGTCAACGGCTGCATAGCAGTCGATGAGGTTGGCAGGTGAACCGTGTGCCTGGTTTCGGGTGATGGCACCACGTTTGTTTGCCCATTTGGTCCACTGTTCGGTGAAGTTATGGAGCAGCATGTCGCCCAGGGTTTCACGGTAATCGCTTACCACCACAGCATCGCCATCGAGGAACTCCGGGAACTTATCCTGCAGTTTGTATCCGTGATATTTCTCGAATTCTGTCAGGAGGGTAGGAGTCCAGTTGGCGCCATACACCTCGTAGCTGTCATTGAAGAAGGTATGAGGATATGGAGTCTTGGATGCTACGAAGGCGCTGTCGATGTGGTGCAGATAATTCGCCACGGCAGTAGAGTCGAAATGGTCGATAACGTATCCCTCTCCTCCAGGTGCAGCACGTTTCACCTTCTGTCGGGTACGGCTCTCATAGAGAGCGATGACTCGTTTCTTGTATTTTTCACCTTCCACAGGGAATGCCTTGATGACCTTCAGCTTGGCGAAGGCACGTTCTTTCTGTGGCACGTTGAATTCTATCTCCATCAGTTTCTGCTTCACATCCACGATGGTATCTACGAATACCGCCTTGCATGCTGCTTTGCTGATAGGTACCCAAGGACCACCGAAAGGCCAGCCTGTTCCGGTGGCCATATCCGTCTCGATGCCCACCTGCTTGTTTTCCTTTTCCACGAACTTGAGCATATCCATCCATTTAGGCGAGAGATAAGGGATATCATTCTTGTCGTTACCCTGCACGCCATAGAGCGGTGTGATTTCCACGGCACCGATACCCGCCTTGGCGTATTCGCCAAGGTTCCACTTCAGATTCTCTTGATCCACAGCAGATCCCATCCACCACCATCTTACGCCCGGTTTGGCTTCCTGCGTAGGGGTAGGGAGCAACTGAGCCTGGCAGTTGAGTGAAGACATCAAAGCCAAGGCAAAGGATAATCCTATAAATTTATGATTTCTTTTATAGTTCATCATATTGGGTTTTATTAAGTTGTTCTTAATTGTTTATTCTTCGTTTGCAAAGATAGCGAAAAATACCCAATAATAGCAGTATTATGATTCTTAAAAATGTAAAATAGTACAAATATGCTAGGTGTTTTGCCAAAAAATCAAGGAATTACACACAAAAGAAGACCTCGCAAAATGCAAGGTATTAAAAAAGGTAAGGTGGTCATCGGCTGATGATCACCTTACCTTTTGATGGTTCTATCTGAATCAGATATTTTTCGTCTTTATATTTGACGGGAATGTTCTTGCCAGCCTGCCTTAGTTGTGAGTGATTTGGTTACAAAAAAGAAAGCTAGTTGCTTAGCAAAGGCAACTAGCTTTTTTTATAAACTCTCCTGCTATTTATTCTTTTTATTCTTGAGAAAATCAATCTCTACGATTCTCAATACCGGTTTGCCCTTCTTGATTCCTATGAAATCGAGGGTGCTTGCCTTGCCGCCCGCCAGCTCCTTGGTGTCGCTGAGCTGGGTCTTGCTCTTGGCATCGCCTATCATCCTGATGGTGATATCCTTCGCCTTCACTGGCTTGTCTATCTTGATATGAACATAGCCGAGGCAGGCGTAGGTGTAACCCTCCCAAACCTTCTTCTTACCGGCAAAGATGGCGAGCGGATACATCTTGTCTCTCCAGCCCGTAAGTTTCACGGTGATTTCGTCTACCTTCTTTTTCTTGGTAAACAGATAGGTGATCCATGCATTCTCAGGCTTGCCATCGCTCTTCCATTCTGTAGTCTCATCGTCATCGAAAGTTTTCTGGGCATCTTCCTGGTTTACGCCAGCCACGGCACCGGTGATATCAATGGTCTCCTTGATATCGGTATAGGATGGGGTAGATGGCGTTTCGCCACGAGAAAGATCTCCCTTTAGAGTCATCTGAGGCAAATAGTGTTCGATATCTACCTTATTTGTCTTTAAATCGATGCTTGCCACGCCCTTGATGCCATCAGCACCAGCGCAAATCTTGATATCGCCAGGATTTACGGTACTGCGTATCAGAACTCTGTTCACGCCGCATTCTACAGGTAAATCAATCTTTCCTATATAATTATCAAAGGTGTTGTCGCTATCTGTAGAGTCTAGAATATCTGCAGCTTTGCGGGCTGCCTTCTGTTCTGCTGTCTCGTTCTTATCTACCACGAGGCTCTGGTTCTTGGCAGCAAGTGCCTTTTGGGTTTCCTCGTTAGGAGTTGCCAATCCGCCAATCCATTCCATTTCGCCCTGATAGTTGAAGTGGATGGTGCGGTTATCAAGTGGACAGCGTCTGCCCTGCTTATCAACCACCTCTACCTGGATGAGCGCCATGTCGGCACCATCAGCCTTGAAACCTTCCGGATTCTGGATGCTGGTGAGCTTGATGTGATGAGGCTCGCCCGCAGTTTCGATGGCATAACGGCTTGTTTCTTTCTTGGTCTTGGCATCTTTTGATTTCTTATCAGACTTATCGTATGTATAAGCCACAGCCTCAATCTTGCCTGCCTCGAAAGGTACATTCTTCCAGGTGAAAAGCCACTGGTTGCTGCGTTCGCCCATACCCAGACTCTTACCGTTGACGAAGAGTTCTACCTCGTCGCCGGTACTTACCACATATTCTGTCTGCTTGATGGTTCCTGGCTTGTAGTTCCAGTGACCTACGATATAGGTGGCATCTTTTTCAGGAGATACCCAGCCATTCCACATTACCTGATGAGCAAAGAAGGCATCCTTCGGAATGCGCATCGCATCGGTCACACCGCTCGAACGGTAGTTGGCCTCACCACGATGATGGGTGTTGGTATCCGAGAAGATGATCTTGGTACCGCCATCGCTTACTCTTTTGCCGGTGCCCGGACGCTCCTGCCAGTATTCGAACCAGCGCTCTACCATGCTTGCTGCAAAGGTATCCATGTTGTGATTGTATTCGAAGGCAGGCTTGCCACGATACAATGGTCCGTCGCCTTCCTTATGGTAAGGATAGCTCTGCTCATCCCAGTATTTACGCAAACCCTCGTCGCGATGATACTCCATCGACCACATCGGGTGCTTCTTACTCTTGTTGATGTAAAGCATCTCGCCGCCATATTCAGCCTCGTTGATGTTGAGCATCTCTCGGCTGCCGCTGGCTCTGCCTCCGTGAGGGTCGAACTCATCGCGGATGGCTTTCATCTGTAGCATGTGCTCGCGGCTCACGCCCTTGTTTCCGCTTTCATAGAAGATGATGCTAGGGTTGTTGCGGTTGTAGATGATGGCTTCCTTCATCAGTTCCAGGCGCTGTTCCCATCTGCGGTCGAAGACATCCTTCTCTGCATCACCTGCTGGCATCGCCTGAATCAGTCCCACACGGTCGCAGCTCTCGATATCCTGTTTCCAAGGGCAGACGTGTATCCAGCGAACCAGGTTACCGCCTGATTCTACCATCAGTTTGTTACTGTAGTCGCTCAACCAGGCAGGAACGCTCATACCCACGCCAGGCCACTCGTTGGAGGTGCGCTGCGCATAGCCGTGCATCATGATGGCACGGTCGTTGAGATAGAACTTGCCTTCACCGAACTGGGTCTTGCGGAAACCGGTCTTGGTCACCACATCATCAATCTTGCTTCCGTCATCCGCCTTCAAGAGGGTCTTCACGGTGTAGAGATATCCATATCCCCAGCTCCAGAAGTGGACGTTGTTCAGGAGTCCGCTCACCTTCACTGTCTTGGTTTCGCCTGGCTTCAAGGTATATCTTTCGCCATCAAAATGGCCCACTTCCTTGCCGTCAGCGTCCAGAATCTTGGCGAAGAAGCGGAAAGAGCGAGACTTGGAATCCTCATTCCTTACCTGCGATTCTGCATTCACCGTTACCTTCTTTCCTGCAATATCATAGTTGCTGCCATAGATATAGATACCTGTGGTCTTGAGATTATTGTAGAGCGGAAGAGTCTGGTAGAGTTTGTCGGTGATGTGGAGGAACACATTCTTTGGAATACCGCCATAGTTGGCATAGAAGTTCTTGTCGTTCCACTGGAAACGCTGACCGCTGGTGCGCTCACGATAGTTCCAGGAGTTATCCACACGTACGGCTATGACGTTTTCACCTTTTATAATATAAGGTGTCAGGTCGAATCCGCTTGCCATCACACCATTCTCGGTATATCCCACTTTCTTGCCATTGAGCCAGATGTCGGCACCGAAGCGCACGCCCTCAAACTCGATGAAATACTTGCGGTCGCCCACTTCTTGGATATGGAAGTGCTTGCGATACCACATGATGGTGTCGCTGAGGTGTTCGATAGAAACCTTGAACGCTTCTTTCTCGTTAAAGGCACGAGGCAGCGTAATCTGTTTCCAACCGGCATCCTTGTAGTTTGCCTGTTCTGCTCTCGGGAAGTCGCCCACCTTGAGCAACCATCCTCCATTGAAATTGAGCTTTGTTCTTTCCACTGCATTCATCTGGCAGAGCGAGATGAAAGCGAGTAGAAGTAGAAATAGTCTTTTTCTCATTCTAATGATGTTTTGATTGTTTTGTTGCATTATTATTGTGATATTATTATTGCGTTATTATTATGGTGCAAAATTACGAAAAAAAACCGATGTTTTTTTGTTCTTCCATTCAAAATTTTGTGTTTTTGTCCGCCATTTGTTTTTGGGGGATGATGGAAGATAGAAAGCCTCTTCTGTAATCAGTAAATGATGCAAAGATGCCAAATGTCATAGCAGAAATATCAAAAGAATAGGGTGGATATGGAGAAAAATGATTACTTTTGCAGCAGAAATTTTAAACAAGCTAATAACAAGATTAATATGAATAGTGTTTTAGAAGGTCGTCCTGCCTTGAAAAAGGAGGTCGAGAAGATTGCAGAAGTTGCCGGATACCTCTGGCAGAATGGTTGGGCTGAGCGTAATGGTGGTAACATCACCGTGAACATCACCGACTTGGTAGATGACGAGATCAAGGCTTTGCCTGCCATCAGCGAAGTAAAGCAGATTGGTACAGCATTGCCAGCCTTGAAGGGTTGCTACTTCTTCTGCAAGGGTACAGGCAAGCGTATGCGCGACTTGGCTCGCTGGCCTATGGAGAACGGTTCTATCATCCGAATCCTCGACGATTGCGCCAGCTATGTCATCATCGCTGATAATGCCGTGATGCCTACATCAGAGTTGCCAAGCCACTTGAGCGTTCACGCCCGTCTCATCGAAAAGGGTTCCAATTACAAGGCTACCGTTCATACTCACCCTATCGAGCTCATCGCCATGAGCCACAACAAGAAGTTCATGGGCAAGGATGTATTGAGCAATCTGCTCTGGAGTATGATTCCAGAGACCAAGGCATTCTGTCCACTCGGTTTGGGTATCGTTCCTTATCAGTTGCCAGGCAGTCTGAAGCTGGCTGAGGAAACCTTGAAGGAGCTGGAAGACTATGATGTAGTGATGTGGGAGAAGCACGGCGTCTTTGCCAAGGGCTTGGATGTAATGGATGCCTTCGACCAGATTGACGTGCTCTCTAAGAGTGCGAAGATCTACATCGATTCCAAGTGCATGGGATTCGAGCCTGATGGTATGAACCAGGAAGAAATGGCTGAGATGACCAAGGCTTTCAATTTGCCAAAATAAGATATAGGTTATGGATAAGTTGATATAGTGTTGTTAGTAATATTTTGATATAATAGGTTTATTGGATATACATTTTATAGGTAATAGGTTTAATTTAGGTTTTAGTATTATAGGTAAAATTTTTTAGGTTTAGTGAAACAAAGCCCTCGAACATCGTGAGATGATCGGGGGCTTTTTCTGTTTCTAAGCTAACTAAAATCTTTATATCAATCCATGTGGAAAAGTTCTTCCAGCGGGATGCTGACAGGCGAATTATCAGGATTCACCTCCATGATGTCTGCCATCATATTCCACCATTTCTGGGTGATAGAATCCACGTTGGTTGTGTCCTGGCTGTTGGTATCGCTGTCGCATTTCTGAACGGCAAAGAGCAGGTTGGTGTCCTTGTCCCAGAAGATACTGTAGTCGCTTACTCCCTGATTCTTGATCATCTGTTTCAGCTCAGGCCAGATCGCAGCATGGCGCTTGGCATATTCCTTTTCGCATCCCTTCTTGAGATACATCTTAAATGCAAATCTTTTCATATCATTCTATATTTTGAAGTTAAATCAACTGTGGCAGGAAGCTTGAGATAATCAAGACGATGATGCCGACGATTAATACGGTGATGGTCTTTGATGAGCATCCCTTCCATTCCTTCAGGATGATGCCCCATACATTTGAGAACACCACGTTGAGTGCCATCAGAATGCAGAAAGACAGAGTCATAAGGGTAGGGGATTCGGTGAGGAAACCTTTTCCTAATGACAAGCCGAAGAACTGACTGTACCACAAGGCACCAGCCAGGGCACAATACAGGATGTTGTTGCCCCAAACCTCCTCGTTCTTATAGTCGCTCCAAGTATGATTCTTGGTGTTCTGATAGAAACAGTAGATGGCGTTGGTAATGAAACCACCCACGGTAACGAGGAAGGTAGCAGGCAGGGTCTTGAACATATCAGGGGTGAAGGTGCCGAAGTGGATATCATCGCCGAAGGCGAGACCCACATTGAAGCATCCGCTCATGAAACCAGCCAGTAGGGCGATGGCAAGACCCTTAGGGAAGTTGAAATCCTTTACCGCAGCCTTCTTCTCCTCTTCTGAGAGCGATGCTGCCTTCATGCTGCCAGCCACACCGATGATGGCGATACCGAGCAGGGTGACTACCACACCGAGGATGACGCTGAAGGTGAGCGATGAGAGGGCATCCAGTTCCGGAAAGAAGATGTTGAGCAGCACCGGACCCATGATGGTTCCGAGACCTGCACAGGTTCCCAGGGCGATGCTCTGACCCAATGCCACGCCTAGGTAGCGCATGGAGAGACCGAAGGTGAGTCCGCCTACGCCCCAGAGTACACCGAAGAGCATGCTCATAGCCACATTGAAGCCGAATCCGTCGAATAATTCAAAGAAGGAATAGCCGCTTGGTACAGCGAGCATTGCGCCTAAGAAAGGCAAAATAAGCCATGCGAACACACCCTGAACTACCCAGTATGATTCCCAACTCCAATCTTTTATCTTGTTGATTGGGACGTAGCAGCTGGACTGGCAGAATGCACCGATGGCTATGATTAAAAGTCCTATTAATATTTCCATATTGTTTAGTAATTAAGTGAAGAGCGAAAAGTGAAGAGTGAAGAATTCATGTGCTTTTTAGCCATAAGACTATTGAATTCTTCGTTCTTCACTCTTCACTTAAACTCGTTCTTCGTTTTTCACTTACTTGCGGTTAGCAAGTACTTCTGCTTCGTACTTCTCGATGTCAGCGATGTACTCCTCGCCAACAGGGATGTTGTTCTTCAAGTTGAAGTAATCATATACTGCACCGAATGGCAATGTCTTCTCTTCCTCGAGGAGAGCCAGACGCTGGAAGAGCTTGCCCTCGTCCTCGTACTTGCGGAGGGTATCGAGTGGCTCAAGGAATGCCTGCAACAATGACTTCTGGGCTGCACGTACACCGATGATGTAAGCACCGATACGGTTGATGGAACCGTCGAAGTAGTCGAGACCGATATGAGCACGGTCGAGTGCGTTGGCACGAACCAACTCTGAGAAGAGGTTGCGTGTATTGTCGTCGAAGAGTGTTACGTGGTCTGAATCCCAGTGCATTGGGCGAGATACGTGGAGCATCAACTCAGGAACGAAGAGCAGGAGTGCTGAAACGGCATCCGATACGTTCTCTGTTGGCTCATAGTGACCTGTATCCAGGGTATACATCACGTTGTTCTTAGCGCAGTAGCCAGCGTAGAAGTCGTGAGAACCTACGGTGTAAGCCTCCAAGCCGATACCGAAGAGCTTAGCCTCCAGGCAAGACTTCATGTTTGGCAACTCCTCTGCCAGAATCTCATCAAGAGAGTTTTTCAAGATCTCGCGATAGCGACCCTTCTCTACGGTGATGTCCTTGGAACCGTCGTGTACCCAGATGTTCATGATACATGGGTCGTTCTGGAACTTACCCATAGCGTCTGCAATGCGGCGGCAACGCTTGGTGTGCTCAATCCAGAACTCGCGGATAGCTGGGTCAGGATTTGACAAAGAGAGACTGCCACTCTTAGGGTGAGAGAAAGAAGTAGAGTTGAAGTCGAGCTTCATGTTTTGCTCCTTAGCCCACTGCATCCAGCCTGTAAACTGATCTACGGTTACCTCGTTACGGTCAATCTGCTTGCCACCGAACTCACCATAAATCTCATGAAGGTTGAGACGGAAAGTACCAGCCAGGAGAGAGTTCACCTTCTCGATGTCCTGACGGAGTTCGTCGATGTTGCGAGCCTTTCCAGGATAGTTACCTGTGCTCTGGATACCACCAGAAGCAGCCTCGCCACGCTCGAAGCCAACCACATCGTCAGCCTGCCAGCAGTGCAGAGAGATTGGAGTCTTCTCCAAAGTCTCAATAGCCTTGTCTGTATCTACACCCAGAGCAGCATAGCGCTCCTTAGCAATCTCATAATTCTTTAAAATCAAATCTGCTTTCATTGTTTTTTATGTATTTTGTTGTTATTGTTTATTTTTTTACTTTTTTACCCTTTTACCTTTAAATACTTTTCGTAAGCCGCATCCCATGCCTCTTTGTCTTGTGGCTCGAATTTCTTGAGCTCCAGCGAGTTGGCGATGATCTGACGCATTTCCCAGATGTCCTTGACCAAGCCTGATGCCTTTGCCTGAAGCATGATGTTGCCGATGGCTGTACCTTCCTGAGGACCAGCCAGAACGGTGACACCGCAGCTGTCGGCTGTAAACTGGTTGAGATATTGATTGAGCGAACCACCACCGATGATGTGGAGCACGTTGAGGTCGAAGTCGGCAAAATCCTTCAGCCAGGTGAAAATCTGACGATAACGGAGTGCGAGACTCTCGAAGATGCAGCGGCAGAATTCGCCATAGTTCTGAGGAACGTGCTGACCGGTTTTTTCGCAATACTGCTTAATCGCCTCTACCATGCTCGATGGGTTGGCAAAGCATGCATCGTCCGGATAGATGATGCTTTGAAAGGCAGGCTGCTTCATGGCTTCAGCTATCAGTTCTGCATGGCCCAGGCAAGTCATATCTTTCTGGTTGGCAGCAGCTTCGTCCTTCCATTCCTTGCGGCAGCGCTCGTAAATCCACATGCCGCAGATGTTCTTCAGGAATCGGGTAGTGCCCTCAATGCCGCCCTCGTTAGTGAAGTTGAGCTCGTAGCTCTTCTCGTTGATAATGGCATTCTTGGTCTCGATACCCATCAGACTCCAGGTACCGGAACTCAGATAGGCAAACTCCTCGTTATTGGCTGGTACGGCAGCTACGGCGCTGGCGGTATCATGACCTGCTACGGCGATGACTGGAACGGCATTCAGTCCTGTTATCTTCTGTACCTCTTCGGTGAGTGTGCCGATGATGGAAGCAGGGTTGGTCATCTTGCCAAACTGCTCTCTCTTCAGTCCGAGACTCTCTACGAGTTCGTTGTCGAGATCGCCTGTCATTGGGTTGAGAATCTGGGAAGTTGAAGCCACGGTATATTCGCAGATGGCGTTACCGGTAAGCATATAGCTTAGGGCATCAGGGATAAAGAGAATCTTGTCGGCATTCTCCAAAGCCACGTTTCCAGCCTTTCTCATGGCGTATATCTGGAAGAGCGAATTGAAGTTCATAAATTGGATTCCGGTCTTCTCATATACCTTTTCCTTGCTGATTTTCTCGTCGAAATATTTCTCCATCACGCCGAAGGTATGAGGGTCGCGGTAGGCGAGAGGATTGCGGAGAATGTCCCCGTTTTTATCTACATATACGAAGTCGCATCCCCAGGTATCGATACCGATGCTTTCGATGTGGATACCGCGCTGCGCCACGAGTTTCAGACCTGAGATGATCTCATAGAAGAGGGCAAAGATATCCCAGTAGAAGTGATTGCCGGTTTCGATGAGTCGGTTGTCGAAGCGTGTCATTTCTTCCAAATCGAATTTGCCATCTGATAAGCTTCCCAGAATGGTTCTGCCACTGGTAGCGCCCAGATCTACGGCAAAGAAGTATTTCTTCTGTTCCATTTTTTTAAGAGTGTATTTTAAGTTATTGTTATTTGCTATTGTTTTTTGTTTACGATTGCAAAGATAGTGGGAATGTGCAAGATGGAACAAGAGAAAATGATATTAGAGCCTAGTTTTTTGGCGGAGGGTCAAGAATCTCTATGAAATATCAAAAAAATAAGTTTTTCGCTGTTCAAGTTTCGTATGTAGGGGAATCAATTGAAGTTAGGGGAATTTCCCCCTAACTTCTCATCTGCGAAAGTTCTGCTCGTTATTTTGTGGAAATTTTATCGGGTTGTATTTCTGAAATCAGACGGTTTCATGCCAGTCTGGCTCTTGAATTTAGTTGAGAAATAATCTGGTGATTCGAAATTGAGGCGATAGGCAATCTCCTTGATGCTCTCATCGGTGGTAGAAAGCAGCTCCTTGGCTCTCTGCAGTTTCAGTGTCTGCTGGTAGAGTGCTGGAGCGAAGCCGGTATGCTCCTTGAAGAGCTTGCGGAACGAAGAGTAGCTGATGCCTAGTTCCTGGGCTATCTCCTGGATGGTGAGTGTATCCTCAAGAGATTCACGGATGCGCAGGCGCGCCCTGTTGATGATATCCACATGCTTGGAATCCTTGTTCAGGATGATGTTTCTCTCCAGGGAATACACCTTTCCGATGAGATGGTTTACGATACCCGCCATAGTCTGCTGAGCGTATGCAGCCTCCTCCTGTGCCGTCTTGTAAGCCTCTTCATATAGACTGATGATCTCGTTGCTGTAGCCCACATGATAGATCGGCTTTTCAGGGGACAGGAATCCCGCCTTCACACGGTCATCCATATTCTTTCCCTTGAATCCGATCCAATAGCTTTTCCATCCCTTGGTGCCTAATGGATGGTAGGTATGCCATTCGCCGGGAAAGAGCAGGAAGATGTCTCCAGTCTTGATCTTTGTTTCCGGAAGATGAGCAGAACGGAACACTCCTTCGCCTTCCGGCTGGTAGAGAAGCTGGTATTCATCGAGGGTTCTTCCCTTCTGGAGATCGAAGTAATATCCATCGGCATGACCCTTGGTAGGATATTCTTCTCTCGGGGCGATTTCTTCCCGTCCCACGGTGCTGATGGTGAGACCCCATTCGGCGTCTCTTTCTGTTGCTAATAGGTATTTGCTGGTCTGCATAATGCTTTGTTTTGTTTCTGGTTTTGCCTCCTGGCTCATCTTCTGGTGCTATTGCTTCCAGAGCCATTTAGCTTATTCATCGGCAAAATTACGCAAAAAAATCCACTATACCTTATTATATATGCAAAAAAGTATGTACTTTGTGCTGAAATGTATAAAAAAACAAATATTCGGATAATAATAATGATACTTGAACGATTTTATTATATGAAAAACAAGGTTATTTGATAGTTTTGCAGCAGAAATCCTTTTAGAATAGGATTTGCAACTAACAAAGCGAGATCATCAATCGCAAAGCAAGATAATTGAAATCCTAAAAAACAACATTATTCTAAAGCTGGAAGCAAGATGGTCGAACCGAAAAAAGAAAATAAAATCTTAACTTCATAATAAACAAAATGAATAACAAGCTATTTATGAAAAGTTCGGCAGTGCCTGCAACTTTGTTTTGCACGGCATTGATGCTTGCCCCTCTTTGCGGAGGCGCAGGTTCTGCTAAAGCGACTAGGCTAACAGGTATCGTAAAAGGTACAGTGGTTGATGCCAATGGTGAAGCCGTTATTGGAGCTAGTGTTATCATCGAGGGACAGAAAGTTACCCAGGGTACAGTAACAGACTTTGATGGTAACTTCTCTCTCAACGTGAAGCCAGGTGCCAAGTTAAAGATCAGTTACATTGGATTCGTATCCCTGACTGTGGTTGCCAAAAACGGCATGCAGGTGGTCTTGAAAGAAGAGGCTACTTCCCTCAAGGCTGTAGAAGTGGTTGCCTATGGTGTACAGAAGAAGGTTACTGTTACCGGTGCCCTCTCCAGCGTGAAAAGCGAAGACCTGGTCCGTACTCCTGTTGGTAATGTCAACAATGTGCTCGGTGGTCAGCTTTCGGGTGTTACCACCGTACAGTATTCCGGTGAGCCGGGTTCAGATGCTGCGAACGTATTTGTTCGTGGTAAGGCATCTTTCAATGGTGCCGACCCTTTGGTTCAGGTGGATGGTGTGGAGCGAAGCATGAGCGATGTGGATCCTGAGGAAATCGAGAGCATCACCGTTTTGAAGGATGCTTCTGCCACAGCCGTATTCGGTGTGCGTGGTGCCAACGGAGTTATCCTGATTACCACCAAGCGTGGTCAGGAGGGTAAGACCAAAATCAGCGGCTCTACTTCATGGGGTATCCTGACTCCTACCAAGATGGTAGAACAGGCAAACAGCTACGAGTATGCTACCTTCCATAATATGATGCGCCAGAATTCGCATGGCAAGAATGGTAATCCGTTGAGTCCTCAGTTCTCTGATGTCGTTATCCAGAAGTTCAAGGATGGAAGTGATCCTGTCCGTTTCCCTAGCACCTTGTGGGCTGAATACATTATGAAGGATGCTACCATGCAGAGTAAACACAATCTGAATATCAGCGGTGGTACCAAGACGGCACGCTACTTCATCAATGTTGGTTACTATACTCAGGGTGGTCTGTTCAAGGAGTTTGGTCAGGATTACGATTTCGGTTATCAGTATAACAGTTTCAACTACCGTGCCAACCTCGACCTGGATGTCACCAAGACAACCACCATCTCCTTCAATCTGGCAGGTAAGGTAGATAATGCCAACAAGCCATATTCTGGTCAGGGATCATCTGGTCTGATCAACGAGGCTTATCAGGCTACTCCATTCTCTAGTCCTGGTATCATCAATGGAAGATACATCTCTACCGAGACCCAGTATGAGGATTGCGGTACCGACCAGCTTCCTTTCGTGGGGGGTAGCGGTATTACCTATTTCGGCAATAATGATGTGAATGGCGGTTTCATGAAGACTACCAACAACAAGCTTCAGTTCGACCTCCAGTTGAAGCAGAAGCTCGATATGATTACCAAGGGTCTTTCTTTCAAGATGAAGGCTTCCTACAACGGAGCCTACGCCATCAATAAGAATGCTTACGCCAAAAAGGCTACCTATACCCCTGTACTCCAGGACGACGGTACCTATAAATATAAGAAATATGGTAACGAAGAGCAGTTGAAGTATGAAGAGAAGACCGGTCGTAGCCGTTACTGGTATTTTGAGGCAGGTCTCAACTACAACCGTTCCTTCGGTTTGAACAATGTGGGTGCCATCCTGCTCTACAATCAGGACAGCAGCTATTATCCGAGCACCTATACCAATGTGCCTCACCGCCAGGTAGGTCTGGTAGGCCGTGTTACCTACGACTGGAACAACCGCTATATGGCAGAGTTCAACGTGGGTTACAATGGTTCCGAGAACTTTGCTCCGGGCAAGCGTTACGGAACCTTCCCAGCAATGTCTGTGGGTTGGGTAGTCAGCGATGAGCCATTCTTCAAGCCGCTCACCAAGGCAGTAAGCTTCCTGAAGCTTCGTGCCAGCTACGGTCTGGTAGGTAATGCTAATCTGAACGGTAATCGCTTTATGTACACCGCCGATCCTTTCGCCATCAATAATGGCAATGTTTCTACCCGTGATGGATATGGATACATCTTCGGTGTTAACAACACTACCGTATGGAAGGGAGCCTACGAGATGGCGCGCCACAATGCCGACATCACCTGGGAGCACGCCTATAAGCAGGACTATGGTATCGACATCAACTTCCTGAAGGATAAGCTCCGTGGTAGCTTCGATTACTATTACGAGCACCGTACCGATATTATGATGATCGACTACAATGTACCTACCATCATCGGTTACAAGATGCCTTACACCAACGATGGTGAGGTGAACAGTTGGGGATGGGAAGCATCCCTGAAGTGGCAGGATAAGATAGGCAAGAACTTCAGATACTGGGCAGGTGTCAACCTCTCTTACAACCAGAATGAGCTGATCAACAATGGTGAGGCTCTGCAGCCGGAGGCTTATCAGATGGCAAAGGGCCATCGTCTGGGAGCCCGCAAAATGTACCAGTTCTGGCGTTATTACGACGAGCAGACCCCAGCACTCTATGAGAAGACTTTCGGCGAGCAATTCCCTACTCAGCTGGTAGAGAATATCCAGCCTGGTGATGCCGTGTATGTTGATTTGAACCACGATGGAAAGATAGACCAGAATGATATGACCCGCGACCTGGGCTATACCGATGATCCTGAGTATATGATTGGTCTGAACCTCGGATTCAGCTACAAGGGCTGGTCTGTCAATACCCAGTGGACGGGTGCCTGGAACGTGAGCCGTATGCTGGATGGAGTGTTCCGCAGCCCATTCTACAACAAGACCTCTCATGAGATGGGCGGTCTCCTGAAGTATGTGGTGGAGAACAGCTGGACAGCTGATAATCCATCTCAGAGTGCGAAGTATCCTCGTACATCATTGGATTCCTGGGACAACAATTATGCCACTTCTACCCTCTATGAGAAGGATGCGAAGTATCTGCGCCTGAAGACCCTGCAGATTTCCTATGATTTCAACGCTCCGTTCATGAAGCGCATAGGTATGAACCAGTTGCAGCTGGCATTCAGCGGTTACAACCTCCTTACCTTCACTCCTTATATCTGGGGTGATCCTGAGGCACGTGCTACCACGGCACCATCCTATCCATTGCAGCGTACCTATATGCTGTCTTTGAAGGTGGGCTTCTAATATATTACACATTTAATATATATAAAAAAAGGTAAATACAATGAAACTTAACAATATATTCAGAGGAATCGTTCTTACAGCCGTTATCGGTTCTGCGGTGACGGGTTGTACTGAGCAGATCAAGTTTGGAGATTCCTTCATAGAAAAGACTCCGGGTGGCGATGTTACCATTGATACCATCTTCAATAGTGCAGAATATACCCAGCAGTTCTTGACCGGTATTTATAAGAACCAGTACTACGGTCTGCCTTTCAAGGCGGGTGACGGTAACTCCCACAGTTACTTCAGTGGTCAGATTGAGGCGATGTCAGACTGCTGGCACAATCCTACAGCGTCAGTTGCTATGTATAATCTGGTGTATAATGATTACATGACAGCAGCCAGCAGTAATTCCATCTATGGTTTTGACAAGGAGAATATCTGGGAGATGGTGCATGCCTGCTACCTCCTGATGGAGAATATCGACCGTGTGCCTGATATGGACGAGGATACCAAAAAACAGTATGTGGCTGAGGCGAAGTGCCTGATAGCATCTTCCTACTTCAACCTCTTCCGCATGTACGGCGGTCTGCCTCTGGTTACTCACTCATACGATGTAAACGGAGACAAGTTGGATGCGCCACGTGCTTCGGTAGAGAAGACACTCAATTACATTCTCAAGCTTTATGATGAGGCTATCAATTCAGGAGCCCTTCCTTTTGCTTATTCTGATGATGATGTCACTACCATGAAGGCACACTGGACCAAGGCAGCTGCCATGGCGATGAAGTGCCGTGTACTGCAGTTTGCTGCTTCTCCATTGTTCAACGACGACCAGCCATATTACAGCGGCAAGTATTCCATGGAGAATGCGAGTCAGGACAGTCTGGCTTGGATGGGTGGCAAGAAGCCTGAGTTGTGGCAGCAGTGCAAGAAGGCATGTGAAGACTTCTTCAATGAGAATGCCAACAACGGCAATCCTTACCATCTCGTAGAGCCTACCGCCAAGACTACCGAGGCTTATCGCTTTGCCTATCGCTTTGCGTATATCAGCCAGGCTAGTCCGGAGGTCATCTTCGAGACCCGCGTTACCGACAACAACCACAACTCCAAGTATTGCTGGGCGGCACGTCAGTATATGCGTACCCTCGACCGCCAGGCTTATTGCCCTACCCAGGAGTTCGTAGAGATGTTCCCTTGGGCTGATGGCAAGCCATTCAACTGGGAGGAGACCGAGAAGGCTGGCGAATTGGACCACATGTTCATCAAGGGTGACAGAAAGGTAGGCAAGCAGGAACTGCAGAACGTGAAATATACCCGCGACCCTCGTCTTTACGAAACAGTAAGTGTGAACGGACAGCGCGACAAGGTGAACGTGGGCGACGGCAAGTCAACCGGTCAGAATGTAGAGTTGTATGTGGGTGGTACCAATGCCGGTACAGGTCCAGACAAGTGTGTGGGCGTTTATGCTACAGGCTATTTCCACAACAAGTACATTGCCGACGGAATCACCGGTTCAGCCTACGAGCGCGAGAAGCCACACTGGGTAGAGATGCGTCTTTCCGACCTCTATCTCATCTATGCCGAGGCTCTGCTTCAGGCTGACGGCAACAATGTCAAGGCTTTGGAATACATCGACAAGATCCGTGCCCGTGTAGGTTTGAAGGGACTTGCGGAATGCAACCCATCAGAGAATCTTACCACCAACAAGGATAATCTTCTGGAAGAGTTGCTGCGCGAGCGTGCCTGCGAGCTGGGATTCGAGAACACCCGTTTCTTCGATATGAAGCGCTATAAGAGAGCCGACCTGTTCAGCCGCACGCTCCATCGTCTGGTCATCTATCGCCAGGTGAAGGATGATGCTACGGGCAAGTGGGAGACCACTACCAACAAATGGTATAATGGCGACAGAACCAACAAGAAGCTGAACAAGAACAATGATGCCTGGTATGAGCCATCTCATTTTGAGTATAAGCGCCTGCCTATCACCACGGGAGCCCGTGCATGGTGGAATGGATTCGATGTAAAGTGGTATCTGTTCCCATTCCCACAGACCGAGGTATTGAAGGGTTATCTCGTTCAGAACCCAGGCTGGTAATCCCGCCAGAGGTTACTCTAGAGTAAAGGTTACTTGATTAAAGTTACAGATTAAAAAAGTAAATTCGATGAAAAATAATAAGAATGCTGTACTGATGGCGATGGCTCTCCTGAGCCTGCCAGCTTCAGCACAAGTCAAAATAGATTCCATTGCTCCTCATCGCTATGCGGCTCAGAGCATCGATGTGGGTGCCAATGTGAACTTCTCCCGCGAGCAGTCAACTTCAGCAGTGTCTGTCATCACCAGCGAGAGTACCAACAAGCGCAGCGCCAAGAATATCGGCAACTCTATCCTGGGACAGGGTTCCGGCTTGATTTCGCTGCAGAATTCCGGCAACTATGCCGGCATCAATCCTACCTTCTACATCCGCGGCATGCAGAGTCTGGATGGCAATACCCCGCTTTTCGTGGTAGATGGTATCGAGCGTGATATCCAGTATATCTCTGCCGAGGAAGTGGAGAGCGTATCCGTATTGAAGGATGCTGCTGCCACTGCACTCTATGGCTACAAGGGTGCCAACGGCGTGGTGCTCATCACTACCAAACGCGGTAAGTTCAATTCCAAGGAAATCAAGGTGAATCTGGACCATGCCATCAATTTCATGGCTCACAAGCCTAAGTTCGTGGATGCGCAGACCTATGCCAAGGCGATGAACGAGGCTTATGCCAACGACGGCTTCGAGAACCCTAGATATACCCAGGAAGAGGTGGATGCCTTCGGATCAGGCAAATATCCTTATCTCTATCCTAACGTTAACTGGGTGGATGAAACCTTCCGCAACCACAGCGTTACCAATATGCTCAACGCTTCGTTTACGGGCGGTGGCGAGAAGTTCAAGTACTATGCCTTGCTCGACCTGCAGTATGACAATGGTTTCGTGAAGAATCCGGATACCCACGAGGGATATTCTACCAATAATAAATATGTGAAGGGCAACCTGCGCATGAATATGGATATGATTCTCTCGAAGAATACTACCATGAAGGTGAACCTCCTGGGTGTGCTCGCCGAGTCGAATGCTCCAGGCAATTCTGCCAAGTTGTGGGATATGGTCTATGGCCTGCCTTCTGCTGCCTTCGCCGTGAAGGGCGAGGATGGCAAGTGGGGTGGTAACTCTACCTGGGCGGGTACCGTTAACCCTGTGGCGCAGTCGCAGGATGCCGGTTACTCCAGAAATCACAACCGTGGTATCTATACCGACCTCACTATCCGCCAGGAACTCCCTGCGGTATTGAAGGGTCTGGCTGTTCAGGGCCGCATCGCTTACGACCATTTCTCCAACATCTACGAGAATTATAGCAAGACATACGTATATGGAAGTCCTACGGTAGTCGACTGGTTGGATGGCAAACCTCAGTTGGGCAAGGCATTCACGGGTGGTTCTGAGAGCGATCTCGGTGCCTCTATCTCCACCAACAGCTTCACCCGCCGTTTCCATGCCGATGCCAGTGCCGACTATCAGAATACCTTCGACGCCCACAGCATCTACAGCCAGTTGAAGTACGATTACGAGTTCAGCGATGAGTTTGCCATCAACAGTACGCTCTATCGCCAGAACATCAGCTGGTACACCCACTATGGTCTGCTCGACCGTTACTTCCTCGACCTTGCCCTGGTAGAATCCGGTTCCAACCGTCTGGCTCCTGGCAGTAAGTGGGCGTTGTCGCCTACGGTATCAGCAGCTTGGGTACTCTCCAAGGAGAACTTCATGAAGAATCTCAACTGGGTGGATTTCCTCAAGCTCCGTGCTTCCTACGGCATTATCCAGACCGACATCCTGCCTGAGAGCGGATGGATGTACTATATGCAGCAGTATCAGACAACTGGTGGTACCTATCCGTTCAACAGCGGTTTCCAGAGTGATTTCGGCAGAACCTATCTTGATGCCATTGCCACTTCCGGTCTGACCCATGAGAAGGCAGCCAAGTTCAATGCCGGTGTAGATGCCACCCTCTTCGGTGGTCTCGATTTCAGCTTTGATGGTTTCTACCAGCGCCGTTCCAACATCTGGGTATCTACCGCAGGCAAGTATTCTTCAGAGTTGGGTGTGGATGCTCCATACGAAGGTGATGGTATCGTGGATAGCTGGGGTTGGGAGGCAAGTCTCGACTACAACAAGCAGATTGGCGACGTGAAGTTCAACATCGGTGCCAACATCGATTACTATCGCAGCCAGATCAAGGAGCAGGATGAGGCTCCTAAGCTCTATCCTAACCTGGTAAGCACCGGCCATCGCGTAAGCCAGCTCTTCGGCTACAAGGCTATCGGCTTCTTCAAGGACCAGGCAGACATCGATGCTTCCAAGCCACAGCTTCTGGGCAGCACTCCTCGTCCGGGCGACATCAAGTATGAGGATGTGAACGGGGACGGACAGATTGATACCAACGACAAGACTGCCATCGGATATTCTACCGTGGCTCCAGAAATCTACTACAATATCCATTTGGGAGTAGAGTGGAAGGGACTGGGCGTAGATGCGATGTTCCAGGGCACAGGTCGTTATAGCGGCGTGCTTTCTACCAAGAGTATGTACAAGCCACTGGTGGGCAACACCACCATCTCTCAGTACTACTACGACAACCGCTGGACTCCTGAGACAGCCGGCACAGCCAAGTTCCCGGCGCTGAGCTCAACCAGCAATGCCAACAACTACAATACAAACACCCTCTGGATGTTTGACCGCTCATTCTTCAAGCTTCGCAACATCGAGGTTTATTACAACTTCCCTAAGGCGATGCTCGCCAAGACCAAGCTCCTGAATGCAGCCAAGTTGTATGTACGTGGTGTAGATTTGTTTAGCTTCGACCATCTCGATGAGTCAGATCCTGAGGTATTCGGTGCAACCAATCCTCTGAATCGCAGCATCGTGGCTGGTTTGTCAGTAACATTCTAATTATCTTAAAGTAGAACAATAATGAAAACAAATAAATTAGTATATGGTCTGTTCGGACTCATGGCGCTGGCATCTTGCAGCGATAAGATGGATTACAGCGAGACGGTAGTCAAGGATAAGGATTATGTGATTCAGACCTTTGAGAAGGTGGGTGGTTTCATGACCGATATCTACAATTATGCAGACTATGATTATGGTCAGAACTTTGGCGGAGGCATGCTTGCCTCTGCCACCGACGAGAGTGTTTACTCCGTGAGCGGTACCAGCATCGAGACCTTCTATAACGGCAGCTGGAGCCCATCCAACGCCCAGGGTTCGCTCTGGAGCAATATGTATAAGGGCATCAAGACCTGCAATGTGGTGTTGAAGGATTTCCAGGACTTGAAGTTCGAGGATTTCGAGCTCAATGCCGACTATCAGCAGCAGATGTTCCGTTACGAGAACTATAAGTGGGAGGCCCGCTTCTGGCGTGCTTACTTCTATTTCAATCTCGTTCGCCAGTATGGTGGTGTGCCTGTCATCGACCCTGAGATGGCGGCAGCTGATGTCAACAATCAGCCTCGCAAGTCATCTGATGAGGTGTTCCAGTACATCTTCGATGAATGTGATGCCGTGAAGGACAGCATCATCAAGGATTACTCTGACCTGGGAAGCATGGCATTGAGTACTGCCGAGGATGGACGTGCCAACAACCTGACCGTTCTTGCCCTCAAGGCTCGTGCAGCGCTCTATTGGGCAAGTCCGCTCTTCAATCCTTCAGGCGATAAGGAGCGTTACCACAAGGCTGCTCTCTATACCAAGGAATTGCTGGATGCCTGTCAGGCAAGAGGCATGAAGCTTGCTGCCAAGTATGCTGATCTCTGGTCAACCAATAATTACAAGGATGCCGACAAGAAGTGCGAAATCATCTTCGGTCGCCGTATCTATGGTACCAAGATTTCTTCTACCGATCCATCTGATAATATGGTAGAAAGCTACAACTATCCGTTTGGTATCGATATGGCAAAGGCTAGTTATTCAGCTTCCGGTAGAAACTGCCCATCCCAGAACCTGGTGGATGCCTACGAGATGAAGGCTACGGGTAAGGGTATCAACGAGGCTGGCAGCGGTTATGATGAACAGAATCCATACGCAGGCCGTGACCCTCGCTTCGAGTTGACCATCGCCAAGAACGGTGATATATGGCCTACTGCAGCCCGATATAACAAGGCTAAGCTGCAGACCTATTATGGCGGCGTGAATGCCGAGCCGTTGGTGGGTGCTACTCCTACGGGTTACTATCTGAAGAAGTTGCTGCATGGTGACATCGACCTTACTTCAAAGACCAAGAAGCAGGGCGACTATCATACTTGGGTTACCTATCGTCTGGGTGAGTTCTATCTCAACTATGCTGAGGCTGCATTCAAGTATCTGGGCAGCGCCACTGCTACAAGTGCCGATCTCCCTATGTCGGCAGACGAGGCTGTGGACAAGATTCGCCAGCGTGCCGGAATGCCTGATTTCCCTACTTCGTTGAGCAATGAGGAGTGGTGGAGCAAGTATCAGAACGAGCGCATGGTAGAGTTGGCTTTCGAGGGTCATCGCTTCTGGGATGTGCGCCGCTGGAAGGAGGCTGACAAGTTCTTCAAGAACATTCAGGAGATGAAGATTACCAAGAACGATGATGGTTCCTTCACCTATACCCGTGAAACCGTACAGCGCCAGTGGGATGACAAGATGTATCTCTTCCCAATTCCTAACGACGTGATGCTGAAGCACGAAAAATATGGACAGAAGTGGGAGCAGAATCCTGGCTGGTAACAAAAACAATTATAATATACTATTGGCTAAGGCGTAAAAACCTTAGCCGATAACTTAAACAGTAACGATTATGAAAGTATATAGTTTTTTTGAAAAATATGTATTAGTCCTTTTGGGCATCCTTGTTTTCGCCTCTTGCTCTGACGATGATAATGCTGGCGTGATGAGCAGCAAGGTGATGCTGAACCAAGAGTTGGTTGCTTCCAATTATAGTTTTATTTGGAATGGTGTTACCTCTCCTCGCAAGGATGACGTCAAGGCTAAGTTTGAGACGGTAGAAGGAGATTCTACCAAGATGAAGATGACCATCTCTGGTATCGTTCCTTCATCTGATGATGACATTCAGTTGGTTGTGGATGTTCTTCCACAGGCTGATGAAATCCAGTATCAGGGAAAGGTCGAGAATTCCGATTACGACATGACCGTGAGTGGTGTCTATTTCCCATCGAGATCTAGTGTAGGTCATTACTTCAAACTGAAGGTGGTATATAATGTTGTTAAAGAAGCTTTGCTAAAACAACCCTTTACCTTTAATTTCAAAAAAGTTTGTACTGCTGTAAAGAGTGGCGATGCAAGATTTATGACAATTGACGGCGTGGAATATGCTTATTCACAACTTGCAGAAAGTACATTGTCTGGTATGTCAAATCTTTATGCAAAGACAGATTCTGTAGCAAAGTTGACTTTCTCTAATGATGGCAAGTTGACAATAGATATGTTGAGCAATAATAAAGGTGAAACTGTGTCTTCTAATCTAATGACGATAAAGTATTGGCTTACGAATCAAAGTCATGACATGATTCTGGAATTTACGAAAGCGCAGGCAGAGTCTTTTACTGCTAAGTTCTTGAATGTGGGTACTCCAGATGTTGAAAGGCTGTTCACTAAATATAAATCAGAAGATAAGTATATATTGAGAGCTGCTTACGATGTAGATGGTAAGTTGGCTATTATGTTGAATAGTCCATATAATGCAAATGCGATGGATTTGTATGTTCGAGGAAAGTTCGCAGATGTAAAAGATGAATTACTTAAAAAACAAACTTTGGCATTCTTGGATATATTGAAAGAATATCCAAATGTTTGGGGATTGTATTTCGTTTCTGAATAAATAATATGGCATGCTTGTTTTTTGAAATGGGCATGCCCTTTAAAAAAGAGAATAAAATGAGAACGTTTAAATATTATCTGTTGTTTTTGATTTTCCTTTCTTCTTGTAGTGTTGACAATATTGTTGATCATCAGACTTTGTCATTTGAAAAGTGTGACTCAACAAATGGCAAAGTTGCATATCCCAATAGATGGAATAATTTAACAAGAAGTTCTGTTGTCACGTCAAGCTGGGAAAAATGGGAAACTGTGCAATTGGCTTCTGGTAGTTATGTTCATACTCCATGGAATAAGAAAATCACTTCTGGTACTATACCTTATGAAATCCGTACCGATATTCTTCCGAGTGATGGATGGGATTTAATAGCTCATACGGTGAATGGATATGGAGAAAATGGTATGAATTATTTGATTTTTCATAATCATTATACAGGAATACTAAAGATATTTTATTATTTAGAGCCAAATAGCTCAAATTTACAAAATACAGCAATATGGAAGCTTCATTTTGAAAATCCACAATCTTTTTTGGCGTTTACGAGTGAGTATGCTCGCCTTTCTTCAGATAAGTCAGTAAGAGACATTTATTTGAGCAATATTACAAGGGATGATTCTAAAGGATATACTGTTGGGTGGAATTGTTTTCAAGTAGAATTAGCTTATGATCCCGATTTTTCAGAAGGAAGTTTGCAGATTATTCCAATGTCAATGACAACTTCTTCTATTAAATTCACAGGAAATTTTGACTCCAAAACAGATGGTACAATAATTTCAACCACAACTTCAAATCCATTGAATGGAGTCGTAAAAGGTGTAGCAAGCTTAGTGGGAGCCAAAGCTGAAGATTGGGTTTCTGATCAAGTAAAGAAAGCTAAGTTTGGAAATAAAATAATAAAGGTTTTGAGTAGTGGTGCTAATTCTTTGGTTACATCTGGTGTAGGAGCAGCTTTAGGCTCTTTCATAGGCGTATTTTCTAAGACTACTCAAACTACTCAAACGGTTCAACTAAATACTGTTGGTTCTGTGGAATTAGATGGCGAGTTGAAAACTTTGCAAACAGGATTGATTGTGCCTTTATCTATGTCTATATCTGTGAAAAATGTTGGGCGATTAGGAGTTTGGTGCCTTACAAAGAAGCCTGCTGTTCTTGTAAATCCTTATGTGGTTTTAGAAAAGCAAAATATGGTGACTCCATTTTGGTTCGATTATAGGATGTATGCTAGTACTGATTGGGACAATAGAGAGTATGTTGTCTTTAATCCTGATTTGGTTTCTAGGTTAGGTGGTTCTAATCCTGCTCAGGTTTGGATGGAAACTCAAATAGGTGGTCCTTGTGTCCAAAATGCTTTTGGTACCAAATATTCTGATCACGGTATGGTGGATTTTATTACAGCTGGTAATTGGCTATATGGCAAAACATACACAATGGGAGCTTCATATTATCGTGTTACTTTACCTTTTTGGGATGAAGATGGTAACGTTATAGATGACATGGATATTTCACAAGCTCCAATAGAAACTTATATACCAACTACGCCTGATGGTCTTCCTGGCGCTCGTTCAGAGTTTGATACATTTTCAGATTTCATTTCTCTGTTTAACATAAAGATAAATACAAAAGAAGGTAACATGGTTTCTTTATATCACAAGTTTGTTCCTTATTTAAAATGGGATTATTCTTGTTTTGATGACCACCTGTATTTAGAAGAATATCCTAATGTTCCTATCGTAAAAAAATAATGTTTTTTGAAAAGGTGTTCAATGATTATTATAAAATACTAACTCGTTGGTAAGTGTTTGCGAGTTTGTATGTTGAAAGCTAAACATACTACAGCTTAGAGCCCACTTGAAAAAGTCATTTTTACGAAAATATGCTATTGATTATCAATAAGTTACAAAGGCGAAAAATATGATTCGGGACTTTTTCAAGTGGACTCAGTTTATAAATTGCGTCACTGTGACCCTCGCTTCGAGCTGACCATCGCCAAGAACAGTGATGTATGGCCTACTGCAGCCAACTATAACAAGGCTAAGCTGCAGACCTATTATGGCGGCGTGAATGCCGAGCCATTGGTGGGTGCTACTCCTACCGGTTACTATCTGAAGAAGTTGCTGCATGGTGACATCGACCTTACTTCAAAGACCAAGAAGCAGGGCGACTATCATACTTGGGTTACCTATCGTCTGGGTGAGTTCTATCTCAACTATGCTGAGGCTGCATTCAAGTATCTGGGCAGCGCCACTGCTACAAGTGCCGATCTCCCTATGTCGGCAGACGAGGCTGTGGACAAGATTCGCCAGCGTGCCGGAATGCCTGATTTCCCTACTTCGTTGAGCAATGAGGAGTGGTGGAGCAAGTATCAGAACGAGCGCATGGTAGAGTTGGCTTTCGAGGGTCATCGCTTCTGGGATGTGCGCCGCTGGAAGGAGGCTGACAAGTTCTTCAAGAACATTCAGGAGATGAAGATTACCAAGAACGATGATGGTTCCTTCACCTATACCCGTGAAACCGTACAGCGCCAGTGGGATGACAAGATGTATCTCTTCCCAATCCCTAACGACGTGATGCTGAAGCACGAGAAGTATGGACAGAAGTGGGAGCAGAATTCTGGCTGGTAATAGGATGATTATAAGAATAAAAAAACTCGTTGGTAAAGAAGCCAACGAGTTTTTTTTTGTAATCTATTTGGCAGGCAATCTTTACTTGCCATACTTGCTAGGCGCTATTCCATACTTGTTCTTGAAGCACTTATAGAAATAGGTGGCATCGGAGAAACCAACCTTTTCGCTGATTTCTGATACCATGTATTCGCCTTCCAGCAGGAGCTTGGCGGCAATACGCAGGCGCTCGTTCTGGATATAGATGTTTGGCGAAACACCCATGATGCTCTTCGTGCGGTTATATACCGTGGTTCTGCCCAGGCAGAGCAGATCGGCAAGGCGGTCTACATTGAAGTTGTTGTCGCTGATATGCTGTGCCACGATTGCCTCCAGCTTGTCCTTGAACTTCTTATCGAGGGTTGACATCAGGAGGGTAGGCTCATTCTTCTTGAGCTCCTTCACTGGCTTGACCAGGATTACTTCTCCGCAGGAAGACTGCTCTGCTTTCTCTAGTGGAGCATTTTCCATAAGAGTTTTTTCCTGACCAAGCGCCTTCTCCTCGTGCGCCTTCTCTTCAGCCTTTTGCTTCGCTTTCAGGTCCATAGCCACAAACTGTAGGGCTCGGGCGATGAGGAGCTTGAAGTTGCAAGGCTTCACCATATAGTCATCTACGAAGTTCTTGTATGCCTTCAGTATATGGCTGGTATCCTCAAAGGCGGTCAGCATGATGACTGGGATGTTCTGCGTCTCCGGATCAGCCTTTATATTGCTTACAATCTCGTAGCCGCTCATCTCCGGCAACTGGATGTCGCTGATGAGCAGGGCTGGCTTGATTTTCCGGATGTTCTCGCACCCCGTCTTTCCGTTCATGAATGTTTCTACATGGAAATAGACAGACAACTCCGATTTAATCTGTTCCAGCATGTCCGGATCATCTTCTATCACCATCACGGTAACGTTGTTGATGGCTTTCGGAGTCATCTCCTTCACAATCATCTCTATTTCGTCCTTGTCGATGCTGTGGTCATCCAGCGCCTTCTTCTCGATGATATCCTCCGGCTGATACCCTCCGGCATCATTTGGCAGGACAAGGCAGAAGTGGCTGCCTCCTAGATTCAGGGAACGCTCATAGGTGAGCGAACCCTTGTGGATTTCTGCCATCTGATGCGCCGTATAGAGACCGATGCCCATACCGCCCTTGGAAGCATAGCCGTGCATGAATGGCTTGAAGAGATCAGCCTCTCTTTCCGGCTTGATACCCGGACCGTTGTCTTCTACCGAGAAGAATACGATGTTGTTCTCCAGATAGAGTTTCACGCTGATAATACCCTTGTCTGGGGTATATTTCACGGCATTGCTCAGCAGGTTATAGACGATGGTTCCCACCTTTTCCTGGTCGAAGAGCATCTCGTGGTTGCTGGTCCACGGAGTGAAGCTCATGCTGATGTCCTTCTGCTTGGCTACAGTATAGAAATCATTGTAGATGCTTCGCACGAAACCGATGATTTCGCCCTTTTCTACATTCAGCTTCATATTGCTCGTATTGATCTTGCGGAACTCCATCAGCTGGTTGATGAGTCGCTGCAGTCGCTTGGTTCCTCTGGAGAGAGTATAGATGGTGTTCTTGGAAGCATAGCCTTCTCCCTTGGTCATCATCTTTTCCACGGCACTCTGGATGATGGCGAGCGGGGTGCGGAACTCATGAGAGATATGGGTGAAGAAGTTGATTCGGAAATCAGACATCTGTTTCTCCAAAGCAATCTGCTGGTTCAGCTCGAAGTTTCTCAGCCATGAACGGTAATAGATCATTCCGGCTCCGCTGATGATGAGCAGATAGATGCACCACGCCCATACCGTATTGTACCAAGGCTGGCAGATGGTGATGTGCAGCAGGGTTTCCTCGCTCCACTGGTTGCTGCCTATACGGGTACGGATATGTAGGGTGTAGCTGCCAGGGTTCAGGTCGCTGAACTCGGCATGGTTGATGCTGGTCATCGGGCGCCAAGTATTGTCTATTCCTTCCATATAGTACTGGTATATCGCATCCTGGATGTGCGGATAATCGAAGTTGGAAAAGTGGATGTTGAACGAATTCTTGTCGTGTGGCAGGCTGATTTCCCGTGTATAGTTCAGCGCCTTGGTTAGGAATTGTTCGTTTTCTGCTTCGTATATCGAGATACCGTTGATGGAGAGGTCGGTGATGACTGCCTTCATGTGGGCTGGCGGCATACTGATGGTGCGGGATGGCTGGATGAAGATCATACCGTCGGATACACCGAATACCAGTCTGCCATCATTCAGCTTGGTGGCGCAGTTCTCCGTAAAGTTGTTGCTGAAGATGGTGCGTCCTATCTGGAACGAACGGATATCATTAGTCTTGGCGTTGAGACGGGAGATTCCTTCCTCTGTACCAATCCAGATATTGCCGTAGTTGTCTTCCTCCAGCGAGCGGGTATTGTTGTCGGTGAGTCCTTTGCTGGTATCAAACAGCTCGTATTTCAGTTCCCCGGTCTTCTCGTTGTAGCTGCATTTCAGTATACCTCCTGTTGTTGCAAACCATAGTTTTCCGTCATGTGCCTCAATGCCGCAATTGATTTCGCTTACCGGCAGCTTTCCGTTTTCATCGCTGAAGCGGAGGAACTTCTGGGCTGTAATCTTCTTTTCTACAGTATTCACCATCAGGATGCCATTGTTGCTGCATATCCAGAGTCTGCCTTTGTGGTCCAGAAGCAGATCATGGATTTGGGCTTCCTTGCCGTTTGCATTCAGAAACTGCTCGAATTTCCGTGGCTGCTGCCCCGTAGTCTGTGGGGTGATGAGCAGACCTTCTCCCCAGGTGGCAATCCAGGCTCTTCCCTGCTTGTCGAAGATGGTCTTGTAGAAGGATGCGCTTGGAGCATAGTGGTTCTTCTCATATTTCCAATATCTTACATTGTCAATGTAGATGCCGTCGCCCTTGGTGGCTATCCATTTCCTGCCCTTCGGGTCGATGGCATAATCGTAGACGCAGGCGTCGGTCTGCATTTCCAACGTACGCTGTTGGGTTCTGGCATCATAGATGTAAGTCATGTTGGCGCGGGTAGTAACGGCGAGCCTGTCATTACCTATGTTGCTGACATGGCGCACGTAGTTGCTCCATTCCCGGTTGGTATTTGGTTCTATCTTGACATGCTCTGTGTTGAGATCCTTTAGTTCACGGCAGCAATATACGCCCTCTCCCGTACAGATCCAGATGCATCCGCTTCGGTCGATGAATACGCTCAGCAGGAAGTTGGAGTGGAAGAGTGAATTCTTGTCAGCTGTTGAGAAGTGCTGGAGTTCATCTTCCTTCCGGTTGTAGATGAAGAGTCCGTTACCATAAGATACGATATATACATTTCCGTTGGCATCTTCGGCAGCCACGAAGTTCTTGTCTCTACTGTTGATGTAAGCCTTGTCGTCCAGCAGATGGAATTTCTTATAGAGTTTTCTATTCTTGCTGAACAGGTAGGCGTTTCCCTTCTTGTCGTAAAGAAACTCATAGGATTTGAGAAAAAATTTCGACATGGCATTCGGTATCTGGATGGCTGGCTTGTGGAAGATGCCGGTTTTCAGGTTCATGGCGAAAGTTTCTTCCTGGGTAAAGATATACCATTCTCCCTGCCAGAAGAAGGAGGCGCGCGATTTACCCACATATCCCACCATGGATGGAAGATGGGATTTCCGGACGAGTTTGCCCGAGTTGTCATAAAGGAAGGCATCGCCCTTGTCGGTCAGCACGGCAATATGATTGCCGTCAGTAGTCAGGGTGATGATATGCTGGTTCTTGAGCTTCAGATGGCTCTTGCCATCAGGGGTGATGCGGTTAAGACCTTTATCGGATGCTATCCAGATATTGTGTTTGAAATCTTCCTGTATCTGTAGCTGACGGTCGCCTATCAGCTTGCCGTTCTTTGTAGTATAGTCTGTGGCGTGAAACTTCCCGTTGCTATAGGTCAGGTATCTGGCTCCGAAATCCCCGGAAAAGAGCCACATGCCATTCTGGCTCTTGAATCGGTTTTTCAAGAGCGCAGCATTCTCCTTATCGAAATAATTGGAGAAATGAGCTGTTTCCAGGTCGAAGCAGCAGAGGATGTTGGATGGATTGTAGCCCCAGATGAGTCCGTGTTTCTCGTCGTTGATGAGTTGTGAGATGGAGTGGTGGGTCTTTTGTCCGGAGTTCTTGCTGAGATTGGTGAAGTTGATAAATTGATAGCCGTCATATCTGCTCACTCCGTTCGGCGTTCCGAGCCAGATGAATCCGTCTCTATCCTGGATGATATCGTTCACTGTATTGCACGACAAGCCATCCTTAGCCGAGAGTCGCTTCCCGTCTAATTTGATGCTGCCGAATGCCTGCAGAGGCAGCAGCCAAATACTGATGATTCCTGATATATATAATAAGGTGTAGAATGTCTTTTTGTTTCTTTTCATTTGATAGGTCGTTTGATTTTTCTGCAAAAATACGATAAAATCCTTAGACTACAAAACAAAAAGAAAGAGAAAATGTAATGTGAAAAGCAAAAAATGGGCAAAAGGCAAAAAATAAAGGTGAATGGTCAAAATATAAAGTATAGTCGGCAAGAATAAGTGTATTTTTGCACCCGAAACAATAAACCCTTAATTCCGCAACACTATATTGTCGCTTTGCAAGCAAAATCCCACTAAACCCTATAGGTTGCGGATTTGAGGTAAACATATAAACCAAAACGTAATAATTTATGGACAGCAAACTATTTTACAAGGAATCTGTTTTGCCTGTTACTCTTTTTTGCTCAGCATTGATGTTTTCTCCTATCGAAGTAGCTCAGGTGAATGCAGCAACGAATGTAGTACAGCAAGCTAAAACAGTAAAAGGTACAGTTGTAGATAACATAGGCGAGCCAGTTATTGGCGCCAGTGTTAAAGTAGTAGGCACAACCAATGGTGCCGTAACTGATCTTGACGGAAACTTTGCTTTGACCAACGTGCCAAAGAATGCTACCGTGGAAATCTCATATATCGGTTATACAACCCAGAAAGTGAGTGTAGCCGGAAAGAGCGATCTGAAGGTAACATTGCAGGAAGATAACAAGGCTTTGGATGAAGTCGTGGTAGTAGGTTATGGTGTACAGCGCAAGAGCGATGTGACCGGCGCCTTGGCTCACCTGGATTCAAAGGACCTGACAGCGATGCCTGTAAAGGATGCCCTGGAGGGTATGCAGGGTAAGACTGCCGGTGTGGATATCACCAACTCTCAGCGTCCTGGTACTGTAGGTAGCATCACCATCCGTGGCCAGCGTTCCATCGGTGCCAGCAGTTCACCTCTTTATGTAGTGGATGGTATGATCATCCAGAATGGTGGTATCGAGAATATCAACCCTCAGGATATCGAGAGCATCGAGGTGTTGAAGGATGCTTCTGCTACCGCAATCTATGGTGCTCGTGGTGCCAATGGTGTAGTACTCGTAACAACCAAGAAGGGTAAGGAAGGAAAGGTTACCTTGAATTATGCAGGTACCGTTACCTTCTCTACACTCCACGACGTAACCAAGATGATGAACGCTACACAGTGGATAGACTATGCCCGACTGGCTGCATATAATCAGGGACTCTATGGTGATAAAAACCAAGACTTTGCTCCTAATTACGAGGGTGATGTGAAGCTTTTCGGCGGTCAGGCAGACAGCTGGGCAAATATCAACCAGGCTTGGGTAGATGGTACTTATCATCCGGAATTGGTAGGTTCTTACGACTGGGCTTCTCATGGTAAGCAGACCGGTATCACCCATGAGCATACACTTAGTGCTTCTGGTGGTACAGATAAGTTCAAAGGTTATGGCTCATTTGGCTATTTGGACCAGAAGGGCGTACAGCCAGGCCAGAGCTATCAGCGCTTTACCCTGAATACATCTTTCGAGGCAAGACCTGTTGCTCCATTGACATTGGGCTTCACCATGAATGCTTCATACGGTACCCAGAACTATGGTTATAACTTCTCTAAGTCTGTAACGGGACCTGGTGATTATTATAATGCATTGAACTCCATGATTCCATGGACAGTGCCTTACGATTCTGACGGTAACTATATCCGAAACCCTTGGGCTTACAACGTGAACGTGATCAACCCTATTGATGAGCTGAAATATAATACCAACAAGCGTACCAATTTCCGTATCAACGGCAGTGCCTACGCTCAGTTTGATTTCGGTAAGGTGTGGAAGCCATTGGAGGGCTTGCAGTATCGTATCCAGTTTGGTCCTGAACTCTTGTACTATCGCCTGGGCATCGCCAATGCGGCTGATGGTATCAATGGCGACGGCAACAACGTGGCTCAGTACAACCCATCCAACAAGGTGTCATGGACACTCGATAACCTGGTTTACTACAATAAGACTATTGCAAAGAACCATCGTATCGGCGTGACCCTTTTGCAGAGTGCATCCAAATATCATTCAGAGAATGGTAATATCAAGGCTTATGTAGCAAGTGCAGAGGAACTCTGGTGGAACACAAGTTCATTGGGTAATCCGCAGGCTTATTCTACGGGGCTGACTGAAACTTCGCTTGCTTCCTACATGGCTCGTGTGAACTATACTTATGCAGACAAGTATATGTTGACAGCCAGTGTTCGTTCCGATGGTGCTTCTCAGTTGTCTGATGGTCATAAGTGGGCATCATTCCCATCTGTAGCTCTTGGTTGGCGTATTGATCAGGAGAAGTTCATGCAGAAGGCTGATTTTATCAGTAACCTGAAGCTTCGTCTGGGTTATGGTATTTCCGGTAACTATGCTGTATCTGCATACGCTACTCAGGGTGCTGTTCAGAGCAACTACTATGCATGGGGCAGTATGGATCCTACAGTGGGTTACTTGCCGTCGGATGCTTCTGCCAAGAATCCAAACAAGATGGCAAACCGTGATCTTGGATGGGAGAAGACCAAACAGTGGAATATAGGTTTGGACTTTGGATTCATCAACAACCGTATCAGCGGTAGCATTGACTATTATCACAATAAGACTACTGATCTGATTCTGGCTACTACCATACCTTCACTTACAGGTTATACCAGCACATTTGCCAATGTAGGTGAGACTTCCGGTTGGGGTGTTGATTTGCAGTTGAATGCCATTCCTGTGAAGACTAAGGATTTCGAATGGAACACCAGTTTGACCTGGACCATCGACCGCAACCGCGTGGATAAGTTGAATAATGGTGTAGAAAAGAATGTAAACGACCGTCTCTTCGTAGGTGAGGAAATCGGTGTTTACTACGACTATGTATATGATGGAATCTGGAAAACCTCAGAGGCAGAAGAAGCTGCCAAGTTTGGTCGCAAGCCAGGTCAGATCAAGGTGAAGGATGTAAATCCTGACGGCAAGATTGATGCCAACGACCGTCAGATTGTAGGTAAGGTTCGTCCACGCTGGTCAGGCGGTTGGCACAATACCTTCAGCTACAAGAACTTCGAGTTGTCTTGCTTCATCTATGCCCGCTGGAAGTTTACTGTAGCCAAGGGTGCAGAAACCCTCGGTGGTATGTATGCTATGCGTGATGTGGATTATTGGATTAAGGATATCAATGAGGATGCCGAGTATTACTCTCCAGGTTCTCAGGGACAGAATGCCGATACTTATTCTAGCTCAATGGGCTATCAGGACGGTTCATACATCAAGATGCGTAACATCTCTCTGGGTTATACCTTCCCTAAGAATGTGACCAGCAAGTTGGGTATGAGCAACCTCAAGGTTTACGTTCAGGCAATGAACCCATTCACTATCTACAAGAAGTGCAAGTGGCTTGATACCGACCTCTTGAGTTATGATAACAACTCAACTTCTTACGGTTCAGGTACAACCATCAAGAGCTGGGTTATCGGATTAAACATTGGATTCTAAATACAGATACATCATGAAGACAAACAAAATATTATATGCAGCACTGATTGCAGGTGCAACTTTAGGAACTGTTACTTCTTGTAGTGATTCGTTCCTTGACGAAAAGCTGATTACTGAGAAAGGTACGGCTTATTTCCAGACTAAGGAAGGTATTGACGACCTGGTTACGGGTGCTTACCAGAAATTGAAGTTTAAGTATAACTATATCTGGGGTATTTATCTCTATGGTATGGGTATCGATGAGTTTACCAGTGGTGCCAACAACATCACCTCTTATAATGCATACAGCACCGACCTGAACTCGGGTGAAACTGCTGCCAACCAGCCATTGTGGGACAATATGTATGGTCTCGTAGAACCAGCCAATCTTGTCATCCAAAATACTCCATTATATTATGGTAAGAAGGTGAGCACTTACAACAACCGTTTGGGTGAGGGTTACTTCCTCCGTGCTTTTGCTTATTTCGAACTGGTAAAGCAGTATGGAGGTGTGCCTTTGAAGCTGGAGCCAAGCAATGGTAAGATTAATTATACTTATACTCGTAATAGCGAGGAAGAGTGCTTTGCCCAGATTATTTCTGATTTTCAGAAGGCATACGAATTGTTGCCTGAATCTCCAGAAGGAAAGCAGGTTGGTCGCCTTACTAAGTCGGCTGCTGCCCATTTCCTGGCAAAGGCTCATCTTTATCGTGCCTCTGAATTGCATGATGGCTGGAATGCTCAGTACAAGGATGCCGACCTGGATGCTGTCATCAAGTATGGTAAGGAAGTAATTGCTGCCCACCCATTGTGCCAGAACTTCCAGGAACTGTGGGATTATACAGAGCCTAATGGTGCCAATGAGAATGTTAGTGAGGTGGTGCTTGCTGCACAGTTCTCTAATGATGGTGCCAGTACGCGTGGACGCTTCGGCAACCAGTTCCATCTCTACTATCCATCAGTCTATCAGAATATAGCAGGTTGCAAGCGTGATATCTCTGGTGGTCGTGAGTTCTCTTACGTCAGTGCTACAGAGTATTCTATGCAGGTATTTGACCGTGTGAATGATTCCCGTTTCTGGAAGTCATTCATCACCAAGTATGGCGCTAATTATACAGATGGTGCTCCATATTGGATTACTACCAAGAAGAATAAGGACACAGGAAAGCTGGAGATTACGGATGATGTCTATAAGGCACACCCAGAGTATTATCCTGATGATGTGAAGGTTCCTACAGAAACTGATCCAGGCGATCATCGTTTCCAGGGTGGTGAGATTGGTATCAAGTATATCGTCAATAATCCTGGCGATACTCGTTTTACTCCTGCTTTGAATGCTGATGGCTCAGAGAAAAAGTCAGAGGATTATGTTTTGAAGAATGGTAAACTTGTTCCAGAGCATACTTTCGTACGCTACTATGCTGGTCAGTCTTTCAGCTTCAATACACAGAGCAATCCTGCTGAGCGTTCTGGTAACTACTATATTCTGGGTAGTATCCACAACAGAAGCGTGGCTTTGAGCAAGTTCCGTGACGGTGCCCGTGAATCTATCGCGTCACAGTTCGGAACCCGTGATGCCATCATTGCCCGTTCTGCCGACGATGTTCTGATGGTAGCTGAGGCTTATATCCGCAAGAAGGATTATGGAAATGCCATCACTTACCTGAATATGGTACGTGACCGTGCCGGTTACAAGGCTGGCGAGGACCGCTCTATCAGCCGTGATGGTGGACAGGCTTATAAGAAGAACTCTGCTTGTACAGGAAAGGGTGGTGGATTTTCTGCCGAGGGTTCTATCTATACAGAGGAAAATACTTATTATGAGTCAAACAACATTGCCGAGACTACAGCTTCTACTGAGAGTAATATGCATCTGAATGGTATTGAGGATGTGCTCAACTCTAAGGTTGAACAGCCAATCTACGAAGCTTTGAAATTGACTTCCGACTATGATAAGTTCATGTGTTTCCTCTTGGATGAGCGTACACGAGAGTTGATAGGTGAAGGTCAGCGTTGGGAAGATTTGGCTCGTACCAAGACTTTGGAGGCTCGTTGGAATGCGTTTAGTGATGCTTCCACTGGCGGACAGGGTAAGTTTGATCCAGCCAAGCATTATTATCGTCCAATTCCTCAGTCATTCCTCGATGGTATTACCAACGAGAATGGTGCTTCCTTGAGCAACGAGGAGAAGGAGAAGATGCAGAATCCTGGTTACTAATCGAATATCTATAGGATAGGTTAATGATTATATGTTGAAGAGCGGTATCTTTCTCTCGGTAGAAGGTATCGCTCTTTTTTCTTCTCATACAGAAAACTGTAAGAATGGAATAATGGAGAATTGTATGATAGTTCGCTTCTTTGGATAATATTACTAGGTAGATGAAGCGGATTATGTGTACTTTTGTAGCAGAATATAAAACAATAAACAACTATCATCATGCAAATCAAACAAATGTTATTTCCGATGATGAGTATGGTGCTGAGTATGGCTCCCTGCTCTCATCTCCATGCACAAGGACAGACTCCGGTATCGCAGATGGAGAAGCTGGACCGTGGCTTGGTGGCTTTGCCTGCCCAGAACCAGGGAATCTTCCTCAGTTGGCGATTGCTGGGTACGGATAGCAAACACGTATGCTTCGATGTGGAGAGGGATGGAAAGATTATCGCCCATCAGGTGAAGCTGACCAATTATACAGACCGGAAAGGTTCCTCTGCCAATACCTATCGGATCATCACTTATCAGAAAGAACCCAGGATGGATGCTCCGGCTGAAAGAGAAGTTTCGAAGGCGGTGAAGCCATGGAACGATCTCTATCGCTCCCTGCCCATCAACCGTCCTGCCGGCGGTGTCACTCCCGATGGAAAATCCTACGAATATACCCCCAACGACTGTAGCGTGGGCGATGTGGATGGGGATGGAGAATACGAAATCATCCTGAAATGGGACCCAACCAATTCGCATGACAATTCGCACAATGGATATACGGGAGAAGTCATCTTCGACTGCTATAAGCTGGATGGAACCCAACTCTGGCGCATCAATCTGGGTAAGAATATCCGTGCCGGTGCTCACTATACCCAGTTCCTGGTCTATGATTTCGATGGCGATGGCAAGGCGGAGATGATCTGCAAGACATCGACGGGTTCGGTAGATGCCAAGGGAAAGTTTGTGAGCGATGCGGCTACGGATGCCGGAATCCGAGAACTGGACAATGCTGCCGATTATCGCAATTCGAGAGGTCGCATTATGGCAGGTCCCGAACTGCTTACAGTCTTTAATGGCGAAACCGGAACGGCGATGCATACCATCTGGTATCAGCCCAACCGAGCCTTCGGTACAGGCCGGCAGGTGGAAGAGGGAGAGCATCTGGAGGACGGATTTCCTGCCTATTCTTCAGTCTGGGGCGATAAGAACAACTATGGAAACCGTGGCGAGCGATACCTTGCCGGTGTGGCTTTCCTGGAGGGTGCCGACAAGCAGCCAAGTGCCGTGATGTGCCGTGGCTATTATACCCGCTCTTATCTCTGGGCGATAGATTTCGACGGAAAGGAACTCAAGACCAAATGGCTCCATGCTTCGCTGACTCCCAACGACTGGAAGGTAACCGATGCCGATGGAAAGGTACAGAAGGAGGCTCATGGATGTAAGAATACGGCTTATGCCCAGGGTGCTCACAGTCTGGCTGTGGGCGATGTGGATGGGGATGGATGTGACGAGATTACCTACGGATCTGCAGCCATCAACCATGATGGAACCTTGTTGTATTCTACCGGATTGGGACATGGCGATGCGCAGCATCTTGCCGATCTTGATCCCGACCGACCGGGATTGGAATATTATATGGTACACGAAGAATATCCCTACGGTTCTGATCTGCGGGATGCACGAACAGGCGAAATCCTGTTCCGTACACTCGATAAGGATGATACCGGAAGAGGATTGGCTGCTGATATCGATGCTCAGCATCGGGGATATGAACTTTGGTGTTCGGATGCTCCTGTTGTAAGAGACATCAAGGGTAAGCCTGTTTCGGCAGAAACATCTTTATCCAATAAGAAGAATCATGAAGCTGATCATTTCGGAAGTAATGAGAAAACGAGTTTCAGAGCTGTTTCCAGAATGCCGGCAATGAACTTCCGAATCTATTGGGATGGTGACTTGCAGGATGAACTTCTGGCAAACGGCCATCCTCCTCATTTCCCTCCTTATCTCCAGAAATGGAACGGAAAGGAAGCGGTGGCTTTGTCTTTGAGCAATGGCAAGCAACTGTATGAGATGGGCAACTCGGTGAGTTGCAACTGGTCGAAGGCGACTCCTAATCTACAGGCTGATCTCTTCGGCGACTGGCGAGAGGAAGTCATCTATTGGGATAAGAGCGATGCATCGCATCTCAATATCTTCACCACCAATATTCCGACAGAATATCGGGTTCCAACTCTGATGCACTCCCATATCTATCGTATGGGAGTGGCTTGGCAGAATGTGGGATATAATCAACCTCCTCATCTGGGATATTATCTGCCCGATCATGCAGAAAGGATTAAGTGAAGAGTGATGAACGAAGAGTGAAGAATTCTCTTGTATATAATCTAACGATAATAATTTGATAAAAATACGTAGCTAATGAAAAGAATATTATTTGCCATCTCATTGATGGCAGCAACTACAGCTTCCTTTGCCCAGGTGGCAAAACCGATGGAAGATGTCAACAAGGTTATCGACAATACCGTAGATAGCCTGAACAAGGCGATGACCGCACGAATTCAACCGGGAACCAGTCGCAAGGGAAACAACCCTGTGCTCTTCCTGATAGGTAACTCTACCATGCGCAATGGTACACTGGGTAATGGTAACAACGGCCAGTGGGGCTGGGGATACTACGAGCATGAGTTCTTCGATGCCAACAAGATTACGGTAGAGAACCAGGCGCTCGGAGGTATGAGCAGCCGCACCTTCTATAACCGTCTCTGGCCGGATGTGCGTAAGGGCATCAAGGCTGGCGACTGGGTGATTATCTCCATCGGTCATAACGACAATGGTCCATACGATAGCGGTAGAGCACGTGCCAGCATCCCTGGTATCGGCAAGGATTCACTCAACGTCACCATCAAGGAGACTGGCGTCAAGGAAACCGTTTATACCTATGGCGAATACATGCGTAAATACATCAACGACTGTAAGGCCTTGGGTGCTCATCCTATCCTGATGTCGTTGACTCCACGTGATGCCTACGATGAGAACGACAAGATAGTTCGTGTCAACAAGACCTTCGGATTGTGGGCAAAGCAGGTGGCTGAGCAGGAGCATGTACCTTTTGTTGATTTGAATGAGATTTCTGCAGCTAAGCTTGATAGCTATGGTCATTGGAAGGAGAAGTATCATTTCTTTAAAGATCATATCCACACCTCCCGTTTCGGAGCGATGATGAATGCCCGGTCGGCAGCAGAAGGATTGGCTGAAAGCAAGGATCCTGAGCTGGCTCCTTTGCAGGCGATGATGATCAATGTGGCTTTGCCTGTGGAAAATTTTAAACGTGAACCAGGCAAACCGGTTGTCTTCTTCACAGGCGATAGCACCGTAAAGAATGCCGATAAGGATGAAGACGGCATGTGGGGCTGGGCATCTCAGGCTTACACCATCTTCAATCCTAAGAAGATTACCTGTGTGAATGCAGCCAAGGCGGGTCGCAGTTCCCGTTCTTATCTCAATGAGGGAAGATGGGATAAGGTATATAACAGTCTTCAGCCGGGCGACTACGTACTCATCGAGTTTGGTCATAATGACATCTGTTCTATGACCGATAAGAAGATGCGTGGTTCCATACCTAGTTCCAAGGATACCTGCCATGTCTACCAAATGGAAGAAAGCAAGCAGTATGAGGTGGTTTATTCTTTCGGCTGGTACCTGAAGAAGTTCATCCAGGATGTGCGTGAGAAGGGAGCTACTCCAATTCTCGTTTCCCTGACTCCTCGCAACGAGTGGCCTAACGGAAAGATGGAGCGCCGCAACGACACCTACGGAAAGTGGTATCGTGAGGTGGTAGCCGAGACGGGCGTTGCTTTCCTCGATCTCCACAACATCGCTGCTGATTCTTACGATAAGATAGGCAAGGATAAGGTGAAGGCATATTACAAGAAGGATCATACCCACACCAGTCTGAAGGGTGCACGGCACAATGCAAGGTGCGTGGCTAAGGGGTTGAAAAAGATGAAGAGTCCATTGGCAAAATATTTGAAATAAGAAAAACCTGAGCCGTGATAAAATAAGATGCCCGTTTTCGAGTTTATAAATATAAAAACAAAGGTTTAAAAACGTTATGAACAATAAGATTTCTAAAATAGGAATGCTCAGTGCGCTGGCGTTATCTTGTACTCTCACGATGGGAGCGCGAGATATCGTACAGCGCACTGCTCATTATATGCCCGAAGGTAATGCCTTCGTCTGTGTGAATGGCAGCAGCCGTTATACCCGTGCTCTCTATGGCAGTACGGCTGAATGGCGGTTAGAAACCAGCGACCGCCCTGTCTTTGCCACCTACAAGAAGAACCAGACGGGCAATATCCGCTTCCGGATATCGAATGGGGAACAGATGATGTGGCTCGATGAGGCTGAATACTGCAAGGCGAGTTATGAGGCAGGACGCCGTAACTATCTCCTGAAAGACAGGCGATGGGGAAAGGGTGAACTCGATATTTCCGTTCTGGCTTTTCCTGATACAGAAGGAGCTGTCTGGCGTTTTACTGTTCGTGGATTCGATAACAGAAAACTGAAGGTAGAGGCAGTCTTGAGCCAGACCGCTGTTCCTAAACCAGTACGTTCGGGTGACATCGGCAGTTTCCTGAAACCAGGAACCTTTGAACCTGCTACATCAGAAACGTCAGTTCTCGGGTCTGTATCCAGGCTTTCTCCCGGTTCCATCTTTTATTTCTCGGTAGATGGAGAAAACCAGCTTTCTACTGCTGAAAATGCGAAGATGCAGTCCCGATATGATGCAGCAGAGCAATGGCGTAGCAAACTTGCTTCATCTGTCGTCTTCCATACCCCCGATGCCTATATCAATCCGATAGGTGGCGCTCTGGTCATGGCTGCCGATGGTGCCTGGGACGGGAAGGTTTGGCAGCATGGAGCTGTGGGCTGGCGCATGTCTTTGCCCGGCTGGCGAGGTGCCTATATGGGCGATTTCCTCGGCATGCAGGATAGACAGCGTATCCATTTTGATGCATACGCCAAAAGTCAGGTAACCGATGTGCCGGTTACCGAACCGCATCTCATGGACGAGAAGAACAACCTGGCGCGCGGTACCTATAAATGGGGTACTCCTATGTATAGTAACGGCTATATCTGCAGAAATCCGGAGAAGAACAACCAGTTTCATCATTACGACATGAACCTGGTTTATATAGATGAATTGCTTTGGCATTTCCAGTTTGATGCAGATACGGCTTATATGCGCAAGATGTGGCCTGTCATCAAGAGTCATCTAGCTTGGGAAAAGCAGGCTTGGGATCCCGACAATGATGGTCTTTATGATGCCTATTGCTGTATCTGGGCGAGCGATGCCCTGCAATACAACAGCGGTGCTGTGACCCATTCTTCCGCCTATAACTATCGGGCTAATCTTCTGGCAGCTCGCATCGCCGGAATCATCGGTGAAAATCCGCAACCTTATCAGGAGGAAGCTGATAGAATTCTGAAAGCTATGAACGAAAGATTATGGCTGAAGGATTCCGGGCATTGGGCTGAGTATCAGGATTTCATGGGCTTGAAGCGTGTGCATCGGGATGCGGCTCTTTGGAGCATCTATACTCCGATAGATTGTGGAGTGGGAACTCCTGTACAGAACTATCAGGCAACCAGATATATCGACCGGCATATTCCGCACATCCCTTATATATATAATAAGGTGGAATATCAGACCCTGAGCACTTCTGACTGGGCTCCTTACGAATGGAGCATCAACAATGTGGCGATGGCTGAAGTGATGCATACCGTTCTGGCTTACTATCAGGCGGGAAGAACGGAAGAGGCTTATCAGTTGCTGAAGGCAAATATTCTCGACTTCATGTATCTTGGCCGCAGTCCTGCCAACTTCGGACAGTTATCGAAGATGGATGTTGCCACAGGTGAAGGCTATCGTGATTTTGCCGATGTTACCGGCATCTCGTCCCGTGCCCTTATCCAAGGCTTGTATGGTATCACACCTAACGCTTTGGAGGGTGAGTGTATCCTCCGTCCGGGATTTCCTGCTGCCTGGGATAGTGCTTCGGTGCATACTCCTTATCTCGATTATTCGTTTAAGCGGGTGAACGGGAAGGAAATTTTCGAAATCAGACAGAATTTCAAGCAGCCTTTGAAGATTGTGATTCGTCAGAATATGGGAGAAGGAAAGTATCTGGATACTGCTTTCTCTACCGAAAAGGTACAGCATATTGAATTGCCGGTAGTCAAGCCTGAGAAAGAAGAGAAAAGAACGTTGAAATGTGCATATACGTTGGCGGAAAGCATCGCAGAGCAATCTGTAGATGTCTGGGCTTCTACCAAGGGCGTGGGTAACGACTTTGACGAAGTAAAACCGGAAGAGTGCCGATGGGTGAACATGGACAAGGTGTTTAATGCAAACGTAAGCGACATCTTCAAGAACCAGTATCTATCGCCTCGTTCGCCATATACTACACTCTGTGTGCCAACCCAGGGCATCGGCGACTGGTGTTCTACCAAGAAGACGGCTCATGTTGATGATACGAAGTTCAGAAGTCTTATCAAGGATGGTGTGTTCTGGGCACACGTAGATGGCGATTTGCCGTTCCGCTCTCCAAAGGAAGGTAAGAATATCGTTTATACTTCTCTCTGGGACAACTATCCGGACAGCATCTCTGTCATGTTGAGAGGCAAGGCTTCTCATGCTTATCTCCTGATGGCTGGTTCTACCAATCCGATGCAGTATGCTATAGAAAATGCAGTGGTAAGAGTAGAATATGCTGATGGAACCAGGGATGAACTGATGCTGACTCCACCGGTTAACTGGTGTCCGATAGAGCAGGATTTTTTGGAGAATGCCACTGCCTTCCCGCAGCCGGAACTTCGTCCTTATCGCATAGGTCTGGCATCGGGCAAGGTGAGTCGTCATCTCTTCCGTGATCTTCATCTGGAAGTCAACAAAAACATGGCAGATGTGCCTGGTTTCAAGAAAGCCGTGGCAGAAATAGAGGGTGGAGCTGCGATATTGCTCGACATGCCTCTGGATGCAAGGAAGAAATTGAAGCGTTTCACTTTAAGGGCGCTGAGCAACGAGGTGGTTGTCGGATTAATGGGAATTACCCTGCAGAAATAGACAGGAATAATAGTTTTTGAACGATTTTTATATAAGAAGGATAAAAAGCATAATATCTTTTTGTCCTTTTTATGTATCTTTGCTCTCGAAATTCAATCATAGCCAAGATGAATGACAACAACAGAAAAAATAATTTATATGAAAACTAGAAATTTTTTATTTACCAGCCTGCTGGCGCTAGCTTCTACTGTAGCCGTCAATGCCCAGACTTTTGATATTGATATGTTGAAGGTGCAGCCTGTCTATTCCGCAGAGAAGGGGCAGGGATATGACATCGTGGCTGCACCAAAAGCTAAGAGTAATGCCCCTTTCTTCTATTCTGTGAAGGTGGCAGATGGCAACTATAAGGTCACCGTGGTGCTCGGTTCTAAGAAGAAAGCAGGCAAGACTGTGGTTCGTGCCGAGAACCGAAGACTGATGCTCGATGAGGTGAGTACCAGGAAGGGGGAGTTCAAGACTTTCTCCTTCGTCGTGAACAAGCGTTCTCCTTATATTACCGATAAAATGAACGTAAAAATCAAACCTCGCGAGAAGGAGACGTTTACCTGGGATGAGAAGCTGACCTTGGAGTTTACTGGTGCTGCCCCAGCTGTAAAGAGCATCAAGGTGGAACCGGCTCCTGCTGAAACCACCACCGTTTTCCTCTGCGGCAACTCTACGGTAGTAGATCAGTTTCCAGAGCCATACGCTTCCTGGGGACAGATGGTGACTCGCTGGTTTGGTCCGGAGGTGGCTATCTCAAACCATGCCGAAAGCGGATTGACAGCAGGTTCCTTCCTTGCTTCCAACCGTCTGGACAAGGTGCTGGCGATGATGAAGAAGGGCGACTACGTGATTTGTGAGTTCGGACATAACGACCAGAAGGAGAAGTCTGCAGGCAGTGGTGCCTGGTATAACTTCTCTTATAATCTGAAGAAGTTCATCGATGAGGTCCGCAAGAAGGGTGGCAACATCATCTTCGTAACTCCTACTCAGCGTCGCTTCTTCGATGAGGCTACCCATAGCAAGATTCAGGAGACTCATAAGGATTATCCTGATGCCATGAGAGCTGTGGCAAAGAGAGAGGATGTTCCTGTCATTGAACTCCACGATATGACCCGCACTTTCTTCGAGACTTTGGGTTATGAGAACAGCAAGAAGTCGCTGGTTCACTATCCGGCAAATACTTATCCAAACCAGCCTAAGGCTTTGGAGGATAACACCCACTTCAATCCATACGGAGCCTACGAGGTGGCTAAGATGGTGGTAATGGGAATGAAGCAGCTCAATCTGCCTATCGTGAAGTATCTACGCAGTGACTGGAAAGACTACAATCCTGCCCAGCCAGATGATTTCAATCAATTCGTGTGGTATCCATCTGTGAATCAGAATGTAACCAAGCCGGACGGAAATTAGTACTTTGAACTTTGAGCTTTGAACATTGAACTTTATGATTAGTTCTTTTTGGTTCAAAATCTCATATTAAATGAATTTGACATGAATAAAAAGACAATACTTTTCGCCTCGTTGCTATTGGGCGGTTTGCCTTTGATGGGAACCCTTTCGACTGAAGCTGCGGTGCGCGATACAATCAGCATCAACCAGGGATGGCAGTTTCATCGTGGTGATGTGAAGAATATTGCTGAGTTGAAGTCAACTCAAAGTGGGGATGATGTGGTGAATCTGCCTCATGATTTCCTGATCGGACAGGATTGGGTAGCTCCAGATGCCAGTGAGCGACCAGATAATAGCGATGCGGGAAGCAATGTGCGCAGCCGATTGAGTCCGCGTGGCTTTAAGGAGATGGGCATCGGCTGGTATCGCTATGAACTTACTCCCAAGGCTGAATGGAAGGGAAAGCGCATCGTGCTCGACTTCCAGGGCATCATGCTGGTAGGAGATGTCTATCTGAATGGAAAGCGTATCGGTGGCACCGACTATGGTTACCTCGGTTTTGATATCGACCTCAGTAAACTCTTGAAATGGGGCGAGGCTAACGAGATAACTGTCAAGGCAGATACCCGCAATCCTAACAATTCCCGTTGGTTTACGGGTGCCGGTCTCTATCGTGATGTCAATCTCATCATCACCGACAAGAATCTGTTCTTCCCTCGCCATCCGCTCTTTATCCGCACCCAGGATAACAAAGAGGTGAAAATCAAGGCAGAGATTATCAACCAGCAGAAGCTGGCAAAAGGACAGGGAAAGGCTGTTATTCCTGTAGAGGTTCGTATTCTGGATGCCGATGGCAAGGTGGTGGCTCAACAGAAGAATAACATCGATTTCAATGCCAAATGGCGTGATAGAGAATATGAGTTGCCTGCCATCTCTCTGGAGAATGCCCAACTGTGGTCGCCAGATACACCTTATTTATATACTGCCGAGGTGACACTTTATGACAACGAAGGCAACATTGCTGACCAGATTAAGGAGCCGTTTGGTGTGCGCACCATCGAAATCGTTCCGCAGAAGGGCTTGCTGGTGAATGGCAAGAAGGTCTTGCTGAAGGGCTATGCCAATCATCATACCCTCGGTGCCTTGGGTGCTGCTGCTTATCCGCGTGCCATCGAGAAGCGGCTGAAACTGATGAAGGAATTCGGCATGAACCATATCCGCACCTCTCATAATCCATACAGCGAGGATTTCCTGAAGCTCTGCGATAAGTATGGCATCTTGGTGGTGGATGAACTTTACGACAAATGGCTTACTCAGTATGCCGGCGGCAGAGTGGAATGGGAGAGCCTCTGGCAGAAGGATATTCCGGAGTGGGTGAAGCGAGACAGAAATCATCCGTCGGTCATCCTCTGGAGTCTGGGAAATGAATTGCAGCAATACAGCAACCTGCCTTTTAATGATTGGGGCGTGACGGCTTATAAACTCCAGAAGGAATTGCTGCACCGTTATGATGATACCCGATTGACGACCGTTGCCATGCATCCCCGCTACCGCAACATCGAGACAGATTCTATCCCTGCTGATTTGGCGGTGGCTACCGAGGTAAACTCCTACAACTATCGCTATATGTACTTCCCTGGTGATATGAAGCGTTATCCTGAAAAGACCTTCTATCAGAGTGAGGCGAGTGTGGCTGCGATGGGACCAAACTTCTATGAGATGGACCGTGACAAGGTGTTGGGTCTGGCTTATTGGGGAACCATCGATTACCTGGGCGAGAGTATGGGATGGCCTGTCAAGGGATGGAACCAGGGTGTGTTCGATCTTTCTCTCCAGCCAAAGCCGGATGCTTATTTCGTGAAGAGTATGTTCTCAGAAGAACCTGTCGTGCATATCGGAATCATCGAAAAGTCGGGTGGCAACATCCAGTGGAATGGCATCAATGTTTCTGCCGGAAAGCTCTCAGAAAACTGGAACCGTGAGGTAGGCGAGAAGGTTTCGCTCTACACTTATACCAATGCAGATGAGGTGGAACTCTTCCTCAACGGTAAGAGTCTGGGAGTAAGAAAGAACAGCGAAGCCCCTAAACTCCGTGCCCGCATCAAATGGGATGACATCGCCTATGCACCGGGTGTGCTTCTGGCTGTAGCTAGAAAGAACGGCAAGGTGGTGGCTCGCCATCAGATAGAGACTACGGGCGAGGCTGTGGCTCTGAAGCTGGTTCCGGATATAGAGACCTGGCATGCTGATGGTAAGGATCTGATGCATGTTCGCATCTATGCGGTGGATAAAAAGGGCAGAAGAGTGCTGAACGTGAAGGATGCCAAGGCATTCGACAAGTTAACCTTCACCGTGAAGGGCGATGCGAATATCGTGGCGGTGGATAATGGAAACATCGCATCTGATGAGCTTCATATCGGAAAGACCCAGTTGGAGAAGTCCATCCAGCGTCATCTCTTTCAGGGATCCGCCCTCGTGATATTGCGCGCCGGTGATAAGCCGGGAAAGATAGAACTCTCGGTAGCGGGAGAAAAGATGAAAGCTAAGAAGTTGGTTTTGAATACGAAATAAATATGAAAAAAGGTCGCCAAAATGCTGGCGACCTTTTTTAGTAGTATCCTCTGTTTTCTCTTTATTTTCTGAATTTCTTAAACCATTGCAGGAATGATTCGTAAGCACTGATCTCTTCCTGATGCTGAGGCTCAGCGAAGGTAAGCTGGTCGCCGTAGGAATCACCATGCTGGTCGGGGAAGATAATCATCAGGTTGGTACCTGAGAAGTATTTCGTTATTTCCTCCGGCAGACGCTCCAGTGCTGTCTTGTAAGATACGGTTCCCTTACGGGCGGTTACTACCACGAACAGGTGGTCTGGAGATATCTGCGAAGCCAGCTGTGGCAACTCGTTCCAGTGAATCATCTGGGTATAATCAGCACGCACTTCCGGATGCCGGTTCTTGATATATTCATTGATGAGCGCCAGACTCTCTTCTCTGCCATGAAACAGAATGCGGCAGTCGAGGTTGCCGGCAAGTCGGGCTAGGCGTTCCAGCCAGCGGTAGAACCCCGGCTCAAACTCTGCTCTCGAAGGTACGGCTACCTGTATTCTTCTCAATGTATTCAACGGCTGTCTGATGCGTGCCATGATAATCTGTCGGCTCAATCCGTTGAAGAGACTCTGGTGGAATTCTCCCCAGAACTTCTGCGAAACCTCAGGATGCATGTGCATTCCGATGATAATCTCAGAACATTGGAACTCGTTGAAGGCATGCTTGATGCCGTTGGCGATGTTGGCGGCAATACGAACCTGGGTCTGCGTCATCACATCGGTGGCAGCAGCCAGCTGACTGCAATGTTCCAGAAGCCGTCTTCCCTGTTCCTGGTTGTATCGCATGTCCTTGTCTTCATATACCACATTCAGGCAGATGAGTCCCCTGTTCAGTTTCTGGTTTCTCACCAGAAACGCCAGACTCATCAGGTTGTCGGCATATTCAGGATATTTCACCGGAATCAGAATCTTCTCATCGCTCACCTTCTTGTCGTCTTCCGCATCAGGCAGTTCCTTGTCTCTCAGGATAATCTTCTGCGAAGACCGGTCGGTAAGGATGGATGAGATGATGCAGGTAATCAGAATCATCATAACCACACCGTTGAGCATATCATCGTTGACGAGGTAAGTGCCCGGTGCTACGAGCAGATGCATACCCACCATCACCATGGCGATACTTCCGGCAGCATGAGCCGAAGTGAGTCCGAACATCATGTGACCCGAAGAAAGTGGCAATCGGAAACCCAAACAGGCGATATAGGCTGCGATGGCTTTGCCCAGGGTTCCGAAGAAGGCGATGCAGAACACGACCCATAGAATATGACTGCCCTGAAACAGCAGATTGATATTGATCAGCATGCCCACACCTATCAGGAAATAAGGAATGAAGAGGGCATTGCCGATAAACTCGAGGCGGTTCATCAGTGGCGAAACATGCGGAATGTATCTGTTTAATATCAGACCGGCGAAGAAAGCACCGAAAACGCCCTCGATGCCCACTATCTGCGAAAGTGCCGCACTCATAAAGAGCATTGAAAGTACGAAGATAAACTGCATCACCGCATCGCTGTATCTTCGCAAGAACCATCTTGTAAGTCGGGGAATCAGCATGATCATCACGCCACAATAGACAGCAAACTTGAGGGTGAAGAATACCCAGAACAGTATGCCGTCATGCTTGTTGAACGATGCTACCAGTCCGGCAAGCATTATCAGGGCTATGAGCAGCGAAATCATGCTCGACCCCACACTCAGCGTAACGCTCGGTTTCTGTTGCAGTCCGTATCTCGAAATGATAGGATAGGCAATCAGCGTATTGGATGCCATGATGCAGCTCAGCAGGAAGGAAGCCTTGGCAGAGTAGTGGAGCAGCCAGATGCTCATGCCATAGGTGAGGAAGAACGGTATAAAACAGGTGAGCAGGCCATAGATAAGCAGTCGCGACTTGTTCTTTTTCATGCCTTCCATATCCATCTCCAGGGCAGCGAGGAACATGATGTAATAGAGTCCCACCTTTCCGAAGAGCTCAAACGAAGAGTCGCGCTCCAGGATATTCAGTCCGTATTTGCCTATGAGCACACCTGCCAGCACCATACCGATGATGTGCGGGATACGGAGTTTACCCATGATGATAGGGGCAAAGAGGATGATGAGGAGCACTACGAAGAATATCAACGTAGGGTCTGTGATAGGGAAGTATTGAGCGATATGGAACATAGGCTTTCTCCTTTTTTGTTATACTTAAAGAGGGATTTCTGCATCAGCATTCATCCCTCCCTTTCTGTTTTTGACTGCAAAAGTACGAATAAATCTTGAAAGCACAAAGTTTTTCTGTCCTTATCCTACAATCATGGTGATATTTTTGCAACTTGTGAACCCGAAAACGGGTGCACCGATGCCTATTGGCATCACAACCGATGAGAACGAAGTGTTTAATACACAGGGGTAGTTACTGCTTCCTCAAACTATACTTGCCGTGCTTGTCGAACACGAGCCAATAGAGCACAGGCAGGATGGTGGCGATGAGTACCATCGAGATAAGCGTACCGAAGAAGATAACGGCTCCCATTGGCGACCACAGCGTATTGTTCTCTACCATCATAGGCAGTACGCCTACCGAGGCGGCTGCCGATGTAAGGAAGATAGGGCGCATGCGGCGCTCGCCAGCCTGGAAGGCGGCTTCCTTTACCGATAACCCCTTGTCGCGGCGCAGTTCCTCGGCATAGTCGAGCATGATGATGCCGTTTCTTACCAGGATACCCATCAGGCTCACTATGCCTAATATGCAGGTAAGACTCACGTCGAAACCCGTAACCAGAAGGCCTATCGCTGCACCGAAGATGCAGAGCGACATGGACGAGAGATTCACCAGTGCCAGACTGATGCGCTTGAAATGGAAGAGCAGGATGAAGAAGATGATCAAGGCTGCTATCATCACGCCCGATGTAACCTGAGGAAGGGTTTCGGCATCCTTTTCTGCCATACCGCCAATCTCCCAATCAAGACTGGAATCTAGCGGGAGTTTGGATACTTCCTGCTTCAGTTCGTTGGCCAATCGGTTGGCATTGAATCCCCTTAAAGGTTCACCTATGATAGAGATGGTACGTACGCCGTTTCTGCGTATGATGCTGCCGTCGTGCCAGTCGGGCGAAATCTTAGCCAGCTGGCGGAGTGGAACGCTCGATGTTCCTCCCATCACGGGGATGTATTCATTGGCAAGGTCGCTGTCGTTTTCCGATTTCAGAACCATCTTCACCGGATAGTCGCCTTCCCAAAGGGTGGCCATTGGGATGCCATCGCCAAAATGAATGGCAAGGTCGGCAGAGAATATGGTCTTGTTCACACCCAGCCGGTTGGCCTCGGTAGCATCTGGAGTTACCCTGATGCCAGGCAGGGGCTCTTCGTAGTTGGTACGAATCAGGTTGATGCCTTCTATCTTGTGCATGCAGGCTTCTATCTTCCTGGCGGCAGCCTTCAGGTCGCCCATGCTGTCGCCGCTCACTCTTACTTCGATAGGGTAGGTGGCGTTGTTGTAATCCATCTGCTTGAAGCGGATGTAGCAGTCGGGAAAATAGTTGGAGTATCGGTCGGCATATCGGTCGAGTACCTCTTCTGTGGCATCGTTATCTACCGTATTCACGATAAACTGTGCAAAGTTCTCACCGCCAATCTGTGGCGCATAGGTGGTGTGGAAACGGGGTGAACCCTGACCAACAAACGTGGTTACGGATGTTACCTGCGGGTCGTGCTGCAGAATGTGGGCCATAGAATCTGCCACCTGTGCGGTTCTTGCAGCGGTGGTTCCGCTAGGCAGATAGAACTCTACGGCAAACTGGTTTCTCTCGGCGATAGGCATCATTCTCTGCGGAAGATGTACGAAGATGATGGCTCCGGTGCTCACCAGCATGATGCCCACAGCGAGGGTGGTGCGTGGAAAGGCGAAACAGCGTTTCAGCAACCAGGTGTACCCCATCTGCAGATAGTCGAGCGGCTTTTTGCGGGCGTTGGGCTTGTGCTGGCTGCTGATGCCCTGGTGAATCACCATATACTGTAAATAAGGTGTGAGCAGCAGCGAAACCATGAGCGAGATGCTCAGGATGATGAACATGGCCCAGGGGAATGATTTTACGAAATCGCCCATGTCGCCATGCATGGTAAAGAGGAATGGGAAGAAGGTGAGCGAGATGCTGAGCGTGGCAGAAAGCACCGACATGAAGAACTCTCTAGGAGCGGCGATGGCTGCATGCCAGCGCGACATGCCATGGCCCAGCTTCTCCATGTAGTTGTCGATGATAACCACGGAATCATCCACCACCATACCCAGTGTTACGATGAGGGCAGCCAGTGTAACGGTGTTCAGCTCCATGCCGAAAAGATAGAATATGCCCAACGACGAGAAGATGGTGATAGGGATGCTGAGGGCTGATACCTCTGCTACGCGGCGCGGCATGAGCAGGATGACCACGATGATGACGGAGATGACCGATATGAGCAGCTCACGCAGGAAGTTTAGCACCGATTCGCTTACCACCTTGCTCTGGTCGGTAATGGTATTGATGTGTACATCGCCGGGCAGGGACTGTTCAAAATCATCCATCATCTTGTGTACGTCTCTTCCCATCTTCACGATGTCGTTTCCCGGTCGCATTTCAATGGATAGGAGCACGCATTTGTTGCCGTTGCTCTTGATGTATTTATTCAGTTTCGGATATTCTCTTTTAATCTGTGCGATGTCCTTCAGGCGCACGATGTTGCCCTTGGGGTCGGAATATACGATTTGTGCTGCCACATCCCGCTCGTTGTTGTAGGAGTCGGTGATGTGGATGGGCAGGTTGAGGTTGCCCATCTCCAGGTTTCCGCTCACGGTGGTGAAGCCCTGCAGGGCAAGGTCGTTCAGAATCTTATAGGGGCCGATGCCGTATTTGGCCAGCTTGTTCTGGTCCAGGCAGATGCTTATCTGTTCGTTTTCCAGTCCGTAGGTTCGCAGGTTCGAGATGGCATCAATGCGGCGCAGTCTGTCCTTCAGCTGGTCTATGTATGTATTCAGTTCCCTATAGGTTTTCTGCTTGCTTTCCATCGTGATGAGCAGGGCAGAGGTATCGGCGATGTCATCCACTGCCTGCAGGGCAAGGACACCCGTAGGAAGGGAGCTCTTGAAGGCCTGCAGACCATGCTTGAACTTGCTCCAGAAGGCATCCCGGTCCTCCACGTCGTCGTTGAGTTCCAGAAACACGATCAGCATGCCGTCCTTACTCTGGGTATAGGTCTTTTTCTTGTTCACCTCCTTGTATCCGAAGATGAAGTTCTCCAGCGGTTTAGCCACCCGTTCTTCCACCTCTCCGGATGTAGCGCCCGGATATACGGCTACGCAGGCACCCTGCCTGATGGTGAATTGCGGCATCTCCTGCTTGGGCATGATGCAGATGCCGAGTATGCCTAGAAATACGAGCATGCCCATCAGAAGCATCACGATGTTGTGGTTGCACATCGCCGACTCGATGAACGAGCGCTTGATGATGCGGTTGGGCTTCCTGGTGATGCGTGCCTTGATGTGGTCGCGAAGGGCGGTGTCTCTCTCCGGCTTTTTGGAATCCTCCGGTTTGTTTGTCTCTAGCCTTGTCTCTTGATTCATATCTTTTCCCTCCACTTTTTTTATCGGTTATCGCTTTTTGCTGTATCTACATTCATTCCTTCCGAAACTTTCTGCTGGCCATTGATGATAACCTGGTCGCCAGCCTTCAGTCCCGAAAGGATGACGATGCCGTCGCCTTCGAAATCACCGGTAGTTACGGGTTGCTGATGTGCCTTTCCGTTTACCACGGTCCATACGAATCGGGAGTTATCTACATCCAGTTCAATGCTTTGTGGCGGAACGGTGATGTGGGATGGGGTAGCAGCGCTACCCTGCACCTGGGCGTTGCATACCATGCCTGGGAGCAGACGGCCCTGCGGATTGGTGATGCCCACCTTGACATCGTAGGTATGCGAGATGGGGTTGGCATCGATGCCTTTTTCTGAAATCGTTCCCCGGAAAATGGCACCCGAAAGAGCGGCTACCGTCAGTTTCACCTTGTCGCCCACGTGCAGATGAGATATTTCAGCTTCGGGTACGGATACCTTGGCGTTGACTTGTGCCACATTGGCAAGTTTCAGCACAGGCTGTCCGGGGAGCACGTAGGTTCCCAAGTCCACGTTCTTGGCAGCGATGACACCTGCAAAAGGAGCTGTGAGGGTAGAGTGGGAGAGTTGCTGGCGGGCGATGCTTTCAGCCGCCTTTGCCTGTTCCAGTTTGCTTTCTATCTCCACCCATTTCATATCCGAGATGGTTCCCGACTGGTGCAGGGGCAGGAATCTTCTGTAGGCATCCTGCGCCTGTTTCAGGGTGGTGAGTGTTGCCCGGTGAGCCTCCTTCACGGTGGTAGGGTTGATGGTGGCGAGCAGCTGTCCCTTGCTCACTCTATCTCCTTCTTCCACCCGTATGGAAGTGATGTTTCCGGCTATCTCGAAACTGAGTGTAGATCCCATCTTTTCCTCGATGGTTCCCACATAGTCTTTCGTTCCCCCCAGGTTTGTATTCCCCACGGAGATAGTCTCAACTTTCACGTTTTTCTTCTCTTGCTTGCTGGATTTTTCGGTGCATCCCGCCAGCATCATACAGCTGATAATGAATGCGACAAGCCATCCCGTTATAACATCTTTCTGTTTCATATTGATTACATTTTGTTGTTTTTTGAAAAGATAATGCAAAGGTATGAATTTTAGCTGAATGCATGGGGAAAATAGGATTAAAAAAGATAAAAAAACAGTTCTTCTTCTTCTTTTACTACGATTTCCACGCTGTTCATAGTTTCAATCACGTCTTTCATGGAAACTACGTCTCTGATGCATCCAACCGAACAATCTACACCTTAGACCGAGGGTTGAGTCGACTTGCTCACAAAGCTCTTGGCGACTATGGACCACTTGGTGTAAAGGTAAGCAACGATGATTTCTTGCAGTAATCATGAAACGAAGGTATTCGTATTGGAATAGGTGTTTTTTGATATTGATATAGAGGAATCGGCACATATATATATATGAGAACCGGCACAAAACGGAGGGCTAGTCCCATTATCAGGACTAGCCCTCCGTTTTAATTATTTTCTAGGGTGCAATGAAATGTCATCCTGAAAGCTGCTTAGCACGTTACGAGTGATTACTTTACCTCAATGTGCTTAACATCGTCTTTCTTCTCCTCCTTCTTCTCGTTCTTGTTCTCGATAGATACTTCCCTCCTCAGTTGTTCCCGTCTGTTGCTTGAAGAATGAATGTATGTTAAACTTTTAATGAGAATACTTTTTCAAGTGGACTCTTCTTTCAAATCCCTATCCACCATGGCACAGACACAGGAATCAGACCATACATTCTCTGCCGTCTCTACCATGTCGATAATGGTATAGATTGGCAGGATGATGCCCATGATGCCGATAGGAGCATTGATACCGGACATCAGAGATAGGGTAAGGAAATAACATCCCATCGGTACTCCTGCATTACCCACTGCTGAGATAACTGAAATGAAGAGCCAGAGAATCATCGTAGTCCAAGGTAAAGGCATTCCTCCATTCTGCATCAGGAATAAGGAGGTTACGAGGATAAACGCAGCGCAACCATTCATGTTGATGGTAGTACAGATAGGTAATACAAAGCGGGAAACCTGATTGGAAACTCCCAGTCTGTCTTCTGCTGTCTGCATCGTCACCGGCAACGTAGCAGCAGAACTCTTTGTAAACAGAGCCATTAATACTGCCGGCATCATCTTGCCCAGTGTACGCACTGGATTCAAGCCTCTTGCCAAGAGGAAGAGCGGAAGGATGATGAAGAATTGAATGACATTACCTCCCAGGATAACAGCTACGTACTTTCCTAGAGAAGCCATCACGATACCCGCAGAGAACTGGGCTGAGAGTTGTGCTGCAAAGGCAACGATACCCAGAGGCAGAGCCCAGATTAATCCATGAATCAGCATGAAAAGCAGATCCTGTAATCCAAACAATCCCTTCATCACGACTTCTTTTTTATCGCTTGATGGCATCTTGGCTAAAGCAATACCTGCTGCTGCCGCCAAAATCAGGATAGAGAGTACATTTCCTTCGGCAAACGGCTTGATGATGTTGTTGGGTATTACCCCAAGAATATGGTCATAATAGCTGGTTTCTCCCAACTTTTGGGGAACATCCGCCATACCGCTCTGTACCAAGGCTGTAGGTAAATTGCCTGGAGAAACGATGTTGTAGAGCACCAGTCCCACTGCTGCAGCTGCTATCGTCGTGAGCAGGGTGTAGGTGATGGCGTGGCGGAATATCTTACCTGTATCTGCCTGGTTGCCCAAGGAAGCCAGGGTTGTGATAACTGCCAAGGCTATGGTTGGTACTGCCAGAAGCTGGAATAAGCGGGTATAGACCGTGGCTATGAAGTTCATCAGACCATCCAGCCAGCTGATGCCGAATATACCTAAGACTGCGCCTACTATCAAAGCACCAATCCATAGTACCAGCTGCCGGGTTTGCTTATTCTTCACTCCTTTTTGCTTACTGCAGCCAGCATTGCTATCCGGCTGTCTATTTCCAATATTATTCATTGTTTCTACCATGATTTTAAACTATTATTTTCAAAAGGCAAAGGTATTATTTTTTTTCCTTGTCAGCAATCCCACAAATATGGTATTTTGCAATCTCGTTATTTTTTTCGGGCTATTCCTTTGCACGTATCATTATTTTTTGTATCTTTGCCGAAAGAATTTAAAACGGCAGCAATATGAAATATCCTATAGGAATACAAGACTTCGAACAAATCATAGAAGGTGATTATGTTTATCTTGATAAGACGGCATTGGTCTATGACTTAGTGACTAATGGTAAAATATACTTTCTGTGTCGTCCTAGACGATTCGGAAAGTCGTTGCTCGTATCTACCTTGAAATACTATTTTGAGGGAAAAAAGGAGTTGTTCAAGGGGCTTGCCATCGACAAGTTGGAGAAGGAATGGAAGCAATATCCTGTGTTTCATCTCGATTTCAATGGTAATAATTTCACTAATCCTGGAGAACTTGAGGTCATATTAGAGAACTTTGTTGCATCGCAAGAGATGATATATGGTAAAAGTCCTTTCAGGGATTCCTTAGGAGGCCGTTTTGAATATGTATTGAAAGCTGCTCATGAGAAAACAGGACTTCGTGCAGTGGTTTTAATTGATGAGTATGATAAGCCAATATTGGATGTGCTTGATACACAAATCAAAACATCAATAAAGGGTGAAGAACGGTTGTTGGAAGATTGGAATCGTGAGGTCTTGAAAGGTTTCTATAGTGTCTTCAAGGCTGCCGATGCTAATCTACAGTTTGTCTTGCTCACAGGTGTCACCAAGTTCTCGCAGGTGAGCGTGTTCAGTGGTTTCAATCAGCCTAACGACATCAGTATGGATGAGCATTACGAGGCACTTTGTGGTATTACGGAAGAAGAATTGTATTCTACCTTTGATGAACAGATCAAGGCGATGGCCGTGAGATATAAAACCACAGAGGAAGGAATGAAATACAAACTGAAGAGGAAGTTTGACGGTTATCACTTCAGTCCTAATATGCTTGATATCTATAATCCTTTCAGTATTTTGAATGCGCTGAGCAAGAAGATTCTGGCAGATTATTGGTTTCGCACCGGTTCGCCAACCTATCTTGTTCGCCTATTGTCTCATTTTGATGAGAACATCAATGAGATGGTGAACAGGTTTTATCCTACGAGTAGTTTTATCGACTACAAGGCAGATGTGGAAGCACCATTGCCGATGATTTATCAGAGCGGTTATCTTACCATCAAAGATTGGAATATGGATACCGATTCCTATCTCCTGGATTTTCCGAATGATGAGGTGAAAAGTGGGTTTCTGACGTTGGTAGCTTCCAGTTATCTGAAGCCATCGAAGTCAACGGATGCCTGGGTTATTCAGGTAATAGATGTGATGTTGAAGGGAGATTGCCATCAGTTGGAGAATCTGATGACTTCCTTCTTTGCCAGCATTCCTTATAACCAGCGTCGTAAGGACGATGAGCGAGAGAAGGAGCGTTACTTCCAATACACCTTCTATCTCGTATTGAGAATGATCAGCTGTTTCACGGTCTTCATCGAAAAGCAACAAAGCGAAGGTAGGGTAGATTGTGTGGTTGAGACTCCGAACTATATCTACATCTTCGAATTCAAGCGTGATGGTTCGGCTGAGGAAGCCCTGAAGCAGATAGAGGATATGGGCTATGCCAGGGAATATGCAGCAGATGGCAGAAAGATTTATCAGATAGGCTGCAACTTCTCATCGAAGACGGGAACCATTGATGGGTGGAAAATGAAGTAGGTAATCTGTAAGAATAGCCCGAAGATGTAGTGATGCGGCGTTGTTAAGAATAAGTTTTCTTTACATTTGCTTGCCTGAGATTCTCGTATTTCCAGACGCTTATTGTTTCTTTGAGAATATCGCAAATATGAAGAAAATAGGAACTTGTTGATAATCAGGTATTTGTGATTTCTTGACAAGATGATTCCGTTGAGGGAATTCTATAGTTGTACGACTATAACCCCTATAGTTGTACAACCATAACTCTATAGTCGTACAACCATAGCATGTATAGTCGTACAACTGTAACTTTATAGTCGTACAACTATAGGTCTTTTTCTTAATATAGGGCAGAAAACGGGGATTTCCGACCTCTAAATCCCCCTTATTTTTATCGCTAGATTCAAAACTTGTAGGTATATGAATTTTGGTTATAAAATTTGACGGGAGGTTGGATATTAAAAGATAAGTGTTATGATGACAGTTCAAGATTATATGGCAATAATTAGGCAAAATAGTTCCAAGATTACTCAAGATTTTTGAATCAAGACCTTGCGCATTTTTGGTTCCGTATCACGAAATGAACAAACAGAGCAAAGTGATTTGGATATTTGTGTTGAAACAGAAACTCCTAATCCTTTTTTATTGGCCGACTTGAAAGAATTCTTAGAGGGCTTGTTCAAGTGCTCAGTTGATGTAGTGCGTATTCACAAAAACATGAATCCTTTCTTTAAATCAAGAATAGAACGTGATGGAATCTATGCAATACGATAAAAAATCTCATTTTCTTTGGCGTTTACACTAGAAAGTAGTATCTTTGCAGTTGTAATTTGAACTAAAAATGGAGGAATAAAGAATGAATACAACAAAGTTAACAAGAGAAGAAGCGTTGCGTCGTTGGAATGCTTCTAAGGAAACCAAACGTAAAATGGTTGAAAAGCTAGAAACCTTGGTAAGGAATAGTTGTCTTGAACGTACAGGCAAAGAACCTATTGGGATAGAAGTTTGGTAGTCGAAACATTGTCTCTAGACACGATTAATGCCAATTCTTTGTAAAGTTTGCAGCAAACCTTGCAAACTATGCAGAGACTAAGAGTTGGTACGGAGAGGGTACGGAGTTGGTACGGAGCGGGTCTAGCTATGATATCTTGTGGGGAGTTTTGCAAAAACTAAAGTATTACATGATGGAAAAGATTATTGTTGACGTTGCGTGGTGCGACAGAAATTATGGCGGTTCTCTTGGTAGTAATGTACCTGGAGCGGTGGTTTTTACAGCACCAACCTTTGAAGCTTTGCAAAAGGAGGCAAAGGAAAGTCTGGAGTTTCATGTTGGAGGCCTTGTGGAAAATGGAGAAGATGTTCCCGAATGGCTGAAGAATGGGGATTATGAGTTTGAGTATAATATTACAAGATAAGATCAATTGTGTGTCTGATTTAGCAAAGAGGGTGTGTCATAAGTAAATGATTCACCCTTTTTTGTTTGTTGGAATGTTACTGATATGTTGTTGGAAAACATAATATAAATTGTTAGAAAAGATAGTATATGTTTTTGAGTTAGTTAGTATCTCCGGTCGCACAACAGCTGTTGTGCGCTTGCATAGCAGCTGATATGCGCTTGCACAACAGATGATGTGCATGCGTAGGTCAACTGTTATGCGCTAACTGTAATTTAGACTTATGACGCCTCCTCTTTGTCATTTGATACATATAGAATGGCATTTCATACAAGGAAAGTTTAGATATTTGACTGATAGAAATAATCTTCTTACTTTTGCGCTCGTAATCGGGAAGCGGTAGAAAAGAAAAAATCGTGGAACAAGAAACATGAAGTATAACCCTTTTAATATATGATAAGGTATGAAGAAGATTATGATTTCGTTGATGATGGTAGTAGCTGCTACCACAACCAGTTTTGCAAAGAGTAACAATACCGATGTGGCAAATGCCGTAAAGAGTGTAGCCGAGCAGGTGAAGCAGGCTCCATCCGGTACAGTGTATGGTGTAGTTGAAAATACCAAGCACCATATTATCGTAGCTATTCCTTTCGGAAAGTACACCATCGAGAAGAAGGACGGCGGTGTCAGCTTTATGGGAATATCGGCAAAGCTGGTATCATCAAAGAATGGCGTTTATAAAGTCAAGACATCCCTTGGAAATTTTACGGTGAATGCCAGAAAAGGGATGGTGGTGAAGAGATAATCGTGACAGGTTGTTTACCTTTTCGTAAGGGATGGTATATAGGTATAGGGCATTGAATTGTTGCCATGGAATAGAAATGTGGAAGTATTTTTCTCTCGGCAATGGCAGCGTTCAATGCCTTTTTTGTCCTTCGGGATAAAAAACATCGCTAAAAGTTTGGTGGTATCAAGAATATTGCTTACTTTTGCGGTCAGAGTTGGAGCAGACGGAAAAGAACGGCTGCGATGAAGACTCGAAAGAATGAGCGTATTGAGCGTTATCTTGCGAGATAGGAATGTGGAAGTTTCAAAGTCTGCAATGATAATATGCAATTCGGCTCACGCATATGGATTATTGTACCTTTCACTCAAGGGAAAGGTACCGATATATCTTATGGCGTGGGCTATTGCTATATTACTTGCAGACGGGTCCTTCCACAACCTCTATCCCAGTAATAGGCAATAGTTCCACGCCTCTTTTTTGCTTGTTCTTGAATGTTGAATAAAAAAAGAATAAGTATGATGTACAATGGGTTACAGAATGATATGACATCCTTTGCAAAGTTTGCCTTTATTTTTGAACAAGAAATAAAAGTAAAAGTGAAGAATGAGGAGTTTAAGAGCCGTTTTAAAACAGCTTTTGAACTTTATGAGCATAAGGTGAAGTGTCATGTAAAGTATGTAAAACAAAAAGACATAGCCACAATCACTGACTATGCCAAGTTTACATTGTTCTTTACCAAGAAATATTCACAGGTTTTAGACTTTTGTCGCCATTTACGAAACTCATTCGTACATGGTATTCTTGTTAAAGAGGATAAGTTTTTGGTTATCAATGACAAGAATAATCGACAGAAAGTTTCTTCTAAAGGATATTTGGAATATAGACTTGTGAAGGAATTTGTAAAGGAAATAGTAAATGTGTATGAACATAACAACTAAATTGAAATGGTATGGAAATGCTGGAAAAATTAGAAAAGGTAGGCTGTTCCTTTTACAAGGTGGAGGGGACGGATATACAAGTTTGTATTACTTTTGGTAAAGACTGGAAAGATATTGCAGTCTTTAAGTATGAGGACGGAAAAGTTGTGTTGCTTCCTGTGGAAAGTAATGAGTTTCGCGGAGAGCGTCTCAACCGAGCAACTTGGTCTCAGCTAGTGTGGTTGAAGTCTTTTGGAGTCAATAAGGCTGAGCTTATTGATGAGAAAGATGCAAATTTTTTGTTGAAAAAGTATGTGACAGATTATTTTTCTAATCATTAAAAATGAGCTTATGAAAAAAATATTATTAACATTGCTTGTAGGGTTAGTTTCGTTATCAACTAATGCGCTAAGTTATAATCTATGGTATGATGGTGTTTGGCATGGATGGGACGATTTTCATTATAGTGTGTCAGGAACATATGATGATTTAATCTTTTATTATCAAGCAGACGGTATTTCGCACTATATGCTTCGAATAACAATAAATGGTTTTTGGGTGCCAGACAAGAAAACTATGAAGGAGTGTATAAAAAATAACCAATGGCTGAATTATAAAGGTACAGTTGAATATTATGTATGCGATGATTATCCGTCAGCTTATGATATTTGGACAAAAAGACCTCATTATTATTCTGGTCTACTTCATAATAGTTTAAACTTAATTTATTGGAATTATCATGATGATCAGTGGAATAAACGACCTGTAAAAAGGGTTAAAATGCAGGCTGATATAAGGATAGCCCCATTCAAGAAATCTCCAAAAACATATAATGTATATTGGGAAAATGTGGGTTTGGGTATTACTTTAGATTAGAATTATATGAAAGAAAAAATTCAAAGTAGAAGAGCATTCTTTAAGAATGTTGCCAAAGGTGTATTGCCTATATTGGGTGGCTTGATGTTACCAACGTCTTTGTTGGCAAATGTGTGTGATATTGAGGTGGTACCTCAGTCTTGTAATGCTTCTTGCTCAGGACTCTGTACCTCTTGTACTGGTAGCTGTAAAAATGCTTGTAAAGGATGCCAAGGTGGTTGTCATAGCACTTGCACAACAGCTTGCGGCACAGGTTGTGGTCAAGGTTGTGCAAGCAGTTGCCAATCTGATTGTGGTATTCTTTGCTCTCAAAGTTGTCAGCAAAGTTGTCAAAATCAGTGTATTTACGATTGTGGAAACAATTGTTTGTCAACCTGTACTGGCGGTTGTAGTCGTGGCTGTAGCGGTAATTGTCGTGGGGATTGTACGGGAACATGTAGTGGTCGTTGTGGGTTAGGCTGTTCTCGTGGTTGTTCGGGTGGTGCTATATTTGTATCTTATTAATTTTAATTATGGATGGAATTAAAGAACGAAGAGAAGAGTGGCAATCTGGAATGGCAAAGAACATTACTTTCATTGTTACGAAGGATTGCCAATTAGCTTGTAAGTATTGTTATCTTATAGGAAAAAATACGAAAGAACGTATGTCTTGGGAGATAGCAAAGGCTGCTATTGACTATATTCTCGATCATGAGGAGGATATGAAAGAGGAAAGTGTGATATGGGACTTCATTGGTGGAGAACCATTCTTGGAGATTGACTTGGTAGACAAAATATGTGACTATCTTAAAGTCGAGATGTATCGCAGAAATCATCATTGGTTCAACTCTTTTCGTTTTTCTTTCTCAACGAATGGCATTAATTATAGTTCAGAAAAGGTACAAAAATTCATTAAGAAGAATCATTCTCATTTGAGTATTGGTATCACTATTGACGGAACTAAACGTAAGCATGACCTCAATCGCATTTGGAAGGCCAAGGAGATGGAGCAAGGGATGTTGCCTAAAACAGAAGACGAGAAAGGGACTTACGATGATGTTGTCAAGAATATCCCTTTGTGGTTAGAGCAATTCCCTGGCGCAGGTACAAAAGTGACAATAAGTAGTGCAGACATACCTTATATAAAAGAAAGTGTGCTTCATCTATATTCATTGGGAATCCATGAGGTTAACATAAACTGTGTGTTCGAGAATGTATGGAAGCAAGGAGATGATGTCCTGTTTGAGAATCAACTGATAGAATTAGCTGACGCAATCATAGAGGAAGATTTATATAAGGACAATGCTTGCTCTTTTTTTATGGAGCACATAGGAAAACCATTAGATTGCATTACTAACAATCAAAACTGGTGTGGGGCAGGTCAGATGCTTGCTGTAGATGCTGAAGGCACATTCTATCCGTGTACCCGATTTGCTCAGTATTCTCTTCGTAATAAGAAAGCTTGGGTTATAGGTAATGTTCGTGATGGAATAGACAAAAATAAACTTCGTCCATTTTTGACATTGGATAGATGTACTCAATCTACACTGGAATGTATTGATTGTAATGTGGCGTCAGGTTGCGCTTGGTGTCAAGGAGAAAATTATGATGCTGCAGACACTCCAACTGTATTTCAACGTTCAATAGCTATCTGTAAGATGCATAAGGCAAGAGTCAGAGCTAACAATTATTATTGGAATAAGCTCTATCGTAAACTCGAAAGGGAAGGAGGTGAGAAATGATGCAATATCTCGTGATATTATTGGATGATACATCAGTATCTTTCTGTCATTATTCAAATGATTCAAAGGAAAGTAACTTGATGCCTATTGAAACATTGAAGGCAGGTATCGTTTTTGCGATGAAGGAGAACCTGAACATTCAATTTGTTTATCCTTGTCATAAGTTACCGCAGGAGTATCTTGAAGTAATAGATCGAATTGATCATACTAATATTCAGCCGGCTTGTAGGGGTGGAAATGGTGAGGTCATCGTTTTAAACGATATTGATGATACTGAAACTGTCGTGTTGAGACATGGAGTATCTTATGTCTTGCGGATAGATAAGCTTACGTTGTTTTCAAAGGTGGATAAGGTATGTGAGTTGCTGCAACAGGTAATGCGACTGAATGTTGTAATAACTGACGTAGAAACCTTTAAGGAAAAAGATATCCCTCTGTATAAAGAGTGTTTGAACAAGTTGTCTATGGCTGCAGAGCTTAGTTTTTTAAAAGGAAAAAAAGTACAGTGTAATTTATTGACGGATAGAATGGTGCTTGATAAAATGAATAATTGTGGGGCTGGTGATACAACGATTACATTGGCACCTGATGGAAAATTCTATATTTGTCCAGCATTCTATTTGACAGATGAAGTAGATGCATTGGGGCGTTTAAACTATAGTATAGGAGACTTGCAGAATGGAATGAATATCAAGAACTCTCAGTTGTATAAACTTGATTATGCTCCACTTTGTCGTCAATGCGATGCCTATCAATGTAAACGTTGTATTTGGTTGAACCGTAAAATGACATACGAGGTGAATACACCAAGTCATGAACAGTGTGTGATGGGACATTTGGAGCGGAATGCAAGCCGTAACTTATTGCAAAATATTCGCAAATATGGCACGTTCTTATCGGGTCGTGATATCAGAGAAATCAATTATCTTGATCCCTTTGATGTGAGAAAAGAAAGGGAATAATCAAATTTTAAAAGAATAAAGAATAATGGCTACAAGAAAAAAGATAGGTCAGGTTACACCTGAAGAAAAGAATGAGATACAGCAGTTGTTTGAGCGTCGTAATGGCTTGAACGAGTTGGCTAAGATTTTAACGGCAGACAATGCTGAATTATATGAGAAATTGGTGAAAGATCTTGGTGAGACAGGAACCAAGTTCCAATCTTGGTGGGATAGAATGGGAGCTAAATATCAATGGGAGAGCATTGAGGGAGGCAACTGGGAAATCAATTTTGATACGTGTGAAATCTATTTGGTTGCATAAGGCTTATGGTGAATTTATTATTAATGATAGGTACATCGGAATTACTGCTTATTGCAGCTTTGGTGTTGCTTCTCTTTGGTGGTAAAAAATTGCCAGAGATGATGAAAGGATTGGGGCAGGGTGTGCGTAGTTTCAAAGATGGAATGAAAGAAATTTCAGATCCAGATAGTGATGAACCTCACTCTCGTCAGCAAATGCACTCTACAGAGCAGACATCTACATCCAAAGTAGATAAAACCGATAAACAAACGGAAGAGAATGGCAAATAATCAGAATGATAATCTGATGACTTTCGGAGAGCATCTTGAGGTATTCCGCAGGATGCTCTTTCGCATCATTGCCATTACAATATGTTTGACAGTCGTTATTTTCTGTTTAAAGGATACTACGTTTCATTTATTGTTGGCTCCGTGTGACAATCATTTTGTTACTTTTCATCTGCTTGAAGAGGTATTCGAACGGTTGGAAATTGATTTTCGTTTCGAGCCATATTCAATACGTTTGATTAATACAGAGTTGTCGAGTCAGTTTATGACTCATGTGTCAACATCAGTGTATTTGGCATTGCTATTGGTTTCTCCCTATATTGTGATAGAGTTGTATCGCTATATAGCACCTGCATTGTACGTGGATGAACGTCGATATTCTGTGTTGCTGGCAATAGCGATATATCTGTTGTTTATTTTGGGAGTATTGATGAGTTACTTTGTGTTGTTTCCATTTGCATTGCGTTTCTTGGGAACATATCAGGTTGCTGCAAGTGTGGTGAATCAAATTAATCTAGATTCGTATATTTCAACATTTGTTACCTTGACACTTATGATGGGGGTGGTGTTTCAATTGCCTATATTGTCTTTATTTTTGGCAAAAATGGGAATTTTAGAAGCTAAGTTCATGAAGAAATATCGTCGACATGCTTTTGTTTTGATAAGTATTGTTGCTGCTGTCATAACTCCACCAGATTTGTTTACTTGTATTATGGTGCTGCTGCCGATGTATGGACTCTATGAGGTAAGTATTTTTGTGGTTGGTAAAGTTAATCAAGGATAGACTGTTAATGTATTTGATATGAAATTTTAAAATGGTATATTATTATGAATAAGTTTTTGTTTTTTAGTATTCTGTTGCTTGTTGGTTGTCATGAACAAACGACAAAGCAACAAGAGAAACAAGTTGAAAATAGCTCGGTGCAAGTTCCAGGTAGTGTATATGCAAATTCTAGATGGAAATGTCCTTATTGTGGAATGGAACTTGATGTTTTTGATACATTTATAATGGATCATAAGCAAAAGAAATGTTTGCAAGAGAAATCTACTCGAAGTTCTTCTTACGAAGATGACGTTGAAGATGCATACAAAAAAGGCTATGAGGAGGGCCTTGAAAAGGGAAACAAAGATGGTTATGATAAAGGATATAATGAGGCTTCCAACAACGAGTGGGAAGAATATAATTAGTAACTCCTGATGGTTTCGTACTTCCAGCCCCCATTTCATACATTTATCCCCCAACTTTCAATGCTGTTTCGGATAAATTCACTATCTTTGTCCCCTGAAAACAACTAAAAAATAAAATGTAATGAAGAAAGGATTAAAATATATTTTGGTTTCCTTAGGCAGCCTGGTCGTTTTGGCTGGTATTGGTCTGGGAATCATGTATGTGGTGTCGCCATATAAGGTGAAGCGATGGGTGGGCATCGCTTCATCTTATTCTGATGTGTTCGTTGATAGATTGAAAGGGCAACCTTATACTCGTGGCGGATATGACGGCATTGATGTTTCGAAACACAATGGAGTTATCAAGTGGAAGGAAATAGCGAAGAATAAGCGAATCAAGTTCGTTTATATCAGAGCTACACATGGTAAGGGATATGTGGATCGACATTATCGCCGAAATATCAGACTGGCTCGTAAATATGGGTTGAAGGTAGGATCTTATCATCTGATGTCTGCCGGCTCTTCAGCAACTGCTCAGTTCCGGGATTTCCAAAAGATGGTAAAGAAGAGTGAGCAAGACTTGATTCCTGTATTGGATGTGGAGGAGAAAGGCATCCAGGGAAGATGGAAGGGACGACAGCTGCAGGATAGCATACAGGTGTTTGCTGACTTGGTGAAGAAACACTATGGTAAGTATCCTATCATCTATAGCAACGAGAGCTTCTATAATAAGGAGATGGGGGCGAAGTTCAATCGCTATTATCTCTTCATCGCCAATTATAACTCCAGACAACCCTCTATCGACGGCAGAGGAAAGTGTAATATCTGGCAGTATTCAGAAACCGGACATTTGCATGGTATTGGAGAAAGGGTAGATTTAAGCAGATTCATGAATGGTACAACCATCAAGGATTTGATGTTGTAGGCATTGATGATTTCATACACATAAGCGAGTATTTGATACAGTCCACGTATGGATAGCATCATTACTTGCTTATTTTTTTCTACTTTTGCACTCGGGATTTTTACCCTGCTATAAGTATAGGGTTGAGTCTTGGATATTAAAAGTTGAATTTAAATTTTATCAATCATGATTAAGAAATGTATTATTTCTGTATTGTTCGTAGTGGCATTGGCGTTCATCGGAGTTCTTGCCAGAGCACGGCGCTCCACTTTGCCGTGAAGCTGGAACTTGGCTGGAATGAACCGAGTATCCGCTTTTGAATATAATCCAAGGGGTGATGGTATGTTGTTTACGTTTTTTGTTAGATATCGCAAACAAAATGGGGATTTCTTTGCAGCTATGAATATTTTTTTGTATCTTTGTCCCCAGATATAAGTACTTAAAGCATATTGTAAGATGGCTGCATTGAAATTATACCCTGTGGGAATCCAAACTTTTGAGCGAATTCGAAAAGAAGATAAGCTCTATGTTGATAAGACGAAATACATTTACAGAATGACGCATTCTGGTGGATGTTATTTCTTCTTGAGCCGACCACGCCGTTTTGGTAAGTCATTATTGACTTCAACTTTTCAAAGTTATTTCGAGGGTAAGAAGGATTTGTTTAAAGGGCTTGCCATCGAAAAACTGGAGCAGGAGTGGACGGAATATCCTGTGCTGCATTTTGATATGTCGGGTGGCAAGCATCTGGAAAAGAAGGAGTTGGAAGATTATTTGGGCTATCAATTGGCTAATAAAGAGGCTACGTATGGTATTACAACACCTCAGAATGGAGCAAATAATCGTCTGGCCGATTTGATTCTGACTGCTTATCGAAAGACAGGCAAGCAAGTGGTTGTGCTCATCGATGAGTATGATGCTCCTTTGTTGGATGTAGTACACGAGGATACTTCCTTGCAGGTTCTTTGCAACGTTATGCGCAATTTCTATAGTCCATTGAAAATGTGCGAGCCTTATCTCCGCTTTGTCTTCTTGACGGGTATCACCAAGTTCTCGCAGATGAGCATCTTTAGCGAACTGAATAATATCTCGAATGTGAGCATGTTGCCTCAGTATGCGGGAATTTGTGGTATCACCAAGGAAGAACTGGAGACCCAAATGTCCGCAGATATTGATGCTTTGGGCGAGAAGTTGGGCAAGACAAGAAAAGAGACGTTGGCGGCTCTCGGGGAATATTATGATGGTTATCATTTTGCGAGTGAATCTCCTGACGTATTCAATCCATTCAGCTTGCTCAATGCCATGACAAATGGTAATTTGGATTACTATTGGTTTGCCTCTGGTACACCTACTTACTTGATCAACATGCTCAACAAGTTCCAGGTGATGCCATCTGAGATAGGTGGCTGTGAGGCAGATAAGTCGGAGTTTGATGCTCCAACCGAGAAGATGACCACCATCATGCCGTTGCTCTATCAGAGTGGCTACATCACCATCAAGGGCTATGACCCAGAGACGGAACTCTATCTCTTAGACATACCGAACAAGGAGATTCGTGTGGGTTTGTATCGTAGTCTTTTACCTTATTATATAGGTATGAATACGGTGAAGGGTACCACCACAATCGCCAAGATGTCTGCTGCCATTCGTCATAACAAGATAGATGAGGCTCTGGAAATGCTCCAGACTTATCTCGGCACGATTCCTTATTGCGACAATATGGATTATGAGGGGCATTATCAGCAGATGATGTATGTCATCTTCTCCATCCTCGACAATTATGTGGATGTAGAGGTTCACACGCCAAAGGGACGTGTCGATATGGTGCTCCGTACTGCCACCCATCTCTACCTCTTTGAATTGAAATTAAACCAAAGTGCTGATGTGGCAATGAAACAGATAGACTTGAAGGAATATGCGAAGCGTTTCGCCCTCTGCGGTCTTCCAATCGTGAAGGTAGGCATCAACTTTGATGTGGAGACGCATACCATCAAGGATTGGAAGGTAGAAGATTAATGATAGTCTGAATGTTCTCTTCGGGCGTCACCGAGATAGGTACACCTATATAATAATAGTATTTTTCTCCAATTTCTTGCATATTCTTGCAGAAAAGTAAGCAGAAATGATAAATTTGCAGCAAAAAGCAATATTTTTTGGAAATTTATGCTTGATATTATAGAAAAAGTCTTAACTTTGCAGCGGATTTGAGAAAATAAGCAGTTTCCGACTATCAGAAAATAAGGAATCATGAAGCTATCAGAAAATGAGGAATCATGAAGATGATAAGAGGGCTGGCTTTCTCTTCCACAGTTTACACTTATAACAACTTTATAAATTAAAAGATTCGATTATGAAAGTAGCAATTGTTGGTGCAAGTGGCGCAGTAGGACAGGAATTCCTGCGTATCCTTGCCGAGAGAAATTTCCCTATGGATGATTTGGTGTTGTTTGGTTCTGAGCGTTCTGCTGGACGAAAATACAACTTCAAGGGAAAGGACTATGAGGTCAAACTTTTGCAGCATAACGATGACTTTAAAGATGTCGATATTGCTTTCACATCTGCTGGTGGCGGCACTTCAGAGGAGTTTGCCGAGACTATCACCAAGTATGGTGCCGTGATGATTGATAACTCTAGCGCATTCCGTATGTGCGACGACGTGCCTCTGGTTGTGCCTGAGGTAAATGCTGAGGATGCCCTGAACCGCCCTCGCAACATCATCGCCAACCCTAACTGTACCACCATCATGATGGTAGTAGTGTTGAAGCCTATCGATAACTTGAGCCATATCAAGAAGATTCATATCTCTTCTTACCAGAGTGCTTCAGGTGCTGGTGCTGCTGCCATGGCTGAACTTGAGCAGCAGTATAAGGATATCCTTGAGACTGGTAAGACCGATCATATCAGCAAGTTCCCTCATCAGTTGGCATATAATGTCATCCCACAGATTGACAAGATGACTCCTAACGATTACACCAAGGAGGAGATGAAGATGTATAACGAGACCCGCAAGATTATGCACTCTGATGTTCGCACCAGTGCTACCTGCGTTCGCGTTTCTTCACTCCGTTCTCACTCAGAGAGTGTTTGGTTCGAGACAGAGAAGCCATTGGCAGTAGAGGACATCCGCAAGGCTTTGGAGGCTGCTCCAGGCGTAACTGTAAAGGATGATGCCCAGAACTACGTTTATCCAATGCCATTGGAGAGTGCCGGTAAGGACGATGTATATGTAGGTCGTATCCGCAAGGATTTGGCTGATGACAATGGTAACACATTGTGGTTGACTGGCGACCAGATTCGTAAGGGTGCTGCCCTGAACGCTGTTCAGATTGCTGAGTACTTGATTAAGGTGGGCAACGTAAAGTAAGTCATACCTTATTTATATAAAAGAATATGAGGAAGTTAAGGGATAATGAATTTTATCTCTTAACTTCTTTTCGTCTTTATACGATTCTGAATAGAAAAGTAAGAATATGCTTGAAAGATTCAAACAATTACTCGGTGAGATGAACCGGGGCATTTATGAGAAGGAGACGGAGATATCGCTCTCACTCCTGGCAGCTCTGGCAGGTGAGAGTATCATCCTGCTGGGACCTCCGGGTGTGGCAAAGAGTATGGTAGCCAGACAGTTGAAGACGGCATTCAGGGAGGCCCAGAGCTTTGAGTATCTGATGTCTCGATTCTCTACACCCGATGAAATCTTCGGTCCGGTGAGCATTCAGAAACTGAAGACTTCGGATACTTACGAGCGTGCAGTGAAGGGTTATCTGCCTACTGCCGATGTGGTTTTCCTGGATGAAATCTGGAAGGCGGGTCCTGCTATCCAGAACACGCTCCTTACGGTGATTAACGAGAAAATCTTCAGAAACGGCAATCGGGAAATGCATCTTCCTCTGAAACTTCTCGTGGCTGCAAGTAATGAGTTGCCGGCTAAGGGAGAAGGACTGGAGGCACTCTGGGACCGATTCGTCATCAGAATAGAGAGTAGACCGATAAAACTGGAGAAGAATTTCCGGGCGATGCTCTTGGAAGTGAAGAGTGAAGAACAGAGAGCTTCTGAAGTGAAGAGTGAAGAACGAGGAGTGAAAGAACAAAGTTCGGCGGCCGAAGGAAAAGCGAATTCAAATGCTATTACTGCTGAGGAGTATGCAGGATGGACGGAGCGTATCGATAAGATTGGCGTGAAAATCGAGGTGCTCGATGCGATTTCTGCCATCCGTAAATCTCTGAGAGCCGTGAATGTGGATGAGGCTGCCGAGCGCAGAAACATCTATGTGAGTGACCGAAGATGGAAGAATATCGTCCGCCTGCTTCGCACTTCAGCCTTTATGCAGGATAGGGAAGAGGTGGATATCTGCGATTTGCTGCCTATCTATCATTGTCTGTGGCAGGAACCGGAAGAGCGGGATGCTATCCGAAACATCGTGATCCGTGCCCTCTTTTCTCCTTTTGCAGATAAACTCGTGGAGATGAAGAATGCGCTTGCTGAGGATATTAAGTATCATCGTGTACGCAGGAATCCGGAGGATGGAAGGGATTACGAGGGAGAGATAGAAACTCTTTCGGATGGCTTGAGCTCGCTGGAAAAGCAGTTGGGCGAGAATCTCTTCGCATCTGCTGATGATAAGGCGGAAATATCGGCTTATCTCCGCGATTTCTATAAGGAGCTGGCGTTTACCCGTCAGGATACGATGAAACTCTATGAGGTTTAATCGCCTCCTATTACATTATTATATATAGAAGAATCTAAACATGATGAATGAACAGAAAATATTGACTCCTGAGTTGGAGGCGCGTGTTCACCAGGCGGTGGATAACTTTATGCTGGGTTATGGCTGCTGTCAGTCGGTAGTGGCTGCCTTTGCCGATTTATATGGTCTTGATGATGAGATGGCGAAGCGCATTGGTGCCGGCTTCGGTGGTGGAGTAGGCAGAATGAGAATGATGTGCGGTGCCGTTTCGGGCATCGTGGTGCTCGTTGGCTTGGATTGTGGACAGACCGAGGGGGATGACCGTGAGGGCAAGTCGGCATGCTATAAGGTGGTGCAGGATTTGCTCGATAAATCGAAGGAGCAGAACGGCAGTATCATCTGTGCCGAGATTCTGGGCTTGAAGGGCCACGAGAAAGCGCAGTCCAGCTATGTGGCTTCGGCAAGAACGGCAGAATATTACAAGTCTCGCCCTTGCGCAGCCAAAGTAGAGAGTGCTGCAAGAATCTTCGCAGAATATCTGATGGAGAAAAAATAAGGATTTACTCCTATGAAATACCAGAATAACAAGGATTTGACGGAGGCACAGTATTACTTGAAGATGCTGGATGACTTCTGCAAGTCGGGACAGGTGAAGATTCCTGATCCGACAGGCACCGCCATGCCTTGGAATTTGAAGGAAGACCCGCTGAAGGATTATCTCATTCATCTCTTTACCCTGAAAGTAACCATAGAAGAAACTGGCGAAGAGGTGCAGAAATTCGTGCGACAGGTGGTGAACAGCAAGATTAAGAGCAAGGTGTTCTATGATAGCGTGGGAAAATTCATCGTTGAATGCGTCCATCACATGCGGTTCCAGCGCCAGCGTGCCTGGACCGAGAGTCATCGGGCAGATGATGTGCTCGATTGGGCTCCCTTCAAGCGGATGGATGAACAGGTGTGGCTCCCTTTGCTCGAACAGCTGGTACAGGAACATGCTGAAGATGGCTTCGATAAGCCTTTCTTCCTCAAGCTGATGACTGGAAACGGGGCTTCGAAACCTGAAAACTGGGAAAGGCTGGTAAGAGACTGGAAGGTCTGCATCGAACATCAGGTATTGAACAAGTTAAAGGACTTTATCTCGCTCCGTCAGAACAACTTCGAAACAGGACTGGTGCGCATGATGGACCAGATAACCCGCAACATGAAGACGAAGGGCGTTTCGGAACAGCGCGCCGTACAAGCCTGGGAACTGATGACGAACGGATGGACTGAAACGGAGTTTGAACGCCGTCTGAACCAGGTGAAGATTCAGGATAAATATCCCGAAATCAAGGAAATTGTGGCGAAGATGGGACGAGTAGCCGATGCCAACGGCAAAGATCGGCTCACCATCGCATCGGGTGTAGAGATGAAGATGGAGCATTCTGCGGGAAGCGATATCGAGGGCATTACCATGGGCGATGATCTCAACTCCCTTCTCCCGTTCGAACTGGCACAGTACAGCGATGAAGATATGGAGGGCCTCTTTATATATAAGTATCGCACGCGAAGACTCCAGACCTTCCGTTATAAGAGCGAAATGTCGAAACCATCCCGCAAACTCGGCTTTACCCACGCCTCTCGCAAAGGTCCGATGATAGTCTGCCTGGATACCTCAGCCAGTATGTATGGCACGCCTGAAAGGATATCCTCAACCCTCATCTCTCTGCTGGAAGAAACGGCAGAAGATCTGGAGCGAGACTGCTTCCTGATAGATTTCTCCGTCAGTACCCGTGCCATCGACCTGATGGCGAAGCGGAAGGCAGAGCGCCTGAAGAGAATCGGAATCACTATGATGGAATCAGCCGAAACAGATACAGCTCCGTCCGACGGAGATGGACAGGCGCATACCGGACGAGGCATCCGGCGGCAGCCTACCACAACCCACCTTCCATTTATCGGCGGCGGAACTTCGGCAAAGAAGATGATGAACCAGATGTTCGAACTTCTCGACAACGACGGTCTTCATTACGTGAATGCTGATGTGCTTTGGATTACCGACTTCCTGATTCCCGATCCGCCACAGCAGCTGCTGTCCAGATTCCGGGAATACAAGGAGACGGGTACCCGATTCTATGGCATCCGCATCGTGCGTGATGATGACAAGGAGCCGAACGCCTGGAAGGAGTACTTCAATCAGATTTATACCATCCGGTACCGGCCGCTGCGAAGATATTAAAGAAGATGTTAAGGCAGAAAAGGAGTATCAGATGATAATAGAGACATGTATGAAATGTATCAAGAACTTTATCATATGTTACATTTGGCGCAGAATCACGATTTTGCGCCATTTTTTTGAATTAAAAATTCCTTAAAACGCTTGGTGATACAAAATATATTTGTACCTTTGTGCTCGGAACAATGAATAATTGTCAGCCAAACAAATTCGAAAAAATCAAATAATAAACAATAAATATAAGAATTTATACAAAAACTTAAGTAATAAACTAATTATGGTAAGCAACAACATTCCACAAGTAAAGCTCGGTATTATTGCCGTTAGCCGTGACTGTTTTCCAATCGCGCTTTCTACTCAGCGCCGTGAGAACATCGTAAAAGAGTACAAGGGTGAAATTTTCAACTGCCAGACTACTGTTGAGAACGAGAAAGATATGCTCAAGGCTTTGGGCGAAGTGAAAGAGCAGGGCTGCAACGCTTTGGTTGTATTCCTCGGTAACTTCGGCCCTGAGACTCCTGAGACTTTGATTGCAAAGAACTTCGATGGTCCTTGCATGTTTGTTGCAGCTGCAGAGGGTGACGGCGACATGATCAATGGTCGTGGCGACGCTTACTGCGGTATGCTCAACTGCTCTTACAATCTTGGTATGCGCCACCTGAAGGGTTACATCCCTGAGTATCCTGTAGGTACAGCAGAGGACGTAGCTAAGATGATTCAGGACTTCGTTCCTGTAGCTCGCGTTATCCTCGGTTTGAAGGGTTTGAAGATTATCACCTTCGGTCCACGTCCACAGGACTTCTTCGCTTGCAACGCTCCTATCAAGGGCTTGTACGAACTCGGTGTTGAGATTGAGGAGAACTCTGAGCTCGACCTTCTCGTAGCTTACAAGGAGCACGAGAACGACCCACGTATCGACGAGGTTTGCGCTGATATGGCCAAGGAGATGGGCGAAGGCTGCTACTATCCTGACCTCAGCCGCAGAATGGCACAGTTTGAGTTGACATTGCTCGACTGGGCAGAGGCTCACAAGGGTTCTCGCCAGTATGTAGCATTCGCTGACAAGTGCTGGCCTGCATTCCCAAGCCAGTTCGGTTTCGAGCCTTGCTATGTAAACAGCCGTCTCGTTAGCCGCGGTATTCCTGTAGCTTGCGAGGTAGATATCTATGGTGCGCTCTCTGAGTACATCGGTATGTGTGCTTCTGACGACACCGTTACATTGCTCGATATCAACAACTCAGTTCCTAAGTACATCTACGATGAGGATATTCAGGGCAAGTACGACTATAAGTTGACTGATACCTTCATGGGCTTCCACTGCGGTAACACTCCACAGTGCAAGATGTGCTCAAGCCGTAAGATTAAGTATCAGCTCATCCAGAACCGTTTGTTGGAGAATGGTGGTAAACCAGACTTCACCCGTGGTACTTTGGAGGGTGATATCGCAGCTTCTGACATCACATTCTACCGTCTGCAGTGCGATTCTGAGGGCAACCTCCGCAGCTACATCGCAGAGGGTGAGGTTCTCGATGTTCCTACCCGTTCATTCGGTGGTATCGGTATTTTCGCCATCAAAGAGATGGGCCGCTTCTATCGTCACGTATTGATTCAGAAGGGTTATCCACACCACGGAGCCGTAGCATTCTCTCACGTAGGTAAGACCTTGTTCGAGGTATTCAAGTATCTCGGCATCAAGGATATCGCTTACAACCAGCCAGCTAGCCTGCCTTACCCAACAGAGAATCCTTGGAAGTAAATTGAGTGAAGAGGGAAGAGTGAAGAAACAAAGTTCGGCGGCCGAAGGGAAAGCCAATTCATTTGCTCTTCTTTCTAAACTGAGTTCATAAAAGATAAGGGCGATTGTTTATCCCTTGCGTGGGGAATAGCAATCGCCCTTTTTATGTTTTCCTGGAAGGAGATTACCTGATGATAATCTCCTTCCAAGAATGTTTTGCTTATTTTGTATTTTCCAACGCTTCCTGTTTCTGCGGAATCACCACCGAAGCCCCGATGCTGACGAGCAGTACGAGGATGATGAATACCAGCGAACTGACAGCATCAATCTCGAAGAAATCGTGGATGAGCATCTTCACACCGATGAACACCAGCAGCACACTCACACCCACTTTCAGATAGCGGAACTTGTCTGCTATCGCTGCCAGCAGGAAGAAGAGGGCACGCAAGCCCAGGATGGCGAAGATATTCGAGAAGAACACCACGAACGGGTCGAGCGATACCGAGAATACGGCTGGGATGCTGTCGAAGGCGAAAATCAGGTCGCAGAACTCGATGAATACCACCGTCATCACCAGCGGACCCAGATGCAGGCGCTTCTGCATGAACTGCACTACCGGATGCTCCAGAGCATTGATTTCCTCCTTCTTGTTCCTGTTGAGGAACATCTTGGTACCGCTGTAAACCAGGAATCCTCCGAATACGAGCAATATCCAGGCGAAACGGCTGATGAGCGCAGCACCCGCGAAGATGAAGACGAAGCGCAGCACGATGGCTCCCAGGATACCCCAGTTCAGTACGTGCTGGTAATCTTTCTTGTCTACTCCGAACGAGGTGAAAATCATCATCATCACGAAGAGATTATCTACCGAGAGCGTTTTCTCTATCAGATAACCCGAGATGTAGGAGATGGTCATATAGTGCCGGTATTGCTGCAGACTTCCTTCATAGTCGTTCGGGTCCAGTTTGAGATGCGAAGCATAGCGCGAGGCTATCAGCTTCAGGTCGTCGAAGTTCTCGATGCCGTGCACCATGTCGCCATGAAAATAGATGAATACGGCGAAGGCGAGCGCGAGAATAATCCATACAGCCGTCCATGAACCGGCTTCCTTGATAGACACCACATGTGCCTTTCGGTCGATGACCAGCATGTCTAATACGAGTATGGCAGCGATGAAAATCACGAATCCCACCAAAAACATCGATTCAGTAAAAACATGTTCCATTTTTCTTTTTCCTTAATCTATTTAGTATATAACCATTGAATCTTAAAATCATTTCATCTGTTAGAAACGTGGGCGCAAAATTAGGAAAAATATCTGGAATAGTGAAGGTTCCGGTGCAAAACTTAATTGATTTTAACTTGAAAGGCAGGAATGTAACATGTTTGTAATAATGGTGCTGTGAGAACCGGCAAAAAAGGCGTTTTAAAGGTAAAAAGGTAAAAAGAGCCTAGCGGAATGTTAAGCTAGGGGGCTCTTTTTACCTTTTTACCCTTTTACCTTTTCTTAGTCAGCACATAGTGCTTAGCCATGGCGCCTTCAGGCTCATTGCCCAGCGAATCGGTCATGATGAGGCTGTTGGCATCCTTTACCTTGTAGTAAGATGTCTCGCCGCTTGATGGACGGGTGATTTCTACCACGTTGTTAGCCAATACCTTGAAGATACCGCTCGCTTCGTCATGACCATCCTTGCGCTCCAGATAGTCGGCTGAGTACTGATAGGTGCTGTCGGCGTTGAGCGTTAAAACGGTCTTGATGCCCGGACAGTCGGCAGCAGGGAGAGTTCCCTCGTAGGTGCCGGCGATGGAATCGAGAATGACATCGTTGGAATTGAGCGAATCATTTTCAGCATAACTGAGGCTATCCTGGTCAGCCCCCTGGCTATTTGTCTTCTTGCCATTGCAGGAGACAACTGACAATGCAGCGATGACCGCTGCTGTCAAAACTAATTTCTTTTTCATACTATACTGCTTTTTAATTGTTACTTATTTACGGAATCTCTTCTCTTCGAGAGTACTTTCCCCAAGAAGGATTTCTCTTCGCAAAAATAGTGTTTTATTCTGTAATCCGCAAGTTTTACACAAAAAATTATAGAATATTATACTATTTTCTTAATTGATGATGACAGGCACAATCTCTTCTTCACTAGGCCAATGAGGTAGATAGAAGAGCGGGCGAGGGGTTCCGCCCAAGCCCGTCCAGTCTATCTGTTTCACAAAGTCGAAATCGGGAGGACCGAAGTCGAAACTTCTGCCGTAGAGCACGATGGCGCCTCTGCCTTCATCTATCTTCCACAAACCGCCCCCGTAGGTGCATTGCTCGCCGGGTGACAGCATGTCACGGTGCAGGTAGACACGCCCGAACTTCAGTACTCCGTTTCTGTTGATAATGAATTTCTGAAACATCTCTATTTCTGGTTTATTCAATGAAATCTGTATTCCGATTGATTCAATGTAATGAGAGAATTATTTCTTCTCCCAAAACAGTTTGTCTATGAAATCATAGCGCTTCTCCATCTGGGCATCAGTTTTTACGACGGTATTCACGTCTATCTGAAGCACAGGGGCTACTGCCTTGCCGTTGGTGGATGGCCACTCAGGCAGACCCAGACCATTCGGATTGCCGGTCTTTACGAAATTGACGTAATACTGGCTGAAGATGTCGCTGATCATATAATCCTCCGGCTGCCAGTTGAACACGCGGTTGGTTGGCAATGTACCCATTGCATACTCGATGTCGGCAGAATGAACGGCTCCCTTGTCTTGTGGCGCAGGAGCCGCATCTTCCTTGGCATCTACCACGCCGCCAGCCAATGCAGCCACCTTGCCCTTGATGGCCATAGCAGGACGAGGATGGCAATAGCGGTAGCGGTAAACAGGCTGTCCGCCGGTCAGCTTGTGCATGTTGCCCCACTTCCATGTAGAATAATCGAGGAAGATATCCGAAGCTAGGTTCACGCCCGGCTGCTCCAATACATCCTTATCGCTGTTGATGCCGTAGAGACGGAAGAGTTCTTCGATGTTCTCTTCTCCAAATGTAGCCTTGGCACCCGCCTTCAGATTCTCGACGGTAGGCTGCTTGCCCATCAATACGGCTGCAGGAGTCATCTCCTGGTTGTTACCGCCAATGAGCAGAGGTACCTTGGTCTGCTCGCCTTTGGCAAAGACCTCTGCAGGCTGTTCTTTCATGAAATATCCGTCGATGTTATAGACCGGAACCGCTCTTACGCCCGCCAGTTTCATCAATTTCTCGGCAGGAAGGGCACGAAGGTCGTCGAGATTCTTCATTCCTACGTTCTTTTTCACCTTCTTTCCGGTTTCCTTACCCATCATCTCGGCTATTTTCTGGGCAAGCTGCACTCCTTTCTCCTCGGCTTCCTTCTGTGTAGCCACCTTCTTGAATCCCATCACCGAACCACTGGAACCCATTGCCTGGGCAAAGAGTCCCTGACAGAGAGGGGAAGCCATCAGGGCGCTGACCGACATGGAACCTGCCGATTCGCCTACGATGGTGATGCGGTTAGGATCACCACCGAAAGCCTCGATGTTATCCTTTACCCACTGGATGGCAGCCACCTGGTCCATGAATCCATAGTTGCCGGAACCCTTGTAGGATGTTTCCTTAGAGAGCTGTGGGTGGGCGAAGAATCCGAAGATGCCCTCACGATAGTTGGCTGTGATGGAGATGATGCCCTTGCGTGCCATCGCATCGCCCGCATATCGAGGTTCGCTTCCGCTACCCGCCATCAGTCCTCCGCCGTTGAAATAAATGAGTACCGGCAGATGCTCCTTCATGGTCTTTGCCGGTGTCCATATATTAAGGTAGAGGCAATCCTCGCTGTTGGTCTTCGTACCGAAGTTCATATCGCCGAAGAGAGGTTCCTGCATCGGGTTCGGTCCGAACTCCTTGGTCTCGCGAACGCCCTGCCATTTCTGTACAGGCTGCGGAGCCTTCCAGCGGAGATTTCCTACCGGAGGGGCAGCGAACGGAATACCCTTGAATACTGTGATGCCTGAGAGGTCTTTTCCTTCGAGGATACCTTCGGCAGTCGTTATCTGAGTCTGCGCCATCATTCCCATACCAGAGAGCAGAAAGGCAATGGATAAGAGTAGTTTTTTCATATCTTAAATCTGTTTGTTTGCAATTATACTGCAAAAATAAACAAAATATCATTACCTTGTCTTGTTCATGCTTATTTTTTAAATCTTTTTGCAAAAAAAATAAGGGCAGGCCCCTCATGATGAGAAACTTACCCTTTTTTCTGATTGTTGTATTATAAATTCTTGGCTTTTTCCGGTTCATTGGTTGTCACGTAATCGATGCCTTGCTTAAAGAAATATTTGATGGCTTTTAGATTGTTGACTGTCCAGACATTGGTAATCAGGCCGAGTTTCCGGGCTTCCTTGATCCATAACGGATGTTCGTAGAAAACGCTATCTTCGTAATCGATGCCTGCATAGCCTGCATCCTTGGCATCGAGAGGGGTTAGGTCGCCATTGAGATAGGAAACCTTGGCTCCTGGAGCGTGGCGAACGAGATAATCGCAGGCGTGCTTGCTGAAGGAAATATACTCTGTTCTTGCTTCCAGTCCGGCTTCTCTTACCATCTTCAGGGTGGCATCGATGCAGCGGTCTTCATCACTCTTCTGGATGTGCTCTTTTACTTCGAGGATGAGCTTCATATCGCCCAATGACTTGGCAGCATTGAGATAGTCCTTCAAGGTAGGAATCTTCTCGCCATTCTTGAGTCGTTTGTCCTTGATATCGGCATAGTTGGCATTCTCTATCTTGATGCCGTCAACATCATCATCGTGGAAAACTACCACCTCGCCGTCGCGTGTGATATGAACATCAAACTCTGAGCCGTAAACCCCTATCTTATAAGAGTTCTGAAGAGAAGAGATGGAGTTCTGGGCAGAACCTTCTGTCTTCCAATAGCCTCTGTGGGCAATCACCTGCTGGGCTCTATCCTTGGCTGAGGATGGGAGAATCACTCCCATCAGCAGCATCATATAAATCAAAATTCTTTTCATTGTTTTTATCTTTAATATATTTCTTCAATATGTATTTCGTTATACTTATGAAACGTATTCCAGTCTGCATTTATTGTCTTAGAATCCCATTTTAAACATCACGCCGACAACGGAGCGGGAACCGCCGATGTAGGTTGGGAAACCAATCTGTCGGCCGGAATTACCTGCATCTACGATATATTTCTCATCGAGTACGTTCTTGCCAAAGGCTCCAATCTCGTAGTAAACCTTGCCTGGCTGGAAACGGTAACCGGCTGTGAAGTTGAGCAGTCCGTAGGCATCCTGGGTAAACTCTGGCTCGTTGCTCTCTTCGAAGAACACCTTCGATTTCCATGAATAGGTAGGGCAGAGATAGAAGGAAGCCTTCTCGCCGGTTGGCACGTTCAGGTCGAAGCCGATGGCAAAACTGTTCTTTGGAGTAAGGCGAAAGCGGTTGCCGGCATAAAGCTGTGCGTTTCCGTTGTCATCCTTGTCGTTGAACTTGCCCTCTATGTACGACCAGTTGCCGAAGAGATTCAGGTAGCGGCATGGAGAGTAGCTGATGCTTGCCTCCAGACCGAAACTGTGGGCACGACCTGCATCATCGTATTCAAACTTGCTGGTGGTAGCGTTGAAAACCGATGTCTGATAGTTATACCAGTCATAATAGTAAGCGCAGAAATCGTAATTCAATCTGCCTTGCAGGAGACTTCCCTTTACACCTGCCTCGTAGCTATAGATGATTTCAGGGTCGAGTGTCTCGAAATCCTTAGGATCGTTGTTGAAATATAGCACTCCCGGACGACGGCCACGAGCCACGCTGGCGTAGATGTTGTTGCGACCTATCATGTAGTTGAGGGCTGCACGACCTACCCACGACCAGTAGCTCTCCTTGGCAGTTACCTTGGCGCTACCCTCGGTAGGGTGATAAAGTATGGCACCAAACATGCTTGGTACGGTCGCTGAAGAGTAGCCTGTTTCCTGATTCTCGTAAGTTCCGCGGATACCCAGGGTGAAGTTCAGATTCTTTGTGAGTTTGAAGGTTCCGTCAGCGAAAACCTCTACAGCCTGATTGGTTCCGTAATTCTTGCCCTGTTCGGTATAGGCAGTATCGAGCGCTTTGGCCGAAATGCCCTGCAAGGTAGCTTGAATCAGTTTGCCGTTATCGCCCAAGCCAGCAAGAACCTGGTCTAAATCCATTCCTACAGCACCCAGAGCAGTCTTCAAATCGCCATAAATATCAGGAGTGGTGGTCAGCGCCTTCAGTTTGCCATCAGCATCTTTTTCAGGATTCTCAGGGAACCACTTGCTCATGAGCTGGGCGAGTGCAGCATCTACCATCGGCAGGTAAGCGGCAGGAAGATACTGGCTGAGCAATCCCTTTACATTATCTATCTGACTGCTGAGCGAAGCCTTCACACTCTTCTGGATAAACACTGGATAGAGGTACTGGAGATTCGCCTTGGCGTTGACATCCTGTGATGAATTCTCGTAGAAATAGCTGGCTCCCAGGAAGCCAGAGAAGAACTTTTTGTCATCATAATTGAATCTGAATTCCTGGCTAAACTGAGTTCCCTTCTCTTTTTCCTCGCAGAGCAGGAGTGGGAGATAAGTACCATCTGCATCGAAATGCTCATTGCTGTTGAAGGCTCTGAATCCGGTGATGGAATTAAACGACCAGCGGTTGCTGATGTTGTGGTCGATATTGAGCAGGGCTCCACCCACGTTTCGCTTGATGCCCAACTGCTTGCCGGCTTCCAGGTTTGCAGGACTGTTTGGGTTGCTATTGCCAAAGGCTGGGTTGATGCTATGGAAGGAAGTGCCTGGATAATCATCGTGCTGATAATCGAGTACCACGCCCACGGAAGTATCATCGTTAGCCCACCATTGGGTAGAGTTTCTGAAAGCCAGGGCATTCTTGCCGTTCAGTCTGCCGCCTGCTTCGTTCTTGATGAAACCATCGCGTGCATCGTAGTCGAAGGCAAAGCGGTTGGCAAGCTTGTCCTTGATGATTGGGGTGTTGATGAAACCTGTTACCTGGCGTTGGTTGTAGCTGCCGTAGTTCATGGAAAGTTCGCCCTTCTGTTCATTTACCGGTTTGTGGCGTATGATGTTGATTCCGCCAATCTCAGCACCTCTTCCGAAGAGAGTTCCCTGAGGACCTTTTACTACTTCCAATCGTTCCAAGTCGAATAGTTCAACGGCAGAAGAGCGGCTTCTAGATGTAGAAACGCCATCCATAAACACGGAAACTCTTGGCTGGGAATAAGCCTCGCCGCCATCTGAAGTTACACCACGAATCACGTAGCCAGGGTTGTTAGGACTCTGCAGCTGAATCTGAACGCCTGGGGTCAACTGAGCCACATCGTCCATCTGGTGGAGATTGAGTTTCTCCATCACGCTACCTGTTACGGCACTTACAGCCACAGGAATCTCCAAACTACTCTGCTTCTTCTTCTGGGTAGTGACGATAACTTCGCCCAGGGCCTGTGTATTTTCCTTCATCACTACCTTCAGGTTGTTGTCGTCAGCATCCTTGGTGATGGTGTTGTATCCTATATAAGTAAAGGTGAGTTTGTCACCATCGTTCACGTTGACGTGGAACTCGCCGTTCAAATCAGTCTGTACATTCGTGTTTCCGCAGCGAACCACCACGCCAGGCAAAGCCTCGCCCTGTTCGTTGGTCACCTTGCCGCTTACTGCATTCACGCCCAATGCTTTAGAATTAGTTTTGTTTCCTTCTGGAGTATTGTCGGCTTTCGCCTCCAGACATGCTACACCCTGCACGAGCAGGGAAGCCATTAATACAATCTTAAATCTGTTCATAATCTATTGTTTCTTGCATATTTATTTTTTTCGACTGCAAAAGTAGAATGATTTTGTTACATCGTGGTTTCTATCTGGTGAAGAAAAGATGAAGTTGAAATCAGTATTTTTTTTCTTCACTCTTCTTTCATTTCTTTGTAACATGATGGCAACATCCTTTAAATATCTTTGCAGCGGTAAAAAGCATTACAGTATTTTTGAAGAAAGAAATGAATAAGGTATTTAGTTTTATTGCGTTGGCATTTCTGGGATGCAGCTCTGCTGCTGCCCAACAGGTGAATGTTTCTAACGTTCAGCGCCCCAAACTGGTAGTGGGCATCGTGGTTGACCAAATGCGATGGGATTATCTCTATCGCTATCAGAAGCGCTATGGTGAAGGTGGATTCAAGCGACTGCTCAACGAGGGCTTCTCTTGCGAAAACACCCGTATTCCGTATGTTCCATCGGTTACCGCCATCGGTCATACTTGTCTCTATACTGGTAGTGTTCCATCTATCCATGGAATCGCTGGAAACAATTTTGTGAAGAATGGCAAGAAGGTGTATTGCACGGATGATGAAACCGTAAAACCGGTGGGTTCCAACAGTAAGGCGGGCTTGATGTCGCCCAGAAATCTATGGGTTACTACCCTCGGCGACGAGATGAAGATTGCATCCAACGGCAGAGCCAAGGTAGTGGGCGTGGCATTGAAAGACCGTGCTTCCATTCTTCCTGCAGGTCATAATCCGAACGGTGCCTACTGGTTTGATGATGAGAGCGGAAAGTTTATCACCAGTTCTTATTATATGAACCAGTTGCCCAAGTGGGTGGACGCGTTCAATAACCAGCATCTGCCAGAGCGTTATCTCTCGGAAAAATGGAACACACTCTATCCTGAGAATACTTACGTTGAAAGTACGGAAGATGAGAACGAGTATGAGGATGGCATCCGCAAGGGCATGAAGGCTACGCTGCCACTCAATCTTCCAGCCCTTTATAAGAAATATGGTTACAGCATTATCCGCAAAACTCCTTTCGGCAATTCGCTGACGATTGATTTGGCAAAGGCGGCGATAGACGGCGAGCAGTTGGGTGCAGATGATGAAACCGACTTGCTGGCAGTAAGCTGCTCCAGCACGGATTATATCGGTCATCAGGTGGGAACTCATGCGGTAGAGACTGAGGATACTTATCTGCGCCTGGACAAGGCGATAGCCGATTTCCTTTCTTATCTCGATGAGAAGGTGGGCAAAGGAAATTATCTGGTTTTCCTGAGTGCCGACCATGGAGCGATGAACAACGCCCGTTTCCTGCAAGACCGCCGCATTCCAGCGGGTAATTGGGATGGTGATGCGGTGGCGAAGAAGCTGAATCAGACCTTGGCTCAGGAGTATCCTAACGTGGGTGATTTGGTGAAGACCGTGATGAACTATCAGGTGTTTTTCAATCGAAACATCATCAAGGAAAACAAGTTGGATTTCGCCAAGATCAAGCAGAGCGTGGTGGACGTGTTGAAGGAAGACAGTTGCGTGCAGTATGCCTGCGATATGGAGAAGACGATGACCGAGAGCATTCCTGAGGATGTGAAGATGCGCATCGTTAATGGTTACAACCGTGAGCGAAGCGGTGATGTGGCCATCGTATTGAAGCCGAATTTCTATGCCCACGGCATGAAGGGAACCGATCATGGTGAGTGGAATCCATACGACACCCACATTCCTTTGGTTTTCATGGGTTGGGGAATCCAGCATGGTGCTACCACGAAGCAGACTTTCATGACCGATATTGTTCCAACCATCGCCGCCCTGCTTCATGTTCAGGCGCCAAATGGTTGTGTAGGTCAGCCGATATTCTAGTATTTTATTTAGAGCCTTATTCCTGAACTCGATTCAGGAATAAGGCTCTAATCGTATTCTGAGTTTTTAATCCTATCTTCATTTTTCTCTCACATCTTTGAAATATGAAACTTATACCTTTGCACTCGGAAAGGGGCGGTGGACAGCTTCGTGTAACATGCATCTGCCGCTTCGCCAGCATAATATTAGATGTTTAAAGATGTATAAAGAAAAATGAAGGTAATTTTTGTAATTCAAGGAGAGGGTAGAGGTCATCTCACCCAGGCGTTGGCACTTAAGCAGATGCTTCTGCACGAGGGCCATGAAGTAGTGAAGGTTTTAGTGGGCAAGAGCAAGAACAGGGTGATTCCTGAGTTCTTCCAGAATAAGATAGGTACTCCTATCGAGGTTTTTGACAGTCCGAATTTCTTGCCGTCTAAGGACAACCGCAAGTTCAATCTCCTGCGCTCCCTGGCTTACAATACGCTCTTGGTTCCCAACTATCTTTCAAGTATCCATTTGATACGGAAGAATATCCGGAAGAACGGAGCCGACATCATCATCAATTTCTACGAGGTGTTGTGCGGCATTACCTGTTCTCTCTTCTGTTTCGGTATTCCTGAGGTTTGCATCGGTCACCAGTACCTCTTCCTCCATTCTTCTTTCCAGATGCCTGGAAAGTATTCCGTACCAGAATCTTTATTAAAATTCTTTACCCGTATCACCTGTATGGGAGCCACAGCCAAGTTGGCACTCTCCATCCGTGACTACGGGGATGAGCCTGTGCACGGCATTAAGGTGGTTCCGCCGTTGCTCCGTCAGGAAGCCAAGACCATCATCCGTCATCATGGCGACTACATTATGGGCTACATGCTGAATGCCGGTTTTGCCGAGGATGTGAAGGCTTGGCACGAGAAGCATCCCCATACCCATCTTCATTTTTTCTGGGATCAGCCCGATGCGCCCGAAGAACTGAAGGTAGATGATACGCTCACCTTCCATCGCATCAACGACGAAAAATTCCTCAAGATGATGGCAGGCTGCAAGGCTTTCGCCACCACCGCCGGCTTTGAGAGCGTCTGCGAGGCACTCTACATGGGCAAGCCTTGCATGCTGATTCCGGCTCATGTGGAGCAGGAATGTAATGCGATGGATGCAGAAAGAGAAATGGCTGGCGTGGTGAGCGAGGATTTCGACATCGATAAACTGAAGGCTTTTGCCCGTGATTACGAGGAGGATGTGGAGTTCAGAATGTGGGAGAACCATGCTGAAAGCCGAATCGTTGCCGCCATAGAAAACGCTTACGATACTTATTATTATAGAAAGGAGAACCAGGCTTATGAAGAAGAAAATGATTCCATTGTTGCTGCTTCTTCCCTTGTTGTTCCTGCTCGCCGTGTATGGCAAGGATAGCAAGAAGGAGGAGTCGCGTGTGGTAGTGATTGCCATTGATGGTTTGAGATGGCAGGAGGTGTTTGAGGGTGCCAGGCGCGACAGTCTGATGCCGTTTCTCTGGGAGATGGGCAGGAAGAAGGGCTGCATGATAGGCAACCGTAACCGGAAATCGAAGATGGAGGTGGCCAACGGCATCTGGAAATCCTATGCCGGTTACAGCGAGATGCTCTGTGGTGTAACCGATGATGAGCACATTTTTGATAACCGCAAGCAGTATAACCCCAATCGGTCGGTTCTGGAATTGGCTGAGGCTTGTTCTGAGTATAAGGATAGGGTGAGTACCGTGGCGAGTTGGGATGTGGTTCCTTATATCCTGAATTATCGCAGAAGCGAATTGCCGGTGGATTTCCGCTCTCCTCACAGGGTGAGCAAACAGGTAAGAAATGACAGCGTGACTCTGAATCGTGCCTTGAAAACCCTCATGGAGAAGCATCCCAAGCTTCTCTTCGTAGAGTTTTGCGAGACCGATTATTACGGGCACCATGGCAAATGGCAGGAGTATCTGAATGCTGCCCATCAGAACGACCAGTTTATCCGCCAGTTGTGGGAATACTGCCAGCAAGACCCCTTTTATAAGGGCAACACCACCTTTCTCATTACCTGCGATCATGGCAGGGGAGAAAGCCTGGGCGTTCACGCCAACCGTGGCGAAGTAGATTCCAAAGCTTCCTGGACAGAACATGGTAAAGAAATCAAAGGCAGCAACCAAACCTGGCTGGTGGCTTTCGGAAAAGACATTCAGCATCTGGGAGAAATGGAAGGGGGCAGAACCATCTACACCAAGCAGGTGGCTCCTACCATTGCCAGCATCCTGAAGGTTCCGTTTACGAATGATGATAATCAACAGCCGGAGGCTTCGCCGATTTATAAGATTCTCAAATAGAAGATTTATAAGATTCTCACATAGCTTTTTATTTAGCAAGAATAGGATAATAACAAATAAGATTTACAGATTATGATAGGATTGTTCAATGAATGTTTTCCACCCGTCATGGATGGTGTTTCACTCACGGTAAGCAATTTGGCTCGCTGCTTTTATCAGCAGGGCAAGGACGTGGCGGTTGTAATCCCGGAAATGCCAGGACTCGATGAGTCTCAGCTTCCTTATTCCGTTTTCCAGTATCGCTCGTTTCCGGTTCCCGGTCGCCATCCTTACCGTTATGGCTTCCCATCGCTCGATTTCAAGTTCCAGAAGCAGGTTGCTGCTCAGAATTTTGAAATCTTACACGCCCATTGTCCTTTCTCTTCGGGTGATTTTGCCCTGAAGACGGCTCGCAGGATGGGGATTCCATTGGTGGCAACCTTTCATTCCAAATATCGTGACGATTTTGAGAGAGTAATTCCCAACAAGGCTCTGGTGGATTATCTCGTGGGCAAGGTGGTGAAGTTTTACGAGAGCGTAGATGAGGTGTGGGTGCCTCAAGCTTCTGTGGGCGAAACCCTGCGCGAGTATGGCTACAAGGGAACCTTCGAGGTGGTGGATAACGGAACCGAATTTGCCGATGCGCCTTATACCGAGGAGATGAAATGGGCAGCCAAGAAAGAGCTTTATGTGGCAGTAGATGAACCCTTGCTCCTTTTTGTGGGGCAGCATATCTGGGAGAAGAACGTGAAACTCATCATCGAGGCATTAGCCAAGGTGAAGGATTTGCCTTATCACGCCCTTTTCGTGGGCGATGGTTATGCTAGGGCTGATATGCAGTCGATGGCGGCAAAGCTCGGCTTGTCGGGAAACAGCGATTACCGCAAGGATAAGATTACCTTCTTCGGAAGCGTGCAATCCCGGGAGTTGATGCAGATGATCTATATGGCTTCCGATCTCTTCCTCTTCCCATCCATCTATGATAATGCCCCTCTGGTGGTAAGGGAGGCTGCTTCGCTTCATACGCCTTCCATCGTGGCAAGGGGCAGCAATACGGCGGAAATCATTCAGGATGGAATCAACGGATTCCTCTCGGATAACGACGTAACTGCCTTTGCCAATCGACTCCGTTATATTCTGGAGCGCCCAACCATTATTTCCTGGGCAGCAAAGGGAGCTGAGGAGACCCTGGTGCGCTCTTGGGAGGACATTGCTGTAGAAGTTTTGGACAGATATCAGCATTTAATTGACAGACAACAAAATAGATTAGCCATTTAATCGTTATATTACTATATATAATAAGGTATAGTTTTATTTTGAGAGTAATATGAAAAAATGGCATTTATGGTTGGCGGCTTCCATCGGACTGGTGGTCATCGTTGGAATGATGATTCGGGAGTTTGATGTGGAAGTTCTGAGCAGGATAGATTTGTCTCCCAGGTTCTTTCTGGGAGTAGTAATGGGCGTGTTGCTCTTTGCGGTCCAGAATCTGATGCTCACCCTCCGTTTCCGTCATCTCTGCCAGCGTAAGTTATCTGTAGCCGAGGCGTTCCGCATCAATGTGCTCTGCGAGTTTACTTCTGCCGTCACTCCTTCGGCGGTGGGGGGAAGTGGATTGGCTTTTGTCTATCTCAATCGCGAGGGAGTTTCTATGGGTAGAAGTATCTTCACCATGTTTGCAGCCCTGCTGGCTGATGAGGCTTTTCTTGCCATCAGTTGCGTGTTGCTCTATTTCTGTGTTCCATCGCATCTCTTGTTCAGCTTGGCTGATGGAGTGGGGATTTCTGCGGATGCTACGAACGAATGGATTAAGGGCGGAGTGCAGGTTATTTTCATAGTCAGCACCCTTATCGTTGCTGTCTGGACGGTCATCCTCTACCTCTTGTTGTTGCACCGTCCTCAGATTCTGGGCTGGGTATTGAAGGGATGCTGCAAGATTCCTTTCCTTCGCAGATTCCTGCCCAAGGTAGAGAAGTTTTCCGAGGAGATGACGATGGCTTCGGAGGAGGCAAAGCTGGAGGGCGGAAGATTCTGGCTGCAGCTGATGGGTTATACTTCCTTGGCGTGGCTGTCGAGATTCGCCATCGTGGTAGCTATTCTCATTGCCTTCCATTGTCAGGGCAACATGCTGGTGGCTTGGTGCCGCCAATGGGTGATGTGGATGATTTCCATTCTGAGTCCTACGCCTGGCGGAAGTGGCGTGGCAGAGTTGATGTTCCGCCTTTATTATGCCGATTTCCTGCCCGATGCCTCAGTAGCCATCCTTGCCGCCATGCTCTGGCGCGCCATCTTCTATTACCCTTTTCTGGTGATGGGCACCCTGGTCTTGCCGAAATGGATAGCAAGGAAATAAGATTGAAACAATCTCGATACTTCAAAATTTTCGTCCATAGACGAAAACAATGATGGAAATAAGGAGATTTTCGTCTATACACGAAAATCTTGTTAAAAACAGAGATATTTTCGTCTATACACGAAAAAAATGCTATCTTTGCACAAAAATTCGAGTATGAACGAAAATATAGAATCAGTAAAGAAGTATAATCTTTGGTTCGGTAACACCATCGATTGTGGTTTTCCTCGTCCGCTTTATACCGAAAGTGTCGCTTCATATCTTGGCAGCAAGGTGGTGAAGGTACTTACGGGACAACGACGTGTGGGAAAAAGTTATATATTGCGTCAAACTGCCATGCATCTTGTGCAACAGGGGGTCAGCAGCAATAATATTGTCTTTATCAACCGAGAACTGACGGCGTTCGATTTTATAGAGAACTATAAGGATTTGGACAATTTTATCCGTCTGTACCGGGAGGAATTAAAGCCTGAAGGACGAATCTACATCTTTATAGATGAAGTGCAGGATATTGATGGTTGGGAACGTGTAGTCAACTCGCTGTCTCAGGATTATACTGAAGATTACGAGATATTTATCACAGGTTCTAATTCAAAGATGTTCTCAGGAGAATTATCCACTCTTCTATCTGGTAGATATGTGGAATTTCACATATTCCCGTTGTCTTACGGGGAATATGCTAGCATTCATCAGCTCCCTGTCGGCAGAGAGGGCTATTTGACGTATATGGCTGATGGAGGTTATCCTGAACTCGTGCATTTCCAGTCTTCCGATGTAAAGCGTAACTATATTTCGGGATTGAAGGATACGGTATTACTGAAAGACATCATACGCAGATATACGATTCGCGATGTAAGACTGCTCGAAGATTTGTTTGCCTATTTGGTTAATAATTCTTCCAATCTTCTTTCTGTTACCAATATTACCAACTTCATAAAAAGCAAAGGACGCAAGACTTCGTATGATACAGTATCTCTATATTTGGGATATATAGAAGAAGTTTATCTTGCACATCGTGCTTTGCGCTACAATATCAAAGGGAAGGAGATCCTTTCTGGCAGTTGTAAATACTATATGAACGATTTATCGTTTAAAAATTATCTCTATGCTGGATTCGGCTATGGAGCTGGGTATCTGTTGGAGAATCTTGTTTATCTAGAGTTGTTGCGTCATGGATATGATGTATATGTGGGTAGCATTAAGGATAAAGAGGTTGATTTCGTTGCCATCAAGAACGATCGTACCATATATGTACAAGCCACTTATATGCTTATAGATGAGCAGACCATAGAGCGTAAATATGCTCCGCTGGAATGTATAGCAGATAACTATGAAAAAGTTGTAGTGTCGCTTGATGATCTCCAGTTGCCTTCTCGCAAGGGTATTACGCATGTAAGGGCATGGGAATTGTCTCAGATGCTATAGTTTCATTCCGAATAGTGGGTAGCTGTTATTTTACCATATAAAAAAGGTGTACATCGTTTGTTTTTTTGAAGTCAAACGATGTACACTTTTTGCTAAATTTCTCTTCCTTTAGAAATTTACATAGAGTCGGGCACTGAGCGCCGTGAAATCTCCATTGTCGTTTTTGATGTATTGGAACGATGGCTGAAGGGAGATGGATTCCGTCAGCTGTCTTTTCCACGTTACTTCCATAGAATATTCCGAACCCTGCTGGAAGCGGGCATACTGGCCTGACAATCCGCACTCGTTCTTATCGTCCTGATAGGCGCCGCCAAGTTCGGCGTATCGGTAGCAGGCATTCTGATGACTGGTGTTCTCGGAATATTGCACCATGCACGAAATGTTCTTGTCTCCTGACTTCCAAACACTCTGCTCTCCGTAAACCCACCAGGCACAGGTGACCTTGCCCTTGGATTCATCGGCAGAAACCATTTCGCCATCCTTGTTTATCGGATATTGACGGGTATGAACGGCAGCACCTGCAAAATATTTCCCACCTTTATCGTTGTATTCCAACTGCGACATATTGAAGATTCCATCCTTCTTCGGGCGGACCAGAAAGGGATTGTCGTGAGCTTTCCAACCATTATATCCTGCACCATTATACAGACTGTTTCTGAATGTCCATTTTCCCTTGGTTACATCAAAGTAAAGGGTCAAGCCCGAATACGGATAGTTGGCTATCGGATAGCTGGAAGCAACGGTAGGAAAAATTCCCTCAGAACTGTTCAGGAAAAGATCCGTAACATCAGAGGTAAAGAAATCCTCGTTCACATTCCTCACACCCACAAACAGATGGCCCGAATTCCATTCGTGCATGTAGCCCAGCACGGCAAGCATAGCGAAATTATTATCCGCATTTATGTTCGAAAATCCCTGCCAGTCATCAATAATGCCATCGTTGGTCTTTGCCACATGCAGCGTAGCCGCCTCGAACGAATCCTTTCCTTTTCCTATAGGAACACTCAGTTCCAATCTCAGCTGATTGATCAGATTCGTATTTTTGTTCATGTCCCATTGCCATTCAGAAATATATTGTCCGTTAAAGCTCTGAGCATAAGCAAGGCAAATATTGATGCAGCCTAAAATAATAAAAATAATTCTCTTCATTTTCTTTATGTTTTTGTATAATTTCTTGTTCACTTGCCCGCCGCCTGCGAGCATCTTTCTAATTCACGCTGCAAAGATACTTGATATTTTAAAATCCTGCAATACTCAATAATCAGTATTTTTATTTCTTCTAAATAGCGGGGCCTTATCTTTATCCCCATTTCTAGGTATTTTTGTTTCTTCTAAATAATCCGGGTTCCGTCTAGCCCCTATTTCTAGGTAATCAGACGGAACAGACAATAAACATTTTCCTACATTACAACCAGCGTTTGAAAGCCCTGATATAAAGGGTTTTGAGCCATTGCGTCAATACGCAGTAAGACAGCAGAATGCCTATGAGCCATGGAAAGTAGGTCCATGGAAGAGGAGTCAGGCCTATCGAACTGCCGAATGAGGTGAACGGAATACAGAGCCCGATTGCCATGATGGAGATGGTCATCAGCATCACAGGCCATGAGGCAGAACTCTGGATGAACGGAACCTTGCGGGTGCGGATCATGTGAACGATGAGTGTCTGCGAGAGCAAACCCTCTACAAACCAACCCGACTGGAAAAGGGATTCCATATCCGGCTCCTGGCACTTGAATACCCACCACAGCACCATGTAGGTGACAATATCGAATATCGAACTGATTGGTCCAATCCAGATCATGAATCTGCTCAGGTCACCCGAGTCCCACACGCGTGGTTTGGCGAGGTATTCCCTGTCCATGCGGTCGAAAGGAATGGTGGTCTGCGAAATATCATAAAGCAGATTCTGAATGAGCAGATGAATCGGAAGCATCGGCAGGAAAGGCAGGAAGGAACTCGCTGCCAGTACGCTGAACATGTTTCCGAAGTTGGAACTAGCCGTCATCTTCACGTATTTCACGATGTTTCCGAAGGTCTTTCTGCCTTCCAGTACGCCGTTCTCCAAAACCATCAGGTCTTTCTCCAGCAGGATGATGTCGGCACTCTCCTTGGCAATATCTACAGCTGAATCTACCGAGATTCCGATATCTGATTCTCGCAAGGCTGCTGCGTCATTGATTCCGTCGCCCAGGAAGCCCACGGTGTTGTTCTTCTTCTGCAGGAGCTGGATGATTTCCGACTTCTGCATCGGTGTAAGCTTCGAGAAGATGCTGCATTTTACCACCGCTTTCTGTTTCGCCTCCTGACTCATGTTTTCGAGTTCCGGCCCCGTAACGGAATCAGAAGTATTGATTCCCACCTGTCGGGAAATCGCCTTTACCATCGCCTCGTTGTCTCCCGAAAGTACTTTTACTTCCACGCCGTGCTCGTGCAACTGCTTGATGGCCTGGGAAGCTGATTCCTTTGGAGGGTCGAGAAAGGCGAGATAGCCAATGAGAACCATCTCCTTTTCATCTTCAATGGCAAAGTTGTTTTCCTTGCTCAGGAAACTCTTCTGCGCCAGGGCCAGCACTCTCATACCTTGTGCATTCATCTCCTTCACGAATCTCTGTGCCTTGCTTCGCATGCTGTCTGATAAAGGCTGAACCTTTCCGCCGAATTCCGCAAAGCTGCAAACCGTCAGCATTTCTTCTACGGCTCCCTTGGTGATAATCTGTCGCTTGCCATTTCTGTCTTCTACCACCACCGACATGCGTCTTCTGGTGAAATCGAACGGAATCTCATCCACCTTTTTATATGAGCTGCTCAGCGATTCCAGTCCCAGTTCCTTGACGTGCGAGAGGATGGCGCGATCCATCAGGTTCTTAAGTCCCGTCTGGAAATAACTGTTGAAATAAGCGTGGCGCAGAATGCGGTTTTCCTTATCCTCGGTTCCATCCACGTTCACGTGGCGCTCCAATACGATGTGGTCCTGCGTCAGGGTGCCCGTCTTGTCGGTACAGAGAATGTTCATGGCACCGAAATTCTGAATGGCGTTCAAATCCTTTACGATGGTCTTCTTGCGCGACATTACCATCGCTCCTTTCGAAAGGTTGGCGGTTACAATCATCGGCAACATCTCTGGGGTAAGTCCCACGGCCACGGAGATGGCGAAGATGAAAGCCTCCAACCAGTCGCCCTTCGTAATTCCGTTGACCAGGAATACTATAGGAACCATTACGAGCATGAAGCGGATGAGCAGCAGACTCACCTTGGTGATTCCCTTGTCGAAAGCCGTAGCGGCACGATGCCCCGCCACGTTCTTGGCAATGGTTCCCAGATAGGTGTGGTTGCCAGTGGCGAAGACAATGCCTTTTGCCGATCCGCTCACCACGTTGGATCCCATGAAGCAGATGTTGTCGAGGTCAACGATGCTGCCCGTATGGTTGGGGGCTTCCGAAAGATTCGGGAATTTTTCGATGGAATCTGATTCGCCTGTCAAACTGGATTGGCTGACGAACAAATCCTTGGATTCGATGATGCGGACATCGGCAGGAATCATGTCGCCGGCAGAGAGCATGATGAGGTCGCCAGGTACCAGTTCCTCGTTGCTGATTTCATCGCCTGGCGAACCGTCACGGGTGCTTGTGCCGAGACGCATTACATAGCAGGTGTTGGTCACCATCTTCTGTAGAGCTTCGCTGGAGCGGTTGGCTTTCCATTCCTGCACAAAGCGGAGGATAGTGCTCAGAATAATCATGGTCGAGACTACGATGATGGAAGTCCAGTTCTGGTCGCCAGAATCTGCCATCCACACATCCATCACGTAAGAGATGGCTACCAGTACGGTGAGCACTCCTACGAAAGGATTGATAAAAGCCTTGGCAAGCATTACGAGCGGCTTTTTCTTCTGCTCGTGTACAATCTCGTTCTTGCCATAGAGTGACTGTCTCTTCTCTACTTCTTCATCGGTGAGTCCCAATGAGGTAGTCTGGAAGTAAGTAAGCACCGTGTTGAGTGGTGCCTTGGCAGCCATCAATACCGTCTCGGTATTGAAAGCCATTTTTCTGATGTTCTTTTTCTTCTTCCACATAATTGCTTTACTTTTACTTGATGTGAATTATTGTTTTGCGGTTGCAAAGGTAAGCAAACTATGTGGAAGAAGCCGTTAGAAAAGAATTAGAACGGTATTAGAAAACTATTAGAGAATCAGTAAGTCGTTTATTAATAGGGAGATGTATATTGTGAGGATTATGCTAGATATGTGGAATCTCCACAATGAAGAGGGTTCCCTTGCCCTGCTCCGAATGCACGGCGATGTTGCCATCATGCAGATGGATAATCTTATGGGCCAGTGTCATTCCGATGCCGTAGCCTTCTACTTTCTTCTTCTCATCTCCGCCTCCTCTATAAAATAAGGTGAAGAGATTCTCCTTATCCTTTGCCGACATTCCAAAACCGTTATCTGCCATGCGGACGATGCTCCATTTGTCTCTGAATGAAATCTGAACGATAGACGAATGGTTCTCCGAATACTTGCAGTTGTTCTCTATCAGATTCGAGAAGGCGATGTTCAGCAGATAAGGATTGCCGAGGACGGTAATCAGACTGTCATCGTCTTCTTCCTCGTTGCAGAAGAGTAGGTCGATGCTGTATTCCGGATGCGCCCGCAGGATGAGTTCTCTTGCATCTAATAAAAGTTCATCCAGGCGAACCTCTCGCATGCTGATTTCTTCCTTGCCGTAATCCGCCTTTGCCAGGTTCAGCAAACCGTCTATCAGTCGGGTCATTCGCTTGGCGTCCTGCTGCATGTTCTGCATGGCGAGCTGGTACTGCTCGTTGGTTCGCTCTTTCTGCAGCGAAACATCGATTTCGGCTGTTAGGGCAGCCAGAGGAGTACGCAGCTCGTGAGACACGTTGCTCACAAACTGCTTCTGTGAATTGAATGAAATCTCCAGTCGCTTGAGCAGTTCATTGAAGGCGATGGTCAGTTCGCCCAACTCATCTTTTTCGTTCTTCACGGGGATGCGGCGGTCGATGTGGGAGGCTGTAATAGTTTCAGCCTCGTTCACGATGTTTCTTATCGGTTTGAGGGAGAGTTTTGCCAGAACATAGCCGGCGATAAAGAGCAGCGACAATCCGATGATGAAGAGGCAGATGAGGGTTTCCTGCAGTCCTACCAGGTTGTCGTAGCCGTAGCCGTCATAAGCGGCAGCTGTAACAATATAATCCTTTCCCTTGTATTGGAAAACCATTCCGATGCCCTGGTATTTTCCGATGTGGAATTCAATCTCTTTTTTCTGAATGATTTCCTTGATCATCCCTTCGGTTTCCTTCACGATGTCGTTGTGGATGGCGTCGTGGTAGAGCATGTGGAAATCGGTGGTATAGACGGCAACCTCTACCTCGTTGATAAACTTCCTATTGTTCAGATAAACCGACTGCATGGTCTTGGCATCTACCTGACCGGCCAGGAAGAGATTGGCCTTGGTAATGCCTTCGCTTTTCAGGTTTCTGAAGAAAGTCTGGTCGCGGGTATGTTCGCTGACCAGGTAAATGAGCACCATGCAAAGCAGAAATATGGTTGCCGTAATGCAGGTGTATTTAAGGGTAAGGGCTGTTCTGATCTTCATATCTCTTTTCTTTCAGATTTTATTCAAATTCTTATTCGGTTTATCTGTTTGGTTCGTTACATCTTGTCCGTCAAGATAAAACCAACTCCCGGCTTGGTATGAATCAGTTTCACCTCGAAGTTCTTATCCATTTTCTTTCTCAGATAGTTGATATAGACATCGATGAAATTGGTGCCCGTATCAAAATGGGTGTTCCAAACCTTTTCAGCTATTTCCACTCGGCTCACTACCTTTTCTGCATTCTCCACCAGATAAACCAGCAGGTTGTATTCCTTAGGCGAAAGCTTGACAGGTTCGCCGTTTCGTGTTACTTCCTGTCTTTCAAGATTGATGCACAGGTCGGCGTATGAAATCTCCTTTACCGCATCAACCTTAGCCACGGCTCTTCTTTTCAGCAATACTCTCACTCTCGCCAGCAGTTCTCTGAAATCGAATGGCTTCACCATGTAGTCGTCGGCTCCCACATCGAAGCCTTCCAGCTTATCATCGGCGGTTCCCAGAGCCGTGAGCATCAGAATAGGGATTTCTTCATCCGCCTTTCTGATTTTCTGGCAGAGTTCGAAACCATTGAGCTTCGGCAGGATGATGTCTGAGATAATCAGTTGGAAATCATTCGATTGAAACAGTCTCCATCCCATCTCACCATCGTAAGCCGCCAGAACCTGATAGCCGTTCTCTTCCAGACCGATTTTCAATAAATCAGCCACTCGCTTTTCGTCTTCTATCACTAAAATCTTAATCATACTTATAATCGTCTTTTTGTAGCTTGCAAAAGTACATCAATTTTAAAAATTCCCACGCTTCTTCACTTTTTATTATGGAAAATTAACCGTAATATCTTTAAAAAACTTTTCCTTATCAGATATTATTCGTACCTTTGCCTTGTTTTAAAAAGTTTAATCAGTTAGAAATCAGTTTAATCAATTAGAAAATGAAGAAGATATTAAATCCATATTTGAACAAGGAGGGTTACAACTGCGTTTGCTGTGCCCCCAACAATCCTATAGGATTGCATCTTGAGTTTTGGGAAGAGGGTGAGGATGTGCTTACCATCTGGAGTCCCGGCGAGAATTACCAGGGCTGGATCAATACCCTGCATGGCGGAATCATCAGTATGCTGATGGATGAAGTGGCAGGCTGGGTCATCAACCGCAAACTGCAGACCACGGGTGTGACGATGCAGCTCAACGTGAAGTACAAGAAGCCTGTGATGACCACCGATTCGCAGATTACGGTGCGTGGTCACATCGCCAGCCAGCGCCGCAACATCGTCACCATCCACCTGACTCTGGAGAACTCCCAAGGCGAGGTTTGTGATGAGGGCGAAGCCATCTACTTTACCTTTGGTCCTGATAAAGCCAAAGAGATGGGATTCGGCTGCTGCAAGGTAGAGGGGGAGGAATAACTCTCCCCACTTGTTTGTAATGCTGGGGTCTTTCTTGAAGTTTTGAAAGTTCTTGAAGTTGATTATGCTCTGTCTGCGTTTAAGAGTTCCTTGAATCACAATTCCCCAGAAAGCCGTTCTCTGCCCATTTTTGTGGTCTTCATTGATGACCGGCGCCTGCCATCTATTAAGACCAGTCTCGGTCTTCATAGATGACCGACTTTTGGCACAAGAAGACTGTTCTTTCGATTGCCGGTGCAAAGATACAAAAATTCGAAGCAGAAAGCAAGCTTTTTCCCGTAGAATGTTGAGAAATAGTTCGTAAGTAACTGATGTGTAGAGGTATAAGTGTTTTAGGTTTTTGCATCTGATTGCAAAAGTAACCTTGGATTGCTTTTGATGATTGAAAAGCGGGGAAATGTGGGGTGGTGTCATTAAGGGTCAGTGTCATTAAGGGTCATTAAGGTTTTCGGGGGCGCAAATATCTCTATAGTATAATAATAAATATATATTTATATTATACTATGGCTCTAAATGACATTTGCTTTTTCTTAATGACCCTTAATGATCCTGACCCTTAATGACACGATAGAGCTTCTGAAAGCTATTCTGGAAGAATGTGGTATTGAATATATCGTGTTGATAATCAGTTTGATAGTCGTTGATTGAACTGTTTTGTTTCCCTCGTTTAATGCTATTAAAACGCACAGAATCTCCTTCGATCTATCCCAGTTTTCTTGCTCTTTTTATGAGAATCTTGACAAAATATATCAAGAAATTCCTTGTAAATCCTCGTTTTTTCCCCTTTCATTCAGCCTTTAACCCCTCTTGTTTTTGTCTTCTGAGGGGGTGAAAAGTGCCATTGGAGCCACTTTTTCTTGCTCTAAGGGCATTTTCTCCTCCTTTCTCTGCAAAAAAACAATCCGGTCTTTCTAGCCATTTTAGCTTGGGTAATGTGATTTTCTGTTGACAATGGAGACTGGTTATTTAGGGGATAAGGTCGTTAAGGTCATTAAGGTCAAGGTCATTATAGGTCATTAAGGTTTTCCAATCCTTTAAAAGTCCTTTACGATTTGCTATGAAAATCGCCTTTGCAAAAAGGGTGGTTTATGGGGTAAAATCCATGTTTTTACCTATTAAAATCCAGCTTTTTTAGGAAAAGTGTAGTTTTGATTTCTGTGGGCATTACTTATTTACCTATTTATTATATAATGTGTATAGAGCTGAAGGAGATTTCTGCCTGGTGCTTTGCCAGATTTAAATCCAGCAAAGCACCAGGCAGAAATCTAATACTACGACTGAAGTTGCTTCAATTGTTCTTCTGTCAATCCAGTTGCCTGCATGATTTGAGACCAAGAAATACCCATTGCCAACAAGTTGCGGGCTACTTCCAAACCTTTAGACAGTTCACCTTCCGCTCTACCCTTTTCCTCGCCTTCAACATACGAGCCATAAAGACCGGAGTAGTAATCGTCAACAGCCTTAATACTTTCATCGTATTTTTCCTGCTCCTCACTACTCAAGCAACGAATATCTGCCAATTTAGCAAGATGATCGAATATCTTCTTCTGCGCCGTAAAAGGCAATCTTTCCAATACTTCCATATACTTCAATACATAAATCCATTTTTCAAAACCTGTCTCGCATTCTAGATGGAACGATTCACAAAGAAAGGTACCCATCTGTTCTGCATCTCGACGATGAAATGCTTATCATCGTCGGTAACACAATAGATATCAAAGATGCAGCCACGGAGATCATTAGTATCTCCAAGCTGTTCCTTATCCTTGAATGTTACGTCCTTGATTTGAAACTCGCCTTCAAACAAGTCGTTCAAAAAATTTATCAGCAAGTCCTTGCTGAACTCTTGACCGAAGAGACGTTTGAAGCCCCAGTCGGTAAAGGGGTTGATGTATCTACCCATAAATTATCAGTTTAGATTCTATAAATCTGCTGCGAAGATACACTTTTTTATTGAAACTGCCAAGAAATTCTAGATTTTTCTTTCTAAAAGAGGGTAAGGAAAAGGTATGGGGAGAAAAAAGAGGAAGAACTGAGCCCCTTTTTAAAGTGGGCTCAATTTTTATAAATATAAAGAAATAGTTTTATGGATAAAATAAAGAAGATGACTCTTCAAATTTTCCATACGGTGTCTAGAAAATTAAGTTGGTCTCAAATCAGTGAGCACTTCACTATTATAAATGTGTTTAGAGGACAAGGAGGTGGAAAATATAATATTTTAAGAAAGAAAAATCCTTGTATGGTATAGATTCTCCAAAAAATGTTGTATATTTGCAGTTGATTTTGAGTATATTGATATTGCTATAAAACAAAAGCATTGTCGATAGAAAAAAAGATAAAAATAAAAAATATATGATTACAAAAGATAATATACAAAAAGTCCTTTTGGATTTGAAGTTTTTTTCAAATCATGGTGTCTATACCAGACATTTTGGCTCGGCTGACGAAGGCTTTGATTTGGAATATAACTATAATACTGGTAAATTCAATTATCCGGTAGGATTACAGGCTGATAGAAATACAACGCAAGAAGATTATCAGAAAGAAAGTTATGTTGTATTTGTTTGTGTTGCCCAATTGCTTGAGCGTGGTTATCTTCCTCAACATATCAAGTTGGAGGGAAGAAATTATGCTGGTACAGACACGGGATACTGTGATATTCTGGTAAGCGATAATAATGGTGAGCCATATCTTATTGTTGAATGTAAAAAGGCTGATATTGATAAGAAAGAGGATGAGTTTCGTAAACATTGGGCAAGGACTATGCGTGATGGTGACCAATTGTTTCGTTATTTCAATACTTATCGTAAAGCCCAATATCTTTGTATGTATGCGGCGGATTATCCAGAATACAGCAAGAAAGGGAAAAAAATAAATCGTCTTGAGATCAACTATCATATTATTTCTTTGGTTGATAATGAGGAATATCTACAGACGGATAATAAGCTCCATAGTTTCCAGGAAATGCGAGAACAGCAAGGCGGAAGTGAAGACTTTTTTTATGTTTGGAAGCAGACGTATAAACAGGATTATACAACTCGTGGTTTGTTTGAAGAAGGTATTGATGCTTTCAACATAGGAAAGAAGAGTTATGGCATAAATGATTTGAAGACTATTGATGAATACTCGTTGGATAAGAAATACAATGAGTTTGCATTAATATTGCGTAAACATACCATTTCAAGCCATGAGAATGCCTTTGACAAATTGGTGAATCTTTTCCTGGCGAAAATCATAGATGAGCGTTATCATTCTGATGAACTTCAATTGCTTTGGAAGGGTGCGGCTTATGATGATTATTTCTCGTTGCAAGACCGTTTGATCAATTTGTATAAAAGAGGAATGAAGGAGTTCTTCGATGATGAGGTGGCTTCGGTAGAAAATGCAGAAATAGAGGATGCATTTAAATTTCTTACATCTAAAGCTGATGAGGCAAGGGATACGATTAAAAGGTATTTCCGTAAATTGAAATATTTCAATAATAACCCTTTTGCCTTCCTCGATGTGCATAATGAGCAGTTGTTCTATAAGAATGCTGTCATATTGAAGGATACCATCAGTATGTTGCAGGATATTTATTTGACTAAAAATACGGATAACCAGTTTTTGGGAGACCTTTTCGAGGGGTTCCTTAATCGTGGTGTGCACCAAAGTGAAGGTCAGTTTTTTACTCCAATTCCTATAGTTCGTTTTTTGGTTTCGTCTTTGCCTCTTCGTCAAATTCTAGAAGGTGGTGAGATTCCTAAAGTTGTCGATTATGCTTGTGGAGCAGGACATTTCTTGACAGAGTATGCTCGTCAGATCAAGCCGATTGTTGAGGAAATGGCTCATATTGAAAATATATATGACAAGAGAGCTAAAGAAGAAAGGCTTATTTCTGTGCTTCGTGAATATTATGAGCAGATAGTGGGTATTGAAAAGGATTATCGTCTTTCAAAGGTAAGTCAGGTTGCTGCATTTATGTATGGTATGGATGGAATTCATATCCATTATGGAGATGGATTGCAAGAAATGTCTGGTATTCAAGATCATACTTTTAGCGTATTGGTGGCTAACCCTCCATATTCTGTGTCAGGCTTTTTAGAAACATTACCTGAGGAGGATAGAGAACGATATACATTGAACAATTATATTAGCAATATAGAGAAGAATAACTCTATAGAGACATTCTTTATCGAACGTGCTGCCCAACTCTTGAAGTCGGGTGGTGTGGCTGCTATTGTCCTTCCGTCAAGTATTTTGTCGAAAGGTGGTCTCTATATGCGAACACGTGAACTTCTCTTGAAAAACTTCGACATAGTTTCTATTTGTAGCCTGGGACCAAATACATTTGGTCAAACCAATACGAGTACGATAGTATTGTTCTTGCGTCGAAAAGCTTTGGAGCCTGATTTGTCTAGACATTTACACAACCGCATTACGGAGTGGTTTGAGGGTAATATGGTAGATAATGGTGCATATAAAGATTCTCAAAACTTGGATGCTTATATCAAACACATGGGATATAAGCACGATGATTATATCCAGTTGTTGAAAGGTGAATTAACGGATAGCTTCATGGATTCTGATATGGCAAAGGAATACGTGAAAGCTCTAAATATCAAAAAACAAGGAAAGAATACAGCTTCAACAGCTTTAGCTGCTGAGGCAAAGAAAGTACGTGACGAAGCCCAGAAGTTTGTAAAGAGCCGTGCTTATGTGGCATTGACTCCAGCAGAGAAATTGTTGGAGGAGAAACGTTTTACTCTTAAATTCATTCGCGAAATAGAGAAAGAAAAGCTCTATTTCTATATGCTTGCTGCTTCAAATCCGCAGCCGGTATTGGTGGTGCAAAGCCCATCTGACAAATCTTTGGAAAAAAAGTTCTTGGGATATGAATGGAGTAATCGAAAAGGTGCAGAAGGTATTCATTATCTGAATACAGGAAAAATCAAGGATTCTTCCTCTGATGATGAAGCAGCAGATGATGATACTATAGAGCAGATTAAAGGAATAGAAGGTATTATGACCCCATTGTTTGCACCTCTAAATCTGGACGATGAAAGTAAAATTAATGCTTTGATTCGTAATAATTATTGTGGGGTAGATAATTCTATTTTAGATGAGTATGTAGATGTTGCTTCTGAATATGAATTAGTGGACTTGTTGGATTTTTCACGTGTGAATTTCGATAAGACAATAAAGACTGTTGCAACACTATCTTATCCGGAAATAGAAACAAAGTATCCCAAGGAAAAGTTAGGAAAAATAGCTCCATATTCAAGTGTTAAAATAGCATTGTCTGGTATAGATGTTAAGACTTATATCTCTACAGAAAATATTCTTCAAAATTGTTCGGGTGTAAAGCCATATGTAGGAATGCCTAATATAGACAAGATAACAGAGTATCACAAAAATGATATTTTAGTATCTAATATCCGTCCTTATTTGAAGAAAATTTGGTTGGCAGAATATGAGGGTGGTTGTTCAAATGATGTATTGGTATTTAGAAATGAAAGAGTAAATGAAATATTGAATGACTACCTGTTTGAGGTATTATCAAGTGATATTTTCTTTGAATATATGATGGTTGGAAAAACTGGAATAAAAATGCCACGTGGTGATAAACGAAGTATTCCTAATTTTGAGGTTCCACTTCCTCCAATGGATATTCAAAAGAAAATCGTGGAGGAATGTGAGAAGATTGATCAAAAATTCAAGCAACAACAGTTTGAGTTGGATTCTTTGAATAATCGTGTGGAATCAATTTTTGATGAAGTTGCAGGTAGAAGTCAAAAGTTGGAGAAACTTTGTTCGGCAATCAATCCGTCGAAAGCGGATGTGAAATCTATAGAGTCTTCAACAATGGTCTCTTTTGTCGAAATGTCATCTGTAAGCAATGATGGATATATTGAGCAAAAAGTAGATAAACCATTGGTTGATGTTCGTAAAGGTAGCTATACTTATTTTGCAGAAGGTGATATTATTATTGCTAAGATAACTCCGTGTATGGAGAATGGTAAGTGTGCGCTTGCTACTGGTTTGACGAATGGTATTGGTTTTGGTAGTTCTGAGTTTCATGTACTCAGGGTGAATAATAAACTAATCAATAATGTTTATCTCTTTGCTTACCTAAATAGAAAAGAAATTCGAGAAAGGGCTGCTGCTGTAATGACTGGCTCAAGTGGTCACAGAAGAGTGCCGATTACATTCTATGAGGAGTTGGAAATACCTGTTCCTTCTATGGATGAACAATTGAGAATAGTTGCTGAGTATCAGAAAAATATTTCAGCGATAATGGATTTAAGAGAATCTATGTCCAATGCTTCCTCTGCCAAGCAAGCCATCTTGGATAAATATTTAAAGTAACGAAACAATGAATAAAGAGAATATTGGTTACGTTTATATTCTCACCAATCCGAGCTTTCGCGAGGATTGGGTGAAGATAGGTAAGAGTTCCCGTCCGGTGGATTGGTATTAAAATAGGTGAGATAGTTACTTTTATTCCAACTGGTATTGAGGTTAGAGTGGCAAGTGATGATACGGTGGAGTATCAGAACAGAATCTACAAACTCTCTCCTTTTGTAGGAACTTTCTTGCCAATAGAGAAACAAACTCCTTCTGGCGCATATCAAGGAGCTAAGTACTTTTCCTATAAAGGTAAGGTACTTGATGAATTGAGAAAAGAGAAAAAACTTTAGTAAAAATATATAAAAGCGACTTCTTGGTTTTAATGCCAAGAAGTCGCTTTTATATATTTTGAAAGTCTCAGACTTTTCCCATTTTCTTTCATTTACACCAATCTCAACCTCAGCGAATTAAGCACTACGCTCACACTTGAGAAGGCCATCAGGGCACTTGCCCACATCGGGGTTATCTGGAAATCAATGCCGAAGATATGAAGGGCTCCGGCAGCCAGCGGGATGCAGATGATGTTGTAGATGAACGCCCAGAACAGATTCTGCCAAATCATGTGAACCGTCTTCTGACTCAGTTTTACGGCTTCCGGAAGCGCCAAGAGGTCGTCGCTCATCAGCGTAATCTGCGCCACATCCATCGCCACATCCGTTCCCTTTCCTATCGCCATGCTCACGTTGGCAAGGGCCAGGGCCTGGGTGTCGTTGATTCCGTCGCCCACCATCGCTACCTGCTTGCCTTCGTCCTGAAGTTTCTTTACCAAAGCCTGCTTGTCGCCAGGCAGCACCTTGCTCTGATAATGCTTGATGCCGGCTTTCGCCGCCCAGTAGTGAGCCGCTTCCTCCTTGTCGCCACTCATCATATACACCTCTATTCCCTTTTCCTGCAACTGCTTCATCGCTTCCTGGGCGTGAGGCTTGAGGGTCTCTCTCGTCTCCAGATCCAAATCCTCCTGCTTGGTGAAATCGATGTTCTGGTTAGGAATGGTGAGAGTGCCGGTCTTGTCGATGACGAGGGCGTTGATCTTGTGGAGATTCTCCAGCGCCGACGCATCCTTGATAAGGATTTGCTTCTGCGCCGCCTTGCCGATGCCTACCATCAGGGCGGTAGGAGTAGCTAAGCCCATGGCGCAAGGACAGGCGATGACCAATACGGCTACGGCTGAAAGGATGGCCTGAGGAAGAGCAGCGTTGCCGCCTATCAGCCACCACGCCAGGAAGGTGATGAGGGCGATGGCTGCCACGACTGGAACGAAAATCAGAGCCGCCTTATCCACGATGCGCTGCACGGGCGCCTTACTGCCCTGCGCCTCCTGAACCATTCGGATGATGTGTGCCAGGGCGGTGTTCTCGCCAATCTGCTTGGCTCTCATGCGGAGCTTTCCCTGACTCGGAATGGTGCCAGCCAGCACGTTGTCGCCTGCCTTTTTCATCGTCGGAGTCGGTTCGCCGCTGATCATCGCTTCATCTACATAGGCTGCATCGGGAGTCATGAAACTCTCTGCCTGGGTAACCACGCCATCCACCGGAATCTTTTCGCCGGCTCTTACCTCAATCATGTCGCCTATCTGAATGGTGGAAATCGGAACTTCCTCCATCTTATAGTCGTTGGTGCCTTCTATCTTCTCGTAAGTCACCAGTCGGGCGGTTTTCGGCTGCATTCCCATCAGTTGTCGGATGCTGCTCGCCGTACTGTCCTTTGCCTTTTCTTCCAGGCATCTGCCGGTCAGCACGAAGGTGATAATCATCACGGAAGCATCGAAATAAGTGTGCCATTCTATGCCTCTTGCTCCCCATACCATTTCTCCGAAGAAGGTGTTGAAGGTGCTGAAGAGGAAGGCGATGAGGGTGCTGAGTGCTACGAGCGAATCCATGTTTGCCGTATGATGCAGGAGCTGCTTCCAAGCGGAAACATAAAACTGTTTGCCGCAGTAGAGCAGGTTGGCGAGTGCCAGGAGCAGACAGATCTGGTTGGCGAAGGAACTCGAGTGATGAGCCGAGGCAACGCCATCTGAAATCATATTCTGTTCCATACCCAGGGAAATCCAGCCCATGGAGAAACACATGGTCAGGATGGCGAAGAGCCAGGAAGCGAGGGTTCGGCGGCGCAGGAGGGTGAACTCTCGGCGGTTGATTTCCTCCACGCTTCTGTCGTTTTCGATAACGAGGTCGTAGCCGGCGTTGCTGATTTCCCGTTTCATATCTTCCAGAGAGATAATGTCGGGGTTATAGTCTACCAGGGCAGTTCGGCTCGCCAGGGAAACCGAGGCGGAGTTGATGCCTTCTAGCGACTGCAGCTTCTTTTCAACATTGGCAGAGCATACGCTGCAAGCCATGCCTATTACAGGAATTGTTTTCTTCATTTTTGTTCTATTCTAAATTCTTTTCTTATTTCTTACATTTTAAAGTGGGCTCAGTGTTCTAATTCAGTGCTCTTAATGCAATTAAACATTTAATGCAATTGTTGTAGAAAATACTTCACCCATTTTTCGTATGTTCCAGATACTTCAACAGAAGCAATGTTGGTGAAGTATTTGAAAGAACTGCTCATCAGATTTTTTGAAAGCGAGAGCACAGGTTGTTGGATGACATTCCTATCCATCAAAAATAGCAGGGTTAGCAACCTGCCTATTCTTCCATTTCCATCGATGAATGGATGAATCATTTCAAATTGATAATGAATGAGCGCCGCCATGATGAGGGCGTCAGTCTGTTCCTCGTAATGGATATAGTTTTCTAAGTCGGCAATAGACTTTGACATATCCTCATAGACAGGTGGAATGAAGGGAGCAGTTGCCAGTGTATCATCTTTTGTTCCAAGCCAGATAGGTGAGGTGCGCATCTCACCAGGGTATTTCCTTTCATTGTGCTCACCTTGCATCATTACCCAGTGTACATCCTTGAGCAATCGGCTGCTAATAGGCAGTTTCTGCATGCGTTCTACGGCAAATCTTGTGGCTTGGAGAAGGTTTTGTTCATCTAATTTGCGTTTTTTGTCTTCCTTATCATCTGTTTCAAAGAAAGCTAAGGCTAAAGACTTCTTTTCGCCATATACCAGATTCACGGAATTCTCAACTTCTTCCTTCTGCAACGCATCAATATCAGAGAGGTTGCGATTCTTCAATCTTTCATGTGCTTGAGCAAGCAGTGTTTGCATTTCTTCATCCATTCCCAGGTGAATATCCTGCAAAGGGGTAGGGACGAAAGAGCGGTATGCTCTCTCGTCCCTTCCTATTGTTCTGTAATATCCTTGTCTATCCATTTGTATTCAATTCTTTGAGCGACTGGGCTATATCGCCAGCAATGCCCACGCTCTTTTCTGCTATCTCCTCAGGAATATAGAGTTCCTGAGGCATGTTGAGCGTGATATATTTAGCATTCGGCTCACGATAAGCCAGCTGCATAATTGGTAGCTTGATGAGTCGGTTGCGCGAACCAGTACCCAACTCTAATATAACGAGTTTTTTGCCTGAATATTGTGTAAGAAAGTGATGAAAGAGTGTTTTTTTCTTGGGGTCTGGCGCTGCCGAAAGGTCGGTCATGACACCTTCTATCTCGAAGATGCGATTTTCATCAAACCCTGATTTCTCCAGATGCAAGTCGCCATTGCTGGTAAGGATGAAGTAATCCTTCTGGCCAATCACTTTCATGAGGTTATGCATTACCTGTGAAGGTTGGTAATCTTCTACCCAAAACTTCACCAATCGTCTGTGGAACTCTAAGCGTGCTTCAGCAGTAGGATACTGAAAGTAAAGACCTTCCACAACATTTCTGAAACCATATTGCTGCTGCATGTCGCCAAACTGCCTTCGAAACATCTCGTTGTTGGCAAAGATATGATAGCCCTCGGCGATAGAGAGTCCGTTGCTGGCTCCTATGAGAATGGCATCTGCCTGGGCAATCCATTCTTGGGCTAGAGTGATATTTGCATTCATATTTAATATATTCTTCCTGGTTCGAAATTTGTATCTGATACGATATGATCTGCCGGTTTGCCTAACAGTTTCTTTAATGTCACAGCGATATCTTCCTTAATGGCAATACTCTTTTTGGCAATCTCCTTTGGAACATAGGCATCCTTTGGATTGAGGACTGCATAAGTGGCATTGGGCCAGCGATATACCATGTTCATAAATGGCTCCTTGATAAACATTGGAGTCATCATACCCACACCAAGTTCAAGGAAAAGCACTTTCTTGTTCATGTTTTCCTCGAGGAAATCCAGATAGCGTTGCATTTCTTTTCGGTAATAGCTACCCTCCAGAAACTCGCGACTGCGCCACCATGGAACCATCTCCGTACCGCAATGTGGACAACGGGGAATCAGGTCATCGGGCAGTCTGTCACCTTCTATCTTGTCCAGCAACTCATACACCTTTTCCTTGTTGGGATAAATCTCGTCTGTACAAGTATGCTTACACTGCCAGTAGCGGAAATCTCCCTGAATGCGAGTGATCTTCTCGGCAGGGAAGGTGCGGAAAAACTGCGCATCCTGATTGGTGGTGGCAATATAATAGTTCTTGCCTTCGAGTAGTTCAGCCAGATCCTCGTATGGCTCACCCGTATGACACTCATACAAGTATTTGTACTCGCGGAGCAATGCTGCCCATAGCTCCCCTTTCTTGATTTGCGGATGATAAAACAGTGGGAAAAAACCATCAGCATGATATTTCTCGCCCAACTGTCCGGCTATCTGTTTGAATGTGGCATCGTTCATATAGTAAAAGCGGAAACCTGCCGCTGCCGATAATCCTGAGGCGCCACCCACGATGATGGCTTCTGCCTCCTGAATATTTTTTTTCAGTATTTCTATCTGTGTCATAGTTTCAATACTTGTCCGTCTTCTGGTATCATCAGACGTTTTTTATCCACCTTTTCGTATTCAGCCTGATTACGGAGAATAGCCCTTGTTGTCTGTCCATGATCGATGGCATCCATATGAACCGCAATAAAACGAATCTGAGGATCGCAGTCCTTCAGCATTTGCATAGCTTCCATTTCATTCATCGTGATATCTCCATCTGTCTTTGACTGTGGAAGGAAAATATTTCCACCAGTATTGATTACTATATAATCTGGCTTATAGGTTGATACTGCTATCTGGGTTTTCTCATCCCAAATGCAATCGCCCATAATGTAAATAGTTGGCTGTTTCTTGGCTTTGAGAATGTAACCAGAACTTTGTCCCATTTGCGCACCAAGTTGTCCACGTCCATGATTACCTCTGATGCGGATAATGGTGATTCCTTCATTTTCAATGCTGTCTGCAATGCCCACTGCACGAAAGAAACCGTCTTTCTCCTTAACCTGCTTTACATCCTCCGTCTGTACGAACCAAGGCATATCCTTGCGAATCAGCTTGACTGCAGTTTCATCATAATGGTCAGGATGGTTGTGAGTCAAGAGTGTGAAATCCAGTCCATCAAGCACTTCTTCCACGGGCATCGTCAAGTTTACTCGGGGATTTGGATTTACGCCAAGAGCCGACACGGAAGAGCCTTTGGCACCAAGCAATGGATCAACAAGAATTTGCTTACCTGCATATTCCATCTTCAACGTTGCGTTGCGAATGAGGCGGATGTAGTTCTTTTCATTCAACTGAGTAAAAGCAGACATTGAAGTCTGCATCAAAATCATTTCCTTCATACTTATGTGATTTTTATTTTCATTATATATTTACCTTCATTATTTCGACTGCAAAAGTATGAAAAAATGCTGATGTAGCAGATACCAGAAAACCGCTAAAAACTATCAAAATGATAAGTCACACTCACTCATACACACCATTCTTATAGTCCTCTTGGAATTCTCTGCATGTCTTGCCCGTCTGCTGCTTGAAAAAACGCATCAGGTGGGGTGGTTCGGAGAAGTTGAATGCATAGGCTATCTCACTTATAGATTTGCCGGTGAACAGAAGTTCGTTTTTGATTTCTGCCAGCAGTCGCTGTTTCAGCAGATAGGTGGCCGACACTCCATACTGCGCCATCACGCTATGGTTCAAGGTGATGCGGCTAATCTTGAGCAGCGAGGCGTAGTCCTGCACACGCTGTAACTTGTGGATGTGGGTTTCCATCAATTCCACAAACTGAAAGGCATAATAATTCTTAGGAGCAGCCTGAGGCAATTGATGCTCACGGACATAATGGCGATTCATAATTGCCAGCAGATAGTAGAGTACGCTGACGATGATGTTGTAGCTGTCGGCTTGAGGCTGCCGAAGCTCTGCCCGTATTTTCTTGAGCAGCCGCTGATATTCTTCGCATTCATTTCCTGAACACATCAAATAGGGCGGTGTTTCGGTCTGCTGGCAGTATTGCAGACGATAGACAAAGAATTTGTCGGCAATAAACGTTCGCATAAAATCCTCGCGGAATATCAGAAATTCGTACTCGAGAGCCGCCTCATCAATGTGCCATTCCTGCTGCTGGTGTGGCTTAACAATGAGCACCATGCCGTCTTTCAGTTTTATCTTCCTGTAGTCTATCAGCACGTAGCCATTGGCTTTCTTGATGAAAAATATTTCGAAGAAGTCGGTCTTGAACACTTCATGCTCCGTAAGTACCCAAGGGCACTCGCCGCCATAAGCTGTGTTGATGTAGAAATCTACGCCGCAATCCGTCTTGTTGAACGGCACTTCTACCAGACGCTGTCTTTGCTTTGTCATAATCTTAATCTTTATCAGAAGTTTCACAAGTGAATAAATACCAACTTGCTTGTTTATAAATATACATTTTCGTAGCGTATGGGCAACAGGAAATGATAGCCCATATCTTCTCCGTTACGGATAAGCAGAAGCATTGATATCTGCTCTTCAGCCTGCAAAATTACATATTAATTATGAACCCCGCAAGATTTATGGAAGAAATATCCCGATGGATAGAAAAAATCATGATAATAAGGTAGATGAAAAATGCGATGTTTCAGGTAAGGGCACAAAAAAGGCAGGTTCCAAATTGCTTTGGAATCTGCCTCCATCATTTATGGGAGATGATTATTTGACTTCGATGTTCTTTGTTGTCTTAGCCTCCTCCTTAGGAGTAAGCTTTGGAATCTCGACCTCGAGTATACCATCAGCTACCTTTGCTGAAATCTTCTCACGATCAGCATCCTCAGGCAGCGTATAACACTGCTGGTAGTTGCCGTAAGAGAATTCGCGGCGCAGATAGTGCTCGTGCTTGTCTTCATCCTTGTGTTCCATCTTGTTCTCGATGGCGATGTTCAGATTACCATCGTTATCGATATTTACACGAACCCACTCTTTCTTCAAACCAGGAGCTGCAACCTCCATGATGTAATTTTTATCTGTCTCCTTGATGTTAATGGCAGGAGCAGTAGCATTCATACGTGGCATTACTTCGGTATTGAATAAAGTATCATCAAAGAAGTTACTCAACCAATCTGAATCATTATTTCTACGTGCTAACAACATAATTAAAACCTCCAAATTTTATTTTACTCGTCCTCTCGGTTCCTTACGGCTCCGTCGGGATTTCTGCTTGTTAATATTCTTGTTATTTTTTGCTTTCGCCTCGAAACTCCGTTGTTCTTCCGAACCCCTTTATCTTTTAGCTTCAGCTTTCACTCTCTGTTTTTGCAACTTATGTGCCAGCGGACTGAAAGTGGTAATGTTGGCACGAAAGGATAAATATTTTAAACTTTTCTGCCAGATGATGCGGTTATCTCAACAAAAAAGTGTAACTTTGTCACCAACTTAAAAATCAAAGTATAAATCGAATAAATAATATAAGATCAATGAAGAAACAACTATTTTTTATGGCGATGCTGATGGCAATGTCGCTTTCTGCCAGTGCACAGCAGCTTCTTCCTTATCAGAATCCGAACCTTTCTGCTGAGGCTAGAGCCAATGATTTGCTTTTCCGTCTTACCCTGGAAGAGAAGACGAAGTTGATGATGGATACTTCGCCAGCCATAGCCCGATTAGGCATTCCGCAGTTTCAATGGTGGAACGAGGCGCTGCATGGAGTGGGAAGAAACGGATTCGTTACCGTTTTTCCTATCACGATGCACATGGCGGCTTCGTGGGACGATACCCTATTATATAAGGTGTTTACTGCCGTGAGCGATGAGGCGAGAGCCAAGGCGCAGGAGGCGAAGAAGAGCGGCAACATCAAGCGCTACCAGAGTCTGAGCTTCTGGACTCCGAACATCAATATCTTTCGCGACCCACGATGGGGACGTGGACAGGAAACTTATGGAGAAGATCCTTATCTGACCACAAGAATGGGACTTGCTGTGGTGAATGGATTGCAGGGACAGACCTTTGATGGCAAACCGATGTCGGCTCCGGGAGTTCTGGCTACACCTTCCTCACAGGCTCCCCAATACGTCAAGCTCCTAGCCTGTGCCAAGCATTTTGCCGTACATAGCGGTCCGGAATGGAACAGGCACAGTTTCAATGTAGAGGATTTGCCAGAGCGGGATTTGTGGGAGACTTATCTGCCTGCCTTCAAATCGCTGGTGCAGGATGGAAATGTGGCTGAGGTGATGTGCGCCTATCAGCGGATTGACGGAGCGCCATGCTGCAGCAATGCCCGATATGAACGTCAGATTCTTCGTGACGAATGGGGATTCAAGGGACTGATAACTTCCGATTGCGGAGCCATCAATGACTTCTATGTACCAGGCAGACATGGTACGGCTAAGACTCCTGCTGAGGCTACGGCGCAGGCGATTGGTGCCGGAACCGATGTGGAGTGCGGAAGCGTTTACCGTTCGCTCCCTGAGGCGGTGAAGACAGGACTAATCAGCGAGGAAAAGGTGAACGAGAGTTTGAAGCGCCTGCTGGAAGCCCGTTTCCGTCTGGGTGATTTCGATCAGGACGAGAACGTGCCTTGGACTCAGATTCCATCTTCAGTCATTGCCAGCAAGGCGCATAAGAATTTGGCAGAGAAGATGGCAGAAGAGGGCATCGTGCTTCTTCAGAACCGAAACAATCTTCTGCCACTGAAATCATCAGGAATGAAGTTTGTGGTGATGGGGCCGAACGCCAACGATTCCATCATGCAGTGGGGCAACTATTCGGGTTATCCTACTTCTACTATCACCATCCTGCAGGGCATCAGAAAATATGTAAAGGATGCCAAGTATATTCCTGCCTGCACGTTGACAAGAAATGAAGTTTCTGAAAGCCGATTCAATCTCCTGACTTCTGCCGATGGCAGCAAGGGGATGAAGGCTACTTATTGGAACAATGCCGAGATGAAGGGCGAGCCGGTGGCTACAGCCATGATGACTTCGCCTATCAATCAGAGTAATGGTGGAAATACCGTCTTTGCTCCGGGAGTGAACCTTACCAACTTCTCAGCCCGATACGAGGGCGTCTTCATTCCTGAACAGGATGAAACCTTGAATATCAAAATGGGGTGCGATGATGGTTACCGGCTCATCATTGATGGCGATACGGTGGCGGATGTATGGAAGGGACGTGCCCGTGTACAGATGCTTAACAAGCCAATCTCCGTAAAGGCTGGAAAGCCGGTGAAAATTCAGGTGGATTATTTCCAGAAGACTGATATGGCGGTGATGCAGTTTGACATCGTGAAGAACTATACGCCAACCGAGTCTCAGCTTCTGGCAGAGGTTGGTGATGCTGATGTGGTGGTATTCGTAGGCGGTATTTCTCCTAGTCTTGAGGGTGAGGAGATGAAGGTCTCCGAACCGGGATTCAAGGGTGGCGACAGAACCGACATCGAGTTGCCGCAGGCTCAGCGCAAGGTGATGGAGATGCTGCATCGGGCTGGCAAGCGAGTGGTGTTCGTCAACTGTTCGGGCAGTGCCATTGCCATGGTTCCTGAAACCGAAAATGCGGAGTCTATCCTTCAAGCTTGGTATCCGGGCGAACGGGGTGGCGAAGCCGTGGCAAAGGTTCTCTTCGGTGAGGTGAATCCATCGGGCAAGCTTCCGGTTACCTTCTATAAGAGTACTTCCGATCTCCCAGATTTCCTCGATTATACGATGAAGAATCGCACCTATCGTTACTTCAAGGGTGAGGCTCTTTTCCCATTCGGTCATGGATTGAGCTATACATCTTATGAATATGGAAAGCCAACATTGAAGAAAGTGAAGAGTGAAGAACGAAGAGTGAAGAATTCTTCGGCTTATTCCTTGAACTTCTCTTTATCTAATAAAGGCAATAGGGAAGGAACGGAAGTGGCGCAGGTTTACATCCGTAGAATGGATGATGCTGAGGGTCCTATCAAGACCCTGAAAGCCTTCAAGCGCATTACTTTGAAAGCTGGTGAGAAGCAGCAGGTAACCATCAGTCTGCCTCGCCAGAGTTTCGAGGGTTGGGATTCCCAAACCAATACCATGCGTGTGGTTCCCGGCAAATATCAGATCTTCGTAGGTGGTTCGAGTGCTGAGGCTGCGAAGAATGTGATAGAAGTGAAAGTGAAATAAAATACTGATATAAAAAGAGAAAGCTCGCCAGGACTTTGAGGGTCTTGGTGAGCTTTTCTCTTTTTATTTCCCGAATCTGGAAGTATCTACTTCTTCATGCTGCTTGGCCTTGTAGCCGCCGAATCGATAGGTGAGGGAGAGGCCTATGATTCTGCCAAAGTACATTTTGTTGATGACGTGCTGACCTCGATAGGTGTCGTGCAGATGGTTGTCGCCTGTCTCGAAGATGTCGTTGCAGTAGGCTTTCAGCTGGAACTTGTCATCCTTGAGTGGCTTCCAGGTGAGGGCAGCGTTGAGATAGCCTGAGGCAGGGATGTCGATGATTCCCTGGATGGCGTCGGTATGGACGGAAGCATCGAGGTTGAGAAGTACATGCTTGCCAAAGAGAAAAGTGCCGTTCCACTGGGCTTGACAGAACCATTTGCTGCGGTCGAATGGAAGATCATAGAAGTGGGAATTCTTGTCGTTCTGATAAACGCCGGTGAAAGTAAGGCGATTCTGCCACCAGTTGCCTATGTTGATTGGGGTTGTGAGCATCAAGCCTACCTGGTTTACATGGTCGAAGTTGACATGCTTGTATTCCATCTCCTTCTTCTTGTCGCTCTGGTAAGGAAGCTGACGGAATTCATCTTTCGAGTTGTTGAAGAAGAGACTTGCCACGTATCTGCTGTGCAGAATGTAGGTAAGCGAGAGGCTGAGGTCTCGTGATGGCTTCAACGTCGGGTTTCCAACAATCTTTCCATATCCACCCACATTATAGGTGGTGAAGTTCTTCACCGACCAATAGGTAGGGTAGTCTCTGTCGCAATCCAAGTCGAATTGGATGACGTGTCCTGCCTTAGGAAGATAGGTGATGGAGAGTGTAGGAAAGAGGTTCCACTCATCCCAGATTGGGGTGTGGTAATATTCTTCCATGAGCGATGCTTCCATCGTGAGTTTTTGTCCGAATGATTTGCTGGCTCCGATGTAGAAGCTCATTTGATCTTCGGTTTGAATGGTGTTGCCATCAGAAGACTTGTTGTTGTTCTCCTGCGAGCTTTTGTCTCTTGATGTGGTGTAATTGATGCCGTAGTTCAAGCCCCAGTCTTTTCCTAAGTCGTGCTCCTGCTTGAGGTAAGCGTGCCATTTGTCGATTCGTTGCTGGCTTGTGATGTCGTAAATCTCATCGTAGAGACTGCTTTTCAGCCATTGTTCATCCGGTGAATTATAATAGGTGTATTCTGCTCCTGCCGAGAAGCCGAATGGTGTGGAGTAATCCAGGCGGAAATTGTGAAACTGACTCTTGGCATGGATTCTGAGAAGGGATGTGAAATCGCCATCATCCTCTGAAGTTCCTCTCGTGTTATTGAGTTGTGAGGTGTAGGCAAAGCTGAGCTGATGATCCTTTGCCAGATGATAGTTGATTCCCAGTCGGATGTTGTGGTTGAGATGGCGTTTGATATTGTCGCTATGTGTAGAGAAGGCATAGAAAGTGCCATCAGTCAAGGTGTGGGCAAACTCATTTTCATAATAATAATATCTCTTGCCATGACCGAAAGAATAGAGCATGTCTATTTCCCATTTCTTGTTGGTGAAGAGCAAGGAGGCGCGCTCTGTGTAACTGTTGCGGTTCTGGTGGGTGTAGCCGCCGAAGAGCTCGCCTTGCAGGGAGTGAAAGCCTGTGTTGTGCTTCAGCAGGAGGTTGATGACCTGTCCCTTTACCTGATAGCGGGCTGGGGCTGAATAGATGACTTCGGCGTTGGCGATGCGGCTGGTAGGAATCGTTTTTAGAAGCGAATAAAGCTGCTCGCTCGTCATGGTGGTAGCCTTGCCGTCTATCATCACGGTTACGGATTGGGCGTTGAGGGTCAAGGCTTCATCTTGTTCGCTCACGCCAGGCAGTTGCTTGATGGCTTCATAGGCATTATCCACCGGATGGTTTTTGATGAGTTGAGGCAGGTCATAGGTCAATGCTGCTCCTTTCACCTTTACGATAGGTCGGTTGCCTTTTACCATCACATCGGGGAGGGAATGGATGATGCTGTCCATTCTCAGGGAATCATTTCTGTTTCCTTGTGCCCAGCCGGCAAGACTAATGGCCAGGCAAGCGCTTAATATAACCAATCTTTTCATATTCTTCTTATCTTTTTATCGTTCTTTCGGAAAAAACTCCCGATTTCGGTTGCAAAAGTACTGTAAAAATCTCGTGTCAGCAAGGAATTTTGATTATCAAGTCTTATCAGAAGTGTTATTTAGTCTTATCAAATCAGAAATAATTCCCTGAAAAGTATCTTACTTATCTTCTTTTTTATTACTTTTGCAAGCATGAAAGAGAAACGAAGAATATTCATATTGACAGTTATGGCTTGCTTTTGTACATTGGTAATGCAAGCACAGGAAGTGAAGAGTGTTTCTTTGGATTCCATTCCGAAGGCATCTTTACCTAAGGAAGGTATGTCGTTGGAATATTCTCGTCCTTCGCTCGGTGGATTTCCTGTACTTCAAGGCAAATCTTATTACTCTGAATCGAATGCACCTTGGATGTCGGAAGAAGGAAAACTTTTGGAGATTGCGCCGAATGCAATACCTCATATTTCTCTTCTTTCCCCGAATTTGGGTACGATGGCGGTATATTCTTCGGGTATTGAAGTCCCAGGACTGATGAATAGGCAGACTGCAGGGGTTGTTTATCAACAAAATTTCGGGCGTTTTGTTTTTTCTCCTTATGTCGGGATAGAAAAGATAAACACGGGAGTATATGGATTTGGCAATCTCACCAAAGCTTCTTTTGGTGGACGAATGGCTTATCAAGTAAACGACTGGCTCACAGTGGGATTCTATGGACAATATGTTCCAACGAAAACCTCTGACCCTCGAAGCGTCATCATGTCTCCTTTCAATCCCAAGAGCAGCTATGGTGGCTTCATGGAAGTGATGTTCAATCAACATTGGGGGATAGGAGCCAAGATGGGACGAGAGTTTGCGCCACAAAAGAATGGTAAATGGGGATGGAAGAATACCACGGAGGTTTATCCGATTTTCAGAAAATGAGTATTGAATTCATCTGGAAAAATCTTTAATAAAGGAAAGAATGAAGTTACATCTTAAATACATAGTTACGCTCGTCATCGCGGCTCTGGTCTGCATCTTCGCATATCAGACCTATTGGCTCGTGGGGCTTTATCAGTCTCAGGAAAAGGAGGTTGAAGCGAAAATTAAGGGTGGAATGGAGTACGCTCACTTCATGGAGATGAAGAAGCGAATCGAACGATTGCGCAATGATGATAAAGGGCCTCATAGACAACTGACGGGTACTGTTGCTTTTTCTATGGATGAAGACGATGATATAGATCAAAAGGTAAAGGTGAAAAAGGTTCGTGGAGGAAAGATTGTTCAGTCTGTTCAAACAACTTTTACCAAGCAAGAGAAGCGTAGTGAAGATGACAAGGATCAGGAATTGATGATGATGATGTCGGGTAAGCTGGCAACTATGGTGCAACAAACACTTTTTGGCAAATTGAATGAAATCGCCAAACCTGACATCAATGACTATGACAGTGCATGGGTTGTCAAGATGCTTTCAGACAGTTTGTTGGTGGGCGACGATATTCATCCGCTTCCGCATCAGATTCAGCTTTTTGCAGGAAAGAAGGTTTTGGCGAAAGTGACGACGAAGGGATATGTGCCTTCCGCCAATGCTAAGCAATACCAATATGTGGTTTGTAATGAGGGGGAGGCGAATGAGGAGAAATATGTCCTTACCCTAGAGCCGCTTACGATGACTGTGCTCAGCCAGATGGCAGGCATCCTTGCCACATCGCTCTTCATCATGCTCATCCTGGCTTTCGTCTTCTGGTTCCTGATTCATACGATGCTCAAGCAGAAGACGCTTGATGAGATGAAGAGTGATTTCACCAATAATATCACGCACGAATTGAAGACTCCGATAGCCGTAGCCTATGCTGCCACCGACTCCCTGCTGAACTACGGAATGCTCCAGCATCCTGATAAGGCGCGCAAGTATCTCACCATCGCCCAGAAGCAGTTGCAGACGCTCAGCGGATTGGTGGAACAGATTCTGTCGATGAGTATGGAACGACGGAAATCGATGCTTCTCAATATTGTGGAAGTTCCAATGAAGGAGGTGATTGAACCATTAATCTCCCAGCATCAGCTGAAAGTGAAATCAGAAGAAAGAACGGATAAAAAGGTGAATATTTCGTTGTCCGTAAAACCGGAAAATCTGATGGTTCATGCCGACCGGATGCATTTCTCAAACATCGTGAGCAATCTCATAGACAATGCTATCAAGTATTCTGAAGATAGCGTGAAGATAGAAATCAAGGCTTTCCAAAAAGCCGAGGATGAAGTGCTGGTTTCCGTATCAGATAATGGAATCGGTATTGACCACGATAAATTGCCTTATATTTTCGACAAGTTCTATCGGGTGACGGATGGCAATAAATATACGGTCAAGGGCTATGGTCTCGGCCTTTTCTATGTCAAGAGCCTGATGGAGAAAATGGGCGGTTCTGTTTCCGTAGAAAGCGAGCCGGGAAAAGGAAGCTGCTTCACCCTGCATTTTCTTAAAGGTAAAAAAGTAAAAAGGTAAAAGGGTAAAAAGTAAAAAAGAAACAATGAATAAGATAAAAGTATTACTGGTAGAAGACGAAACATCCTTGGCGATGATTTTGAGCGACACCTTGGAGGCGCAGGGCTTCGAGATGCGTACGGCGCATGATGGCGAAGAGGGGCTTCGTATGTTTGATGAACAGAAGCCTGATGTGTTGGTTGCAGATGTGATGATGCCCAAAATGGATGGTTTCGAGATGGTGCGCCGTATCCGCAAGACGGATTCCCGTACCCCTGTGCTTTTCCTCACGGCTCGTTCGGCGGTGAATGATGTGGTAGAGGGATTTGAATTGGGTGGCAATGATTATCTGAAGAAGCCGTTTGCCATCCAGGAGCTCATCGTCCGTATCAAGTCGCTTTGTCATCGGGCTTCTGCAGGAAATATTTCTTCTGAAGAACAGGAAGGGGGAAATGTTTCTCCTGATAATCCGGATGCTGCTGATCAATGGCTCTCCATCGGTCGTTATCGCCTGAATGTTACCAGTCAGATTCTGCAGTTGGATGGTAAAGATACAGAACTGTCACATCGTGAATCAGAAATCCTTCGCATGCTTGTGGAGAGCAAGAACAATGTGGTAGAGAGCAAGGATATTCTCCTGCAACTCTGGGGCGATGACAGCTTCTTCAATTCCCGTAGTCTCCATGTTTTCATCACCAAGCTCCGCCACAAGTTATCTGCCGATGAAAATATCAGAATCATCAATGTGAGGGGAATTGGGTATAAAATGATTTGCTAGAATCTTGTAAAAGAACTATTCTTCCTATCCATCAACAAGCGCATCGAATGCCTCTTTGAAGTATTTGTCGAACCACTCGGCTGGGTGATCTGTTATCTGATGCTTGCCTGATTTCTCGATGTGAATGGCAACAATGTCGCCAAAATCGGAAGTGCCATCAATGAAAAGAATGTTTTCAAAAAGTGGTAGAGAGGCTTTTACTCGTTTGATGCCTTCCGTGAAGTTATATTCTATCACGTCTTGGTTTACATTATGACCGCCCAAAATATGGCGTTGGTCAACACGAGTGGAGGAGTCGATAATATGAGATAGACCGAAATATATCAAACAAATCTTATAGTTTGCATTTTTGAAATCTTTGATAATATTGACAGGTAAATCTGAGGAGAAATTAGTTTCAAAGGCATAATTTTTCTTTAATAGGATAGCTTCGTCTTTCTCTTTCATTAGTGTGGAGATAACGGTTCCTTCTACCCACGAATCTTTCCAGTATGGATGTTCCTTACGAAGTTTCATGGCAAGTAGGTCTCCATCAAATGCTTTTACACTTGAATAGAATGGGCCAAGTTTGCTTTTTCCAGCTCCGTTTGGTCCTGCAATAATGGTGAATTCTAGTCGTCGTGTCATAGTTGCAATTTTTTTGAGGATTATGCATGGAGCAAGTAGCTCATTTTCCCCATTCCCGGAGCTGCTACTTGCTGGATAACAGTATATTTTCTAGTCTTTACATCAAAAGTCACTTCATCATCACTTCCGTCAGGATTAGCTAGAAAAACTTTTTTCCCCTCAAAATACGGCACGGAAATACCTTTCGCCCACGCTTCCAGGTAGATTCGTTCCACCTCATCGTGTACGGCATTGTTGATTTCCCGAATCGACTTGCCATTCGAGAGTCGCCAACCTTCTATTTCTTCATATTTGCACATAAGTCTTTAACCTTTAGAAAACCTTTGAAAAATCTACTGCAAAAATACGAGGAATCTTTTTAATAGCCAAATGTTTTAACCTCTTTTTTCTATCAGCTCTTATCTGAAGCATCTGTTTTTGAAAGTTTTTCTCAAAAAGGTTTGTGGTTTCAGGAATAATGGCTAATTTTGCAGGCTGAAAGGGGAATCGCTTGATAGGCGATGATTCTTGGAATGATATAATATAAATAGGATATGGATAGGAAAAATGATAGCCTCAGACTGATGGATGGGTCCGGATATAAGAAGATAATAATAGCTTGCGACTCTTATAAGGGCTGCCTTTCGAGCAGAGAGGTGAATGAGACGATTGCTTCGGGAGTAAAGGAATGGAATGCGGAAGATGCTTCTCCCGAAATCATTACCCTGGAAATGAGTGATGGGGGAGAGGGAATGCTCGATGCTTTTCTCTCGGCGATGAAGGGAGAGCGAGTGAGGATTCATGCCCATGATGCGCTGATGAGATGGATTGAGGCTGAATATGGAATCGTGGATGATACGGCGATTATCGAGATTGCGCAGACCGCAGGACTGGCTCTGATTGAGCCTGAACAGCGCAACCCGATGAAGGCTACTTCCTGGGGTGTGGGCGAGATGATAATGAATGCTTATCGCCGGGGCGTGCGCCATTTCATCGTGGGATTGGGCGGAAGTGCCACATCCGACTGCGGCATCGGAATGCTCAAGGCGATGGGCGACGACTGGAAGAAAATTCGCCGGGAATGCAGCTTTGTGCTGGCTTCGGATGTTACCAATCCGCTCTGTGGCGAAAACGGGGCGGCTCATGTCTTTGCCCCTCAGAAGGGAGCTGATGCTAAGATGGTGCAGATGCTGGATGATAGGGCAAGGAAGTTTGCCGAGGTAAGTGCCAAGCATTTTGGATATGATAGGAGTGAGGTTCCTGGGGCTGGTGCGGCCGGAGGACTGGGTTATGCATTCCTGCAATATTTCAATGCAGAGGCACGACCAGGGGCTGAACTTCTCTTGGATGAGATTGGTTTTGATGCGCTCATTCTGGATGCAGATCTCGTGATTACGGGCGAGGGACGTAGCGACCGCCAGACCTTGATGGGGAAACTGCCGCAAAGAATTCTTGAGCATGTTACCAATCAGAAAATATGGCTAGTATCGGGCGGAGTTAGCGATAGAAAGGCTATGCTGGATGCAGGATTTTATAGAGTTGTTCAGGTTACTCCTGAAGAAATGCCATTGGATGAGGCGATGAAGCCAGAAGTGGCTCGTAATAACATAATAAAGGCAATTCGTGAGCAATTTGCTTTGTAGTTTCAGCTATTATCTGTACCTTTGTGACCGTTTTCAAATAAGGTAAGAATAATGAAGTATATAATTTTTGATTTTGATGGAACCATCGGCGATTCGCAGAGTCTCATAGTGAAGACCCTGCAGGATACGATGCGTGCAAGAAAGCTGGAGGTGAAATCAGAGGAGGCTTGTGCCAAGACCATCGGTCTTCGATTGGATGAGGCCTTCGTTTCGCTCTTCGGAATGAGTGCTGAGGAGGGAATGGAATGCGCAGCAACCTATCGCGAGATTTTCCTGGCGAACAAGAAGACGATGATCGTGCAGCCCTTCCCTCATGTGATAGAAACCCTGAGAGAGTTGCATCGCTGTGGGTTTGTATTGGGTATGGCCAGCAGTCGAAACCATTGCTCGCTGGATGGATACGTGCATCAGATGCAGCTGGAGGATATATTCTCTTCCATTGTTGCAGGCGATGATGTGGAGCATGCGAAGCCGGCACCCGATATGGTATTCAAGGCACTGAAGGAGATGAAGGGAACGGCAGATGAAACCCTTGTAGTGGGCGATATGACCTTCGATGTAGATATGGCGCATCATGCCGGCTGCAAGGCCTGTGCCGTGACTTATGGCAACGGAACCCGCCAACAGCTCGCCTCTGCCGAATGGATCATCGATGATTTCGCAGAACTCCTGGAAATCGTAAAAGAATAAACTGAACTCTGAATAAAAAGATAATTTTATCCTTGCTGGAATAAAAAAGCGGATAAAGTTATCTTTTTATTCATTTTTTTATAGTACCTTTGCACCCGCAATTGGTTCGCTGCCACCTTCTGCCGCCTCAGGCAAGATGAGTGCGTAGTGATTAAAAGGGAATCGGGTGAGAAGCCCGGACAGTCCCGCTGCTGTAAGCGTCTTATTGCGGCAAGCAACATGGTCACTGACATTTTTTCGGGAAGACCGCTTGCCATGAGTTTTGCATCTTTTTATGTTTACATAGAGTGAGATGCGGGGAGGACGCAAGTCAGAAGACCTGCCGTTGCCATCGGAAACAATATGATGAAAGAGTGTCTTTAGGATAAGAGATTCCGATGATTCTATCCAACCCCGTGGGATGGGTTCGTGATGGAGACACAGATAATAATATAAAAGATAGAATGAATGAAGGCATTGAGGATATTTTGTCTCGGTGGCTTGCTACTGTTGTATGCACAAGTGGGTATGGGGCAAGATACCATTCGTACCGAGCACTTGCAGGAAGTAAAAGTGAATGCTCGGCAGCACCGGATACTTACGAGCACATCGCCTCTCCAGCTTTTGGACAAGGGGGATATGTTGAGGCTCGGAGTTACGGATATGGCCGACGCTTTGCACCGCATGCCAGGCATCAATCTGCGCGACTATGGTGGGGCAGGAGGAATGAAGACGGTAGCTGTGCGTGGATTCGGAGCGGGACATACGGGAGTGAGTTACGATGGTGTGCTGCTCAGCGAATGTCAGGGTGGCGAAATTGATGTGTCCCGTTATTCGCTCGACCAGGTGCAGACATTGCGACTCACCATTGGTGACAACGACGACATCTTCATCTCGGCCCGGCAAGCCTCGGTGGCAGCTTTGCTTGCCATCGAGACCATGAGCGAGATTCCCATCGACAAGCAGCCTCACCTCTCTACTCAGTTGCAGGTGGGGTCCTTCGGATATGTCTCGCCTTATCTGTGCTATGTGCAGAGATTGTCTGATAGGTTCACTCTCCAGGCGATGGGTGAGTACACCTATGCCGAAAACGACTATCCCTTCATCTTGCACAACGGTAAATATACCACCCATGAGCGGCGAACCAACAGCCGGATGAACTCGGGGCATGGCGAACTGAATATGCACTGGATGATGGGCAGACGAGCCGATGGCACGAGCCGGAACCAATTGTGGGCAAAGCTCTACTATTATGACAACGACCGGCAGTTGCCTGGCATCGTGAGATATTATACCAATGTAGCAGCCGAACAGTTGCACGACCGCAACGCCTTTGCTCAGGCGAGGTGGCAAGCCAGAAGTCTTGATGACCATTGGATGCTGAAGGTGCAAGCCAAGATGAACTGGGCGAGCTCTGCCTATAAGGACACGCTCGTGGCAAATCGGCGCAATGATGCTACCTACTGGCAGAGGGAATATTATACTTCGGCAGCACTGATGTGGATGCCGGATGATGGTTGGGCGCTGGATTACTCTGCCGACTGGATGATGAACTCGCTCAACAGCACCCTTGCCACCGATCTGCGCCCTCACCGACATGGCATCCTGCAGTCGCTCTCCGTCCGATATGCGAAGGGAAGATGGGTAGCTCTTGCCAGAATGCTAGCTTCGGTTTACCTCAACAGTGTGGGGCGCAAGATAGAGACTCAGCAAGGCAGCGCCAATCCTACCAAAGCAGGGCAGGCAGCAAAGGATGCACGCCGGCTTTCGCCATCGCTTTCGCTTTCTTATCGGCTCTTGGGGAATGGTACTGCCAGCGATGAGCTTTATCTCAGGGCTTCGTACAAGGATATCTTCCGGGTTCCTACTTTCAACGAGAACTATTTCTTCCATTATGGAAGTTCAAATCTGAAGCCTGAGAAAACCCGACAGTTGAATGTCGGGCTTACGTGGAAAAAAACTTCTTCTGGAGATGGGGGAAACGGCGAATCCCTACGTTACAAGGGATGGAATGTTCAAGCAACGCTGGACGGCTATTGCAATCGGGTGACCGACAAGATTGTGGGCGTTCCTTACAATATGTTTGTTTGGCGTACTGTGAACTTGGCACGGGTTGATGTCGTTGGCGCGGATGCCTCTTTGCGTGGTATCTGGCAGATGGCTCCGGGGCAGCAACTCTCGCTGCAAGGGTCGTATAGCTATCAGCACGTGGTGAATCATACCGACCGCTCGTCCAAATATTATGGCAATCAAATAGCCTATATCCCTCTGCACTCGGGCAGTATTGCCTTGGGGTGGGAGAATCCCTGGGTGAATGTCTCGCTCCATGGACAAGGAATGAGCAAGCGATGGGCCAACAATGAACATTATGAAGGCACCGAAGTGGATGGTTACTGGGACATGGGGCTGACGCTCTATCGTCAGCTGGACGGACTGAATCTTTTGGGGAAATCCCTGAGATGTGTGAAGGTCAGGATGGATGTGAAGAACCTGCTGGCTAAGCAGTATGAACTCGTGGGGCATTATCCGATGCCTCGCCGCAGCTGGATGTTGAGCATCGGGTATGACTTCTAGATAATAATAATTAGATTCAAATATAAAAAGGAAATGAAAATGAAAAAGTATTTATTAGGTTTGGCGGTGCTCTTGATGGGCACTGCAGTGATGACATCATGCGATCCTGCCGAAGACTATCCTGAGACTTATCTTCAGGAGTACAGTACGGGCGCTTATGTCGTGAATTCTGGTAACATGTATAGCAATATCGAGAGTTCTCTCACCGCTATCGACTATGCTTCAAGCACAGCCACACAGAACGTATTCAAGACTGCTAACGGTCGTTCGCTCGGTAATACTGCCAACGACGGTATCGTTTATGGCAACAAGATTTATCTTGCCGTAGATCAGAGCAACACCATCGAGGTAATCGACAAGAAAACCAAGCAGAGCATCAAGCAAATCAAGACTACAGACCTGCTGGGCAAAGCCGAGGGTGCTGAGCCTCGCCATATCAGCGCAGATGGTGGCAAGGTATATTTCACTACATACGGTGGCTATGTAGCAGCCGTGGACACCACAAGCTTTGCTCTTCAAAAGAAGTGGAAGGTGGGCAGCTATCCTGAGGGCTTGGTCATCGCCCATGGCAATATCTATGTAGCTAACAGCAACTATGGTAAGGGCGGCGGCAATATCTCTTGCATCAACCTTTCCAACGACAATGTAGAGACAAAGAATATTGAGGGGGTGAACAATCCTACCAGCATCTATTATGCATCTAATGTTTTGTATGTTCTCGACAACCAGTATTATGATGCTTCTTATAATGCTTATGGCGAGAATGCCCTACGTGCAGTGAGTTTCGCCGAGGGCAAGTCACAGAAGGTGGCAGATGGCAACTATGCTGTATGCGTAACCCCTGGTGCTACAACACGTATGGATGTGGTTCGTCCTTATTTCTATGTGCTCAATGCACCTTTTGGCGGCACTCCTAGCGTGAGTGTGCTCGCAGCAGGAAGTACGCAAGCACAGACGATGACGCTCTCAGAGATGCCTGTGAGCCCATGCGGTATCTTCGTCGACCCATTGAATGGTCATATCTTCGTGCTCTCTTATAGATTGGGCGATAAAGGCTATCCCGACTATAGTGGTAACGGCTATGTAGTGGAGTATGACAGAGCTGGTCAGAAGCAGCATGAGTATGAGACTGGCGTAGGTTCTTGCGCTATGTTCTTTGACTCTGCCTACAAGACTGCATACACAGAATAAAATGTCGCGAGACAGATGATTATATAATTCATCCAATCCATGGGGAAGTGTCGTTTCGGCGCTTCCCTTTTTTTGGTATGCTCGGCATGAGCTTATTCTAATGGGTGCAAGTCCCTAACAAG
>ERZ791815.28-NODE-28-length-164405-cov-23.083012_pt1 | contig 164405 bp, 141 predicted proteins | sample MGYA00510302_ERZ791815 | MGnify/ENA primary metagenome ERZ791815 (study PRJEB30046, sample SAMN00791995) | human gut metagenome | study: EMG produced TPA metagenomics assembly of the A metagenome-wide association study of gut microbiota in type 2... | reverse complement strand
AGATAATGAAAAAGGGTGACCCGTTCAGTCGTTATTGACTTTTGGGTCACCCTCTTTTTGTTTATATATGGCAGGAACTAAAATCGTAATGTTACATCGAATCCGAAGGTTATTGGACGTCCTAATTGCATAAATCCATTGTTCTCTTTCAGGTTTTCTGCATTCATCGTTTCGAAATAAAAAGCCTGATAGCGTTTATTCAGAAGGTTTTTTCCCCATATACTTAGATCGATATTATTTTTTTGGAATGTCAAATCTCCGTTTAATAATCCGTAGAAATTTTGTGCTACATCATTAGATTCTGTCCAAAAAGTTTTTCCTCGTCCTGCGTATTCGGCATTGATAAAAATGTAGTCGAGCCAGCTTTTTTTTATTTCTATAGTATAATTCCCCGTAAGAGCTAAGGTATGTTTAGGGGCAAACGGAACGTAATTTCCCTTGTTACCATCTTCATTTGAAATAAATGTGGCATGGGTATATCCGTAAGCTGCCGTAAGTTGAAGATTATTTACAGGTGACAGGCGGACAGAAACTTCAGAGCCTTTACTGGCAGAATGTCCGGAGTTTTTTGTCGTACGTCCGAATCCATCTATGATAGAAATTTGCTGATTCCGACAGTCTATATAAAATACAGAAAAATCGATACCCAGTCTTCTGTCCCATAAATCGGCACGGCCTCCGATTTCATAGTTCCAGCTGTGTTCGGGTTTATACCGGATTGAATTATTGACATCGGTCTGATTGTTTGTCAGATGACTTAAATCGGGTAACATCGGTTTAACCTTCGGTGGGACTTTATTGAGGATTTCTGTAATCATTTTACTTCGGAGTTGTTCCTGAACGATATTAGAGAACATTTGAAAGTTGTATCCTCCTGAGCGGTATCCTCGAGCGACGGAAGCATATATAAAATATCGGGAATTGAATTTGTATTTTAATTCGAATTTCGGTAAAAGTTCCCATGTATTCATTTCGTTCTTTCCGTCGACAGATAAAGGTACGGATACAGGAATCGGAGTTGCTCCCTTTGGCGGGGGAAAGATAATATTGAAGTCTGATATAAACGGTTCATCGATAAATGTATGGTGGTTTATTTTCGTGTGTTCATAGTCGAGTCTCAATCCGATTGTCCCGGAAAGGTTTTTTATAAACAGGTTGTTGTATGTCATCTGTTTAAAAACAGCAAGCCCGAATGTCGGAGTTTTATATATTCCGTTTATATATAAATTGGGACTTTGTACTTTTAAACCTAATTGAACAGGAAGCCCGTTGATGTTTTCGAATATTGAATTTACATTATCCTCGATCATGTATTTTAATCCGTCTTCTTTAAAATTTACCGGTCCGTCGGTTCGTAAGTGGGAGTAAAATCCGAAAACGCCGGCAACCCATTGCAAATTTTTGTCGGTTGTCGATTTAAAAGTTATTTCCTGAGTAATGGCGTCCTGTTTTTGTTTTTGTTGTAAGGTGAAAACAGATAAAGGAGTGAAATCCTGATCCATGTGCATATTGTCTTTCAGGAACTGATATCCGGTAATCGAGTTCATAATGTACCGGTCATGTATATATTGTAATAAAATACTGCTGGTCGATAATTTCCGGTCATAGGAAGAGCGGTCGTTATAATTGATCGGATATCGGATGTCTTTTTTTTTGTCGAACATTTGGTAAGGATAACCATCCTGATCGTTATATTCAAAATCGGAAGTAAGATTTATTTTCAGACGGGGATTGATTTTTATATAGATTTGAGCTCGTCCTCCAGCAACTTCTGTTGATCCCGAATTTTTTCCCGTTGCGATATTTTTAAAATATCCATCGTTTTTCCGGTATTTCCCGCTGACGGAGAACGCTACATATTCATTTATTTTATGACTATGGGAGAGGGCCGCATTCCATGTATTATGGTTACCGTATCCGGCTTTTATCTTCGTTCCTTGGTAGTCAAAAGGAGATTTTGTGTATATATTGATTAATCCTGCCATAGTATTTCGTCCATATAAAGTACCTTGCGGACCACGCAGAATCTCTATTTTTTCAATATCCATAAAATCGAAATCGAACGAACTTTTGTCCAGATACGGAACATTATCGACATTTAATCCTACTGCCGGAGAATTGATTCGTGAACCGATCCCTCGTATATATATTGATGAAATCAGCTTAGAGCCGTAATCCGGAATATACAGATTAGGGGCTATTGACGAAAGACCTTTTAATGACATGATATGTTGTCGTTCCAGTTTTTTTTCTCCGATAATCGAGATAGAACCGGGAAATTCAAAGAACCGAGTTTCTGATTTGGGAGATGAGATCACCTCTATTTCGTTTAGATTCACGTTTTTGTAAATCGTACTATCCCGGTCAGATTGTTCTTTATCTATTCTGGCAAGAACCGGAAGTACCTCGGTTGCGATTAATAAAAGCAGTAGTAATTTTTTCATCCTTTTTACCTTATTTTTTGAACATACAAATTAAAGCCATAATGGTGGAGGAGGCAATCACTATATGTAGTGATTTTTAAGAAATAAAAAATTGCCGGATTCTGTATTTTGTGTAATTTTACCGAATCGAAAAGATTTTTTGTTTTTCATCATTATTTATAGTAGTTGAAATTGTTTATCCGCCTGTTTGCTAATTTGCCGGTCATATATTATGCAACAATACAATGAAGACACCATCGTAGAGCAATTGCAAGATCCTCTCAAATGCAGAGAGGCATTTGCGCAGGTTGTCGCTCATTATAGCGAGCCGTTATATTGGCAGATACGTAAGATGGTATTTTCTCATGATGATGCTGATGACCTGCTACAAAATACCTTTCTTAAAGCATGGAACAGTATTACTTATTTTCGGGCCGAAGCCCGTTTATCTACTTGGTTGTATCGCATTGCAGTCAATGAGACGATTACATTTTTAAATAAGCAACGTCAACAGAATCATGTCCCGTTAGAAGGAGAAGACTTGTTTTTGCTTGATAAATTGGAGGCGGATGAATGGTTTGACGGGAATAGATTACAAAAACGTTTGCAGGAAGCCATATTGAAACTTCCCGAAAAACAACGTCTTGTTTTTAATATGCGTTATTTTGATGATATGAAATACGAAGAGATGTCTCATATTTTGGGGACATCGGTAGGAGCATTGAAAGCTTCGTATCATCATGCAGTTCGTAAAGTCGAGGAATATTTAACATCAGATGATTAAACCTTATTGTTCTATTATAGTCTAAAGAACAAAGATATTATGGAAAAAGATAAAGACATATTAAAGCAGGTGGGGCGTGATACGGGCATGAGAGTTCCCGATGGGTATTTTGAAGGCTTTACGTCTCGAATGGTAAGTCAATTAGACAATTTTGAGGTTGTCGAACCTGAAAAACCGACTGTGTGGCAACGTGTCAGGCCTTGGTTATACATGGCGGCAATGTTTGCCGGAATAGCTTTGATGGTGCGTTTGTTTGTTCCGGAAAAAGACTCTTCTTCTGTCGTGGCGGAAACGGAAGTTTCAATAACAAATGAGAATGTAGATGACTATTTATTTTACAGCAATGTAGATGAATATTCGGTATATGAGTATTTGGCGTTAGGAGAATAAGAGATCTGATACTTATTGTATATAAAAGAGATGAAAAGAATAATTACTGCATTTTTATTTTTCGTTTTGGTTTTGCCTGTATGCAAGGCGCAAGGCACTTCTCCGGAAGATCGTTACAAGAGTTTTCAAACTTATAAGAAAGAGTATCTGAAAAAGCAAATCGGTCTTACAGATAAGGAGGCTGCACATTTTTTTCCGTTGTATGATGAAATGCAATTGAAAAAATATCGGCTGAATCGCCAAGTGCGCAGCGAAGCGAGGCGTATTGCACATTCGAAAACTCCTGTTTCGGAAAAAGAATATGCAGCATCAGCAGAAGCTCTCTCTCTATTACCGCTTAAAGAAGCTCAGATAGAACGTGAGTATTTTATTCGTTTCAGAGGAATTCTCTCCCCGAGAAAGCTTTTTCTGTACCGTCGTGCTGAAAATTCTTTTGCAAAAGCTATGTTGCAGCATAGAGATCAAGGAAAGCAAAAGAAATAGCATTTTAAAACCAGTCTGAATTTTCCGATAAATAAAATTATATATTCTGATTTTTGAAACTGTTTTCCTATTTTACACATCAATGTAGCTCGTTATCTTCTTCGTCAGAACAGAAAAATACTTCAAAAATAGTGCTAAGAATGTCCGTACAAAATTTGTACAAGTTCTTAAGATTCATGAAATCCGGTTATTAATTATTATAAGTTGAGTAGTCCGATGCTCTTACTATGTTTAATATAATTGGGAAAAATTTATTGCTCGATAAAATGTACAGTTTTTTTATAAAGCTGTATATATCTCTGATTTATTTTGTACATTTGCCTTTCAATATAAGGCAAACCGTTCAAAGAAAAGGTATTAAGTAACATATAAATAAAAAAGATATGAAAAAAAACTGGGTGTTAGTTGTGGCCGTAGCTGTAGCCATAGGCTTTGTTTCTTGTAAAGCTAAAGAAAGTTCATATAAAGCGGCATACGAAAAAGCGCAGGAAAAGCCTGTTGCAGAGCAGACTTTAGCTCCGGAACCTGTCGTGACCAAGCCGGCCTCATCTTCAGATACAAGTTCTTCTCCGGTAAGGGTAAGTACAGAGAAAATTACAACGGTAAATGCCGGAGATGCTTCTAAACTGAAAATGTTCAATGTCGTTGTCGGAAGTTTTACTATCAAAACCAATGCCTCTAATTTGCAGGAGTCTTTAGTCGCAGACGGATATAATGCTTTTTTAGCACAGAATGCAAAAGGTATGTATCGTGTTATAGTCGGCAGTTTCGATGACAGACCTTCTGCTACCGAGTTGCGTGAAAGTGTGAAAGCGAAGTATCCTAATCGGTTCTCGGACGCTTGGTTGCTGATTAACGAATAAAATAAAGAAATATATTATAATAGAAAAGAAAGTGTTCTCATTGCAAGAATACTTTCTTTTTTTGTACAATAATATATAGCCATTCTATTTTATGGGGTATATGATTGGTTTTATTGAGCTTGATTTTTAATAATTCGCATTATCTGTTCTGTTGTATTGGCAATATTGCAAAGAGTAAAGTCTTTCTGTATGGCTTGTTCCAAAGTGACGGGATATGGGAGTATAGAGAATGCCGCAAGAAATCCGGCATCTATGAGTTCTTTCGTATTTTCTACACAGCCGCCTAAAGCGATGACGGGAATGTGGTGTTTTCGGGCGGCAGCGAGAATGCCCGAAGCTGTTTTCCCCATAATGGTTTGTCGGTCGAGCTTTCCTTCTCCGGTAATGATCAGATCTGCTCCGGCAATGAGTTTGTCAAAACCGATTATTTCGAGTACCGTTTCTATTCCCGATTTTAACTGGGCGTGAAAAAATGCAAGACATGCTGCTCCCATTCCTCCTGCAGCTCCTGCCCCCGAAACTTTACTGATATTTATGCCTTTCTCTTGTTCGATTATATGGGAGAAATTTCTTAGCCCTTTGTCAAGAAAACGTACTTGTTCACGGTCGGCTCCTTTTTGAGGAGCATATACATAGGCCGCACCGTTAGGACCAAAAAGCGGATTGTTTACATCGCATATTATTGTGAACCGGCAATCTTTCAGTTCCGGTAATACTCCAGACTCATCGATGGAGGCGATCCGGGTTAATATTTTTCCTCCATATCCTAAGATTGTGCCGTTTTCATCTCTGAACCGGATTCCGAGAGCTTGCAACATTCCTGTGCCGGCATCATTGGTCGCACTTCCGCCTATGCCGAGTAGGATATTCCGACATCCTCGCCGGATAGCATTTTTGATCAGTTCTCCTGTCCCGAATGTCGTTGCCTCCATCGGGTTACGTTTTTCTTTAGGTATCAGTGCTAGACCGTTGGCTGCTGCTGTTTCTATAACGGCTGTTTTCCCATCTTCTGATAAGATGTAGCCGGCATTGATCGTTTCCATTTGGGAATTATGTGCGGAACATATTATTTGTTTTCCTTTTAATTGTTGCAGTAATGTTTCGTACAATCCCTCTCCACCGTCAGAAACGGTTAGGCAGATAACTTCACATTCCGGAAATACACGGAGTATTCCCTCTCTTGCGCTTTGGGCAACGTCGGCAGAAGATACCGAACCTTTGAAAGAGTCGGATGCTATGACTATTTTTTTCATAAAGATGTATTTGGCTTACAGATTGGGTGAAAAAGTACAGTCTTTATTTCGAAAAAACAAATTATTTAAAATTTTTCCTCGAATATTTGTTTTTTCAAATTCATTCTATACATTTGCACTCAACAAACAGAGTGAAATGTAAAGATGAATACGATTTTAGTAAATACATATTGGTGGCAATTCTTACAACTCCCGTAGTCGTGAGAAGCAACCTTATGTAATTAAAAATATATACCGTATAAAGAGGTTTGCCAACACGGCAAACCTCTTTTTTTATATCCCGAAAACAGATAGTGAAAACGAAAAAATAAGACAATATGAAAGATTATCAAGTAAATGATGATGGTTATTATGGAGAATTTGGAGGGGCGTACGTTCCTGAAATTCTTTATGGATGTGTAGAGGAGTTAAGGAAGAACTATCTTCCCATTATTCAAAGCGAGTCATTCAAAAACGAGTTTGACGGTTTGTTGCGTGACTATGTCGGTCGTCCCTCACCTCTTTATCTTGCCCCTCGGCTATCCGAGCGGTATGGTTGTCGCATCTATCTTAAACGAGAAGATCTTAACCATACCGGAGCACATAAGATCAATAATACTATAGGACAGATCTTGATTGCCAAACGAATGGGTAAGAGACGTATTATTGCCGAGACCGGAGCGGGACAACACGGTGTCGCAACGGCTACGGTTTGTGCTCTTATGAATATGGAGTGTGTTGTTTATATGGGAAAAACCGATGTCGAGCGGCAGCATATTAATGTACAGAAAATGGAAATGCTCGGTGCTACGGTTTACCCGGTGACATCAGGCAATATGACGCTAAAAGATGCTACGAATGAGGCGATACGAGACTGGTGCTGTCATCCTTCGGATACCTATTATATAATCGGATCTACAGTAGGACCGCATCCTTATCCCGATATGGTAGCCCGCTTGCAGTCGGTGATTAGTGAGGAGATACGGAAACAACTCTCTTTGCAAGAAGGACGGGATTATCCTGATTACCTTATTGCCTGTGTCGGTGGCGGCAGTAATGCTGCCGGAACGATTTATCATTATGTTAATGACGATCGGGTAAAAATAGTTCTTGCGGAGGCCGGAGGAAAGGGTATCGATACCGGTATGTCCGCAGCTACTATACAACTTGGCAAAATCGGGATTATTCATGGCAGCAAGACTCTTGTTATGCAGAGCCAGGACGGGCAAATTGAAGAACCTTATTCTATTTCTGCCGGACTCGATTATCCCGGTATAGGGCCTATCCATGCAAACTTGGCGACAAATAAACGTGCAACGGTTTTAGCTATAAATGATGATGAGGCATTAAACGCCGCATTTGAGTTGACAAGACTTGAAGGCATTATTCCGGCACTTGAATCGGCACATGCTTTGGGAGCTCTCGGAAAACTTCGTTTCCGTCCTGAGGATGTGGTTGTGCTTACCGTTTCGGGCAGAGGGGATAAAGATATGGAAACTTATATTCGTGAAATGAAAAATAAATGAAAAGTCAGATGAAAACATTCGATTATACAACACGAAGTAAAAAAGTATTAGGTGATCTGCATACGCCTGTAAGTATCTATCTTAAAGTTCGTGATATTTATCCTCAGTCGGTACTTATGGAAAGTTCCGACTATCATGCAGGGGAAAACAGCCTTTCGTTTATAGCTCTCTGTCCGTTGGCGAGTATCGGGGTAAACAGCGGAGTCTGTACAATGACATTTCCCGATGGATGCAGAGAAAAGAGGATGATCGATGAATCATTTACCGTAGAAAAGGCTATAAACGATTTTATCTCCCAATTCAGAGTATCCGGTGACGAGAGCCGGGTATGTGGGTTATATGGTTACACGACATTCAACGCTGTGAAATATTTCGAGAATATTCCCGTAAAAGAGAGCCATGATGAATGCAATGATGCTCCGGATCTGCTTTATATTCTTTATAAACAGGTGATTGTATTTAACCATTTTAAAAATGAATTGACTTTGGTTGAGATGCTTTCTGAAGGAGAGGGCACTACTCTTAACGAACTGGAGTCGGTTATCGAAAATAGAAATTTCTCTTCATATAATTTTTTTCTTACCGCGCCTGTATATAGCACTGTTACCGATGAACAACACAAGGCTAACGTGCGTAAAGGTATAGAGCATTGTTTGCGTGGCGATGTTTTTCAAATTGTTCTTTCTCGTCGTTTTATCCAGCCTTTTTCGGGTGATGACTTTAAGGTGTATAGAGCGTTGCGTTCTATCAATCCGTCTCCTTATTTGTTTTATTTCGATTTTGGAGGGTATCGTATATTCGGGTCTTCACCCGAAACGCATTGCAGGATAGAAAACGGTAAGGCGTACATAGATCCTATTGCCGGAACGACCCGACGTACAGGAGATATTTGCAAAGACAGGGAGCTTACCGAAACGCTTCTTGCCGATCCGAAAGAGAATGCCGAACATGTGATGCTGGTCGATCTGGCAAGAAATGATCTCAGCCGTAATTGTCATGATGTGAATGTCCTATTTTATAAAGAACCTCAGTATTATAGTCATGTGATACATCTCGTTTCTCGGGTGTGCGGACAGCTTGATTCGGATGCTAATCCGGTCGGAACGTTTATCGATACTTTTCCGGCGGGAACTCTTTCTGGTGCTCCTAAAGTACGGGCTATGCAACTGATCTCTGAGATAGAGCCTCATAACCGGGGAGCTTATGGTGGCTGTATCGGATTTATCGGATTCAATGGAGATCTTAATCAAGCAATCACAATACGTACTTTTGTGAGTCGTAACCATGAATTGTGGTATCAGGCAGGAGGCGGAATTGTAGCGCACAGCAAAGAAGATAATGAATTACAAGAAGTAAATAATAAGTTGGGAGCTTTGAAAAAAGCCATCGATATGGCGGTGACTTTGAAAAATTAGAAGATATGGAAAAGATATTGATATTTGATAATTATGACTCGTTTACCTACAATTTATTGCATCTGGTGTGTGAGTTGGGTGAGACCGATGTCGAGGTGTGTCGGAATGATAAAATTACGCTTGACGAAATAGAACGTTTCGATAAAATTATACTTTCGCCCGGTCCTGGTATTCCAGAAGAAGCGGGGTTACTGTTGCCGTTGATACGACGTTATGCTCCTACAAAGAGTATTTTAGGGGTTTGTCTTGGTCATCAGGCTATTGGCGAAGCTTTCGGAGCGGTATTGGAAAATCTGAAGGAGGTGTATCATGGGGTGCAGACTCCTGTAGAAATTATTACGGACGACTCGCTTTTTACGGGATTGCCCCGAGAAATACAAGTAGGTCGTTATCATTCCTGGGTGGTCAGTCCTGATGGATTTCCGGCAGAGCTCGAGATTACGGCGAGAGATGCCTCCGGACAGATCATGGCACTTCGACACAGAAAATATGATGTTCGTGGCATACAGTTTCATCCTGAATCGGTGTTGACACCTGAAGGGCATACGATTATTCGCAATTTTCTTTATCATTAAAATAAAAACGGAAATGAAGCAAATTCTATATAAGTTGTTCGAACATCGGTATCTTGGGAGAACCGAAGCTCGGGATATACTTCAAAATATCGTACAGGGTAAGTACAATGATGCGCAGATAGCCTCTTTAATTACAGTATTCTTAATGCGGAACATCTCAGTCGAGGAGCTGACAGGATTTCGGGATGCTTTACTTGAAATGCGTATACCTGTCGATCTTTCCGAATATGCTCCTATCGATATAGTCGGTACTGGAGGTGACGGAAAAAATACGTTCAATATTTCTACTGCGGCATGTTTTGTCGTAGCAGGAGCAGGTTATCCCGTTGTGAAACATGGAAACTACGGAGCTACTTCGGTAAGCGGGGCAAGTAATGTTATGGAGCAGCACGGTGTAAAATTTACTTCTGATATGAGTCGTCTTCGTAAGAGTATGGATATGTGTAATATTGCCTATTTGCATGCACCTCTTTTCAATTCGGCCATGAAAGCCGTTGCTTCTGTTCGTAAAGCTTTGGGAGTACGTACGTTTTTCAATATGCTCGGTCCGCTGGTCAATCCGGCCTTGCCGAAATACCAGTTGCTCGGAGTTTATAATTTGCCGCTATTGCGTCTTTACAATTATGTTTTTCAGGGGAGCGATACTCGTTTTGCTGTAGTGCATGGTCTTGATGGATATGATGAAATTTCATTAACGGGAGAGTTTAAGGTTGCGACTTCTACTACTGAGACGATCTATACTCCTGAAAGTATAGGTTTTAACCGTTATTGTGAGCAAGATCTCGATGGGGGAAAATCTCCGGATGAAGCTGCTCGTATATTTGATCGTGTATTGCAAGGTGAAGCTACACCGGCGCAAACCGACTGTGTGATTGCTAATGCAGCGTTTGCTATTCGGGTAATTGAGCCGGAAAAATCTCTGGCAGACTGTATCGCCTTAGCTCGTGAATCTATGGAAAGTGGAAGAGCATTAAAGACATTGAAAATGTTTGTCGAACTTAATTCTTGATTCGAAGATGAATATTCTGGATAAAATAGTTGTAGATAAGCGAATCGAAGTGCAGCGACATAAAGAAGCCTATACTGTGGATATGCTTTTAGGAAGCGAACAAATGATGCGCAGTACTGTTTCCCTGAGCCGTGCATTGTCAGAATCTTCTTCAGGTATAATAGCTGAGTTTAAACGTCGTTCTCCTTCAAAAGGGTGGATACATCGGGATGCCGATGTCGAAAGAGTTGTGCTTGATTATCAACGGGGTGGAGCATCTGCATCTTCTATATTGACTGATTATACTTATTTTGGCGGAACGGTTGCCGATTTGTGTAAAGTCCGGAAAAGCATTGATATACCTCTTTTACGTAAAGAGTTTGTAATCGATGAATACCAGATTTATCAAGCAAAAGCGATAGGTGCGGATGCCGTGTTGCTCATCGCTGCAGTACTCGATCGGAAGACTTGTCGTCGTTTTACCGATTTGGCTCACAGCCTCGGAATGGAAGTATTGCTCGAGTTGCATGAAGAAAAAGAACTCGACTATTTGGATACCGGAGCTGATATGATAGGAGTTAACAATCGTGATTTGACGACCTTTGAAACTCGAGTGGAACACTCGTTCGATATGGTCAGGTATTTGCCTTCGGATAAAATCTGCATATCGGAAAGCGGGATTTCTTCCCCCGATACGGTTAGAGCTTTGCGTCGAGTGGGATTCAGAGGATTTTTAATGGGAGAGAATTTTATGAAAGAGGTTCGACCCGGTGCAGCTTTGAGCTGGTTTGTGAAGCAGTTAAACGGTGGAGAAGATGTTGGTTAAAGTATGCGGTATGCGTGATGGGGAGAATATTCGGTTGGTGGAGAATCTGTCGGTTGATCTCATAGGTTTTATTTTTTATCCCCGTTCTCCTCGTTATGTAAATTCCTTGCCTAAGTACCTGCCGCGATCTGCAGGACGAGTAGGGGTTTTTGTAAATGAAAAGCTGGGCGTGATCGAAGATGCGGTAATCCGATACGGACTTACACATGTGCAGTTGCACGGGAGTGAAATCCCTTCTGTGTGCGTGGCATTGAGGCAACAAGGAATACAGGTGATTAAAGCCTTTTCTGTATCTGTTCCAGATGATTTGATGGCTGTCGGGAGATATGACGGGTGTTGTGATTTTTTCTTGTTCGATACTTCTACGTCCGGTTATGGCGGTTCAGGATGTTCGTTCGATTGGGGTATATTGCAACATTATACAGGAAACGTTCCTTTTTTGATAGCAGGAGGTATAGGAGAGAATGATGTGGAGAGAGTTTTGAATTTTAAGCATCCACAATTTGCAGGGGTGGATTTGAACAGTTGTTTTGAAATTTCTCCCGGAATAAAAGATATAGAAAAATTAAACCGATTTATAACAAAATTAAAGAGATGAATCGAATACAACAATTGTTTGGCCGTAAAGAAAAAAATATTCTTTCGGTCTATTTTACAGCCGGATATCCGGCGTTTGATATTACTCGTGAGATTATTGGAGAATTACAACGTCAGGGAATCGATATGGTAGAAATAGGAATCCCTTTTTCAGATCCTATGGCCGATGGAATCGTGATTCAGAATGCGGCTGCAAAGGCTTTGCAGAACGGTATGTCATTGAGTAAACTCTTCGGGCAGCTTCGAAATATCCGTTCCGAAGTAGATATTCCGTTAATCTTGATGGGGTATCTTAACCCTATAATGCAATATGGTTTTGAGAACTTTTGCCGAAGTTGTCATGAAGTAGGAGTAGATGGAGTAATAATCCCGGACTTGCCGTTCAAAGATTATCTTGAAGAGTATAAGCCCGTAGCAGATCGTTATGATCTGAATGTAATAATGCTTATTACCCCTGAAACTTCCGAAGAACGTATCCGATTTATCGACCGGAATACAGAAGGATTTATCTATATGGTATCTTCTGCGGCGACGACCGGTGCGCAGCAGTCGTTCGATGAAGTTAAGCAGGAATATTTCCGTCGTATAGCTGCGATGAATCTTCGTAATCCCCGCCTGATAGGATTCGGTATATCTAACCGGGAAACATTCGATTCAGCTTGTCGGAATGCTTCCGGTGCGATTATCGGTAGTCAGTTTGTTAAGTTGCTTGCACAGGGGCCTCCTGCAAAAGCCGTTTCTCGATTATTGGAGATGATTGGGAAAAAGTAGGTTGAGAATTTATATGGATTTAAAAATCACGATAATATATTTATCGAAAAATTTAGATAGCATCTTGTAGATTGCGGATGCGGTAGAGAGTATAAAAATAACGGTTGATCAATTGATCAACCGTTATTTTTATTAAATATGTTATTTATTGCTTCGTTTACGTTCCGTCTCATCCAAAATAATTTTTCGGAGACGAATATGATGCGGAGTAACCTCTACATATTCATCTTCTTTAATGTATTCGAGAGCTTCTTCGAGGCTAAATACGACAGGAGGAATAATTTTTGCTTTATCATCAGCTCCTGAAGCACGCATATTGGTGAGTTTTTTCGATTTGGTTACATTCACTACGATATCGCCCTCTTTGGCATTTTCACCCACAACCTGCCCTGCATATACTTCTTCTTGCGGAAAGATGAAGAATTTGCCTCGATCTTGCAGTTTATCTATTGCGTAAGCATAAGCAGTTCCTGATTCCATAGCAATCAGCGATCCGTTTGTACGGCGGTCAATATCGCCTTTCCATGGTTGATATTCGAGAAAACGATGAGCCATGATCGCTTCGCCGGCCGAAGCAGTCAACACATTGTTCCGAAGGCCGATGATACCGCGAGACGGAATTGAAAATTCCATGTGTATGCGGTCTCCTTGATTATCCATGCTTAGCAGATCTCCTTTGCGGCGTGTTACCATATCGATAATCTTGCTGGAATATTCTTCAGGTACGTTAACGGTTAATTGTTCTACCGGTTCACATTTTACACCGTTGATTTCGCGGATGATTACTTGGGGTTGACCTACTTGCAGTTCGTAACCTTCACGACGCATGGTTTCGATTAAAATAGATAAATGGAGAACTCCACGTCCATATACAGTCCATACTCCATCCTCAGGAGCTTTTTCTACACGTAAAGCAAGATTCCTGTCCAGTTCTTTTTCAAGTCGTTCGGCAATATGTCTGGATGTGACGAATTTACCGTCTTTACCGAAGAACGGAGAGTCATTATTGGTAAATGTCATCGACATGGTCGGTTCGTCGATGGCGATTCGTTTCAGCGGTTCTGGATTTTGAATATCGGCGATCGTATCTCCGATCTCGAAACCTTCGATACCGATCAGAGCGCAAATTTCACCTGATTGGGCAGATTTTACTTTGGTTCGTCCCAATCCTTCGAAAATATGTAATTCCTTAATTCGTTGCTTTGAAATAGAACCGTCTTTTTTACATAAAGCGACATCTTGTCCCTCGTGTAATTCTCCTCGGTGCACGCGTCCTATGGCAATACGACCTACATAGGACGAGTAATCTAAAGATGTTATAAGGAGTTGGGGTGTTCCTTCTAAATAAGCTGGTTCGGGAATATTCTCGATAATGGCATCTAATAAGGGTGTGATGTCTTCTGTCCGATTTTTCCAATCAGTTGACATCCAATTTTGTTTTGCAGATCCGTAAATTGTCGGGAAATCGAGCTGTTCTTCTGTTGCATCGAGACTGAACATCAGGTCGAATACCATTTCCTGCACTTCATCAGGACGGCAATTAGGTTTGTCTACCTTATTGATTACTACTATAGGTTTCAGCCCCATCTGTATTGCTTTCTGCAATACGAAGCGGGTTTGAGGCATCGGGCCTTCAAAGGCATCTACAAGCAACAGGCAGCCGTCGGCCATATTCAATACCCGTTCGACTTCTCCCCCAAAATCGGCATGTCCCGGAGTATCTATAATATTTATCTTGTAATCTTTATATCGTATCGATACGTTCTTGGAAAGGATTGTTATACCTCGTTCACGTTCCAGATCGTTATTGTCGAGTATTAACTCGCCGGAGTTTTGATTCTCGCGAAATAGTTGTCCGGCCAAAAGCATTTTGTCGACCAGAGTTGTTTTCCCGTGGTCGACATGTGCAATGATAGCAATGTTTCTGATTTTTTGCATATAATCTATTTTGAGTGGTGCAAAGGTACGACAAAAATTTTTATGATGTTTCTCTTTAATTTAAGTTTTCTTCCTTTGTCATTAATATTTACTGTTCCGATTCTTTTCATAAAAATTTTTTTTATGTTTTTAGAATCTGTTTGGATTTTTCCGATAATATAAAAGAAATATGCGGCAAAGAGTCAAACAAGGCTAAAATGGGAAATTCCAAAATCTTTTCAGAATAAAAAGCTTTCGTATATTTAAAAAAGCTTGCAAAAGTATGGTAAATCAAAAATGAATTTATACCTTTGCCCCCTCAAAGAATTTATTAACAACAAAATCGCAGAAAAATGTATTTAACTTCTGAGAAAAAAAGAGAAATCTTTGAGAAATACGGAAAGTCTAATACTGATACTGGCTCACCAGAAGCGCAGATAGCATTATTTTCATACCGTATTGCTCATTTGACTGAACATTTAAAGTCAAATCACAAAGATTATAGTACTGAAAGAGCTCTTAGAATGTTGGTTGGTAAACGTCGTCGTTTACTTGACTATTTAGTAAAAGTCGATATCGAACGGTATCGTGCCATTATTAAAGAGCTTGGCATCAGAAAGTAAGAAATTGCTTCGGCCAAAAAACGGCTGTCCGTATTACGGGCGGCCGTTTTGCATTTTTCCTTTGAATAAAAATTTATTGAAGAGTGTCAATCTTTAGCTAAACTGAATTCTTTATCGGCAAATAATTCTGCCAGTCCCGAAATCTGTTTTAGACGTAACAACTCGTCTTTGTCCATTCCTATATTTTTTTGTATCCAGCTGTCCGACATACCGGCTTTTACGAGTTCTGATACAATATTGCTCATCAATTCAATATTGTGAGTTCCTCTTGCCCGGTTGTGGCGTATTGTAGATGCCATTCGGTTTGAAAGATCTTTTTCTATTACGACAACCGGTAATTTTCCTTCTTCTCGTTCATAAATCCGTTTCGAAGTTTTCATTACTTGATATCGGTGATATCCATCTACCAGTTCGTAGGTATCTTGTTCGGGGATATAGTAACATACACAAGGCATCGTATATCCATCTTCCCAGATCGAAACCTCCAGAAGTTTCATTTCCGGAGGAGCGACTATATTCGGATTGTAACTGTTGGCTACGATCTTTTCGATCGGGACGGACAAAACTTTATATACAGGACTTTGGTATTTTTCCATAATTAAAATAAGGATTGGTATTTTTTCATGACGCTTTCCCTTAACTCTTTTTCGTGTTTATTAGGGGAGAACCCCATGTATTTGCAACAATGGTCGTTTTTCAAAATGCAAACGCAAATTCGTTTAAAAGTCGGGATCTCTTTAAACTCAGGAATATCGATGTCATCGAGATAATCCATTCTCACAGGTTTTTTCGAAGTTTTATAGTTGCTTTTTTCTCCGACAGTGATCGAGATACCGGCATCTTCTAACTTTTTTATTGTTTCGTTAGCAAGGCAGCCCCCTTTATTTTTCCAAAAAGCTACGCTTACCGATAGTTTTTCAAGATAATTGTTTCTTGTCTCTTCGGGAAGTGTACTTAGTAAAAATTTCATATAGTCTGCCCATGTCATATTCTTAGGCAATTTTATAGACTGCCATCCTAAAGCCGTTGTACCGCCATATATCCCGGCAAATCCGACTCCGTTTACTCGGTTTATCATACGTCCCCACATGTCAGGGTCGATGGCTCGGTATAGTTTTAAGCTCCCGATTGCTTGAGAAAGAAAAGGGCTGGCTACACGTTGTTTCTCCAAAGAGACACCGGCTTGGTAATACAAATCATAGAGATGGTTATAGTCCCATTTGAATTTTCCGTTTGCAGTCCATACATCCGTTGTCTGCCAATCATAGATCGGATATGCGTTGTAGATGTATTCTCCACACCGTCTTGTCCATTTCAGACCTCTATATTTCTGATAATTTTTCGAACTGTATATCGTTCGCCAACGATTATAGCTTTCTTGAGTTCTTATTCCGACGAGACAGCAAGTTCGTTGCGCTTTTTTTTGGTCGTGCAACCAATGGGCGAATTTGTATTGGAACTCATAGTCCCACATGTCTTCTGTGTAGAATGGAAAATCTTCTTTTCGGTAACAACTTTCAGGCATCTCACGTACCCAGATATCTTGGCATGCATCATCCCACGGTCGCCAGAATTGTTGGTACATAGAGGTGCAGGTTATAACTTTGAACGGTACGCATACCCGGTAAATATCCAGAATATCCGCATTAGATTTGAATACCCGTTCTACGTACTCTATTGTTTCTTGATATTGTACTTCATAGTCCATATGGAAGACCGTCAGTTTTCGGTCAAGTTTATGCTTCCGTATGTAATCGATGCAGAGATTCAATAGTACTCCGCTATCTTTTCCGCCGGAGAAAGAGACATAAACGTTATCGAATCCGGAAAAGATCTTTTCCAGACGTTCTTGAGTCATATCATATACATTCTTTCGGGTTGTTTTCATTACCTTTCCATTCCATTTTTACATAAAGTTTCCATTCTTTGACAGGAGAAAAACCTTTTTCCTGAAATATATTTACGTGTCGGGTATGTGTAACGGAATATATCGGATAATCTTCTCCGAAAGTGGCTACAATTTTGTCTATCATTTGAGAAAGCAATTTTGCGTTATCTCCCGAAATATAATAGTTGTCTATTGTGACGTTGTGTGCTTTGATTTCGACCGGAATGAATCCTTGAACAGTATTGTTTTCGGTCGTGACAAACCAAATGTGGTGTATTGAAGTTTTAAAAGGATAGTTGTTGTTTTGTCTTAAGATTCCCGGACTCATAACCAAAGGGGCGACAAGCTTGTATAATTGGGGATCGGTTCCTGAAAATTTTTCTATCTTCATAAAAACAAACTTTTAAATCCTATGCGATGCTCGATGAATTATAAAAAATCATCAATACTTATTAATTTGATCTCCTTTTTTTAATCTTGTTTTAACTAAAAATGTACCTGAATAAAGTATTGTATTTTTAGTGATAATACCATTTTATAGTAATAAATATTAGCAATTTGTCATCTTTTGTGCATATAAAAAATAAATAAAGAAAATCCTATTCACAAAATTATAAAATTAATTTCTGATTTGTATGAGATTTTGATTTATAACTGATTATTTTTACCTTATTTTTAAGATAAATAAACTTTGGTTGGTGTGTAAATAATTATAAAATTTAAGCTTTAATGAGAATCTGATTTTAATAGCCTGTCTAATTTTATTCGAATAAAGTTTTAGAGAAATCCATAAGAACAATCAGTCCCCAAAGGGCTCTCAGTTGTGTTTTTTGTTATTTTTATTGTTTGATTCTTGCTTGTTTTGAAGATTGGAATGACTGATTTGAAAATATTTGTTTCAGAAGTATTTGGATTTGTCGAATAGTTTTTTTACTTTAGATTATTAATTGGTAATACGAATGAGTTTAGGAACGGAAATATTTCAGGTGAACCGTAGTTTGAAAGACCCCTATACCGGTTGTTTATTGGTTTCAGAACCTTGCCTGAATGAGGTATATTTCCAACGGTCGGTTGTTTTGTTGGTCGATCATGATCCGACGATCGGAAGTATGGGGCTGGTTCTTAACAAGTCTTCCAATCTGATGTTGAATACCGTAATCGTCGGTTTGGAAAATGTTCCGGAGATTCCTGTCTTTTGCGGAGGGCCTATGGAAAGCGATCATTTGTTTTATATACATACATTGGGGCGGATAGTTTCAGGATCGATAGAGATAGCAGAAGGATTATATATCGGAGGTGATATAGAAGAGATATTGTCTTATATAAGAAGAGGAAATACCGTAGAGGGGCATATAAAGTTCTTTTTAGGGTATAGTGGTTGGGAGGCCGGGCAATTAGAAGAAGAGATTGCGAATATTTATTGGATCGTATCCGAAAAAGTATCGCCTTTATTTTGTATTTGCGGTGACGGGGAGCAGAGTTGGCGGGAAGCTGTCGTAGATTTAGGAGAAGCTTATAAATCCTGGCTCAAATACCCTCGTTTTCCCATTCTCAATTGATCCGTTGCATGACAACAACGTTTTTATATCCGTTATCGGTTTTTATCCACTCATTTAAAAGACCGCAAGATATGAATCCGTTTTGAGAAAAGAGTTTCAAACTGTTTTTATTCTCTTGGAGGATGTGGGCATAAAGTTGATGCAGATGCAAAAAAACGAAAGTGTATGAACACATTAGTTGTAATCTTCTTTACCAAAACTTTTCTTTTGATATTTAGTGCTATACATCGTCAGTCAGGTTAAGTACTTTGCGTTTTAAGTGTTTTTACTGTATTTGTTAAGGCTGCGGTTGATGTTTATGATTCTGTTGTTTTTTTGTTTATAATATTCTATATTCTATCAGAAATCATTACGGTTATGTATATACCTGATAGTATTTGAGTACATATATTGTTGGTTACTGATAAGACGAACTTAAAAGAATGTTTAAATTGTCATAGAACTCCAATAAAAAGATTGGAAATGATATGATTAAGTGTCTCTGAATCGTCATTGAAATTGTTGTTTTTTTGATTGAGAAGGACTTATATATAAAAATGAAACTCGACTGCTGATTAGCGGCAGTCGAGAAACAATTATGCATTAATATTAGGTTTTATCGGGTAACAATAATTCGTTTTACGGTTTTCATTCCTTTATATAGGTTCGATATGTCTGTTATACCGTAGACAATCTTATCGATATTCTTTGAATTCATCTGTTTTATAGATCTTTATATTTATGTAGTAATGATGTCGCAAATTTGTGCAATGGTTGTTTAGGTTGGAAAATGGATATGGGTTCTACAGAGTTGACCCATGCATCCTCAAATGTTTTAATGCGTTTATTAAGATCTTTTTGGTCGAATTTTGTTCCTGTTTGTAGAGAATGTAAAAGAGCCTCAAAATACATCTCCCAACGTTGGGCATAATAATCTCTGATAAGTCCCGCCCAGGTTCGATTTGCATAATCATTAAGTGACCCGCCCCAGGTTGTAATCAAATTTCGGGCATTACGTTCGTAATAATCTTTCAGCATGGGAGTGTCACCGTAGGAGCGGGCAGCATCAAGCCAAGAGGATAATGAGCAATGAGGATGATAAGAGGTGAGAATATCAATATCCCTCAGTAATTCGCGCATAATAGCAGAAAGTCTTTTTACTTCATCCAAATCTTTCTTTCCAAAAGCTTTATCTAATGAGTCTTTCTTTTCTAAAAAGAGATTTCCTAACATCTGACGACCTATCATTATAATGTCCAATTTATGAGTATCATGTTTAATTTGTGATTCTTTCAATAAAAGCTCAAAGGCCCTAAATAGTTTAGAATTTTCATATTCAATAGTGGTACGTGGATTGTTCTTATTGTATTCGGGGCGTAAATTGGGTAAGATGCCGAGCACTTTGGGTATTTGGGTAAATATATCATTAAACAATAGTTGCCATGATTCGCGAACAGAGCTATTTATGGTCCCTACATGACGGTCTGCCAAGAAATTTACCCATTCTTCATTTGAGAGAGAATGATTCCAAGCTTTTTCAAATATGTATTCGAAAGGGAACTGTGTCACATCAAAACCTTCTAATGTAGAACCTATTCCCCACAGATTTTTCCCTCCATTTTTTAAAGCATTCTCTAAACGTGCTCCACTTTCTTTTACGTTGCCGATCATGGCTGTGTTGCCGCCAAAGTTACCTAAATAGCACCATATATAAGGTTGCCCGTGAAAGCGTTGAGTTTGTTTCCATAATTCTACATTCTCACAATGATAATCTAACAGTATCATTTTATTTTGAGGGACTCCGGTCAATAATGCCTCTATGCGGGGTGCTGTCCATTTTTCTTTATCAAAGTAGAACATCCAGGTCATTTGCAGCCATTCGGCTTTAGGATCGGCTTGCGTTAGTGTATGATACATGTTAGATGAGACTTGCTTTAAATATTCCGGCTCCCAACTGGGTGGATCAACTTCATTGAAGGGATCAATTCCATATATATGGTCGGTCCCAAATAAGGCGGTCTGTTCTTTTAAATAGAGTTGTTGAATTTTGGCAAAAAGGGGGTCTTCGGGATTGAGGAAATAACAATGGTATGCTTTGTCAAATCCTGCCCATTTACCTAAAGTCTGAATATTGGCGTTAGGATATATGCGCTTCAAAGCATGAGGTACATGGCCGGCAAAGGCCGGAAGAACCGGATGCATGGAAAGTTCGCGCTCACGTTTTAGAATTTGCTTTTGAAGCGTAACTTGCGAATTGATCCAATGTATAGGGAGAGGACCGTTCCATCCATCTATGTTGGCCATGCGATGCCAAGGAAGGTAAGTCGGGCCAGTGAAATAGGAGCGGATTTCTTGGTCAGAAAGGCCTAATTTATGCCATACTTTATACCATACAGCTTCTTGCCCTGTGATAGCTAAAGGCATATTGATACCATTGAGAGCCATCCAGTCTATCAGACGTTCCCAATTTTTCCATTGCCAGAATGGCATGGTGTATCCATAGGTACAATAATTCAAAAAGAAGCGCCGTTCCACTTTTGCCTTATGTTCGATAGGTTGTTTTAACATCGGTAGTGTGTCGGGCATTTCTACGGGAATATCGGCATACCAAGATACTGTGGTCAAGCAGTAATATTTCAGATAATGGTTGAGTCCCGTAGCCATTGAATTGGCATTATTACCGGTTATCACGATTTTCCCTTTTAGACTTTCTATGCGGAAAAAGTCTTTTCCATCATCACTTTTTTTTTGCTTAAAATTGAAGTGTTGGGCATGCCGAGGGATAATTCGCTCAGCCAATTGTGTGGCTATGCGCGTTTCGCTAGCAGATAAAGTAATCGGAAGCAGAAATAATAGAAATAGAGAATAAAAATTTTTGCGTATCATTCTTAATAAAATATAGATTATTGTTGATATTTATTTACATAGAAAAAAGTACAACCTCCCCCAGCTAAAAAGACTATTTGTTTTTATCTATTATGGGGGAGAGTATATTCCCGATTCTTGATAGATTAGATGAATATAAATTAGATTTTTGATTGTTTCATCTAAATTGATCGGATGTTTAAATGTAACGCAAGTGGGACGCATATTCTTCATTACAGTCTACTTGTTATGAAAAGATTGCACAGCTGATATGGCAGCATCAAGAGGATGCTCATAGGGCTGGGTCGTGTTTTTCCATGGAGTATGAAGCCAAGACTCTTCCCATTGATCTAAGGTCTCGGGAGATGTGAAATAGATCTTTAATCGGGGGATATAATAGTCTTTTATCAAACCGCTCCAAAAGCGTGCCGCATAATCTTCTTGGAAACCGCCCCAAGTGGTAATGAGCCGTTTGGCATTCATTTCATAGTAATTTTTCTCTGATTCAGATTGACCACAAGCGCGAGCGGCATTTACCCAAGGTGATAAGCGGTATAAAGGATGTGAAGCTAAAAGTTTATCTACTTGTAGCAAAATATTTATGACCGTATTTAGTTCTGCATGAGCAGCAGTCATGCGATTGGCTTTTTTGTCGGACAGAGCCTTGTGGTAGATCTTGTCGGCCTTCACAGAGAGATAGTATGCGGCCAATTCTAATGCATCATTTACATAGAGTTCGGAGTGTCTTAAGTCGTCAGCCGATTGCAGAAAGTACTCGATTCCCTGAAGAAATTCATCGTTCATATTATGTTTGCTCTTACGGCGTTTGTCTGGGATTACTGTTTGCCATAGAAAACGAGGATAGGAATAAAGCGCTGAATATACAGTGCTATTAAATTTTTCCCATGCCTTTTGCATAGATTTAGGATATGCTCCATAACGTGATTTCCCATAGCTTGCAATCCAGGTGTCGAGGTTGATAGAGTCTTGACTCCATCCCATATCGGCTAATAGTTCATATATTACCTCATTGTTCTCAAGACCTTCAGGAGCAGAACCAAAACCTACTAAATTACCCTTATTGGTTGCATGTAGAGCCATCGCCGAAGAAGAAGCATACATTTGTAAGTCACCTGTTGGTAAGGTCTTTCCTCCAAAGTTGGGGACGTAGCTGAATATCCATTGTTTGCCGTAAAAACCGTTGTGTAGTTTCCATGTTTGCTCTGTGTTCCATACCCATTTGGGATAGTCGTTTCCAAGGTCTATAATTATCATCTTTTCATCTGGAACTTTACTCAACAGAGCTTTTAGACTTTCGACATCCCAGAAGTCATGTTGATAACCAAATGTCCAGCCTTGTGTAACCCATACGGCATTTTTATTACCAGCAGCAATAGATCGATAAATAGACTCTCCGTATTGTGCTAGTAACTGATGTTTTGCTGTTATATCATTGGGGTCAATTGGTAGTTCCATTTCATTGAAGCTATCAGACAGGTAATACGTATGTTCTCCAAACTCTTTTTCCCATTCTTGGACGAACATTTTTCCAATCTCTTGGAAGTAGGGCGAATTTGGTGGCAGAACAAATGCGTTAAGTTCTGGGTCAAATCCGCCCCATGATAGATGTTTACAATCTACTTCAGGATGTATTTCGACAAAAGCCTTCGGAACAAAACCTGCAAAAGCGGGAACGATGGGGGTCATTCCTAATTGTTTCATGCGATCCAGTACTTGGTGTTGCAAAGTGATCTGCCGTTGCATCCACTTGTCAGTTAAAGGACCATCCCATGTGTTGAGATTTCCCATCCTGTGCCAAGGTAAATGGGCCGGAGCAGTAAAGAATTGGCGTATATCTTCTTTCTGTAATCCCATCTTCAACCATACACGTTCGGCAATGGCTTCATTAGCTATAGTAGCTAAAGGCATGTTTATTCCGTGTAAGGCCATCCAATCGATCTCTTCTTCCCAACGTTTCCAGTCCCAATAAGGGGATGTGTAGCCGAAGGTGCACACATTAAGGAAGTACCGGTGAAGATAAGGAGAGACTGTCTGTTGTTTTTCATATGTTGGCCATACTGCAGGTAATGAAAGATTGGCTCCGCTCCATGTTTTTTGCAGGTGGCAGGCTTCTCTCAAATAGATTCGATAAGCATAACATAAGGCGACACTACTGCTACCGCTCAAAGTTAGTTTGCCATCGGTTGCCCGAATGCTATAGACATCGTGTCCTCCCTGAGAATCAAGTAGTTTAAACTGTATATCCAGTGCACGATCTCCTATCTGTCGTTGAATGACTTCTCGCGCAGCTGTGATTATGGGATTCTCTTCCTTTCTGTCTATACAAGAGGTGAGTGAGATGGATAAATAAAATATCCATAATAGATGCAAGAAGACGGTTTTCATAATGTTTTTGTTTTAAGGGGAAAATATAGTCTCAATTTTAGTGTAATGTTGATTGGTATTCAAGTTCTGTAATGATGGGCAAATGGTCTGACAAGGATGAATATACAGATTGACTGCGTATTACTTTCCATCCTTTTATAGGTTTGGCAAATATAAAATCAATTCTGCGTGTAGGATTCTGAGATGGAATAGTAGGTTCTTCATTGGGATCATAGAACCAGTTTTTTCTCATTTGCTTAATTACTTCAGAGGTAGGTGTAGCATTAAAGTCCCCACCAATTAAGGTGGGATATTTTGTTTTTGCAAAATGTTCTGAAATTGACTGAGCTTGCAAGATACGAGTTTCTTCACTTTGGGCATCTAAATGGGTAGATGCAAAAATAAGTGTATCTCCCTCTACGTCAAACACTCCTTCTAATATAATTCGTTGTTCAAAATTTTTTTCTATATGGGGAAGTAGTGTCTTTTGGACACTAATGTATGGATAACGGGAAAGAATTCCTATGCCGTAATAACCGTCTGAATAATCAATTGTTTTCCCATAAAGTCCAAACATACCAGTAAGATAGGCCAGTTCGTTAATGAAATTTTTATTATGCTGATGGGGTGCTCGTTTACGATGGGTGTTGCAGTCTACTTCTTGTAAAGCAACAAAGTCCGGTTTGAATGCTTTGATGTGATTGGCCAGTTCTTCTAAAGAAGCTAGTTCGCCAAAACGAAGATTATAGCTCATTACTTTTATTTTTAGAGACTGATTATTAACCTTGTTTTTATTGAGATTTTGAGTATGAACATAGTCGATAAATAAGATGCTGATTATTGTGATTAATAAATATTTTGTGAAATAATTGTGATAATTTAATGTTATAATTTTAATTTTCATAATATATTAACGTTTAATACAGTTTATACTATTAAAATCAAAGATGTGACAAAGGTAGTTTTTTTGTACATATTTCTCTTTATGCATGTCTGAAAAATGAAGTCTTAATGTATGCTGGTGTTGTTGTATAAATTGGTTACATTGTGTAATCATGCAGCAATACGTTTGAGTTTTTTGGGGTAGTATTAATAAGTGCGTCTAAAACTTCATCGTTTGTTTTATATACATACATTGGGGCGGATAGTTTCAGGATCGATAGAGATAGCAGAAGGATTATATATCGGAGGTGATATAGAAGAGATATTGTCTTATATAAGAAGAGGAAATACCGTAGAGGGGCATATAAAGTTCTTTTTAGGGTATAGTGGTTGGGAGGCCGGGCAATTAGAAGAAGAGATTGCGAATATTTATTGGATCGTATCCGAAAAAGTATCGCCTTTATTTTGTATTTGCGGTGACGGGGAGCAGAGTTGGCGGGAAGCTGTCGTAGATTTAGGAGAAGCTTATAAATCCTGGCTCAAATACCCTCGTTTTCCCATTCTCAATTGATCCGTTGCATGACAACAACGTTTTTATATCCGTTATCGGTTTTTATCCACTCATTTAAAAGACCGCAAGATATGAATCCGTTTTGAGAAAAGAGTTTCAAACTGTTTTTATTTTCTTGAAGGATGTGGGCATAAAGTTGATGCAGATGCAAAAAACCGAAAGCGTATGAACACATTAGTTGCAAAGCTTCACTGCCGAAACCTTTCCTTTGATGATCCGGCGCTATAAGAATACCTACCGCTCCTCTTTCGTGATGTGGGTCGAGTTCGAATAAATCTACCATTCCGATCGTTTCGTCCGTTTTTTTTAAAGTAATCATCATTCGTAGTTGTCGGGTCTGATAAATATCGTAACAACTGTTTTGAATATATTCACGAAGAGTGAATTTTGAGAATGGGGCTAATGTACATCCATGAACCCATAAAGAAGAGTCATTTTCCCATTGATATAAAATGTCGAGATCTTCGGGTTCGATAGCTCGTAAATAGATATTTGTTCCGGATAGGTATGACATACTTTTTACAGTTTAAAGATAACGGTGATGTTTTTTGTAGAAATAGAGGAGTGCCTGAATATGCCGGCATGCCAATTTTGAAAAAATTTTTCGGTTGGTTACCCGTTTCCAATGATGGATAATTGAAAATTGAGGTAGATAGACAATCTTGAAACCATTATTTCGTACTCGTATACAAAAATCTGCATCTTCCGGACCGTAAAAAATATTTTCATCCAGAAGACCTGTCATCTCAAGCGCTTCACGACGGATCATTTGACAAGCTCCGATTAAATATTCCGGCTCATATTCAGCTGTATGAAAAATCTCTTTATTTTTTCTTCGTATAAAAGTGTAGAGAATGTTTTTGAATTTTATACCGAGTCCTGGATATTCCTTGTCGCTTTTTTGAGTTTCTTTTTGTGTATTTGTCAGCTTGCAACCGCAGATTCCTGTTTCGGGATGAAAGTCCATGTAAGCAATCATACCGTATATAGCGTTCTCGTTAGCGACAGTGTCATCATCGAGGAGCAGAATATACTTACCCGATGCTTTCTCTATACCCCGGTTACGGGCGTATGCTACACCTCGGTTACAGGGAAGTGTGACTGTCTGTATTTGAGGATAGTTTTCCTCAACATATCGTGATGCGCCGTCTGTTGATCCGTTATCTACCCAGATAATCTCGATATCTTCTTTCTGCAGTGTATATGAAAGAGATGCAAGGCACTCTTTAAGATGTGCCAGAGAATTCCAAGATATGAGGATGATTGATAACCGCATAAAGACTATTATCCGAATAATTTTATTTTTAAGGCTCTTAAAGCGTACGAAAATTCTTTGACTGAAGTGAAGCGTCTGAGTTGTGTCGAAATAAAATAATATGAAAAGAAATATTTCAAATTGCTTCGGAATAATATCCTTTCCATTTCGTGAGATGAAAGATGAGGATAATTTAATATCGACTCTCGTTGAACATCGGTAGGGACATATTCTCCACCCTTAATCCATCCGTTTTCTTTTGCCATAGCATAAAATTCCGTACCGGGAAAAGGAGATACGATGTTGAACATAATCTGATCGACTTTCAGTTTTTTTGCTCGCCGTAAAGTATCCTTAAGAGTTTCTTTGGTTTCTAACGGGCTTGTCCCGATTAGAATATTCAGCTTGACCGGAACATTATATTTTTTCAGATACCCGATTGCGTCATATATCTGTTTTTGTGTAATTCCTTTTTTAATGAATTTGAGAATATCATCGTTAAATGATTCTACGCCTAAATCGACATATTTGCAGCCTGACATACCTAAGGCTCGGGCTATTGTGTCGGTAATCGCATCAACGCGGGCTTGACATCCCCATGAAAAGCCGTATTTACGCATAATATTACAGATTGCCAGAGTTCTTTCTTCATTCCAAATGAAGTTGTCGTCCATGAAGCCGATGGCAGTATATCCTTGTTCGTGCAATATCTTCATCTCTTTTTCAATACTCTCTATTGAGCGAAAAGAGATAAACGGTTTCTTTTTGAACTCCCGGCGATTCTCTATTTCCCGAGCGAAAGTTAACGAACTCGGTACGCAGTAAATGCACTGATAAGGACAGTTTCGTGAAGTGATTGCTGTCGTATAAGGCGATATTTTTAATTTGGGATTGTGATAATCCCGATCTGCAATATGATGGCGTGCCGGAAAAGGAAGAGAATCTAAGTCTTTTAATAACAAATGGAATTTGTTGTGTATGATTTTCCCGTTTTCCAGGAATGAGATACCTTCGGTCAGTTTCCAGTCTGTTCCATCTCGTAAAGCATTTGTCCATTCTTTTACAATGACTTCCGGTTCTCCCCTGACGATAACTACTTTTTCATCTGTAAAAAAGCGATCTGTAAAATAAGTAGGTCCTGGACCCATAAATACGACAAATGCGTTCGGCCGATATTTCCGGATCAGGGATAATGCGATTAAATCGTTCTCTATTGACAGATTTACAGTCCAGATATAATAAATATCGCTGTCATCTTCTTTAAGGAACTTTTCGAATTTTTTTCGTGAGGTTTTGTAATAGACGAAGTCTCTATATATCGGAGTATATCCTTCTTGTTCTAATACTGCGACAACGGTCAATTCATATATGTTTGGTGCTGCATACACGATACGGGTGCACCCCGCAGTTCGTTCAGCAGGTTTATTATGATCTAATACAGGTGGAACTAAGAATGTTAATTTCATGGACCTTAATTTAGCGATAAATTCAATATATATAAACGATCTATTGACGGTATTTCGTATATTTATATTCCGTTTTTTTATGGTTTGAATGTCTCATTGAACGGCATTCTGTTAATAATAGATCTGCCGAGAGTAATCTCATCGGTATATTCCAGTTCGTCACCAACCGATACACCTCGTGCTAAAATGGAAATTTTTATATTGTAAGGAGCGAGTTTTCTGAAAATATAAAAATTGGTCGTGTCTCCTTCCATCGTAGCGCTAAGGGCAAGAATAATTTCCTGTATCCCTCCTTCCGATACTCGTTTTACCAGGCTGTCTATTTCCAAATCAGAAGGACCGATCCCGTCCATGGGAGAGATGACACCGCCTAAAACGTGATACCGTCCTTTGAATTGATGGGTATTTTCAATTACCATCACTTCTTTAATGTTTTCTACGACACAAATGATAGAATCGTCCCGGTTGGGGTCGGAGCATAATGAGCAAGTATCCGAGTCGGAAATATTATGACATACGTGACAATATTTTATCTCTTTACGAAGTTTTATAATGGCATTTCCGAAATTTTCTACGGAAAACTCCTCCTGCCGGAGCAGGTGTAATACTAACCGCAAAGCAGTTTTTCTTCCGATACCCGGTAGTTTGGCAAACTCATTTACCGCATTTTCAAGTAATGCGGAAGAGTAAGGTTGATTCATCTGAATATTGTTTTTTGTGTTTGTCTGATTCTCTATGAATAATACTGTTTTTATGATGACCGAAGTGAAAACAGTCTTAAAAGAGATTCGATATTAAAAAATATTTCTGTTACGAAATTAAGATTTTTCTTTAATAAAGCCGTTACGGTAAGCGATCAATAATTTTTTCAAATCTTTTATCTGAGTTTCGAGCTCTTTTCCTATATCGGTGTCGCGTACCATCATTCGTTGCGAATTGAGTTCGAGGATAAAACTGGTCGAAATAATATCGATACCTTCTTCTATTGCTTTTTGTGCCGACTGAAAAGGCTCGTGTTGTGTCAGTTGTAATCCTCGTGAGTGAAAAATCAACGTATAGCCTGCGATTCCGGTTTCCGGTTGGTAAGCTTTTGAAAATCCACCGTCGATTACCAGAAGCTTTCCACCGGCTTTTACCGGTTTTTCTCCTTTGATCGTTTTTACCGGAACATGTCCGTTGATAATATGGGAATGAATATTATTTATTCCAAATTCTTTCAGTATCATGTCGCAGACACGCTCTTCATTTCTTAATGTGTAATAATATCCCTTTTTCTCTTTCCAAAGCTCTTTATCATCGGTAAAGTAGCGTTCGAACGTCGCCATTTTGTCTTTGTCGAATGGAGGTGCATCTTCTCCGCACCAGAGATACCACATATAATCTCGTGCAAATTTTTTCTCTTCAGAACCCTCTTCATCAAAATAGGCGATTCGTATTATCTGATCTATTCGGTCGAGTAATGCTTTTCCCTTATATTTTTTGTCTCGTATCGTTATCTCTTTAAAAGATCCATCGGCATTTAACGGTATAGAGGCATGATATAGCAGATTAGAGTTGCGTACCAAATATATGCTTCCGTAAGAAAACAGGCATCGCATGTGTTTTCTCAGTTTTTCGCTGTTGACAAAAGAGTAGCGTAATCGACGTATCAAGTCTTGCTCTTCATCGGTGAGATTATAGGGATCTTTAGGATCGATAGTCGGGAAATAAGAGTCTGTTAAAGAATATTCTTTTCCATTCAGAATCAGCTTTCCCCGCTTATAATCGATCTTATCGAGCAATAGTCGGTTATCCATATTATATTCGGGATGAGCCTTGATAAGCTGAGCCTCCAGTTTAAACTGTATGATTGTGATTGCCTTGTGCATTTGAGCAATCAGTTTTTGGGTCTTTTCGCTATGTACGTTATCCGTTCCTACTTTGGGCATGAAAAGCGAGCAAGGATCATCTTTATAACGTTCTATGGCGAATGTCGCCAGTGGCAGTAGATTTATTCCATACCCGTCTTCGATCGTAGTCAGATTCCCATAACGCATTGCCATTCTTATCACGTTGGCGATACAGCACATGTTACCCGATGCAGCCCCCATCCATAATATATCGTGGTTGCCCCATTGTATATCGAAATTATGATAATTGCATAATGTATCCATGATAATATGAGCTCCCGGTCCTCGATCATATATGTCTCCTACGATATGCAATGTGTCTATCGTGAGTCGTTGTATGAGGTTGCACATGGCGATAATAAAACAATCTGCTCGCCCTGTCGATATAATAGACGAGATGATACCGTTCACATAAGCCTGTTTGTTCGGGTCTATCTGCGATTCGTGCAGCAGTTCCTGTAAGATATAGGAAAATTCTGCAGGGAGAGCCTTTCTTACCTTTGATCGAGTATATTTCGAAGAAACATTTTGACATACTCTGATCAGTTGGTGAAGTGTGATTTTGTACCAGTCTCCCATATCCGGTTCATGGGACTTAATCAGTTCCAACTTATGATCGGGATAATAAATGAGTGTACATAACTCTTTTTTTTCGCTCTCCCGAAGAGTTTGACCGAAAATCTCGTTGACTTTACGACGTACTGTGCCAGATGCGTTTTTCAGAACATGTTGGAAAGCTTCATATTCTCCGTGTATGTCTGTCAAGAAATGCTCAGTCCCTTTGGGTAAATTCAAAATCGCCTCCAGATTGATGATCTCAGTACATGCGTCCGATATGGTCGGGAACTGTTTTGAAAGCAGTTGTAAATATCGCAGGTCTTGTAATGCGGTCTCTACAGATATATTGTTCATAGAATCATAATTTTCCATGTAAAGTAATAGGTTTAGTAATTCAAAAATAGCCTTTTTTTTAGATTCGGGCAAGATTATCGGCAGATAATCCTTATATTTGTCATAATAACTGTCGATTAACTAAAATGATTATGGAGATAAAAAGTGCACGTTTTATAATAAGTAATACTGATGTAACGAAGTGTCCTTCGGGAAATTTACCGGAATATGCCTTTATCGGTCGTTCTAATGTAGGGAAATCGTCGTTGATCAACATGCTTACCAATAAAAAAGGGCTGGCGATGACTTCCTCTATGCCCGGTAAAACGCAGCTTATCAACCATTTCCTGATCAATGATGCTTGGTATTTGGTCGATCTCCCGGGATACGGATATGCACAACGCGGTAAAGAAGGGCGAGAAAAAATACGCAGCATTATAGAGAGCTATATCCTGAACCGTTATGAGATGACTTGTCTGTTTGTTCTGATAGACTGCCGACATGAACCGCAGAAAATCGATGTCGAGTTTTTGGAATGGCTCGGAGAAAACGAAATACCTTTTTGCATAGTGTTTACCAAAGCCGATAAATTAGGGCCTGTGCGTTTTAAGGAAAATGTTGAGGCTTATAAGAATCGTTTACTTGAAGATTGGGAAGAACTTCCCCCGGTATTTTATACCTCTTCGGAGAAAAAGCAGGGAAGAACGGAATTACTCGATTACATCGGAAGTATAAACGATTCGCTGGAGAACAGTTAAGGTGTTTTCTGTAGGCTCTTAACCCGCTTCTAAATTACGTTAAATAATATATTGCCATGAAAAGAAACACTATATTTGTGAAAGCCCTTTGTTCACTGCTTGTGATCTGCGGGCTTTTTTTATCAGGTTGTAAACAAAATAACAAAGATCATAATATGGCGACAAAAGATGATTTTATGCGAGAAGCGATAGCGCTTTCTATTGAGAATGTGAAAAATGGAGGAGGTCCTTTCGGTGCAGTGATTGTGAAAGACGGAGAAATTATTGCAAGAGGAGTAAATCGAGTAACGGCATCCAACGATCCTACTGCTCATGCTGAGGTGAGCGCGATACGTGAAGCTGCCGGGAAATTGGGACGGTTCAATTTGAGCGGCTGTGAAATATACACGTCGTGCGAACCTTGTCCTATGTGTCTGGGTGCGATTTATTGGGCTCGACTCGATAAAATGTATTATGCCAATACGAAAACCGATGCTAAGGATATAGGATTTGATGATTCGTTTATTTATGATGAGCTTGAATTAAGACCTGCAGACCGTAAGCTCCCTTCTGAAACTTTGTTGCGGAAGGAGGCGATAAAAGCTTTTGAAATGTGGGATACCAAAGCGGACAAAATAGAATATTGAGTCTTTTGTTTGAAGAGACTCGTGATGAAACGGGGCGGCAGATTTGTCATCCCGTTTTTTAGACAGTTTTTGTATTTAAACGGTTCTATTTTACAATGAATTTATTGCTGATTCCTTTATATTCGTAAATATATTCTCCTGCGTTAAAATCAGATACATCTAATTCTATTTTGTCAAAATTATAATCGATTTGTATTGCTTTTAACAATTGCCCTGTAAGGGAGTAAATGTGCATTACGGTTTGTTCTCCGCTATCCAATTGATAGGGTAATGTAATTTTGGTTATTGCCGGATTAGGGTATGCTGATTTTATTTCATCTATATGTGATTTCTGCATCGATGAGACACTGTTATTTAAAGAATATATCTCAGAGTGTACTCCATTCACAGTTTGTTTTATAGCCCATATTTTTATCTCTCCTATTGTCGTAGTAAAAACTGAGAAAGAAGATACATCCTTAAATTCTTTGAGAATATTCCCGTTTTCATTATATAAAACGGTATTATATTGAATATTTTCAGAATTATATAGTGAAACGACAAATTCAATCAAATCATCATTATTGAATAACTTTATAGTTGGAAATGATAAGTTTGAAATGTTGTATAGATTGGGGAAATTAATATTTACATTCTTGTATAGAGAATAGTCTAAATTATAAATTTTTACTTGGTTTGATGTTTTATCGTAAATTATATATTTTTTAATATTTGTCTTTATCATTGAATTATTATTTTCTACATTTTCTGTTACTGTAGAAAAGATATAAGTATTGAATGAATGTTCTAATGCTATCTTTTGTGCTTTTCCTATAAAAGCGAAAAAGAATAAATAGAGAAATAAAAATAGTCTATTCATAATTCTATTTTTGGAGTTGTTTTATTTAAATGATGCTTTTTATGCAAATATAAGAGATTCTGTATTAAAAAATCTTACTTGATACTTTAATTTTTGTATCTGTCTGTAAATTCAATCGAAAATCGTATCTTTGCTATACGATACAGAAGATTTTGATATTTTCTCGTATTTGCAGATAATAATTAATGAACGAGGTAAATAAAATGAGTACTTGGTTTGAATGTAAAGTAAAATACGATAAAATGATGGAGAACGGCATGCAGAAGAAAGTTACCGAACCTTATATGGTCGATGCTCTTTCTTTTACCGAAGCCGAAGCTCGCATTATAAAGGAAATGACACCTTTTATTTCGGGCGATTTTTCTGTCGCTAATATTAAAAGAGCCAATATCAGCGAGTTATTTTTTGATGAGACGGGCGATAAGTGGTTTAAATGCAAAGTCAATTTTATTACGCTCGACGAAAAGAGCGGTGCGGAGAAGCGGACCGCAAGTTATATGCTCGTGCAGGCACAAGACTTGCAGAAAGCTTTGGAAAACCTGTTGGAAGGGATGAAAGGTACTATGGCCGACTTCGAAATAGCTGCTATTAACGAAACGCCTATTATGGATATATATCCCTATGCGGCTGAAGATGAAGACCTTCCTCCTGTTGCAGAATCTTAGATATGAATATTGTTGCAGAAAATATAGAGCGGGTAAAGCAAACTCTTCCTTCGGGAGTGAGATTGGTTGCTGTCTCCAAATTTCATCCGGTAGAGATGATACGGGAGGCATATGATGCCGGTCAACGACTTTTCGGAGAGAGTAAAGTGCAAGAATTGCTTTCTAAAAAGCCTGTTCTGCCGGAGGATATAGAGTGGCATTTCATAGGACATTTGCAAACGAATAAGGTGAAGCAGATCGTACCGTTTGTTTCTATGATACATAGTGCTGATAGTCCTAAATTGCTGCAAGAAATAAATAAGACGGCGGAAAATGTCGGGCGTGTGGTTTCATGTTTGTTGCAAATACACATTGCCCGAGAAGAAAGTAAATTCGGTTTTTCTTTTGAGGAGTGCCGTGACTATCTCCGGTCGGGAGCATGGAAAGATCTTCGCCATGTGCGGTTTTGCGGAGTAATGGGAATGGCTACATTTACAAATGATTGTAAACAAATAGAATCGGAGTTTCTATCACTCCGTAGTTTTTTTGATGAAATAAAGAAAGACTATTTTCCCGAAGATAGTTCGTTTTGCGAAATCTCTATGGGGATGTCCGATGACTATCTTTTGGCGGTAAAAGCCGGAAGTACGCTGGTACGCGTGGGAAGTCGTATTTTCGGGGAAAGAGTATATTAAAAATCTAAACTTACCATTATATGGAAACACTACAGACTGCATATGCCGGACTTACATTGCGTAATCCTCTCATTGTCGCAAGTTCAGGGTTAACAAATAATATAGATAAAATTAAGGATCTTGAAAAGGCCGGAGCAGGAGCTGTTGTCTTGAAGTCTCTTTTTGAGGAGCAGATACTTGATCAGGCAGATCATGTTTTGTATCATTCGGCGGATTATCCCGAAGCGTATGATTATGTGCAAAATTATGTGCGGTCGCATAGGATAGAGGAGTACCTGACGTTGATACGTGAAGCCAAAGCTTCGTGTTCGATACCGATTATTGCCAGTATTAATTGTTATGATAATGGGAGTTGGGTATCTTTTGCACGTGATATGGAGGCAGCCGGAGCAGATGCGATAGAGATTAATATTTTAAAAATAGCGACGGTATTAGACGAGAAACCCGGTGAATATGAAAAGCTGCATACCGATATTTTGAAAGCGATTAAAAATGCGGTGAAAATTCCGGTTACGGTAAAAATGGGACAACGTTTCAGCAATATTGTAGCGGTCGTCAACCAACTGAAAGCAAATAATGCAGATGGTGTGGTATTGTTCAATCGCTTCTATCAGCCTGATATTGATATACATAAAATGCAATTTACCTCTGGAACGGTATTCAGCAGTTCTTCTGATTTTAGCAATACGATGCGATGGATTGGAATCGTGTCGGGACAAATTCCGAATTTGTCTTTGGCGGCTTCTACCGGAGTTCATGAGCCGGAAGCGGTAATTAAAGCTTTGCTGGCAGGGGCTTCGGCTGTAGAACTTTGTTCTGTTTTATATCAGCATGGAAACGGTATTATTATGCAGATGCTTACTATTCTTGAAGAGTGGATGCAAAGTCAGGGGTTTAAGACGATAGGAGAATTTAAAGGATTGCTTAATTTTAAGAATGTTCCCGACCAATCGTATTATGAGCGGGTACAATTTATGAAATATTTTTCTAATCGGGATTGATTGTTCATCATGTTAGAGTTGAGGTATGAAAGAAGTCCTTGATCGATAAGTAAGATATGAAGGTGAAAAACCGGAAGTTAGTAACTGTTTATCATTTATTAGCTTCCGTTTTTTTGTTCCTGTTATCGGTGAAGTCGGTTATATATTGTTCTCTCGGCCGGAAAATTCGATATGTTTTATCGTGTCGATCCATATAGAAGCTGTCTAAGTTTTACTCGGGTCAGTTTTGAAAGTTTCTTTCGAGGTTATTTTTCTGTTTTTACGAGGAAGATAGCGGGTTATCTGACAAGGGAAAACGGGAAAAAGACCGGAAGAAAACGCAAAGATGAGCTGATCATATTTTTGTTGGAAAATTTAGATAGGTTCTAAATCTGACCCGATAATATTTTCTTATCGGAAAATTTAAACGGGCTTTTATTCAAATGATGTTTTAGGAACAATATTGTATTGTCCTTTTATCGGCATCCAACGATACTCTCCATTCTCGTCCAGCACTGCTTTTTCAAATCCGTCGAGTTTTCCGTTTCGGTAACAACGACGATATATTCCGAAAACTCCTTTTAAGCCTTCATTTTTTAAATAGCGTTGTATAAAATTCTGTTCTTGAGATTTGCGTTTCTTTTGGTCTATATGAAAGTCTCTGTTGGCTTTTTTGAATATCTCATCATTCAAGGCTTTTTTCATTTTCTCCTGATCTTCTATCGTTATGTAATATTCGGTATCGGGAGTAAAAGTGGCCATCAATGAATTATTTGTATTCTTGCGGTCTTTTTGGGACTCTGCGAATACCCACATATCTCCCGGAGAAGGAGAGGATGGACGGGGACCGGGATGCGTATGGATAAAGCCCGTTGTTTCCGTATCCGGTAGGTTATCCATGTCACCGTTCCACGGATGATAAAGGAATTCGTTTTTTACGTATGGCGCTTGTCCTTTCGTGATCGGATCGGCTTTCAATTCGAATGAAGGGTCGTTGTCGGATGTATTGTATTGTCGGACAACAGTTCCGTATTCTATATCTTTATCTGACCGGGATATCGATCGTAGAGTATCCGCACTTAATCCTGTCGGGTTTGAAGTCAGATATGGTTCGATAATGCGAAGGAAATCGGGGTCGGAAATGCTGTCGCGCGGAGCGTTCGGGGCGGTTATCGGCAAGTTGAATTTGCCGGATTGTGTTTGCGTTTGTTTTGTCGGATTCTTTTGAGGTATTCTTTTTTCCACATTTTGCATTATCCGGTTAAACGGATACGGAAGAGCGGACCCGGGTGTGATCGGTGGTTGGAAAATTCGGATATTTGTTTCATAATTTTTAGGGCGGGAGTAAGGTGTTGTTTCCATGAGAGATGCTTGTCTTCTGTCGTTTCTTTCTTCATTTTCCTCGTCATCCAGATCCCAAACAGATGTTTTTTTAGGAATAAGTTCGCCTGTGAGTAGTGAAGGAACCCATGTAATACGATCTTTCATAAACTGATTATTTTTTTAGTTAAGTGAATTATGAAAGCAAATGTAAATACGCTGTTTTATGATATGATGCGATAAATATAAAAAATGAATCGGTTATTTGATTCTGATGCTTTTTACAATGTCGTCCATCACAGTTTTAGCCCGTTCGGTCATAAGGCTGTCATGAGGAAAATAAAGTTGAATATCCAAGGAGTTTTTTTGAAGATACATGATTGCATAATGAATATCTACACCATTATTTATTCCTAAAGAAAGTATATACGGGTCGGATATATATTCGACTTGTAATACGCAAATAAAATTACTGTCGGGATATTCTATATAATCATATAGTTCCCGATTTTCCGGTTTTCTCTGCCGTTTTTTTGTGTTAATGTCGGAATATTCTCTTAAGTTGAAATACAACTCCATAATTTCATCCGGATTGTCGGCATTACAAACGTATGCTGAAAAATAGTTTTTGAGATCTTTATCCAATTTTTCCCACGGGCTTGCGGTGCGCTGGTCTTCAAACCCTGGAGGAATTACAAGACTGACCTCTTCTCCTTCGGGCGTAGTGAACGAAAACGGAGTTCCTTTTTCCCGACAACCGATAAGAGATAAAAGAAATAAACCTATAACGATGGATAAGGTAGGATAATAATGCTTCATTTCTTTTTGATTTTGATGCTTTTTACAATGTCGTCCATTACTATTTTAGCCCGTTCGGTCATAAGGCTGTCATGAGGAAAGCACATAAAAATATCGAATGTCTGCTTTTGTAGGTGAAGGTCTGCCGAATGGCTGTCCGGAGGGAAATCATCGCCTCCGGACAAATATAAACTGTAAGGGTCGTTAAAATATTCGATTCGAGCTACACAAATGAAATTACTGTCGGGATACTCTATATAGTCGTACAGCTCTCGATTCTCCGGTTTTCTCCGCCACTTTTTTGTACTGTTATTGATATCTTCTTCTAGATAAAAATACAACTCTATAATTTCATCCGGATTGTCGGCATTGCAAACGTATGCTGAAAAATAGTTTTTGAGATCTTTATCCAATTTCTTCCATGGGCTTGCGGTGCGCTGGTCTTCAAACCCCGGAGGAATTACAAGACTGACCTCTTCTCCTTCGGGCGTAGTGAACGAAAACGGAGTTCCTTTTTCCCGACAACCGATAAGAGATAAAAGAAATAAACCTATAACGATGGATAAGGTAGGATAATAATGCTTCATTTCTTTTTGATTTTGATGCTTTTTACGATGTCGTTCATCACAGTTTTAGCTCGTTCGGTCATAAGGCTGTCATGAGGGAAGTAAAGTAGAATATCCAAAATATTTTTCTGAAGATACAGATCGGCATAATGAATATCTACACCATTATTTATTCCTAAAGAAAGTATATATGGGTCGGATATATATTCGACTTGTAACACGCAAATAAAATTACTGTCGGGATATTCTATATAATCATATAGTTCCCGATTCTCCGGTTTTCTCTGCCATTTTTTTGTGTTAATGTCGGAATATTCTCTTAAGTTGAAATACAACTCCATAATTTCATCCGGATTGTCGGCATTACAAACGTATGCTGAAAAATAGTTTTTGAGATCTTTATCCAATTTTTCCCACGGGCTTGCGGTGCGCTGGTCTTCAAACCCTGGAGGAATTACAAGACTGACCTCTTCTCCTTCGGGCGTAGTGAACGAAAACGGAGTTCCTTTTTCCCGACAACCGATAAGAGATAAAAGAAATAAACCTATAACGATGGATAAGGTAGGATAATAATGCTTCATTTCTTTTTGATTTTGATGCTTTTTACGATGTCGTTCATCACAGTTTTAGCCCGTTCGGTCATAAGGCTGTCATGAGGGAAGCACATAAAAATATCGAATGTCTGCTTTTGTCGGTGAAGGTCTGCCGAATGGCTGTCCGGAGGGAAATCATCGCTTCCGGACAGATATAAACTGTAAGGGTCGTTAAAATATTCGATTCGAGCTACACAAATGAAATTACTGTCGGGATACTCTATATAGTCGTATAGCTCTCGATTCTCCGGTTTTCTCCGCCACTTTTTTGCAGTGCCCGGATCTTTTTTTAAAGAAAAATATAATTCAATAATTTCATTCGTATCTTTTCCTTGATAAATATAAGAGGCTATATAATGTTCTTCTCCGATAAGGTCTCTTTCTGAGAATATTTTCTTCCACGGGTTTGCGGTGCGCTGGTCTTCAAACCCCGGAGGAATTATGAGACTGACCTCTTCCCCTTCGGGTGTAGTGAACGAAAACGGAGTCCCTTTTTGTATGCAACAGTAAAAGATGGACAAAAAAATAAAGAAAGAGATGATCAACTTAATGTTTGGTGGTTTCATATACAGATGGTTTGGTATATCCAAATATAGCTAAAAAAAATAATTTATGCAAAGTAATATTATTAACATCTCTCTTTTTCTTATTTAATGAAAGATTCCTTGCTACTTGTTATTTGGAGAGGATCATTTATTATAGAATCAAAGCAGATTCGTAATCTGAAACGGGAAAATAGATTTTTATGTTATAAAACATACGCTTTTGAATGACAACATTAGTGAATAAGCGTTATTTTTACACCAAATATACAATATAAAAATAATTATCATGGCAAACACTGATTCTCAAAAAGGAAAGACTCTTTCCGGGCTTCTCAAAGAGAAGTTTGATACTCAGATAGCCGGGAAACCGGTAGCGCTTTATACTCTTACCAATAAAAACGGAGCAGAGATTTGTATTACCAATTTTGGAGGTATTGTGGTTTCTCTTATGATACCCGATGTTTCCGGAAAGATGACCGATGTGGTTTTAGGACATGAATCGATAGAGGATTATCTGAATACTCCGGAGAAATTTCTCGGAGCTTTGATCGGCCGCTACGGAAATCGTATAAAAAAAGGTTCGTTTGTTTTGGATGGAACACGTTATAATATTCGTTCCAATAATCCGGACTGTGTATTGCATGGCGGTATAGTAGGTTATAACAACGTTGTGTGGGATGTCCGTCAACAAGATGATCAGACATTAGAACTGACTTACCTTTCGAAAGATGGGGAAGAGGGCTTTCCGGGCAATCTTTTCGTGAAAGTGATTTATCAGCTTACTGATAATAATGCAATGAAAATCGATTATGAAGCATTTACTGATAAACCGACCGTAGTGAATCTTACTCATCATTCGTTTTTTAATTTGAATGGAGACGGAGGAGGAGAGGTTACCAACCATAAAGTGATGATCAATGCCGATCATTTTACACCAATGGATGATAAATCTGTACCGACAGGAGAAATACGTCCGGTGAAAGATTCTCCTATGGATTTTACTGAACCTCACGAAGTGGGAGAACGAATTGATAGTAATTATGAACAACTTATTTTCGGAAAAGGGTATGATCATAATTATGTGTTGAATAAGAATTATCCCGGTGAAATGACTTTAGCGGCTAAAGCCGTTTCTCCTAAAACCGGAATTTCTATGGAGGTGCATACGACCGAGCCGGGAGTACAGCTTTATACCGGAAATTGGTTAAATGGATTTATAGGGAAAAAGGGACGCAGTTATTCTGAACGTACGGCAATTTGTTTTGAAACACAGCATTTCCCCGACAGCCCGAATAAACCGCATTTCCCATCAACGGTATTGCGTCCCGGTGAGATATATACTCAGACTTGTATATACACGTTCGGCATAGAAAAATGATGAAGTGAAACAGCATAGAAAAATCAGATTACATAGGTATTATGCATTTTAATCTGTACGAAAAAATCAAAATAACTAAATAATTTATCAACAGTAAAAAAACTATGAGTGACACAACTAACAAGAAGAATTATGCATTGCCTATTGCAATGATGTTCGCCCTGTTTGCAATGATTTCATTTGTAACGGGACTTACCAATCCGCTGGGTGTAATTGTAAAGAATCAGTTCGATGTTCCGAACTGGATGACTCAGTTGGGTAATGCCGCCAATTTTATCGCTTATGCTTTTATGGGTATTCCGGCGGGTATGATGCTTAAAAAAATAGGATATAAAAAAACGGCTCTTGCAGCTATTGCCGTTGGTTTTATCGGTGTAGGTATTCAGTTTTTTTCGGGACAGCTCGATAACTCCAGTAGTTTCGGAGTTTATCTTGCAGGTGCATTTGTTTCCGGTTTTTCTATGTGTATGCTGAATACGGTCGTGAACCCGATGTTGAATACATTGGGTGGTGGAGGAAAAAGAGGAAATCAGCTGATTCAGTTCGGTGGTTCTTTGAATTCCATTTCGGCAACGATCGTCCCTATTCTCGTAGGTTATTTGATCGGTAACGCAGCTAATGCAAAGATCAGCGATGCTTCTCCGGCATTGTTTATTGCTATGGGTATCTTTGCCGTAGCCTTTATCGTGTTGTCGATAATGAGCATTCCGGAACCTCACATGGAGCCGGCTAAGGCTAAGACTGAAAAAGATACGCACAGTGCGCTTTCTTTCCGTCATTTTATATTGGGGGCTGTAGCGATTTTCTTATATGTGGGAGTTGAAGTGGGAATTCCGAATTTCTTGAATTTGTTTTTGACGACGTCGCCCGATGCTTCCGGTGCTACCGGCATGGGAATCGATGCTGCTATGGCAGGATCGATTTGCGGTACTTACTGGTTCTTGATGATGGTCGGACGTTTGTTCGGAGGTATTCTTGGCGGTAAATATTCAAGTAGAACCCAGATGATTTTTGTGTGTACATTGGCTTTGATATTTTTGTTGATCGGAATATTTGCTCCGACGACCAGTCAAATATCCATGCCGGTATTCAAGTCCGATATCAGTTTCGGTATGACAACAGTTCCTGTAGGAGTAATGTTCTTTGTTCTTTGCGGACTCTGTACATCGATTATGTGGGGTGGAATCTTTAACCTTGCAGTCGAAGGATTAGGTAAATATACCGCTATGGGGTCGGGCATATTTATGGTAATGGTTTGCGGTGGAGGTATTTTGCCGTTGTTACAAGGCGGTGTAGCTGATGTCTTCAGCAACTATATTGTCAGCTTTTGGGTAGTATTCGCAGCAGTTTGCTATATGTTGTATTATGCCTTGATCGGTAGCAAAAACGTAAATACCGATATTCCTGTAGAATAAACATTTTCATTTTTTTCGAATTATTCGGTTTGGAGGTAATACTTAAAAAAATAATAATTATGGATAATAAGATAGTCAGAGAAAAATTTGCAGAATTGTTTGGAACGGCCGGAGATCTTTATTTTTCACCGGGTCGGGTAAATTTGATTGGAGAACATACCGATTATAACGGAGGTTTTGTTTTGCCGGGAGCTATTGATAAAGGTATGTTGGCTGAGATAAAACCGAATGGGAAGAATATAATTCGGGCTTTTGCGGTCGATCTTAATGAATATTCGGAGTTCGGCATGAATGAGGAAGATGCTCCGAAAGAAAGCTGGGCTCGTTATATTTTTGGTGTCGTGCGCGAAATAATTAAACGTGGAGGAAAAGTCGAAGGTTTTGATACGGCCTTCTCGGGAGATGTTCCTCTGGGGGCAGGTTTGTCTTCTTCTGCAGCGTTGGAAAGTACGTTTGCTTTTGCTCTGAATGAGATATTTAATCTGGGTATCGATAAGTTTGAACTGGCAAAAATAGGACAAGCTACCGAACATAATTATTGCGGTGTGAAATGCGGTATTATGGACCAATTTGCTTCGGTATTCGGTAAGGAAGGTCACTTGATCCGTCTGGATTGTCGTTCTTTAGAATACGAATATGTTCCTTTTGATCCGAAAGGATATAAGGTCGTGCTGATAGACTCTGTGGTGAAACATGAATTGGCTTCATCAGCTTATAACAAACGGAGAGAGTCTTGCGAAGCTGTTGTTGCGGCAATTAAGAAAAGACATCCTGAAGTGGAACTGTTACGTGACGCAGATATGAAAATGCTCGATGAGGTGAAGAATGAAGTGTCGGCAGAAGATTACCGTCGTGCGGAATATGTAATTGAGGAGATACAACGGTTGCTCGATGCTTGTGATGCTCTTGAAAAAGGCGATTATAAAACTGTAGGAGAGAAAATGTATGGTACACATTACGGCATGAGTAAACTTTATGAGGTAAGTTGTGAAGAGCTCGATTACTTGAATGATGTAGCCCGTGAATGCGGAGTTACAGGCTCTCGGGTAATGGGAGGCGGATTTGGCGGTTGTACGATAAATCTTGTGCCTGAAGATAAATATGATAATTTTATCACGACTGCTGTTAAAGGATTTACTCAAAAGTTCGGAAAAGAACCCAAGGTATATCCGGTGAAGATCGGAGCAGGATCACGTAAATTATAATACATAGTCTGATATGGCGGGTATCCGGAATCAAATGTAACATCATTTCGGATACCCGCATTTTATTTTTAACTTATGCATGAAGACAGTTTTTATGGAGTCCAGGCACGTTTCCTGATAGCAGTAGATTGTACTATACTCGGATTTATCGACAATGAGATCAAGCTGCTTACGTTTCGAAGAAAAATCGAACCTAAAAAAGGCGGACTTTCTTTATTGGGAGGTTTTATGAATGAAAATGAAAATATCGATCAAGCGGCGAGTCGGGTGTTGAAGACTTTGACAGGGCTTGACAATATTTATATGCAGCAGGTGAAGGCTTATGGAAATGTAGATCGTGATCCCGGAGAGCGAGTGATATCTGTGACTTATTATGCTCTGATTAATGTGACCGATTATGCTAATAGCCTGTTGCCGGAAAGTGATTTGGAATGGATTTCGCTGGACAGGAAAAAAGAACTTATTTTCGACCATGAACAGATGCTTGATGATGCTATATTGCTATTGCGGCGTCATGCGGCACTGCATCCGATAGGATTTAATCTGTTGCCTGAGAAGTTTACATTGACACAATTGCAGTCGCTTTATGAATCGATTTATGGTGAAACGATGGATAAGCGTAACTTCCGTAAAAAAATTTTAGGGATGGACATTCTTGAACGGCTTGATGAAAAAGATAAAAAAAGCTCTAAGCGTGGAGCTTATTATTATGTGTTTAATCGTCAACGGTATGAATCGATGCTCGATAAAGGATTTGTATTCACTATGTAAGAGGTTGATGTGATCGGGGTGGAGTTTGCTATGAGAGCCATGCGTAAATTTGAAAAATAGTTTTGTAAGTTTTGAGCAGGTTTGTAAATTTGAACTTGTTTACGGCTTTTGTTAATGTCGGTGGATTGTAAATTTAAAATGCGATGATTATGAAGAAATTGATTTTTGTTGTTCTTTTGTGTATCACGTCTTTAAGTTTTGCGAATGCGCAAAAAAATGCAGTAGGGTTTCGTTTCGGAGGAGGTGCTGAGTTTCTTTATCAGAGAGATTTGAGTACTAAAAATTTTCTTCAGTTTACATTAGCTATTCCCAATTACGAGGGATTGTCGTTGACCGGTATATATAATTGGCGGTGCTGTCAGTGGGATTGGACACCCCGAACTTGTGATTGGTATTTAAATGCCGGAGTCGGTGGAGCATTAGGATTTTATGATTTCGATGATTCGGGGCTTTTGTTCGGAGTAGCCGGTTCTTGTGCTTTCGGCTGCCAATTTAAAAAAGTGCCCATTTCTCTCGAAGTCGATTATCGTCCGGTTATTGGTACGGTTATCGGAGGATATAGCGAAGGTTTCTTTACTCCCGGTTTTTGGAATTTCGGACTGGCTGTGGCATTTCATTTTTAATGGCGGTTCTGTTTTTTTTAAACATTTATTTAATACCGAACCGGGCGATCATCGAATAGTGTAGTTTGATGGTGCGAAACGAGCCGAAGGATTGGGCTTGAGATGAAATCATATTGCTTTGTGCAGAAAGAGTATAGTCGTTTATACTTTCTTGCGGTTCTACAATGCGTATGACATCTCCTAATTGTTTACCGAGAGATTCAGTGAGATAGGCTGCTTTTTCTTTTGCAGCTCTCAATGCCTTTATCTTTCCTCGTTTTCGATATGTCTGCATTTCTTTGTTCTTCAATTCACCTATATACATATTATTGATACCTTTTGTGTCGATATTTTGTACGATTTTGTTGATCAGTTTAAGGGCCTATCTCAATTTTCCGACAAAAAATATTATCAGGTCATCTTTGCGTTTTCTTCCGGTCTTTTTCCCCGTTTTCTCTCGTCAGATACTCGCTATCAGATTGATGAAACAGGGCATATAAAAAAAATAAAGGAGATAAAGTATCAGCCACAGGATTATATGGTTCTTGATTTCACCGAGAACCGGAATATTTGGGATGGTAAAGAGCAACCGCTTGTTTCTTGATTTATTCTCAAACTATATTTTTATGAGAAAGAAAATTTTGATAACGATTTTATTGAGTATATTTTTTTTGTCGCAGGCTGAAGCCCAAATAGGCGATATAAAGAGGGTTTTTGGAATGACTCCACTTACACAATTACCGTATAAAGGAGTTATGGGAGAGACATTGATTGAACCGTATGCATCGATATATTTCCCATATAAGACATGGGGAAACAAACTGGACATGTCATATTGGATTGATTACGGATTGACCATTTCTGTGCCATTAGCAGAAGATGGAGATTGTTCTATATTCCGCCGATTTGTTCCGTCAAACGGTCAATATCTTATTGGAGTTATAGATTTGGGAATCATGGATTATATTCGAAAGTATCTGATTACGGCTACCCTAGATGGGGAATTTATAGATTGTCTTGAAGTTTCGGTATTGGGATCTACAAATACCGGAGTGGGAGCGCTTATAAAACAGTGGAAAATCGATGCGGATATGGTAGTTACGGTTTATCAGGTGAAGCCGACCTCGACTACACCTATAAGATTTGAAGATACATCTCCTCAGACCAAAATGAATGCGCAGCGGATCGATACTCGCTATCAGATTGATGAAACAGGGCATATAAAAAAAATAAAGGAGATAAAGTATCAGCCACAGGATTATATGGTTCTTGATTTCACCGGAAATAGGAATATTTGGGATGGTAAAGAGCAACCGCTTGTTCCTTAGACAGGCTCTTAGGCGGGTTTATATTCGAAAAGGATTAAAAATCAGATTGAAAGGTGTGATATAAATATGAGATCGGGTATATTTTTTTTATCTTTTTTACTTGTTTTAGTGTCGTGTAGCGGTCATTCGGAACTCGATAAGGCCTTACGATTGAGCGGAGATAATCGGATTGAATTAGAAAAAGTTATCCGCCATTTTTCTCAAGATACTTCTGATTCGTTGAAGTTGAAAGCAGCTCTTTTTTTGATAGAAAATATGCCCGGACATTGTTCTGTCGTCGATTCGTGTATAGTAGACTATTATTTGCAAGTTGATTTGAAAAATAAAGCGATACCTTTCTATCTGAAGAATATATTGTATAATTTACCGCAATACTATGTTGATCTGTCCGGAGTAAAAAAAGTAGAGGATGTGAAGGTCATTAAATCGGATTTTCTGATAAATCATATAGAGAATATGTTCCATATTTGGGAAAAAGTACCATGGGGTAAAGATATTTCTTTTGAAACATTTTGCGAGTATATTTTGCCGTATAGGTTGGATGGAGAGCCTTTGACAAAACTGATGGAACATTATTATTATTTTCCGATAGATTCGTTCTCGCAGCAATTTGAGGATTACAATATAACCGTCGATGAATTTTTGTATAATTATATCTGGAGATTATTGCCTCAATGTGGCAGAGAGTTTGAATTGACGTCTCCCGTTGGAGAACATTATGTTGCCGATTGTATATGGGACAGCTACAAGGTATTGAGTGAGAGTCGACTATCCTGTGTTCCGGCTGCCATAGATTTTACACCCTGCTGGCCATCCAGAAATGGAAAGCATTTTTGGAACATAATAGAGGATCCGTGTCTGGTGAAGAAAACTTTTTCTGAAAATTATATTGATCATTATGCAAAAGTTTATAGAAAGACCTACTCTCGGAATCCGTTTCCGGAAAGTAGTAGGGAAGATTCTGTTCCGGCACTTTTTAAAACACCGTTCATTAAAGATGTGACGGAATTGTATTGCAAGACAGTTGATATCGATTTGATGCTTCAAGCAGATCGTAAACCCGAATATGCTTATTTATCTGTTTTTAATATGGGGGTATGGGAGACTGTGGCATGGAGCAGGGTGGTTGATAATGACGAGGTCTCTTTTAAGAAGATGGGCATGAAATGTGTATATTTACCTGTATTTTATAATGGGAAAGAGGAAGTTTCCGGAGGTTACCCGTTTATTGCTACAACGACGAAAACCGTCCATAAGTTGATACCGGATAGACAACGGCCTATAAAAGTGCGTCTTACTCGAAAATATCCGGTCAATCCGATGGCATACGGCTTGAATAATGCGTTGAAAAATCTGAAGATTGAAAGATCCGATTTTTATGATTTCAGAAAAACGGAAGCGTTTCGAATAGGTCGTATTGAAAATGATTTTTTACAAGAGATAGTTTTGACATCGTCCAAAAAATATCGTTATTGGAAAATAACGTCAGATATGATTAAAGAAAAGCCTCAAATTGCTGAAATATACTTTTATGATCAAAATAATAATTTGATATCAAGTTTGGTAGAGTCTGTGATTGGTTCGGATAAATCTGAAGCCGTTAAAATTTTCGATAATAAGCCGTTGACATTTAGTGTTATTGAATCTCCGATTATATTGGATATGGATAAATTGCTGAACGTTTCTAAAATAAAGATTATGCCGAGAAATGATGATAATTATATTGTTCCGGGTAATTTGTATGAACTTTTATATAGAGATAGAGATGGGTGGGTTTCGTTAGGAACGAAAATAAGTAATGATTATTTCCTTAATTATGATAATGTACCTTCTGGTGCATTGTATTGGCTTAAAAACCACTCGAGGGGGATCGAGGAAAGAATTTTCACGATTGAAAATGGGAAACAGGTTTTTGGGTGAAATATCAGAATTTGTTGTTTAAGAGCCTATCTCAATTTTCCGACAAGAAAATATTATCAGGTCATCTTTGCGTTTTCTTCCGGTCTTTTTCCCCGTTTTCTCTCGTCAGATACTCGCTATCCTCCTCATAAAAACATACTTGCAAGAAATTCTCAACCCTGACCCGAGTGAAATTCAGATAGGCTCTTAGAGTTTTGTTTAAATTTTATCTATAAGTATATAACCATACTTTTATAAGGCGATCTGTTTTTTTGTAAGAATTGATGACTGCAATACGACTAACTTTTCAAAACATCTTAAAAAATAGAAAAAATGGAAGAGGACTTCGTAAAGCTGATTAACCAGAATCAAGGAATTTTGCAGAGAATATGCAATATTTATTTTTATCAGCATCCGTACCGTGAGGATTATTATCAGGAGATATTGATTCGATTATGGAAAGCATATCCGAAGTTCAAACAAAAGTGTGCTTTCTCGACTTGGTTGTATCGGGTTGCTTTAAATGCAGCCATTGATCTTGTACGGAAAGAATCGATACTGCCTGTTTGTAAAGGATTGTCGGCACAGGAAGACAGTATATGTGATAGTTGTTTGGAAGAAAATTATGTGGTAGACGAAAGAGAAAGATTATATCAAGCCATTAATCAGTTGCCAGATGTAGAAAAAGCAATTATAATTCTTTATCTCGAAGGTTATGAATACAAAGAAATCTCTGCTATTATAGGAATTTCCGATACGAATGTTGGAGTGAAAATTAATAGAATCAAAAAACAACTTATTAAACGAATACAAAATGGAAGACAATGATTTGAAAAAAATTTGGAAAGAGATGCATACTGGAATGGAATGTAAATCTATTGATATCAAGGAAATAATACATAAAAAGCATTCTGTTGTAATTTCTCGTATTTTACACCGTCAGAAAAGTCTGATATGTTTATTTGCTTTCTTTTTTATTTTATCGGTAACAAGTAATATTTGGCATTCAGTTTTAATGGGAAGGGCGTCTTTCCCTTTGTGGGTCGTAAATATTTTTTTATTATTTATACTCTTTTCTGTTATTTGGGGGTATCGACTGTTTATAAAATCTGCAGATTTATGTTCTGTTAAAGAGTCGGGAATAATCCTTAAAAAGCAGTTAGAACGGAAGATGCATTTTGATTTTATTATTTGTTTAGTGTTTTTTTACGGTATGGCGATTAGATTTATTATTATGTATTTGAACCAATTTGATGAATTAAAAGAAATGAGTTATATCTTAGTTTTTTTTATAGTCCTTTTTTTAGCTATTCCGTGGTTGATGAGATATTATCAAAAGTGCCGTTACAAGTCTTATTTACTTTCCCTTGAACGGGGTTGGAAACTGTTGGACGAGATTGAATAGTATATGGAATTTAATCTTTATTTACGATATAAAAATGTCAGATATAATACTTTACCCATAAGTCAGTATCTATATCTACAATAAGATATTGCTTTTATATCTATTTAGTAAATAGACTATGTGAAATTATATAATTGTTATAAATACAGTAAGTACTTTTGGCAGATTACAAATACTTTTTTATAGGCTTTTCATTTCGGTTTTTAACCTTTGGAGAACTCTTTTTTAAATAGAGAATAATCCTTATCTTTGTAAAAAATACATTATCCCATGACAAATACGACTGTACTTAACAAAGCAGCTGATAATATCCGTATCTTGGCTGCATCGATGGTTGAAAAAGCGAAGTCGGGTCATCCCGGTGGAGCGATGGGGGGTGCTGATTTCGTGAACACCCTTTTTGCCGAATTTTTAGTGTATGATCCTTCTGATCCTAGATGGATTAATCGTGACCGCTTTTTTCTTGATCCCGGCCACATGTCTCCGATGCTTTATTCAGTATTGGCATTAACCGGAAAATTTACGCTTGATGAACTGAAACAATTCCGTCAGTGGGGAAGTCCTACACCGGGACATCCCGAAGTCGATGTGATGAGAGGTATAGAGAATACTTCAGGTCCTTTGGGACAAGGTCATGCGATGGCAGTCGGGGCGGCAATAGCCGAACGTTTTTTAGTTGCCCGTTTTGGTGATTGGATGGCTCATAAAACGTATGCATTTATTTCGGACGGAGGTATTCAGGAAGAGATTTCTCAAGGGGCTGGACGCATTGCCGGTTATTTAGGTTTGAACAATCTGATCATGTTCTATGACAGTAATGACATACAATTATCTACCGATACCGATGCCGTAACTAAGGAAGATACTGCCGCCAAATACCGGGCATGGGGATGGAATGTCCTTGAAATAAACGGTAATGATGCAGATGCAATCAGGGAGGCTCTTATCGAGGCCGGGCAGGAGCAGAGCCGTCCGACTTTGATCATCGGTAAAACGATTATGGGTAAGGGTGTTGTGACCGAAGAAGGGCAATCTTATGAGGGAAAATGTTCTACGCATGGGCAACCCTTGAGTGCTGCCGGTGCTTCTTTTGCAAAGACCATTGCTCATTTGGGGGGAAATCCGGACGAGCCGTTCGCTATCTTTCCAGAAGTGGAAAAATTGTATGCCGACCGTAAAGCCGAATTGTTGAAAGTTGCGGCTGATCGTAAAGCAAAACAAGCAGCTTGGGAGAAAGAAAACCCTGAGCTCGCAGTAAAATTACATCAGTTCTTTTCCGGAAAAGCTCCTGAAATCGATTATAAAGCTATTGCCCAGAAACCGGGAATTGCTACTCGTGCTGCATCGGCAAATGTATTGGCTGTTTTTGCGGAGCAGATCGAGAATATGATTGTTTCATCTGCCGATTTAGCTAATTCAGATAAGACTGACGGATTTTTGAAAAAGACGCATGCTTTCAAGAGTGGGGACTTTACCGGAGCTTTTTTACAGGCTGGAGTGAGCGAACTTACTATGGCTGCCATTATGAATGGGATGATGCTGCATGGCGGTGTTATAGGAGCATGCGGAACGTTCTTCGTATTTTCTGATTATATGAAACCCGCAGCGCGTATGGCAGCACTGATGGAAGTCCCTGTAAAATATATCTGGACACATGATGCATTCCGTGTAGGAGAAGATGGTCCTACACATCAACCGGTAGAACAGGAAGCTCAGATTCGTTTATTGGAACAGCTTAAAAATCATCATGGTAAAAACAGTATGTTGGTATTGCGTCCTGCCGATGGTCCGGAAACCAGTGTGGCATGGAAATTGGCAATGGAAAATACCGAAACCCCTACCGCTTTGATTCTTTCCCGTCAGAATATCAAAGACCTGCCGGCTGCTTCGGGAGATCGTTTCGAAGAAGCTTTGCAAGCAGCGAAAGGAGCTTATGTCGTGATTAAGAATGAAAATCCGGATGTCGTATTGGTTGCTAACGGATCGGAGGTTTCTACTCTTGCAGAAGCTGCTCCGTTGTTGAATGAAGCAGGAATAAAAGTTCAAGTAGTTTCTGCTCCATCCGAAGGACTTTTCTTCAATCAGTCGAAAGAATATCAGGAATCTGTAATTCCTTCAAACCTTCCGGTATTCGGGCTGACGGCCGGTTTGCCTTCGACTTTAGCTCGTTTGGTAGGAAAGAACGGGGTCGTTTGGGGACTCGAACATTTCGGACATTCTGCTCCTTATCAGGTGCTTGATGAGAAACTCGGATTTACGACCGAAAATGTTTTGAAACAGGTGAAAGCTTTGCTGAAAAAATAATTAAAACATCCCTTAATCGGGTGCAATAAGTAAAATATAAAGAGACCAACCCCTGAAATTTTAAATTTCAGGGGTTGGTCTCTTTATGTAAAATATTGATTATTTATTTTTTTATTTTTTCTGAAATTGGTAGGAGACATTCCCAGATGTTCTTTTACATATTTACCGAAGAAAGAAATATTGGGAAAATTTAATTCGTCGGATATTTCTTTGATCGATTTTTCGGAATTCTTTAAAAGATGCCTGATTTTATTCACAGTTTTTTCCTGAATCCATTTAGATGCGGTTTTCCCGCTTTGTTTTTTGCATACAGTTGAAAGATATTTCGGTGTAACGCAAAGTCTTTTGGCATAATATCCCACTTCCCGATTTGTTTCTTTATCTTCTGATAATAATATGATAAATTTTTTAAATAACAATTCTCCTTGGTACATGATATGGGTATCTGTAGAGACGACATCGTCGAGAAGAGCGAGAGCATCATACGTTATGGCTTGAATGAGAGCGGTCATCGATTCTTTATAATAACGGTGTTTTGTCTTGTCGAATTTCGTCTTTGCCAAGTCATAATATTTTTCAAAAATCGATATTTCTTCTTCATTCAATCGTAATATCGGGTTTTGGTTTAAATAAAATATTTTATTCCAGATGTCACGATTGGGGTATAAGACTTGCTGAATGATATCGTTGGTTAACCCTAATATTTTACATTCGAAATCGGGGCTGATCATGTAATTACTTAAAATGTAGTTTGGGTTACAAAACAATATTTCGTCTTTTTGGATAGTATATGTTTTTGAGTTGATATCTACTTGTAGACGACCTTTAATACAGGCCACTATAAGCACTATACTATCCAACTGGACAGGACACATGTCCGGTACTTCTCGTATGTTATCGCAAAAAACAATATCCCTGTCGGAATAAGAAATGCATATTTTGTCCCTGATTTCTGCAGGGAGATTTGGAATGCTGATCTTGAGGCCTTTTTGAAAAGAGTTCATTTCGAGTATATTTTATTTATACAAATATGCTCTTATTTTGTAGGAAGGAGGTGTTCTAAAAGGTATGAAAAGTGTTCTGTGAAACATATCTGAAAAGTGTAAGGAAATTTGGAACATTTATGAGAGGATATTGGACACCTGTGTTGTCCTTAAAGTATCCACTTTTGTGTGAATTTTAAATAAAAGCAGATATGAAAAAGTGCAGAATCGGGTGGGGTATGCTGATTTGTATATCCTTATTGGCCGGATGCAGGCAAAATAGAGTTGAGGAGTCTGTAAAACCGGTTGAAGTAAAGATTATGAAAATGGTTTTGACCGAAATCGATACAGGGCAAGAATATTCCGGTACGATAGAAGAGGAAAGCGGTTCTTCCTTGAGTTTTTCAGTAAGCGGTACGATAAAACAGATGCCTGTTGTTGAAGGTCAGCATGTAACTAAGGGTCAATTGATCGCAGTTGTCGATGATGAATCTCTCCGTAATGGATATGAGGCAGCATTGTCTATGCGTGAACAAGCGCAAGATACATATGATCGAATGAAGCAGTTGCATGATAACGGGAGTTTGCCAGAGATACAATGGGTAGAAGCGGAAAGCAAGCTGAGGCAGGCCGTATCTTCGGAACAAATTGCAAAGAAAAACTTGAACGATACCAAGTTGTATGCTCCATATAGTGGGGTTATCAGTGAAAAAAATGTGGAGATAGGGCAAAATGTGATGCCTGGTCAGTCGGTAGTGCGCCTCGTAACAATCGATCAGGTGAAGGTATGTGCTTCCATACCTGAAAATGAAATATCACAAATCAATATGGGGGTTCCGGTGAATGTCCGCGTGTCGGCACTGAATGGAAAGACATTTTCCGGCAAAATTGTAGAGAAAGGTGTTATGGCACACCCTCTTTCCCGCTCATACGAAGTGAAAGCCCTTATCGACAACCATTCCGGGGAACTTATGCCAGGTATGATATGTACGATGGGTATAGAAAACGGAGCATCAAATTCTGTAATTACACTGCCGACTTCTGTCATACAGACGGATGAACAGAACCGTACCTTTGTGTGGGTGAATGAAGGCGGAAAGGCACGGAAAAAGATAGTGCAGACCGGAACGCTTACCCGAAACAGTATCGTTATAACATCTGGTATCTCTGTCGGTGACGAGGTGATTGTAGAAGGGCAGCAAAAGGTGAGCAAAGGAATGGATGTAACTGCTAAATAATGATTGCCATGAAAGAGAAGAAACGCAATATCGTGGAATGGGCGATGCATTATCGGCAGATTGTCATTCTGCTGACGTGTTGCCTGATGGCGGTCGGTATTTTCGGATTGTCCAAAATGAAAAAGAATGAGTTCCCGGATTTTACAATTCGTCAAGGAATTGTAGCGGCAGTATGCCCTGGATATACAGCGGCAGAAATAGAGGAACAGGTAACGAAACCATTGGAGGACTATATATTTAGTTACAAAGAAGTACGGAAAGATAAGACACATTCCACAAGCAAAGACGGAATGGTGATTATTCAAGTGCAACTGAACGATGATCTCAACAACAAAGATGAGTTCTGGAGCAAGTTCAAACATGGTATAAACGACTTTAAAGCGCAACTTCCAAAAAGTGTGCTTGGCGTACAGGTGATGGACGATTTCGGCGACACTTCCGCCCTGCTCATAACCATGGAAAGCGAGGATAAGACTTACCGTGAGTTGAACGACTACATGGATGCCTTGAAAGACCGCTTGCGCCGCATAGACGATGTAGGTCGTATGACCGTCACGGGTATGCAGCAAGAGCAGATTTCCATATATATTGACAATGAACGATTATCCCACTATGGATTAAGCGATCAGACACTTGCCATGACACTGTTTACAAAAGGATTTACTACCACTTCGGGACGGGTGAAAGATTCCGACTATATATCGCCTATCTATGTCAGCCGTTCCATGAATACATTGCGCGACGTGCAGGAAATGATCGTCTTTTCCACACCCGACGGTCAGAATGTCCGTCTGAAAGATGTGGCGCGTGTGGTAAGAGAATATCCTATTGTAGAAAGCTATATCACGAACAACGGAAAAAAATGTTTGTTGCTCAGCGTAGAAATGAAGAAGGGCAAGAATATCGTGCAGATGGGAGAGGAAGTGAAAGCAGAACTTGACCGATTTGCAGAAACATTGCCCAAAGATGTGACCGTGTTCAAGATTACCGATCAAAGTCAGGTAGTAGCCGACAGTGTATCGACCTTTCTTCATGAATTGGTTATTGCCATCTGTGCCGTGATACTTGTGGTGATGCTGTTGCTGCCCATACGTGTAGCACTTGTGGCGGCATCTACCATACCTATCAGCATTTTTATTTCGTTGGCACTGTTCTATGCGTTTGGCATCGAACTGAACACGGTGACGCTTGCTGCGCTCATCGTGACGCTCGGCATGATTGTAGATAATTCCATTGTCATCATAGACAGCTATTTGGAGATGATTTCGGAAGGGGTTTCCCGGTGGCACGCCTCCATAAAGAGCGCGACCCATTTCTTCAAGTCCATTTTTTCAGCGACACTTGCCATAAGTATCACGTTTTTCCCTTTCCTGTTCACGCTCACCGGCATGACCGGCGACTTCGTAGCGAGTTTCCCGTGGGCTGTCACGCTCATCCTGATGATTTCGCTGTTGGTGGCAGAGCTGCTCGTACCGTTCATGCAGTTTTTCTTCATCCGTAAGCCGAGGCAGAACGAATTGCCCAAAGATGGAAAAAAGAAATTCTCATTCCTTGATTTCATCCAAAGTCAGTATGATAAATTGCTCGACATCTGTTTCAAATATCCTAAAACCACACTTGCAGTTGGTATAGTTTCGGTTGTGGCGGGTGTATTGATGATGGGCAGGCTGCCACAACAGTTGTTACCTGTCGCAGAACGTAATCAGTTTGCCGTGGAGATTTACATGCCCACGGGTACAGCAGTGGAGAAGACTACGCTTGTTGCTGACAGCCTTGAACATATTTTACGGCAGGACAGCCGTGTTGTATCTGTTGCATCGTTCAAGGGCTGCGCCTCGCCCCGTTTTCAAAACTCATACGCTCCGCAAATGGGCGGACCAAATTTTGCACAGTTCATTGTAAATACCACCGGTAATGAAGATACCGAAGCTTTGTTAGATGAATATACGCCCCGTTGCCGTACAATGTTTCCCGAAGCAGTCATACGCTTCAAGCAACTGGGCTACAGTGAAGCGGTAAGTCCGATAGAGGTCCGTCTCAGCGGTGATGACCTCGCTCTGTTACAAAAAGAAGCCGAAAGGGTGACGGCACTGCTGCGCACTTTGCCCGAACTGAACCTTGTACGCACGAATCTCAACGAGCCGTTAGCTGCCACGCGCATCACATTGGATGAGGACCAGTCTACACGCATGGGCATCAGCAATGCGGCATTGGAAACCACACTTGCCATGCGTTATGGCAGCGGAATACCTGTCGGTACTGTATGGGAAGGAAATTATGACATCAATGTGGTCATGAAGAGCAACCGTTCGGATTTTGCGGACTTCTCCGACCTGCAAGACGAACAGATACCGGTAGCTGGTGGATTGGCAAATATCCCCCTGCGTCAGGTGGCGAAGGTAGAACCATCGTGGGAGAACGGGCAGATAGCACGTCGGAACGGTGTGCGTACTATCACTGTCATGGCTGAAACTGAACGCGGTGTCAATGCCCTGCAAGCCACCGCAAAAGTACAGGAGCTTATGAAGGCTAATCCTGCGGAAGATGGAGTGTCCGTTACCTACGGAGGTGAGCTTTCTGAAAACGAAGAGCAGATGCCGGGCATCATGGCGGCACTCTATATTGCTGTTGCCATTATCTTTTTTATCCTTGTGTTCCACTTTAAACGCATTGGCACTGCCACATTGTTGCTTGTCTGCCTTACACTCTGTTTGTTCGGAACAGCGTTGGGCGTTATGATACAGGGTGTGGACTTTGGTGTGACCTGTGTCTTGGGGCTTGTCAGCTTGATGGGTATCCTTGTGCGAAATGGTATCATCATGATAGATTATGCCGAGGAACTGCGTCAGGAAGAAAAGATGTGTGTACGGGATGCCATTTACAATTCTGCCAAGAGACGTATGCGTCCTATTTTCCTTACATCAGCAGCGGCTTCTATGGGTGTGATCCCGATGATTCTCGGAGGAAGTGGGCTATGGATGCCTATGGGAATGGTAATTTTCTATGGAACACTAATTACGATGCTGTTTATTTTGACAGTCATACCTGTTGCTTATTGGCTCGTATTGGAAGGTAGTACGCAAAAAAGAGTGAAAAGCGAAAAGTTGGAATTAGAATAAAATATGATCAGGAAATGAAAAATAAGATAAACATAAAAATATTTTGTTGGGTATTATCCGTTTCGGTCTCTTTTTCTGTTTGTGGGCAGACTTATACGTTAATGCAATGTAGAACGATGGCGTTAGAGAATAATATAAAAATGCGTACGGCAAAGAAGAATGTAGAAGAATCGGAACAAGACAGAAAAGAGGCCTTTACCAAGTATTTCCCGGAAGTAAGTGCTGTAGGAGTGGGATTTGCTGCCGATAAAGGATTATTAGAGATGGATTTACTTCCGGGAATGAGTTTGTCTATGATGAAAAACGGGCTTCTCGGTGGGGTTACTGCCATGCAACCGGTTTTTGCAGGAGGACAAATCGTCAATGCTAATAAGTTGGCGAGGATAGGAGTTGAAGTGAGTAATTTGCAGCAGAGACAGATGCAGAATGAGGTTTGTTTGACCACAGAGCAATATTTTTGGCAAATAGTGACATTAAAAGAAAAACTGAATACGCTTTCTTCGATAGAAAAGATGCTGGGACGCATGGAGAAAGATGTGTCTGTTGCTGTGGAAGCCGGGATATCCCGTCGTAATGATCTTTTGCAGATACAATTGCGACAGAATGATATAAACTCTCGTCGTATCAGTTTAGAAAATGCGTTGACATTGTGTAAAATAGTGTTGGCTCAGTATATTGGAGTTGCGGAAGATCAGTTTGATGTAACGAGTTTTGTATCGGTGGATGCCGGATTACCCGGCATACCTGAAGAACAGCAAAGTTATGAAGAGGTGTTGCCTAATACGGTAGAGTATGATCTTCTGGATAAAAATGTTCAGGCTGGTGTCGTACAAAAACGATTAGCAATAGGAAAAAATCTTCCTTCAGTTGCTGTCGGTGCAGGCTATATGTATGATAACTTAATGAATAAAGATCATCCGTTCGGGATGGTTTTTGCTTCGGTTTCAATCCCTATATCCGGTTGGTGAGGAGGTTCTCATGCGATAAAAAAGCAATCTTTAAAGCTTAAGATTGCTGAGACTGAAAGAGAGGATAGCAGAGAACAACTTCTTATCAGAATGCAAAAAGCCTGGAATGATTGGAATGATGCCTACAAACAAATGGCAGTAGCTTATAAAAGTATAGAACAATCGACCGAAAATTTACGTTTGAATGAAGATTTTTATAAAGCCGGTACGACGAAGATGAGTGATTTGTTAGATGCTCAGTCGATGTTTCAGGAAAGTCGAGATAAGTATATAGATGCATATGCACAATATCAACTAAAAAAGTTAGAATACCGGATAGCAACAGGACGTGATCCGGCAATTGATATGTGATGCTGGACATTGATGAATCAATCTGTTCTTATTTTTACTTAGGGAGAAAAGTATCCTATTCGGTCTTATATAGGTAAATAAAGGCCGAATAGGATATTTATTTTATAGAGATAACCCTTTTTACATCTATTTTAATAAAAATGTAATAAATATTATCTCTGTTTTTTAATACTGTATTTTCTAAATTTGAAATATAAAACAGTAACCAAATTATCTTATCCGATCATGAAAAAACTATATTCTTTATGTCTCGTTTGTTGTTTTGCCGGGATTTTGCAGGCACAGACTAAAATTCGCTATTCTTATGATGCTTCGGGAAATCGAGTTAAAAGAGAGATTGTATTAAGTCGGGTTCAAAATCGTGTCTGGGTACAAGAAAAAGAGTTAAGTATTTGTAAATCAAATATTTAGCTCTTTTCTTTTTTTTGCAGCTTGTTCCCAAATTGTTCCCGTTTGTCTTTCTGGTTGCGGATATACGGGATTAACGTAAACCGTTGGTTTTTTCATTTTCCTAAGAAATATATAAAGAGAGGCTTTAAGAAGAAGTTTTTTGCATTAATTTAAAATCAATTCTACTTATTGATTGTGATGGTAATTTTTGAAGGTATAAATTTAAACATTTCTATTACCAATAATAAAAGAACTAGTAGGTGGATTCGAACCACCTTCTATACAACGAATAGAATTACCTAAATACTAGTCTTGATTTTTAGATGTTCAACTTTTTACTTTCTCAAAATTTGTTTCGTCCTATTTTCTTATTTTTTCTGCAGCTCCTAATAGCTTAAACTCATATTTGAGTTCGTTGTTAAGTGAAGGGTGCTACAATTGCTCGTAATAAGCATTATTTAGATTAACGAAACATAAAATGAAAGATGTTGCTAAAGTTAGGTCTTTTAACTTGCGCAATATAGATTGAGCCATCTTTCTACACTCAATCTACGCATGATTAATTAAATTTCTCATGTTTTAATTGTTTTAAGACCAGGTTATGCACTGGACAAATGCCCTGGCCGTGTTTAACATTATTGTCCATTACAACTCAAAATTACACAAAATTCTAATAATTCAAATATAGAATATTTATTTTTTAGGCTTATTATTTTCTAACAAACTTTGAAGTTATAATTCAGGAAAATGGCTTGTCCATCTTTGCACAGAAGCATTCCAGCTAAATCCTCTATTCCATATTTTGTATTTGAGATAGTCACAACATGACCAGCTTACTCCGCATATAAAGTCTATAGGTAACCATACAAAACTTAATATAGCAAAAGGGAAAAATATTGAAGAAACAACTTTTAAAATATAATTCAAGAAAAAGGAAATCCAACCTTCTACTATAAATGGTAATTGAATAACACTTAAAATAAAGCATAATATTATCCTTATAAGTTTGCCAATGCCTGATGGTTCAATTTCCTTTATGTATTTTATTCCTCTATCATCAATTTGAAAATATGACCAGGTTGTGTAACATTCATCATCGTAGAGATCATAATGGGTATCATAATGTATTTCACCATATTTATTTAGCTCATCGTCAAAACTTTTAGGTGGTTGAATGTTATCTGCAAACCCTAAATAATACATGCAAGGATTAAAATAAGCTTTTCCATTATGCTCTATTGCATAGCGGAGTACATAACGTATGGCTCTATCTAATTTTTCTTGTTCCATAAAAGTTGTCTATAAAGTTTATATTCAATAAAATATTCATTACTTATCTTTTTCTCTCAATAAAAAAATAACTATTAAAATAGCAACTATAACATCTATTATATTCCATATTTCCCTTCCTAATGTTATTTTTAGGAATGGCTGAAATAATAAAGCTAAAGAGCCCCATAATAATGCGTTGTTTGATTTATCATTATGGTAGCATTGGTATGCCATTAAAGAGAAAACAATAAAAGAATAAAATCTGACAAATATATAAAAGCCATAAGGCATTGGAAATAGACATAACAGTAGTGCTATAATTAAGGCTATTTGTATGTTTTTCATATAAACGTATATTAAGGTTGAAATATGATTCCTAAAGTTAAAAAAACTATAGCTATTAGAAGAGAAATAAAGGCATCAACACCTAATCCTTTACCACTTACCATTCTAACCAAATAAAATTTTGTTATTATTGGTCCTAAAATAATGACAATAAAAATATTAATTAAAAACATCCAATACCATGCAATATCAAAAACTAAGCATTCAGGTATTACTGCTAAGATAAATCCACTTATATACGGTATAGAAGATAATAATGGTGATAGCATATATCCAGGATAATCTGTAGGATTCCCATTTTTTAATGTTGCATGACATCCAAATGTAGTGATGAAGCAAATAATGGATATAATATAACAAATTGTAGAAAACATAAAAAATAAATTACGCTATCCTCAGTTCCATGGAGAGCATTATTAAGTTGAAAAGCGTGGAACTGCAATGCCACATCTTAATTGGAGGTCCTGAGAAAACCTAATGAGCAGATACAACAATAGCAGCCCACGCCATATGCGTGAGAACCACTATGCTATCCTTGCTCATTTGAAAATTTCTCAGGTTTCCAATTACAAGATAAGCATAACGCTTCTTTTAAATCTTAAATATCATATTGGATGGAGTTGTCTCAATCCGGTTACAAAGGTAGCGAAACTATCTGATAATTTGCACTATATATTTATAATTTTATGCCACGGCTTTTCTTTTCTTCTTGTTGTGGCAGTTTTGTTCCGTATCTAAGCCTGTGCCATTGTTCCCTGAACCAGTCGGCAATCGGCTTCCTGTTTATTGTCAGGTTCAGCCTACTTTCATCGTCAGGGTCATTCTCCACCCTTAAAATATCATCCTTTATGTCAAAGTTCCGTCTGTGCTGCTCCGAATAGATTTTACCGCTACATTTTAAGGCTTCTTTCTTGACCAAAAGACTTTCGGTCATTTCTTTAGAGAACCCCAGCATGGCACAGAACTTTTCCATGCGAAGCATTTCCCTGAACATCGGGAACCACCTGAAAGCCTTGTCTATGATTCTGGCGAGCCGTGACAGTTCCTTTTCCTTCATGTCAAGTTCCTGTCTGTGCATTTCCCTGAGATTGTGGATTTGCGTATCATGCTGTTTCTGCATCTGCTGTATTTGGCTCTGCAATTTTTCAATACTGGTGTCCCGTTTTGAAACCTCGTCTTGCAGTTTTTCGTTCGCATGTTCCAGTTCTTTCAGTTTTCCGCTTCCGAAAAGAGAAGCAACACCGCTTGCTATGGCGGTGGCTGCATCTGTCGCTGCGCTTTTGAGCTTGTCAGTACGTATTTCCGATTTTACCTGCCTTAGTTCCTGCTCGGCAAAATTTACCTGTCGCTCGGTGTGCCGTTTTGCAGCGTCTATGCGTTGCAGTTCGGCTTTCTGCTTCTCTATGATGAAATCGTTCCTCTCCAGATGTTCCCTTCCGGTAACAGCCTTTGACCGCCCACGCTCCATCAGGAGAATGTCGGATGCCATACTCTGCATTTCGGTCATATCCTCGTCATTGAGCTTGCGGCTCTTTCCGGTTTCATGGTTCATCCAGTCGAAAACGATGTGGGCATGATAGTTCGGCTTGAACCATCTGTTCCCGACCTGAAAACTTTCCCTGTCTTCCGCTTCCGGCTGACCGTTCAGCCAGTGTCCCTCGTCCTTGTGAAGGAAGATTTGCAGCGGTGTGATTCCCCATCGTCTTTGGCATTCTTCACCGAATTTGCGCACATCCGCCAGTGTGGTGTCCGACCTGACAAGCAATACACCCTCACGGATGGGCGAACAACCTGCCACTTTGGTGATTTTACCGTTCTTGCCTTTACGTTCCCGTTCCTTTTCCTGCATGGCACGTCCGGTCTTTTCCTTTACCATCTGTCTGATGTTATCATAATGCGTCCGCAAATCCGGACTGCCGAAGTCGGGATTTATCCACTGCTCGTTATCGGTGGAGAGTTCAGGAATCACATAGATTCTGGACTCTCCGATATTGCGCATGTATTCGGCAGTCCTTCTGTTGTGAGCCTCGCTCGATGCGATGTTGCATGGCTTGATATGTATGCTTGATTTTGTTGCCATAGATACCTGTTTTTGAGTTTGTACTTTATTGCTTGCTTTTCCGCTGTCCGTAAACGCATGGGGTTCTTAGGGGTGCAACCCATAAGCGGAGATTGCAAAGAGAGGGTCACTCTTTGCTCTGGGTTCTCAGGGGAGAAACGCCCTGAGTGGGTCATTAGGGTAAAACCCTAATCCCCTCGGGAGAGCCCACAACTACGTAAGCGAAGCGTGTAGTTATAGTGGGCTATAACCGAAAGCCTCCCGGTTTATTGGGCGGTGTCTTCACTTTGATGGATTGAGCCTGTTTCTTTGTCTCTGTCTGTTTTTGCAGGTATTCGTTCAAATCCTTGCATCCGCTGTAAATGTGTGAAGCGTCACGTATATGTCTGGTATTGTCATACTCCTTTCTGATTTGCTGCAGGGCTTCCATTCCTGCACGGTCATTGTCAAGGAAACAGTGGATGCGTTCATAGCTGCCCAGCGGATAGAGTGCCTTGGAAACATTGGCAACAGAGTTCAGAACCATGTAGTCCTGTCTGTCGAAATCGGGGGATTGCGGACAGCTTTCAAGCCTTAGTGTCAGAAAGGAAAGGTAGTCCATGAACCCCTCAAAAACGTAACATGCTTTTCTCGGCTCTCCCGATTGTCTGATATGTGATATTTCCTTCGGTGCGATGCAGCCCTTGAAATATCGGTTGCGGATTTCATATCCACCCGATATGTTCGGAAAGGCAATGGCGAAATACCGTTTGCCGTTGTTAGTGAAATGTGCCTCACGGCATTCTCTTTTCGCCAGTGCCGTATTTATTCCCCTTTCCTGCAGGTAAGAGAGCAGGGCAGGAGAAGACAGCTGTACGATGTCAAGTTGTTGAAAACTCGGCTCGGTGGCAGACTGCCTGCGAAAAGAGAAAGACACGGGACGGACATGCGGTGTCTGTTCCTCTATGCATTTCAGGATATACGGAATACTCTCCGTTGCGTAGAGGTGTGCCGCCAGTGCGATGATGTTGCCGCCCTTTCCCAGACCGAAGTCGAACCATTGTTCACGTTCGGTGTTTACCTTGAACGAAGGCTCGTTCTCTTCCCTGAACGGGGATTTGTACCAGAGGTTTACCCCCTGCTGCTTTACGGGGGAATATCCCAGACTGTGCAGATAGTCTGCGATTCTTATCTTTTTTGCTTCTTCTGTTGTCATTTTCGTACGGTTTTGTGATGAATGAAAAAACGATGATTTGATGAACTTTACCTGTAATGTACTGTTATACAGAATGGTAACACTTCATCAATTTCTCATCAGACTGCTTGCCAAAAAAGAAATGATGATTTCTCTTTTCATCAGCATTATATTCCGATGAATGAATGATGAGCTTGTATTATATTGTAATACAATGTGTTATATACCATATTCATCATTTCATCAAAATAATCATATAGCGGTCAGCTGTTCCTTGGTTATCGTGTAGAACCTTCCTGTCTTCCTTTTCGTTTCGTAGTGGCAGTCACGGTGGGGAGCAATCTCATAGGCTGTGTAGGAAAGCGAGTTCGGTGCGGAAGTCAGCTTCCATACTTCCTGAACCACTTTCCGCACCTGATGTTTCTCTGCCTTTACCTGCGAATAGATAAGCAGTGTCATGAGGTCGTTCAGGCAGAATGATACGCTTTCCACATTCATGTTTGACATGATGTCAAGGAACAGTTCAGCCATTTCTATCTCCAGACGGTTGCGGTTGCTCCGGATGATTTTCTGCAGGGCTGCCGTATGTGTCAGCTTCGGATTGAACCACATACGGCTTTCCTTTTCCGTTGAAAGCTCCCTTTGCGTCAGGAAGAACAGGAAGGCAGGGATTTCCTCTTTCAGCTTTTGCAGGAAATTCGTGTCATCGTTCTGCAGCGGATTTATCTTCCTTACCCAGTATCGTGTCTCCCCTGCGTCTATGATTACAGGCAGATACTCGTTGTTTGAACATAATACGAACTTGGCGAAGAAGGCTATTTCCGTGCGGTCTTTCCCTTTGGCCTCCACCTTGTAATTGAAAGTGGTGCTCAGGTTCTTCAACCGCTCGCTGTCCTCCCTGCGGTTGAGCAGCACCTCGTCCACGACAATGAGCAGCTTTCCGGCCCAGTCGGAATTGAACTGGCTCCGGAAATCCTCGTTGGTGTTGAATGTCACGTTATCCCCGAATACGGCTTTCAGGAAATTAAGGAACGTACTCTTGCCCGTGTTCCTCTCTTCCGATACCAGCAGGAGTATGGGAAGTTTCTGCAACGGCTGCAGGAACAGCAGTTGCAGATAGTCCAGTCCCAGATTGTACTGTTCACCGAAAATGTGTAGCACCAGAGAACGTATGTTCGGGAAATCCCCTATCTGCGGAGTATGCTCTATCGGTTCGTACAGATTCAGGAAACCGTCAATTTCCTTCCGGTAGTTCAGATGGTCGGGAACGGTACAGAATCCGTCATACTTCGGGACGGTCGCAAGATAGTTCTTCCCGTAGTCCTGCCTGAGTGTGCTGTTGTTCCATATCACACGTCTTTTCTCATACCCTCCGCTGGCGCAGGGCTGGTTTACGACTTTGTACAGTGTCGTTCCCACACGCATGTATTCTTCCTCTTTCATAGGCTCAGATTGAAGGATTGCGTTCACCCAGGATTTTCTGTATGTCCGACTGTCGGTATCTGACCTTGTTCCCCACCTTTACGGGTTTCAGATAGTTCTTCTTTGCCCAGTGCCAAAGGGTGGTGTCGCACACGTCGCACATTTTCTTCACTTCCTCCTTTGTGAGGTACTTTTCCTTTCTCGCTTCCGCAATGGCGGTGGAGAGTTCATGCTTGGCACGGCTTATCAGCTGGTTTGAAAACATGAGCAGGTCTTCGCCTGTCACTTCCAGTTTGATGTTGCCGTTTCCGCTTTGGATAATTGCCATCAGGTCTGTCATAGGCTTGTTGAAACTGCCGGTTGTAAGACTTCCCGTTTCGGCAGTATTATAAACGAAAAGCCACTACCCCGATTAGGATAGTGGCACAAATATATAATGAAAAATAATCGTAAATCAATGGATTTCAATGCGTTAAATTCGTAAAATTCAAAAACGAATTAAACGAGTTTCAAGCGGATAGATAAGCCTTCAATTCCTCTATGGCAACATGGTCTTCCCCGATGTCCTTTATCAGTTTTTTGCTGCCTCCGAAAGGTGTGGTAAGGTTCCTGTACGCTTTCTGTATTCCCCTTTCGTGTACGATGCTGAGGTCTGTGTATTGCTGTTGCAGTGCGTTCCGGAAAGTCTTTATGGGACAGGGGCGCATGAAACGGTATTCCACCAGTGCGATGTACAGACGTGCAATGTCCGTTTCGGTCGTATGCGTTTTCAGCCTTGTTCCGATTCTTTCCAGAATGACACCCCTGTTCTCTATCAGCAGCTCCGGCAGGGTACGTGTGTCGGCTTTTCGTCCGGCACTCTTGGGCTGTCCTTGCTGCAGGCTGTCCGTATCTTCCGTTTCGGTTTCTTCAATGTCTTCTTCATCCTCAATGGACCATTCCACGAGGTTGTTTTCCTCAATGGCTTTCTGCTGCTTTCTGAAAGCCACCCAGTCCTCTTTGGTTCTCATGCCGCTGCTGATGCTCTTCGTGATGATGAACCTGACCATGTAGGAAACAAGCCATTTGTATAGTCTGGTAATACCTTTTCTTTTGGCCAGTTCCTCTCCCTGTTCCACCATGCACTCATAGCTCCGTCCGTAGTACAACCATGCGAGCATGGCAGGTATGATGCTCCGTCTTTTTGAATGGTGGAACTCGTTTACAATCTTTTGGGCAAGGTCTGAATCCAGAAGCACGTTTTCCAGTTCCTCGAAATCGGAGATTTTGTCGTCTCCGATCCGTCTGCGTGTGGCTTCCTTGTATTTCGGTACCAAGGTTGTGGCAACCTTGAAAACCTTTACGAATCCCTTGAACTCCTTGTTGTTCATTTCTTCCACAAAAGCGACATATTCATCGGGGTGGCTGTCAAGCCACTCCCTTATCAGTCTTTTGAAATTGTCATATTCCTGTTGTCCCATAAAGCTAATTTGATATGCTACTGCTACCCCTATTAACTTTTTCTTGTATGCGCGAAAAATGGACAGATAATTTGAATATTAGCATATAGAATCCATAATCACTTAAAGAAAATAAGCGTTTTGTTTCTAACAGATTTCTGTCAATATAACGGTTGTCAATATGTTGAATTCTGTCAAGAAAGACTATGGAATCATCTATTCTTGAATTTGCAGGAAGATAAATGATTTGAGTGATCTTTTGCTGTTTTAGATTTGTAACATGATTTTTTATTTTGGTGTCATCAACACCTTGTTTCTGAAGAACTGATATATAATTAGCGAGATTAATAATTGGAGCATACATAATTGAGGCTGGAAATAAGCGATTGTTGGCTATATCCATATCACATGTATTTGATAAGATCAGGCAATTAGTAATCTTCACCCCTTTTCCTATATTAGCTAAATCTATTATAGGCATTTCTTTTATCCCATCACCTTGATATATAATATTATTATCAAGTGAATAAGTGTACATTCTATTATCTATATTGTAAGGAAAAGACTTAAGTTCTGTCAAAAGATTGTTGTAATTCTCTTCTGATAGATATTTGGGTAGATATTTTTTTAATTCATCTTCTGTTATCATAGCATATCCCAAAAATGATCATTGATGACATTTTGAATTTCTTCATCTATAAAAGATTCTTCTGTTAGTAATTTTTGAGCAAATGAACTAATTATTTCAAAATCTTCATAGTCGGAAGTTTTTACGAGTACCGTTTCTGTTGAAATTGCAACATTCTTAACAGAGTATGGCGTATTATTTTCCCATGAAAAAGATGTATTTATAGATGGGATAATGCTGTTATTATATATTTGTCCATTTGAGATAGCTGGTAATTCACTATCTGTTAATGTTACGCAAGACAATGCTGACAATAGCATGATATTAGCGTTTATGTAAGTAGTTAAATTATTCATTTCTCAAAAGTTGGGTTTAAAGTTTCCAAAAAAGTAGGCTTCAATAATGAAAAGAATAATTTTTTTTCACACTCATGAGCCATATTTATTTCTTGTTCCCTATTTTCAATGAAGAAATTATCTGAATACTCGCGCGATGTGTCTATATCGATTAATGAACCTACAATTTCAGAGGTATTTGGATTAGGCCTATAATTTGCATTATTTGCAAATTGCAATGTATTCATAAAATTTCCGTCCCTAACATCTGTGCGAATCAATAAATTTTCCGATACATATTTCTCGGTCATAGAAAAAGACATAGTCAGGCTGTTGGTTATATCTCCTCTAAAAAAATTAATATACCTATGTCCTAGTCTTGACACACGTTTGATTATTCCTTCTTGTATAATCTTATTGATTAAAGAAAGTGAATGCTGAGAAAATTCTGGCCATCCAACATATGGCATTTTTGAACTTATACTTAAAACGTCATATCCTATTTGGATTATAAATTTATCACCTTCAATTCTATATAAAGGCTTAAACTTTAAATTTGGGTCAACCTCTCTAATTTGTTCAGGAATCTGTAAAATAGGGAGATTGATAACATTTCCTCTATAATCATTTCTTATTAGATTATAGATAACGCCAAAGACTGCACTTTTAGCAATGGCAGCTTCAAAGCGAAATTCTATTAAGGCATCGATTAGTGGGCACTTTTCTATTCTTGATGGCAAAAATCTGTCCATAATATATCTTTTAATGTTTAATTTACAAAAATAATACTTTATTCTTTAATAGCGTGTTATTAAGCCCTTAAACTATATTAATCTAATAGTTTAACGAGGTCTTTCTTCATCTCTTCGTCAATATCCCTGTACCGTCTGAAAGCCTTGCTGCCTTCCTTGTGTCCCGACAGTGCCGAAACAAGATTAGGGTCTTTCACCTTCTTATAAATATTGCCGATGAAAGTGCGTCTTGCAAGGTGGCTGCTTGCCACTTCATAAAGCGGTTTTTTGACTTCATCACGTGTCAACGGGTCTAATATAGTGACAATCCTGTCCACTCCTGAAAGTTTGAATATCTTTTTTATTGCCTCATTATATTTCTGCTCGGAAATGAACGGCAGCAGTTTTCCTTCATGGTCTTTATACCGTTCAAGAATTTCTTTTGCCTTGTCGTTTAACGGTACACGTACCGTAACCGGATTTCCTTCCTTTGTCTTTTTCTGTATGTATTCGACTGCACCGTTCACAATGTTAAGTTTGGTCATTCTGTACAGGTCGCTTACTCTGCATCCTATAAGTGTCTGGAAAATGAAGATGTCCCTCTGTATCTCCAACTGTGGAGTGGCTGAAAGGTCTGCATTGAAAATCCTGTCCCTTTCTTCAAGGTTGATATAAATAGGAGTTCCGTATTTGCATTCCTCTATCGGAAACTTGTCAAACGGTCTGTTGGCGGTCAGCTTGTTGTCGAAGCACCACAGGAAGAATGTGCGTATTCTTGAAAAGCAGTCTATCAGAGTATTTTTTCCACGTGGTTGTGGAGTTCTCTTTTCTGGGATGGTTTCATAAATGCTTGGGTACAGTTCATAATACTGGTATTCGTTCTCGAAGAAGTCCCACATGTCCCGAAGAGTTTCAGGTGTGACGGTATCAACATCAAGGATAAAGTCCTTTTGCCCTTTTTTAGTTGCACGTACATAAAGCTCATATCTTGCCAAAGTACGCTGTATTACACGGAAATTCTTTTTCCTGACTTCGGAAAGTTTGTGCTTTACAAGGAATTCAGAGAACAGTTCAAGCAGCATCGGTTTGTTTTCCGCTTCGATTTCCTCCTTCGTCTTGTATCTGTTGGGGTGGTGATATTTATCAATTAAGGTGCTCAACCATTCACTGTCTGATTCCGGTGTATAGTTCTGGTTTATCAGATTGAGGATATTTTGCACTTCATTGTTCAGAGCCTGCTTCTTTTCTTCGCTCACAAGTGCAACCCTGTCTTTGTAACCTTGCTTTTCGCTGCTCCAGTGGTTTGGGTTTATAGTCAGCTCGCTGGCTGCCTTTATGTCCTTTTTCCCATCCCTTAGTCTGAAATAGATTGTTGCTACGCTGTTGGTATCATTTTTGCTTGCAGTCTTTCGGATAAATGCTGTTGCTTTCATAGGCTGAATGATTTTGTTATGGCGCAAATATAGAATTTGTTCCCAAATTGTTCCCATTCATCCCGAATTTATTTCAATCCAATTAAATGGAATTAACTTTTTAGTATTATGTAAAGTATTAATAATCAGTTTAGTTTAGTTTAAACTTCATCGTTTTGCTATTCAAACGGATTGTTCCCGATTTAGTTATTTCAAATGGGCATTGGATCGAATTCGGCTTATGCTCTTGAGCTTCAAGTTGAAGCAGGATTCAATTCTGCTTTTTGCGCCAATATCGACTATGTCCCGGGTGACGAGATCGTACGTATCAATAGCGGAGTGATGTCGGGAAAGGATGTGGTTCGCATCGCAGCCTATACTCCGGCCTATATGAATACCGGAGTGGATCTGAAAGAAGATGTTTATTATTTTACGGGAGATGCGATAAAAAAGAAAGATACCTATTCATTCTGTCCTAAAACCTATTTGAGCGGAGATTTTACAGGGGACGGAAAGGATGAGATATTTGCGGTTTCGATGAATGCCCCGTTAGATATGGCTCAACATAAATCCGTATGTTATCTGTTCGATTTGGATCAGATATTATCAGCAATGTTTCAAAGACCCGTGTTTAATTACAATATGGGCGCTGATATGGTGACGGTAGTCGATTTCGACGGAGATGGCAAAGCCGATATTTGTCATATTCATCCCGCAGGTTTCGATATCTATACATTTGTTCCTGTAAATGGAGATTGGCAATTAAACAAGATATACTCCGATAACCGGATATCGAATTCTTTTTTGTCGGATAAGCGAATGCTGCTGTCCGATGTAAACGGTGATGCTAAAACCGATTTTATCATTTCCCCGGAATTCGTTCGTACCCGGACCGAATACGTTCCTGTCTATTCTCCGAGAGAATGTCCTGTATGTCATGGGCATGATTTCGGATATGAAGGATTTAATTCCATGACCGGTTTGCCGGATGTATGGTGTTATACCTGTGAACAATATATACAGCCCGGTTATACCTGTGTGGAATGCGGGGCTGGATTAACATCCGATTTTACTTGCCCGGATCATGGCAGTCATGTAAATTATACGTGGCGGACCGAGGATACTCAGTGGCAGGTGTTGTTTTCTACCGGTACGGAGTATAAGTTGGAATCCATACCGGGTTTCCCCGTAGAGAAAAGCGATAATCTGCTTATGCAAGATATGGACAATGACGGGATTCTCGATATTGTGTGTCAAAAGGAGAATAAAGAGGTCAAAATATATCCGGTAAGAAATAACGTCATTGTTTATGAACCGAATAATATCGTCACCGCGACCTTATCCAATCCGGCGATATTAGTCCCCGCTACCGTGATGCAGGCTACTAATCATTTGTTTTTGTACGGGTTGTATAAGAATGAAGTGTATAAGATCAATTACGGAATAGACCAGTCACAATCCCGTTTACTTTCTGCCGCTTATACCAGTACCGGCAATGAGATTCGTTTTTCTTATCAAAAAATGAATAGCGGTTACAATTATAAGATCGGGCAAGGAGCGGTTTTCCCTTATATCGATTTTACTGCGCCGATATGGATAACCACGGCAAAAGACGGTTATAGCGGAGGAGCGCTTTTCGAATCGTTGCAATTCAGTTATGAAGGAGGTATATCTCATGTGCAGGGGCTGGGTTTCAGAGGATTTAAAACCGTCAATACGATCGACGGGCTGCGGTCCTGGTATGGTAAAAAGATTTTCGATCCAACCCGTTACGGTATCTTGCTGAAAGAAGAGACCGAGCAGACCGTATCCGATTTTGAATATGATTTTGTGTTGCATGACGATAAGACCGTGAAATCGTTATTGTTGAGGAAAACAGAAAAAGATCTTTTAAACGATAATACTCATATTACGACATATATCTATGACGATAAGGAAAATCCGATAAAAGAGGTGGTCGATTATGGGGACGATCTGAGAACCACGATCGAAAATACTTATCAGAATATTGATACGGAGAGTAAATATTATACCGGATTGTTGAAAACCCGTACTACAACATATTCAGCTCCCGGTCAAACGGATTTACGAACATCAGAAAGTTATGAATATGATGATTATCAAAATCTCATGTATAAATCGGTAGTTAAAGGAGAGTCGTCTCCTGTGTCGGAAGAAAATTATACGTATGATGAGGATCAGAATATGATAGCATACGATATACAAAGTTATGGCTCTATGTATCAAATAACTTTCTATGAATACGATGCTTATGGAAGACCTGTTAAAAAGACCGATCCTATGAATTTGATTACACAGTGGCAGTATGATATTTACGGTAATATGGTTCGGGAAACCAATCCCGAAGGGCTGCATACATATTATGAATATGACGGTTTGGGACGTACCTTAAGAACTGTTTATCCCGACAGTACCGAGACGGTCGTTACTTATGCGTGGGCCTCGGGACCGGAGTCGGCATTGACCGAGATAACGACAACTCATACGGGCAAACCGACGGAGAAACTGTTTCAGGACGCTTTAGGCCGGGAAGTCCGCAAAGGAGCGCAACGTTTTGACGGACACTATCTCTTTACCGATAAAGTGTATAATCAGCACGGTTTGCTCGAAAAGGAATCGTTGCCTTTTCGTTCTCAGAGTCCCTCGGCATGGAATCAGATGACGTATGACTTTCATGATCGGCTTGTCCGTACCGATTATGCTTCGGGACGTACCGATGTGTATGATTACGGGCAGAATACCGTTACCGAGACCAAAAAGGGAATAACGGTTTCAAAGACGTTCGATGCAGTCGGTAGAGTGATTCGGGTTTCAGATATGGCGGGAGATATACAATATACATTGCGTCCCGATGGTCAGCCCGAATCGATTACAGCGCCGGGTAATATAACTACCACATTCACCTATAATGTGTACGGACAGAAAATCGGAATGTCCGATCCGAGTGCCGGTACGATCGAGTGGAGATACGGTCCTTTTGGAAATCAGACTTATAAAAAAGATGCGAATGGGGTCGAGACCCGAACTTTGTATGATTCTTACGGGCGAAAAGACTCGATTCATATCTCCAAAGACAATAAAGAGTTGCGTACTGTCAAGTTCGGTTATGACAATTATAACCGTTTATCGCAAGTTGTCGAAAATACCGGTTCGCGTTTTTATAAGTACGACCGGTATGGCCGCTTATCGGAAGATATACAGTATATCGATGATTATTTTAGTTTAGAACGCAAGTATGCTTATAATGAGTTGGGGCAGATAAGTTGGATAAATTATTACGGTTATTTGCCGTGTACGATAGGGAGAGTGCATTACACGTATGCCAATGGGCATAAGACCGAGATCAAAGTCGATGCTTCTGCTCCGGCATGGAAGCTTGTTGCCGAAAATGCTATGGGATTGCCCGTGTCGATAGAGACGGGACCGCTGACCCGGACTTTTGAATACGACCGGTACGGATTTCCGTTAAAACGTACCGTAACCTGCGGTGATCGGATTATTCAGGATATGAGTACCCGGTTCGATTCTCATACCGGAAATCTGACCTGGCGGCAAGATAATACGCGGAATATCCGGGAAGATTTTTCTTATGATGCCTTGAACCGTCTCACGGGATTTAACGGCAAGACGATAACTTATGACGGAAAGGGAAACATCACCGACCATTCCGGAGTCGGGTCTTTCGAATATGCCGAAGACCGTCCTTATGCGATAGAGTATGTTACGCCTTACGGAGATTATGTTCCGGAGGCTGCACAAGAAATTACCTATAATGAATTGTTGCGCCCTCAGAAGATAGTCGAGGGGGATATAGAAACTTCGTTCCAGTATGATTATGACGGAAACTTTAATTATGAGAGGATCGAAGGAACAGATTCTTTCGGAAAAGAAATTTTTAGAGAACATTTTTCATGGGATAATAAATATGAGGAGCTGAACGGTTATCATTTCGGCGGAGTGCTGTATCTCGACGGAGATGTCTTTTCGGCGACCACCGCTTGGTGTACGTCACCGATAGGGAGCGTTAATGAGTGGGAATACCTTTATATATGTCGTGATTATATGGGTAGCATTACTCATATTGTAGACAAGTCAGGGAATGTATTGCAAGAGTTGAGTTACGATCCGTGGGGACGTTTTCGCGATCCCGATACGCAGGAGATGTACGCTCCGGGAGAGACGCCCGAATTGCTTTTGTTGCGGGGGTATTGCGGACATAAACATGTTGAGTATCACGGATTTATACACATGAATGCCCGGCTGTATGATCCGGTAATAGGACGCTTTCTCAGCCCCGATCCCTATGTGCAGATGCCGGATTTCAGCCAAAATTTTAACCGTTACACCTATTGCTTGAACAATCCGTTGGTTTATAAAGATGAGAATGGAGAGTTTATTATAGCATTTTTTTCTCATTTTATAAAAGGTTTAGTCAAAAAACAGAATCCTTTTAAAACAGGTTGGCAGGGAGTTAAGAATGAATATATGCTTCTAAAGGGTTTGTTTTCCGGAGGAAGCCAACGGACAAAGAGCCGTTTCACTCGGGAACTTCCGCAAACAGCTGCCGGCTTTTGGGCATCTTATTTTAGTAATTTATTTGGTTTTACTCGTAAAGTAAGTAGTTGGGGAGGGGCGACTGTTTCGCAATTGGAACCGGCATTCTTGCAAGGAAGCAAAGCATTTACATTGGGTTCGTATATTATGGGTGGCAGTAGTATTGAAGCTGATCCCAATAACGCCATTTTTCAACATGAGTATGGGCACTATTTGCAGAGCCAGGAGATGGGGTGGAGTTACCTGTTCAAGGCTGCTATTCCGAGTTTGATAAGTGCAGCAGGGGATGGAGAGCATTGCTTTTCTAAGACGGAGCAAGATGCCAATATGCGGGCGTTAATTTATCTGAGTGAAAATGTAGATGGATTTTATCGAGCTAAAAATCAATTAGATAAAGATAAAGGATGGGACTTTTGGAAAAATTCATTAGATCCACATCCCGATCCAAATTCTGAGAGAGTAAGAGGTCGTTATTATGATGTAAGAGATGCTTCCGTCCGTTCTGATTTGATAGAGAGCTTGAGTTTAACGGGCGGTTTATGGTATATAAGATAAATATTAAATATATATGGTTATGAGAAAATTGGTATTTGCATTATTGGGAATTCTTTTTTTGTTATCGTATTCTTCATGTGGAGAGGATTTGACCCGAACGGTAAAGGTCTATAATCATATAGATACAACCCTTGTGCTTGTGATATGCGATTATTTTACAAAGGATATTGATCGTTCTTGTGAATGGAGATATCCGATGTTTCGAATAGAACCGAGAGATTTTGTTGAATATACTTTAGTAATACCTTATGATATCAAAGCATTTGATTTTCTAATATGTCGAGATTTGACGGGAGATAAACGAGACTTGAATACAATGATAGATTGTGATCTGAAGTCAAAGATGTTCAATTTAAGAAAATATATTTATATTTATGATAAAGAGATGCAAGAAAGGGGATATGTCTTGGTTCTGGACAGTCTTATATTAGGTTTAAAGTCGCCTGAATAGAGTTTGTTGTAAATAATTTAGATTCTAATGTAATGGATAATCAGGAAATATTGGAGCATGTAAAACGAGCTAAGATTGCGGAACGTTATATATTAGCTGTTCTGCTAAGTATTTGTGTCGGAGGTTTTTTTGCAATCCGATGGATGATCCGGGAAGATGTCTATGATGATGATACACCGTTGGAGTATAGAGGTATGGCTGTGGCGGTAGTTTATAAATCGGTTGAAATTGCGACAGAAGAAGATGAGATAGAAGGATATAAGGGTATCGGAGTTTTTTATGTAGATGATAAAAGATATTTCTGTAATTTGGAGACGCTTCGGGTTGCTCCGTTTATAGGTCTTCGTTTTCAGGTGTATTATGATCGTAGAAATCCGAAGGCGAATAAATTAGCCACGACGGCAGTAATGGATACGATACTTCGTAGTCCGGAGTATGGTTGGTATCAACAGAGTGAGGGTAAGATGGAACTATCTGATACTGTGCGGAGGATAGACAAGGGTATATATGACGGGGAATTTGATATTTGTGAACAAGTGGCAAAATGAAAATATTTAAAACTATTAGGAAGTATTGGTATTCCTATTATTGTGTGTATACACCGTTGGCTTATGGACTGATAAGAATGTTTGCTTTAATAATTTTAGTTGTGATATTGTGCATAATAATAAAACAGGATGATTATGAAAAGCGGTTAGATTGTAATACGTTTGTATTGGCTACGATTATTTCTGTAGATACGATAAGAAATTATGGTGATCAGGAGAATCCGTATGAGTATTGTGCCCGATGCGAATATCAGGTAAAAGGGAAGAAATATACAGCCCGTTTTCCGGAATTTGTGGTGTCCCCTCCGATAGGGTTGCAAGTGCCTGTATATTATGATTCCGATTCACCGAGTAGATATAGTTGTTACAGTGAGTTTTCCGACAAATTACGTTCCGATCCCTATTATTTCTATGAGAAACAGTTGAATCGAGAAAAAGAAGATAGTTCTATAAACAAACGTAAAGGGAATGACTAAGATGAAGTGGCTTGAAAAGTCTGTAAATCGGCATGTGTGGCTAAAAGGTATTTTGATTGTTTTGAGAGGAGACACAGAGATGTTTGAGGTATGAGTACGGGTGCTATTCGGAAATTTCGATATGAATATCGGACTAAGAACAATCCGGTATTCATATCGAATAGTAACACGCTATGGAGTCATATCTATAATATATAAAGCTCTTGGAGCAAACTCCATTCGAGGGGAGCATATAAAAGGTTCTCCGCTGATTATATCTATACCTCCCTCACCCGGTTTCAGTATCTCTTTATAGCGACTCATATCGATGCTTTTTGCAGTATCGTTACCGTTCATAATAACGATGATGCGTTTATCTTTAAATTTTCTTTGGTAGAGGTAAATGCCGTTTGTCGGCATGAAATGTGTCATATTGCCTTTACTGATCACTTCATTACCTTTGCGCCATTTCAAGATTTTTTGAATGAAATCGAAAGCTTCATTTTGTAAGGGAGTCCGGTCGGCAGCGATAAAATCATTCACTTTGTCTCCCGGAAAGCCACCCGGAAAATCGAGCCGTACCAGTCCGTCGCTTTCCTTTTTGTTTCCGTGCATCAGTATTTCCGTTCCATAATAAATTTGCGGGATGCCCCGTGTCGTCAGTAAAAATGCAATGGCTTGTTTGAAGAAACCCAGATTATTGGGTTCTTCCGATAAAAATCGGTCGGTGTCATGATTATCGAGGAATGTAAGTACAGCCATAGGATCGCTATACATAAAATCTAGAGCAAGACGGTCGTATATTTTGTTCAATCCGGTCCAACTGTCGGTTTGGGACATAAAAGCCTCCCGTACGATTCCCTGAAGCGGGAAGTCCATAACCGTTTTCAGATGCGAATTTCGGGTTTTGTCCAATATGCTGTTTTCCTGCCAGTAAGCCGATCCCGCTTCTGTATTGTACCAGCATTCTCCTACGATGTTGAAGTCGGGATATTCGTTCTGAATCTCTTTGCACCACTCCGCCATCGAATCGAAAAATACATACGGATGAGTATCCATTCTTATGCCGTCGATACCGGAGTATTCGATCCACCAGATGCTGTTTTGCGTAAGGTATTTCATCAAGTGCGGATTATGTTGGTTCAGGTCGGGCATCGACTCCACAAACCATCCCATATCCATAATATTTTTATCGTAAGTCGAAACGTAAGGATCGAAATGAGGCGTCAACCGATAAGAAGTCTGTACATATCCGTCCGGAAAGTTGAACCAATCTTTCGAAGGACGGTCGAGAAACCATATATGTTCACTCCCGCAGTGGTTGAAGATCATGTCCATTACCACTTTCATATTTCGTTCGTGACATTTTTCAATCAGCCCTTTGTAATATTCATTCGTTCCGAAGCGCGGATCTACTTTGTAGTAATCCGTCGTAGCGTATCCGTGATAAGATCCTCCCGGCATGTCGTTCTCCAGTACCGGATTCAGCCAGATAGCTGTCACTCCCAGATTTTGTATATAATCCAGATGTTGCTCTATACCTTGCAGGTCGCCTCCATGACGGGCATTGGGATCATTGCGATTTACAGGAGCAGGAAACCGCATGGACGGTATTACATTTGTTTTCGGGTCTTCATCGGCAAATCGGTCGGGCATGATCAAATACAACACGTCCGAAGCGTCAAATCCCGTATAGTCCCGGTCGGGTCCGTTCCGTTGTAGTAATTCGAAAGTGCGGGATGTGTGTTCTTTTCCCCGATCGAATCGGATGGTCATCTTACCCGGTTTTGCATTATCCGATATATTCAGATATAAAAATAGGTAATTGGGACTGTCGAGGTGTACGGCTTTTTCTAAAGTGACACCCGGATATTTGAGCGATGCTTTCGCGTCACCGATTTTGTCACCATATACCATGATTTGCAATTCTTTATTTTTCATACCGCACCACCAGAAAGCCGGATCTATACGTTTAATATTGATTGCAGCCTGCAACCCGGCTATGCAGAAAAAGAATAAACAAAAGGGAACTAATTTTCTCATATCGTAATTTTAATCAGTGTTTTTATTCCTTAGGTAACCAGATCGGACGAGCTTCCGGAGTTTTATTTATATCTCCGATGCGTCTTAATCGAATGAAATCGATCAATGCACTGTTGATCTCTCCGTTCATGTTTTCATCTTGTGGAGAGATAAACCGAATCGAAATTTTATTCCCGCCTCGATTCAGGTTAACGATCACCGGATTAGAATATCCCCAGTTCGCCCATTCGTTTTCTCCCCGTTGAGGCATTACCAATGCTCCTTTAAATTGTCCGTTTGCAAAAAGTGAGCGTATTGCACATTTGTTCTGAGTGTTGATAGGTCCGTTTCCATTTGCGTATCGTACGTCTATTGCATATTGCCCCGGAATGTTTATCGGAATCATTAAATCTATTTTCCGATTTTTCGTCTTGCTGATTTCGATGAATCCCTTACCCGAATATTCCGATCCTTTTATTGGTGATTTGGGAATTACCGACTCTGCTTCTATCCGTATTTCGTTGTGTGGAGGTAACCACGTAAAAGGTTTGCCGGTAAAACCTGCAACTCCGCTCCGGTTTACCGGGACGGCAGCGACCCGAGTGAAACGATCCAACACCGGAAGACCGTAATAACGCTGCATGATAATGCGTTCGCCTTTACCGTTAAGATAAACTATATATCGGTTGTCGGGGCTATAGTTTAATATTTCGAGGGTATTGTTGTCTTTTTGATAACCCAGTCGACTGGTTTCGGGCATGTCGGTTATAGGACGCACCGTGATGCTGTCTCGTGTCCGAAAGGTTGTTTCCAACTCTATTTTGATCGTGTGCATTCCTGTCAGTGTTGTAGGGAAAAAAGCCTCTGCCTGTTCCTCGTTGTCGATCGTAAATTTTTTTATGCGGTTTCCCGTACCCGAAAGGTCTATTTGAAGCACGGCTTTCCGGTAGTTGAAGTTCGATATCCTTTTATTGCCTGCAATATTTTGGGGAACAAAAGGAGTAAAACGTATTCCGTCCGTCTCGAATTTCATTCCGTAAAACAGTCGGTATATCATGGCGATATTACCTGACAGACTCCATAACATTTTATCCGAATTTACTGCCGTACCGCTGTAATCACCTGTCGATGCGACGAATAATTCTTTATTCGTGGTAAATAAAGCTGCTGCACGATATAATGCGCCCAAACCTCGAGTTACCGAAGCTTCGTTTTCTGCTTTAGCTGAAGCCAGATTCCAAAACGCTTGTACGAACGGCCACACGGCATTATTATGATACGGCTTTATTTCGCCTATTTGCGGGTAAATGCTCGTTGCACCGTATTCAGCGACCGGTATGCGGGCTATCATGCGGCGTGCCTGTTCGTTGGAGGCTATATCGAACAAAATACTTAGCGATTCGCCGAGATTATCGATGCCCGGTGACAATATGGGATAGATACCTCCGTATAAATATTGTCCGTAATATTCTTTCGTCTCTATCCATAAATGACGGTTTATCGCTGTTTTCAGAGAATCGGCCTGCTGTTGGAATATTGACGCATCTTTCCCCAATTCGGCGGCCATTTCAGCCAAAATGCCGTATGTTCGACAATGTACGGCATTTGTTCCCAGACAAAGCGACTGATAAATATCTGCCGGCTGCATCCAACGAGGATAAGATTGTTCTCTCCAATCGAGATAACTTTGCTCTCCCCTGAATAATCCCGTCGTAGGGTCTTTTAATGTAAATTGATCATCTTGAGCCGAGTTGCGGATTACTTCGAAAGCATATTGCAGCCACTCTTTATCTCCGGTGTATTTATAAAGTTCCCATGCCGCTACGCTCCAGATCATCCGGTCGCTCGATACAGGCCATGCTCCCCCTGTTCCCGTATCTTGAATGATCCGATTGTTGTTGACTTTTGCGACAAGGCTCTTTTGCGCAGCATCCGGATAGATGTAGGCGAGTGCCAGATAAATGGAGTAACTGATGTCGCGAGTCCACACTCCATCCCATGCTGCACCGGCACGGAGAGTTCCGTCCGGACGAATATTGTCTAATAGTTCGTTCAAAGACATGCGGTATAAGGCATCTATAAGGAGCTGCTGAGAACCGTATTGAGGAAATGCGTCGATGTCGGCAGATAAGCTCCATACAGAATAGTTTTCTTTGCGTGGTTCTTTGGTGTTCATTGTAAGAGAAATCTCGTATATACCGTTTTTGTCCGGATCAGAAAGTTCCATGCCCTCCCGACTGTACAGATTTTCGAAGTCCCATGTCATCGGCTCGCTGCCACCGGCGATATATACTCCTTTGAAATCGGATTCCGAAATGATATCTCCTGTCGGAGTTTTGTAAAATCCCTGTTTTTTGAAAGCTTCGAACATGGGAGACATATCGACTCTGACTGTCCATACCGTGCGATGAGGCAACGGAATAGACTCGGCATTCGTATCGATGGCTGTGTATCTTTCGCCGAACAGAATTACCGGAGAAACACATGTATCGTTCTGGGGTTTTAAAGTGATGATATGTTCTTCACCTGCCGGGAGTTCGTTATCACGGCTATTGATACTGAATTTGAAATGTATGGTAGGAGAGTAACCTTTGTCCGCAGGGCTTTCATAATCAGATCGTATTTCGTCTTTTGAAATGGCAACCGCTCTGAATTTACCTTGTTCTACCCGATTGTCATATACCGTGTAGGTATTTCCTTTGTATATCACGGTATTTTCCTTTTGAGTGCACGCTGTCGTAAGAAAGACTCCTGAAATTAGAATCGCAGAAAATATTTTCATGACTTTTACTGTTTATCGTTGCCTAAGAGCCTGTCTAAATTTCCCGATAGAGATTCAATTAGAGCATTCTTTCTATTTTCTTTCGCTCTGTTCCCGGTTATTCTTATAAAAACAAAAAGCGTTCACAGAGCCGATCCGAGCAAAATTTAAACAAGCTTTTAACTAAACAAATTGTTCCGGTGAATGGTTGAATGTTATTCGTTAATTTTCTTACCGGTACGGGAAGATTCGATTGTCGAAAGAATAGGTGGTGTATGTCAGGAGATTTGGGGATCACATCGAATAAATAGGTTGGAACGATGCAGAAAGTCTCCGGATTAGATCTGATTAAGGAGTGTCGTTTTTTTGATCGGGTTATTCGGTTACTTCTATTGCTTCTGTGAATTTCAACAGAGAAGTAGCGTCCGGGTCGTGAAATGAAAGTTGATTGAATAGTTTATGTGTTTTTAGCATTTCTATGGCAGCATTGGCAGTAATTATTCTTTGCTCATAGAGCCTGATTGTTGCATATAATTGATCGTTAGCTACCGGGCCCATTATCAAATTATATTTTTTTTCATCATTCCCTTTGCGGTTATTCACAACAAAATCCAACCACTCTTTTGTCGCTCCCTCGAAATGAAGCACGGTAAATCCTCGATTCAGAATATCATCGGGGACTTCATAGACCGATACGATAGCTTTAGGGGCTTGTTCCCGTTTTTGTTTGAGTAAAGCCCATTTTTTTGCTTGCTCGAAATTTGTCGTTGTGTAAAATCCTTTTCCAAAGTCGGTAGCCTTTCTGCCTTTTTGAAAATTCGGATGTTTTACCGCTACTGTTGAACCGTGATATAGCTTCATCTCTTTTGTCCTTTATTTCTGATGTACGTTGATATGGAGTCTAAAATATACGTTGTGCTTTGCGTGTGCAATGTTTCGAATGTTTCGTTTAAGAATCCGAACACGTCATATTCTGAAAATAGTTGTAAAGTCTCTTTTGCAGATATATTTTTTATTTCCCGATAGTTCTCTATGCAAAATACTTCGAAAAGCAATCTTTTCGGGTCGTTTTCTTGCTGTTTTCTTTTTTCCGTTTTCTCTTTCTCCAATGTTTCATAGAGGGATAAAGTACTTAAATACCACATTTTTTTACCTTCATCCAATAGGGAACTGTAAAGGTCAGAAGAATATATATAGTATAAAGCATCTTCCAGTGCTAATGTTTTTCTCTGCATTACCATAGAGACTAATTCTCTCATGGTAAAAGGGAGCATATCGGATTCTATATTAGACTGTTTGTTCATAATTGTCTATTTTAATACGCATGTTTTAGAGCCTATCTAAATTTTCCAATAAATAAAAAAATATCATCAGGTCATTTGGGCGTTTTCTTCCGGTCTGTTTTCTCTTTTTCACTCGTTAGATAACTCGCTATCGTCCTCGTAAAAACAGAAAAATATCTTCGAAAGAAACTCTTAAATCTGCCCCGAACAATATTTGGACAGGTTCTTATACAAATATAGATATATTTAGATGATAAATGAAAAAAAGTATGACATTTGTTTGTTCGGTTCGACTTATGGTTTTATACCTCCTTTAATTGGTGGAATATCTTGTAATTCCCGATATAGCGGAAAACTTATCGTTTATCGGGACGGATAATAATTGGGAATATGGCAGGAATTTGATACTTTTGTTTCATTGTTAAACGAAATATTATGCCCGATCATACTGTATTATTGATTACACCGCCTTTTACGCAGTTAAATACACCTTATCCGGCAACCGCTTGTTTGAAAGGGTATCTTAATACGTTGGGAATAAAGTCCGATCAGATGGATCTCGGTTTGGAAGTAATCTTGCGGATTTTTTCAAAAGACGGGCTTCGTCGGATGTTTCGTGAAGCAGAATTATACTATTCATCGCATATTACTCCGGAATTTCGTAGAACATTTGTCCTCCGGGAAGAATATGTTCTGACGGTAGATAGGGCAGTAGCTTATTTGCAAGGAAGAGAGCAAACTTTGGCTCATACGATTTGCGACGGATCTTTTCTTCCCGCAGGTAATCGAAAACCTGAGGAAGAAGATATGGAGTGGGCATTCGGTACGATGGGTTTACAAGATAAGGCTAAGCATCTTGTAACGCTTTATCTCGAAGATATTGCCGACTTTATCACGGGAGTTATCGACCCTCATTTCGGATTTAGCCGCTATGCCGAGAGACTGGGCCGTTCGGCTTCATCTTTTGACGAACTGTATAAAGAATTGCATAAACCCCCTACTTATATAGATCGGCTGATGTTTTCTGTTTTACAAGAAAAAATAGAAAGCTGCAATCCGGATTGGGTGATGCTGTCCGTTCCTTTTCCGGGAAATCTGTATAGTGCATTACGTTGCGGTGAATTTATAAAAGATAATTATCCTGATATTCGGGTGGAGATGGGTGGAGGATTTGCCTCTACCGAATTACGGCAATTGTCCGATGTTCGGGTATTTGAATATGTCGATTTTATTACGTTGGATGACGGTGAAACGCCTTTACGTCAGCTATTGGTCGGGAATGAAGCGAGTTATGTCCGCACTTATTTATGTCGGGACGGAGAAGTTCGTTATTTGAACAATCCTGAAATTCCGGATGTTCCGATGCGGGAAAGGGGTGTTCCCGATTATGCAGGATTGCCGTTGGATAAATATCTTTCGGTTATCGAGGTCACCAATCCGATGCATGCTTTGTGGAGCAATGGACGATGGAACAAATTGATTTTGGCACATGGCTGTTACTGGGGGAAATGTGCCTTTTGCGATGGGTCTCTTGATTATATAGGTCGATACGAGCCTTTGACGGCAGTCGAAATTGCCGATCGAATGGAGGAGATGATACGTCTTACAGGAGAAAGAGGCTTTCATTTTGTAGATGAGGCAGCGCCTCCTATGCTGTTGAAAGAGTTGGCGTTGGAAATATTGAAACGTCGTATGTCTGTTGTGTGGTGGACGAACGTACGGTTTGAAAAGAGTTATACACGAGATCTCTGCCGTTTGTTGAAGCAGTCCGGGTGCATAGCTGTCTCAGGAGGTTTGGAGGTTGCTTCTGACCGTTTGTTAAAATTGATCAATAAAGGTGTCTCTTTGGAGCAGGTTTCTCGAGTGACCGATCATTTTACGGCTGCCGGAATTATGGTGCATGCTTATCTGATGTACGGGTTCCCTTCTGAAACAGCGCAGGAAACGATCGATTCGTTAGAAGTCGTACGGCAACTTTTTTTGAACGGACTGGTGCAATCTGCTTTTTGGCATCGGTTTGCATTGACAGCTCATAGTCCGGTAGGATGCCATCCCGAGAAATATACGGTGCGAATTACCGAAAAACCGTTCGGAGGGTTTGCACGAAATGATGTTGATTTTGAAGATACAGCCGGAGCTGATCATGATATTTTTGGAGAGGGATTGCGGAAATCTCTCTATAATTATATGCGTGGAGCAGGTTTTGAGCTGCCTTTGCATAAATGGTTTGATGATCCGGTTCCTAAGACACAAATTCCACCAACTTATGTCGCTCGTTTTCTTGTTGATGAACAAGATTGTGTGCAGCGTGATGGACATAAGAAAGTGTATTGTTTGTTAGCGCTACTACCGGAAGTGCGTTATTATGAACGGAATAAAAAAGGGAAAAATATCCGTACTGCCGAGTTCTTGTTTCATTTTCATGATGGAGATGCCCGTTTTCAGTTAAAAGCCGATTGGGGAAAGTGGCTGGAAAATTTGTTAATCCGGTTATCGGATAAAAATGAGAAAACGGTATCTTTGAAAGATCTGGAGATTGAATTCAAAGCCTGTCATTTCGGAAGTTTTGATCAGTTTATCACTACTCCGCTTTGGCAGTCGTTAAGAGAACATGGTTTATATTTGTTATAATATAAATGAAGTATAAGGTTTTCATATCGCTATTATTGTCGCTTTTGTTGTTTTCTTGTGACAAAGAGGAGGAGATTTATACTCCTGTGTATCCCCAGAAAATATATGCAGTTTATCATGAGGGCGAAGAACCTTATCCCGATCTGCCCGTACTGTATCTCGATCACATGTTTTACCTGAAGAAACGAGCTCCGCTTTTTTTTCAGGCTACCGGTAACGATCAGTTGCCGTTCGGGAGTGATCAATCTGTTCAAAATTCGGATGTCCAGGAGACTGATGTTTCGGTCGGAATAAATAAATGCGATGTTCCGGTTACGATTACTCGGGTTTCGACAAAATCAACGGTAGGTAAAGGTCGGAAAATACGCTTGCTTCCGATAGGAGATAGTGTGGGTGCCGGATATGGAGGACAGTGGAATTGCCCCGAAGGGAGAGCGTCGGTTTCTTGGTCGATTGCCCGGCAGTTTTTTATGCGAGATAAATATTTCGATGGTACTATGCCGACAGTGTCGGATTTTATAACCATCGGTACGACAAATAAAAATACTTTTAGCGTCCTTACGGACGAGGGGATTGTAACTTGTACCGGATATGGCGAATGCCGGGGCGGTTGGAGACTTTCGGATTATCTCTATTCTCGTGTCGTAGAAAAGACCGAAAATCCTTTTTATGACGAAGATCAGACGGGGGAGAATAAATTCTCATTAGCAGCCTATTTGAAACGTTTTAGAACACATACCGATAACGGAGAACCTTTGTCGACAGAATCTGTAACCGATGCGTATGTGAGTACTCCCACACATGTCATTATTCAGTTAGGATTAAATGACCTTTACAATCAGGAATATAAAGACCAGATCGCTTCTTTGGTTTCCCGTATTAAAGAAGAGTTTCCCGATATGATTGTCGGATTGTCACTGACCGATGCGTTCGGTACGGCTTTTTCGAAATATTATCCGGATTATGATTTTTCTTCCAATGCCATGACTTTACTTAAAAATAATCTGCATTATAAATGCTGGTCTTGGAATCCTGTTTTGCAACAGTTGGAAAATCCTGCCGAAAAGATTTTTTATATTCCTAATTATTATGTTCAGCCGTCGGCAGAGTCAGTACCTTATGAAATTTCGAGCTCCGGATTAAGGACACCGGCTTATGATACTTCTCATTATCACCCGAATAGCAATGCCCATTATGCTTGGGGATATCAAATTTATGCGTGGTTGAAATATACATTGACATTAATTTGAATGTTATTTCCATTTATTAGAATGTTTTCTTATTGGGAGAAATGAGAGTTTCTTTCGAAAAGATTTTTCTGTTTTTACGAGGAAGATAGCGGGTATCTAATGAGTGAAAAAAAGGAAAACGAACTGAAAGAAAACGCAAAGATGAGCTGATGCTATTTTTTTATTGAAAAGTTTAGATCTGCTCTTATATGGCTTATCGTGTGAATTTTGAGAAGATAATTTGATAAATCTTGATGATATTGTTCGGGAAACGTTTTTATTATATATTTTATCTGTTGAGATAGAATGAATTACATATTTTATATTTTAGCATTATTTTTTAATTTTGTGCGGGTTTAATTGCATATTATTTATGAATACGAAGATTCCTGAATATGCCGATATACTGCAAGTATTGCTTACGATGTCTGTTGTGATTTGTGTGGGTGGTGCAACTTTGCTTTTTCTACGCTCCGGAGGTAATCGTTCGCGTCGTTTGTTATCGTTGGTAATGTTTACATGGGGGCTTATCTACATGACGCGTGTTATAGGCATGTTGACAGGAATTCTGAATTTTGATTTTACAAGTACAGGCGTTTTAGATGTCCTTGTGCTTGTAGCCGGTAATTTTTTCTTGATAGTTTTGTTGCTTTATCCGTTGGAAATAGTACGTCCTGGGTGGCTTAATTTAAGACGTATAGGATTGTTGTTACTTCCTTATATCATGCTCGTGCTGTTTTATTATGCTGTGTTACCTTTGTTGGGACAAAAAATTCTTGTGTTGCATGATATTGACGATTTTTTTGAACACATTGGAGAGTTTAATGTTTGGTATCGTTTATTGTTGCTTGTTTCTATCGGGTTTTATCTTCTGTCATTGTTGCGTTTGACTTGGCGGTATCGTGAGGTTTATCAACAGTGGTGCCAGTCTAATTATGCTGCAACTGAGGACATGGAGATCTCATGGCTGCGAAATTATATCATTGGAGTATTTTTAATAGGTTGTGCATATTTTTGGTTATTGTTTGACGGAAATACACGATGTTTTGTTGTGCATAATCTTATGGTACAGCTTTTCTTTTGTTATACCCTTTATAAGGGGCTATTTCATTATAATCCCTATACAGAAGATTTTTTCAGCCATACATTGGATGAAATGACTGCACGTAGTGAAGCTGTATGTAAAGAGGAGCAATTGCTGTCGGGAGATATTTTTGAAAATTTCAATCTTTCCGAAGATGACAGTGCGTTTCTTGGAAAATTGTCTACATATCGGGATGAAGTAGCTCGTTGGATGACGGATAAAAAGCCTTATTTAAATAAGGATTTTAAATTAATGGATGTGTCGGAATTTTTGCCGTTAAATCGTACTTATCTTTCCCGTGTATTTAACGAAGGTTTCGGGGATAGCTTTAGCAGTGTCGTACGTAGCTATCGTATGCGCGAGGCTGAAATATTGTTGGTTTCTAATCCTGATATTCCTGTGGGACAGATTGGTGAACGTTGCGGTTTTTCTTCTCCGGCTGTTTTTCACCGTAGTTTTGTGCAGTGTCATGACGGAATGACACCGAGCCGTTATCGTAAACGATCCGCCAAACCGTAATTTTTCTGTCGAATTGCAATTATAAAAGCATCTTTTTTACGTATTGCAAATTTTATTTTACAAAATGGTAATCCTCTTTTAGGTCTTTGTCCATAATTTTGGCACACAAATTTCCTACCCAGATGTGAGAAATAACATATCTGCACAATTGCGTATCAATATGTAGAGAACAAATCTATGATGAAAAAAATGTTCGTTTGATTGGACAAAGATAAAACTTTTTTCATATATAAAATAATAATTATATAGTAATTTGGTTTCTAGGCATTTATATTATTTATTAAAATAATATTTTTAATTAAACTCCTTTGTCCAATCAAACGAACATTTTTTTGTTCTGTTTTTTTATAATTGTTATATTAAGTTGTTGTTTTACAATTTAATGCATGGGGGTAAGTTGACGAAATAGTATTGAAAGTTTTTAGATATATTCAACATACTAAAAATGCGTGTAAAGAATATCGTTTGTATATTAATTTCGTTGTTCATTATTGTACAGGTAAGCCAGGGGCAGAATCGGGAGAAAGGAAATAATGAGCCTTTTTGTTCGGATACGGCTATTCTATTTCGCTTTGTGCCTAAGCGATTGATGTTTTATTCTCCTTATAATGGTAATGAAAAAGCAATTTCTCAAGCTATGAAATTGCTCAGGATGCATCGTAAAGCGATTGTTAGCGGTGATGCGGTTATTCGCATTCAGGGGTTTTGCCAATCTTATCCTACCGAAAAGGAAAATATGGCGGCGGCTAAAAATCGCAGTAATCAGGTAAAATCTTATTTTATTACCCATTTGGGAATGAAAGAGGCTTATTATCGTACATCTAATAAAGCCGTACCCTATAAAGGAATGAGGGATATTGTGGCGTTAATGGATGTTGAGTATTTGAAGATCCCTTCTGTAGCACAGAATCCTATTCCGGAAGTGGAAGAAAAATCTGATACGGTATATTCTAGGAAAATATCGACACAATTAGATACGATCCCTTTTGAAACGGTTATAGAGTTCGACACGATTTTCAAAAAAGAACTTGAAGGAATACCGGAAGTAGAGTCGGTTTCTATAATGAACCGTGAGTCGAAATATTCTCATCGTAACATTCCTTTGTCTATCAAAACCAATCTCCTTTATGATGTATTGCTTATGCCTTCGTTAGAATTGGAATACCGTTTCAACAAACATTGGTCGGTCAACTTGGAAGGTACTATGGCGTGGTGGCATAAAGATGTGAAACATAAATATTACCAGTTGGCACAGATTAGTCCCGAAGTACGGTATTGGTTCAAATCCGAAGGTGCTCGCAAAGGACATTATTTCGGACTGTTCATCGGTGGAGGCTGGTATGATCTGGAGAACGGAAATCGAGGTTATAAAGGTGAAGGCGAGTATGCCGGTATCAGTTACGGATATATGTTCCCTATCGGAAAATATTTTGCTTTAGAAGCCGGTATCGGTGCGGGTTTCCTGCATGCAGATTCTGAAGATTATTTACCTATTGACGAACATTATGTGTATCAACAGTCGATTCGTACCAATTATTTCGGGCCATTGAAATTAAAATTAGCCTTTGTCTGGAATATCGGTTGTTGGATGGACAGGAAAGGAGGTAGAAGATGAAATACTGTCTTTCTGCGATGATAAGGTACGGATTGTTTTTGATATTGCCTCTATTGATTTTCGGATGCCGGAAAGATTTATGTTATGATCATGAGTTACATAGTGCTTCGGTAAAAACAGTAGTTGCCGCCGATTGGGAACAGGAGTGGGAACGTACTTATGATTTTGATTGGGAACAAAATTGGAACGTTTTGTGGGGACGTGAATATGACGAGTTGTGTCCGGATATTGCTGAGGGCATCCGGGCTCTTGTCTATTCTGACGGTGGCGGTTTCTCCGAAAATAATTTGCCGGCCGATGGCGGCCGTTTGCCTATGAAAGAGGGTGTCTATTCATTGCTGTTTTATAATAATGATACCGAATATATTCTTTTCAATGATCTTACCACTTCGGCTTCTGCTTCGGCTACTACCCGTACTCGTACGCGTGGAGGTTTTAAAGAGCTGCATGCCGGAGAACGTACGGTGAGTCCGCCGGATATGCTTTACGGTGCTTATGTGAAGGAGCATTTTGCAGAACGTACGTTAGAGTCGATAGAGTTACCTGTTATTATGCGTCCGTTGACTTATACCTATCTGATACGTTACGAATTTAAAAAGGGTGCGCAATATGTGGCATTGGCACGAGGTGCATTGGCGGGTATGGCAGAAAGCGTTTACCTCGAAGACGGACATACGGGTGCGGATGCCGTAACGGTGATGTTCGATTGCACGGTAGAAGATTTCGGTGCAGAAGCTCTTGTTTATTCGTTCGGAGTGCCGGATTATCCGGGAGATCATTATGTTACGGGTAGGCAGGGAAAGCACTATGCCTTGAACTTGGAGGTACGAATGTTGAACGGAAAATTCAAGACTTTTGAGTTTGATGTGACAGATCAGGTTACAGGGCAGCCTCGCGGTGGCGTTATTGTCGTGAAAGATATTGAAATATCGGATGAAGAAGGAACAGAAGGAAGCGGTAGTTTTGACGTGACAGTGGATGGTTGGGGAGATTATATCGATGTAGAACTTCCGTTAAACTAAAAGATATAGAAAAAACAACAAGTAATTTATTTAATTTTTAATTGTAGAAGTTATGAAAAAAAGTTTATGGATTTTTGGAGTGGCTGTTATAGCCTTAACCGGTTGTACGAACAATGAAGTGGTAGATATACCTCAGTCTCGTGCAATCAATTTTTCGAATGCTTTTGTAAACAATACCACAAGAGCAGATGTGACGAATGCCGATTTTAAGCAGTTTTGGGTGTATGGTGATTATCAAAATGACGCGTTGTGGGTTGATGTGTTCAACAATGTAAAGGTTTCGGGTGCTTCTGTGGGTAGCAGTGCTACTTGGACTCCTGAAGAGACCGCTTATTGGCAAGTAAATAAAACTTATAATTTCGGAGCTTATGCCGACGGAACATCTCAGTTGACTACAGGTATATTGTATGAGCCTGCATCTAAGACTTTGACGTTTTCAGATTATTCTGCCGGAGCAAATGACTTGATTGCTGCTACTTCAAGCGATGTGTCATGGGATGGTTCTGCTGATCCTGCAAAGGTGCAACTTTCTTTTAAGCACATGCTTTCTAAAGTTAAATTTACATTCAAAACCGATGCTGTCGAAACCTATACGATGAAAGTTTCGGGATTGAAGATTTCTCAAGCTATTCAGACCGCAACCGGTACGATGGTAAATAACGTTGTCGGTACGTGGTCAGGTGACAAAACAGGAGAATATTCTTTTGCCGATATCGACGATTATGCAACAGCTGAAGGTCAGGCAGAGTCAGAAGTAAAATATGTGATTCCTCAGGAAGGCACGAATGAGATTAGAGTTTCTTTCACAGTAACCGTAACAGATGGTGGTGACTATAGTAAGACAGGTTCTTTCTCGGGAACTATGGCTATTGCTGATGCAAACAAGTGGGAACCCGGATTAGCATATAATTATACAGTTACGATCAATCCGGATAAAGTGGACGATACATTGAAACCTATATTGTTTGATGTAACAACAGTAGAAGATTGGGAAGAATTTACCAATCCTGATCTGAGTGTCAATTAAAATATACTTTTAGTTATAAGATAGATAGGCTATAAGGGGTTGAATGTCCCCTTATAGTCACAAATCGAGATAGCACTTCAACGGTTGGTGTTCTTGTCAAAGAAATAAGCAGGTATATATGGGAAGAATCGGAAGAATAGTGAAAAAGTTTTTTTGTTTCCCGATGACAACGGTTGCATTACTGTTGACATCATGTACAAACATTCTCGTACATGATGCGGAAGAAGATGGAGTCGATGGCATGGCGATTGATTTCCGTACTCCGGCATTGACTCGGGTTGCGATAGAGAGTTTTACTCCGGGCAGTTCTTTCTCTGTGTGGGGGTGGTATGTACCGGAAGATGCTGCCAATGAAGTTTTTAATGCTACTACAGTATCGACACCGAACGGTTCTGTTTGGACCTATGAGGGATTACGCTATTGGAAAGCAGACAAGACATACTCATTTTACGCTTTATATCCGTCGGTAACCGATCTAATGGCAAATGCAGCGACTGCTGCTCATTATAATGAAAACGGAGATATTTCTGTTACTGCTTTCGATGCTTCTAAAGGATATGATCTTATGGCAGCTTCTGCCACGAACATTCCCGGCAGTAATGCTGAGAAAGTAGCATTCACCTTCGGTCATTTATTAGCGCGTGTGGAATTTGTCGGGAAACGTAGTACGGCAACGGACGGTATCGAAGGTTTTAATCCGATAATTCATTCGGCTAAGCTTTACGGTATGCATAAGACGGCCGATTTTTCAGCTTCTGCAGCCGACTTGATCGATAAAGAAGCTATATCTGCAGGATGGACTATTTCTACTGATGAGAGTGACCGTACTACCGAGGCAGACCCCTTTGCCATATTAGGAGAAGAAACTTCGGTAAGTGCAAACGGTGTAACCCTTATAGATGCTTTATTGTTTCCACAGGATCTTTCTATTGAATATTATTTTGAAGTGACCTACTCTTCTGCTTCGGATCGAGAGCCGAAAACTACCGCAGTTCAATTGGTTTCTTTGCCTTTGATGACGTGGGAAGCCGGTAAGCATTATCGTTATACGTTTACCATTTCGGATGAAGACCGGATCTTGTTCGATACGCCTACTGTAAATGCATGGGGTGAAGCTACGGGTGGTATTATAATTGTCGAGTGATAAAATAAAAGGATAGTCTGATATGATAAACTTGAGACATCTGTTATATGGAGGTGTGTTTTTGGTTACTTGCGTTGCTTGCAGGGAGGAGAACCTTGTCGGTTCTGTTCCGGAAATGTCCGATCATATTTTGTTCGACACTCCCTCTTTATCAGTAGAAACCGTTTCCCGCAGTACATTGAAAAATGCTCTTGCTCCGGGTGAAACATTTGGTGTATTGGGATATTGTGTCCCATATACCGTAGGAACTACCGAGCCGAATTATCATTCCGCTTCCAGTGTCTGGTCATTAAAAAGAAACCAATGTCCGCCGGATGTATTCTTTAAACAAAAAGTGATCGTGGGAGTTAACGGATGCACTTATGACAGAGAAGGCGGTACGGATAATGATCCGAGATTTTGGTATCGCGACGGTTATGATACAAATAATAATCCGGTTGGGGCTATTACGGGAGCAGATCAATACCATTATTCTTTTATCGCTTATTATCCTTATGAAGAAGCGTTTACGGTCGATCAGCCTTTAACCGAGACTACGGCAGGAGCTCCTAAATTGACGTTTACTATGCCGCAAAGCGGTTCTGCTCTGACCCATCCGCTTTCCCATTCCGAGACTCCTGATGCTATGCTCGCTGTATTGTATAATAGTAGAAAGTCTGATGGTAATTTGCGTTTCAATTTCAGCCATATACTGACAGGTATTGGTTTTGAGGTGAATAATTTCAGTGAATTCGATTTAACGGTGCATTCTCTTACTTTGAGCGGATCGTTCTATAAAACGATAAAGATAGATCTGACAAAAGATGTGGCATCTTATACATTCCCTGAAGATGATCGTTATGTAGGGACTTATACGATATTTGACGGTGATTTACCGTTACCACCTCCGGATGCGAATAAAAATGAGACAGTTACCTCTTCTGGTTTGTTGGGGGGAGAGCATTTGTTGTTGATATCGGGGACAAATACCAGTTTCGGAGAAGATGTAAAAGTCAGGATCGATTATACTTTCAACGGGAGAACGACTTTTTATGAGACACAGCGTCCCGGAACATTTTCTCCTCGCCCCGGCATTAAATATACGGCTCAACTCAATTTTGTGGGTGATGCTTTCGTGTTGGAGTTTGTCGTTGATAATCAGGGACAATGGGAAGATGGAGAAGCTGATGATGGTGATGAAACGAATGATGATGTGGTATTTGAGTGAAACGATTGTAAAAGCGAGGCAAAGATGATAAAGGTAAAGATCAATAAAATTTTAAGTATAGCTTTTCTGTTCCTTATAATAGTTTTTTCAGCTTGTAGAGAAGAAGAATTATTCGATTCGTCGGTCGTCTCGACGGGAAATATAACCACGCTTAGTTTCTTTGGTGATCCGATGGATATGCTGAAAGTAACGACTCGAGCGAGCGACATAAAAGATGAGAACGAGAAAAAAATAAATCAGCTTTATATATTCTTTTTTGGTTCTGACGGAGAATATCTGAAGGGTGGGTATCTTTCGGGATATCGAGATGCTCCTGATGAGGGAGGCTATTATGCTCCCGGACAAGGAGTGACTCTTCTTAAGATAGATAATCAGGCGTTTGCAAATAAAGATCTCGCCAGTAAAGCTACTGTGTATGCTGTTGCGAATGTTGATCCTGTTATTTTCGGAAGAGACAGGGATGGAGACGGACGGCCTGATGGCATTACGAAACTGTCGGATTTAAAAAATCTTGTTTATGCTCCGGAAAGTGTTTCGCTCGGTTTGCCTTCTGGAGGAATGCCGATGGTGGGTTCTAAAGTGATCGATCTTACTAAAACAGAAACTTCGTCGGATGATGAACGGCGTATCGATCTGACGGCTTTGATGGCACGTATAGATGTCGATATTCAACTCGATAGTGAGATTGAGGAAAATAATCTGCCTGCTCTTACTCTTGTAGAATGGACAGCCAAAAATATTTCTACGAAAGTACCTTTTTCTACTCCTGCGGTAAATACCGAAACAGGGGTCGATTGGGAAGATGGTTGGACAAAGAGTATAACGACATCGATGCAACGTACGATTTTTAATAAGAACGGGCAGATAGCTTTTACTTTCTATATGTATGAGAATGTGCAGAATGCAGAATGGAAAGTAGATGAGGGAGAGAAATGGGCGAATCCTTCTTTGGCAGGAGAAAAAGGGCTTTATCCCGATAGTATTAAGGATTACCAAAAACAACGTTATAAACCTTATCTCGCTAATAAAAATGCTGCAGCAGTGGAGTTACACGGTTTTTATACTACCTATAACGGAGCAATTTATGAGGTACGCTATACGCTTTATTTGGGAGCGAATCACACTGATAATTTTCAGGTAAAACGTAATCATCAATATAAAAATAATATTACGATTAAGGGATTGACTTCTCAAAATATAGAGACAGGTGAATATACCCTTGACGCCCGGGTGAATATTGAAGAAGATGACAATGAATTTTATATTGCGATGTTGCGTGAACGTAATCATGATGCCCATTTTTGTGTAACGCCGATGGATGTCTATATGTTTGCCGATAAAGCTACAAAAAATCCGACTATGGAGGTGATTTTGGGAGAAGTGCCGGACGGTAGTGAAACTCCGGTAACTGTTCCTGACTGGATTCGGATGGAGAAAATTAAAGCTTCAGATATGGAGAAGGGGACTGTAACGGAATCGGGTTTTACTGCTTATGATGAGGGGGCTAATACGGGAACTCATTTGGCTGTCGGAACGGCGTGGACAGCCGGTAACGGTAAACGGGCGTTCTTTACAAAAGGATTGGTTACAAGAACGTTGAGTGAGACGGGTAAGAGAGTTACGGTCGATAATTCTCGGGATAGAATTTATTTCTATATCGATGAGAATTTGTCGACAACAGAAAATCGACGTGCGACAGTTACTTTAATTTATAAGGAGAACGGAAAGGAAATAAAACGCCGTACGGTAGTGTTGGAACAAGTTCATTTATTGTCGGTAAATATGCGTGATGGTGGTACTTTATATATGGAGCAATATGAAGAATACTTGGATCATTATGACCCGTTGGATGAATATTCTACCGATCAAGTTTATACAGGATTGCCTTGGGCGGATAAAAACTCGAATCTTGATAATTATACTATTCCGAGATTATATAAGGAACGTTATAATTTGTTGAGTGGTTATGAAGAACCGGGGCAAGTTTTTAATGATGGGCATCCATATACGCCTTTTGTTGTATATTTGTTAGCTCAAGGCAGAATGACTTTGCAGGATATTCCGAAATCGGCATTTCAATATTGTTACAATAGAAATAAACGCAATGTCGATGGTTCTATATCGACTGATTATGGTACATGGGGTATTTTTACAACAAATTATTATGAACGAGAGAATAAAAGCAAATGGTTCTTGCCCGGTATTCGTCAGATGGAAGATGCTTTAACTCAGTATTATACTGTTTTTGGAGAGTTTCAGGACAATTATTATTGGAGTGCTTCAGCGGGGGAAAGAGAGAACGGTTCAAGTGGGCAAAGTAGTGTCCGTGCCCGAGCTACGAAAGTATTGCCAGATGGCAGTTATGCAAATAGTGGAGGTGGTGATGGAGAAGGAGCAGATCATTATGCTTATGAGTTAGGTAACGGTGGTTATGCTTTACGTACGACATCATTACGTATTCGGGCTTTCAGGGTAGATACTGAGCCTATGGACGATTAACGGAAGTAAATTTTTAATGTAAGATAAGGATACTACGTATTTATGCGGTATCCTTATTTTTTAATTTTAATATTATGATCAAATTTCTTTGTAATGCTTATATTTGAAATTCTAAAAAATAATACATGAATATGCGATACGGTAAGGCGAAGATTTTTTGTTGGGTTATTTTATCTTTTTTTCTTTTTTCTTGTGAAGAAGATGAGCCTGATATAGTGACGACAAGTCGGAAAACGCTATTTATGTATTTACCTTGGTCTTCTAATTTGACAACAAATTTTTATACGAATATTTCGGATATGGAAGAGTGCATCAAAAAGCGGGGATTAAAAAATGAAAAAGTTGTCGTATTTATGTCTTCCAGCAGCACGGAGGCTTCTATGTTCGAAATTGTTTATAGAAATGGTAAATGTGAACGCAAGACGTTGAAAAATTATACGAATCCGTCATTTACGACAGCAGAGGGCATTACCTCTATATTGAATGATATGAAGACATTTGCTCCTGCATCTGTATATGCCATGACGATCGGGTGTCATGGTATGGGATGGCTTCCGGTAGATCGAATGAAGACAATGTCTGCCTCCTCTGTAAAAATGCATTGGGACTATGAGGGAAAACCGTTGACCCGTTATTTCGGAGGTTTGACAAGCGAATATCAGACAGATATAAGTACTCTTGCTAAAGGTATTGCGGATGCGGGTATAAAAATGGAATATATTTTGTTTGACGATTGTTATATGTCTTCGATCGAGGTCGCTTATGAGTTGAGAAATGTTACCGATTATTTAATTGCTTCTGCCAGTGAGATCATGGCATACGGGATGCCTTATGCCGTGATCGGTGAATATTTGTTGGATGATCCCGATTTTCAGGCTATCTGTGATGGCTTTTATGACTTTTATTCGACTTATGGCATGCCTTATGGAACGTTGGCGGTGACGGTTTGTGCCGAATTGGAAGATCTTGCGATGATTATGAAAAAAATTAATACGAAATATATTTTCGATGAGTCTTCTGAAAATACTTTGCAACGGATGGACGGATATACTCCGATAATATTTTACGATTACGGAGATTATGTAGAAAAGTTGTGTAAAGATCCCGTTTTGTTGGAACGGTTTGAGCAGCAACTGTCTCGGACTGTACCGTATAAAGTGCATACGGACTATTTTTATTCTGTGACTAAAGGTAGAGTGCCGATCTATACTTTCTCTGGGATAACGACATCTGATCCGAGCAAACATTCCCTTGCCGTGTCAAAAACCGATACGGAGTGGTATAGGGCTACGCATTAATTAATTGCTAATTTGATAGTCTTTGATAAATACAAACGGGATATTTTTATTTATCAAAGACTACATAGATTTTGTATAGGCATTTTTTTACTTAATCATTTTTTGTTGAACTTATAGAGTTAAAAATACTTGTCCTGATTTTTAATGAGTATTGGATTTGGGTGAAGGTTATGTTGAATACTTCGTTCGAAAATATCTGTTTTTTGTTTAAATGTTAGTCTAAGTTTCCAATAAAGAGATAATATTAGTCCATTTTAGTATTTTCTTCTGGGCTATAACAACATTAGTAGTATTGGTATAATTTTGATTTTATATATTTTCTTCGTTATATATTATATTCTCCGGTTGAATACAAGATGTCAGAATCTTTTATTACTCTGTTGGAAGTTATTTCTTTTATGGGTATGCAAGTCTGAAAATGTTGCCTTTGCTTGTTGCGGTTACAAATCAGTATATGGAAGAATGTGAAATTGTATATAGCCATTATTTCTCATGCCCCGGATGTGAAAGGTTTATCTCTTGAAAAGCAGGAGAGGATTATTAAGAAATTGCAAGATGAATTACCTCAATTGAGATTTATAGATTGTCAGAAATCTCTTACATCGGAAGATTTCTATGACCCGTTACATCCTAATAAAAAAGGAGCTGAAAAAATTTCGGCTATAATTGCGGAAGCGGTGAATGCCGATCTTTAGCTGCTTTTGAGAAAATATTGAAAAATAATTTCATCCCTTTTGATTAACGGTCGTTTTATTTGTATTTGCAGACTGTTTTTTCGGAAATAGTTGAACTTCGGGAACTCCCAATTCTTCTGCTATGACCTTTTGAGTCAGAGCATCCGGAGTTTGTACTCCAGCAATCCACATTCGTACAGTTTTTTCCGACTTCAATGTTTTATGTGCGATATATTCTACAAAAGCACTTTTAGGGGCTTTTGCTACTCTGCGGTCGGGGAGAGATTTATAATATTCGACAAAAGAAGCGTTGCCGACAGGAAAATCTTTAAATGCCATTTTTCTGTATCAAAGTTGGTTATTCTCCGTAATATTTATATTTTTGTTTCGTAATATATATTATTACGATGCAAATATATAACAATGTTCGTTAAAATCCAAACAAATGACGAGTTTTGTTCGTTATATAATTAAAAATACCTAATATGGATTCAGTAAAAGAGAGGCTCAAAGCATTTATAGAATATAAGAAAATTTCGGTAAGAAGTTTTGAGAATCGGTGTGGCTTGTCATATGGGTATGTGAACAATATGCGGGTTTCCATACAGCCGGCAAAATTGAAAAGCATATCTCTGCAATTTCCTGATTTGAACAAAAGTTGGCTGTTGACAGGAGAGGGAGAGATGCTTATTCCTACAGAAGGGAAGACTGTAGCGACCGAATCTATCGGTAATTATGGTAGTGTATTTAAATCTTCGGGGATAGTTTCTATTCCGGCAAAAGTTTGGGAGGTTATCGAAAAACAGGCAGACAGTCTAAAGAGTAAAGATAAACAGATCGATGACCTTATCTCATTACTGAAAGGTTTGATTCAAAAATAATTTTTGTGGTTGTAAGTATTGGAAGGTGCTTTTATTGAAGAGCACCTTCTTTTTTGTATAAATGGACATGATAATAATTATTGCTATAATTTGTTTTTGTAGATTTGTCCGTCTTTTATAATCAAGAGAATATTGTCATCGGGGTTTTCCAGTAATTGGATATCTTCCAGAACATTTCCGTTTATTAGTAACATGTCGGCAAAAGCACCCTCTTTGATTACTCCTAAATCTCCGGGATAAGGGTTCCTTGATCCCGAAAGGGACAATAACCGGGCATTATCATAGGTGACCATTTTCAGTATTTCGAAATTACTGAACCAGTTTTTAAGTTTTCCTATATCTTTATTTTGTTTTTTCGTATTGGCAGGATTGAATAACAGGTCGGTTCCCCATCCGAGTTTTACCTGATATTTCTTTGCCACTTTGTAAGCTTTGTCTGTATTTTGAACAATCATTTTATGTTTTTCTTGTTGTTCTTGGGTAGGATATTGATTGTCATCGAGGGTAAAAGGTTGCATACAAAGCCAAACATCTTTTCGAGCGATCAGTTCCATTGTCGCTTCATCGATCAAGTGTCCGTGTTCTATGCTTTTTACGCCGGCCTGTATTGCTCGGGTGATTGCTTGCGGTACGTAGACATGTACCATTACATAGGTACCTGCATTTTCAGCCGCTTTTACAGCTGCATGAATCTCTTCTTCAAAATATTGGGAATCTTGCAGGTGATCATAAAGTGAGGCGACCCCGCCACCGGTCATCAATTTTATTTGGCTAGCACCCAACCTCAGATTATTCCGTGCTGCGACGGTAACGGCATCCACTCCGTCTGCAATGATAGCCGCACCTATTTCTTCAGTGTGAGTCAGACAACAACAGCCGAAAGGTCGGGGATCGTCATATACAGCCCTGAAATCACCATGTCCTCCGGTTTGAGAAATGAGAGATCCGCTTGGATAAATTCTGGGACCCGGGATTATCCCTTCATCGATGGCGCGTTTTAGACCGAATACCGGGCCTCCGGCATCCCGTATAGTAGTGAAACCGCGCATTAGGGTTTTTCCGGCTTCGACACCGGCTTTTAATTGTGTGTAGGAAGTTTCTGCAGTAAGCAAGTCTATCATTGTGTTACAGCACATGTAGGAGTGCCAGTGTGCATCGATGAGTCCGGGCATCAGAAATTTACCTTTTCCGTCGATTACCGTTCCTTCTGCCGATATCGTTTCGGGTTCGGCTATTTTATTTATTCGGTTGTTCAGGATCAGAATATCTCCCATAACCGTTTTTTCGTCTGTTCCGTTGAATATCCGGACGTTTTTTATTAAAATCGTTTGTTCCATATCGATATAGATTCTGTTTTGTCGATAAAACGGAATTACGTGAAAAAAGTTTGTCTTTTTACGGATAATTGGATAACGATCTTTTTTTCTGTCTGACTGTCGTTTTAATTTTTTATATCCGGAGAGGGAAGGGGAGGTTGAAAAAACGAGTGAAAGCCGGCAATCATTCAAACGTAAAGAGACTCCTGAAAGTCACGTAAAAACGACTTTTAGGAGTCTCTTCAGATCCGAAATATGTCTTTATTTCTGAATTTAGATAATACCTTGAGCCATCATGGCTTTTGCAACTTTCATGAATCCGGCTATGTTAGCCCCTTTCATATAATTGATATATCCGTCTTTTTCAGTACCGTATTTCACACATTGGTGATGAATGTCGCTCATGATCTGATGCAGTTTGGCATCAACCTCATCGGCAGGCCAACTGATATGCATGGCATTTTGAGTCATTTCGAGTCCGGATGTTGCGACTCCTCCTGCATTTACCGCTTTTCCCGGACCATACATGATACGGTGTTTGATAAACAAATCTATTGCTTCAGGGCGACAACCCATGTTCGAAATTTCTCCTACGCAGATGACACCGTTAGCGATAAGTTGCTTGGCATCGTTCTCATCCAGTTCGTTTTGGGTAGCGCAAGGAAGGGCTATGTCGACTTTTTGTTCCCAAGGTCGTTTCCCCGGGAAAAACTCTACTCCGAATTTCTCGGCATACGGGGCAACGATATCATTGCCCGAGCTGCGGAGTTCGAGCATGTAATCGATTTTTTCGCCGGAGACTCCATCGGGATCATAAATATAGCCATCTGGTCCTGACAAGGTAACGACTTTAGCTCCCAATTCGGTCGCTTTAGTTACTGCTCCCCATGCTACATTTCCAAAACCGCTTACGGCAATTGTTTTTCCTTTAATTTCTATCCCTTTGGTCGATAACATCTGCTTTACGAAGTATAATCCTCCGAACCCTGTGGCTTCGGGACGGATTAAAGAACCACCGAATTCCAGTCCTTTACCTGTAAATGTGCCTGTATTTTCTCGTTTCAGTTTCTTATACATTCCGTACATATAACCTACTTCACGACCGCCTACGCCTATATCGCCGGCAGGAACATCGGTGTCAGGACCTATATGCCGCCATAATTCGAGCATGAAAGCTTGGCAGAAACGCATTATTTCACCATCGGACTTTCCTCGCGGACTGAAGTCCGATCCGCCTTTAGCTCCGCCCATAGGCAGGGTTGTCAATGCATTCTTAAATGTCTGTTCGAACCCTAAAAATTTCAGAATAGACAGGTTTACGGAAGCATGGAATCTTATGCCGCCTTTGTATGGGCCTATCGCATTATTAAATTGTATGCGGTATCCGAGATTTACTTGAACATTGCCTTTGTCGTCTACCCAAGGTACTTTAAATGTGAATATCCGGTCAGGTTCGACAAGGCGTTCTATGATTTTAGCTTTTTCAAATTCGGGGTGTTCGTTATAGGTTTCCTCGATCGATAGGAGTACCTCGTGGACAGCTTGAAGATACTCCGGTTCACCCGGGTGTTTAGCCTCGAGCGATGCCATGATGTCTTTTATGTTCATAGCGATGTGTTTTTATAAGGTTACTTATTTATTTTTAAGAGCTTTGGATAGTACCTTTAGCCCTTATTGCAAATTTAATCATTTATGCGGATAAAAAAATTATTTTTGCTAAATTTGAACATCGAAGAGCTAAAATAAATTTTAGCATTTTGTAATCTGAATATACCGAAATTGATTATGGAAACTCAAAATATAAAGCAATTATACTTAAAAGATACCTCTTTTGCTAACTTAATGCAAAAACGAATCTTTAATGTGTTGCTTATTGCCAGTCGTTATGACGCTTTTATCCTTGAAGAAGACGGACGCGTGGACGAACAGATTTTTTTCGAATATACGTCTTTGAACTTGAGTTCGCCTCCTCGAGTTACTCAGGCAAATAGTTTTGACGAAGCTTTCAGGGAACTATCCGGAAAACGTTATGACTTGATAATTGCCATGCCGGGAATTGAAAATAGTGATACGTTTGAAAAAGCGAAGGAGATAAAAAACATTTATCCCGATATTCCTATCGTGGTGTTGACCCCGTTCTCTCAAGAAGTATCGCGGCGGATCAGTAATGAGGATCTCAGTGGTGTCGATTATGTATTCAGCTGGCTTGGCAATGCCGATCTTTTGCTGGCTATCATCAAATTGATAGAAGATAAAATGAATGCTGAGGAGGATATAAATTCTGTAGGTGTCCAAGTGATCTTGCTGGTAGAAGATTCGATTCGTTTCTATTCTTCTATTTTGCCGCACCTTTATAAATTCGTATTGAAACAGTCGCAAATATTCTCGACCGAGGCTTTGAATCAGCATGAACAGATGCTTAGAATGCGCGGACGTCCTAAAATAAAACTTGCCCGTACTTATGAAGAGGCGGTAGCGATTTATAACAAATATCCTAATAACATGTTGGGAATTGTTACTGACGTATCTTTCAAAAGGGCTGGAGAAAAAGATAAGAAAGCCGGTTTGAAATTTTGTTCTTACATACGAGAGAAAGATGAATTTCTGCCGATTATAATCGAGTCTTCAGAGGTGGAGAATCAAAAAGACGCGATGTTTCTGAATGCTTGTTTCTTGGATAAAAACTCTAAAAAATTACCTGTTGATTTACGTAAAACTATTCTCCGAAATTTTGGTTTCGGAGATTTCGAGTTTATCAATCCTCATACGGGTGAGGTTATTGCAACAGTACGTAATCTGAAAGATTTGCAAAATACGATAATGTCTATTCCCGATGATTCGTTATATTATCATGGTTCTCGTAATCATATTTCTCGCTGGCTTTATTCCCGGGCGATGTTTCCGATAGCCGAATTGCTCCGCCAGAAACAATTTACCGACATTAGCGAATCGCAAGAAATGCGGCAACTTATTTTTGATGCTATCGTACAGTATCGTAAAATGAAAAACCGGGGAGTCGTTGCTATCTTTCAGCGGGAAAGATTTGACAAATATTCTAATTTTGCCCGTATAGGACAGGGATCTTTAGGGGGAAAAGGACGAGGACTTGCGTTTATAGATTCTATGATCAAGCGGCATCCGATACTTGAAAATTATGAGGGTGTGAGTGTCTCGATTCCTAAAACGGTGGTTCTTTGCACCGATATTTTCGATGAGTTTATGGAGACAAACAATCTTTATCAGATTGCATTGTCCGATCTGCCGGATGAGGATATTCTGGAATATTTTTTGAAGGCTAAATTGCCGGATAAATTGGTCGATGATTTTATGGCATTCTTTGAGGTGGTAGGACGTCCGATTGCTGTTCGGTCGTCCAGTCTGCTCGAAGATTCTCATTACCAGCCTTTCGCCGGAATATATTCGACCTATATGATTCCGTTTCTTGAAGATAGAGATGAAATGCTTCGGCTGTTGAGCGACGCTATAAAAGGAGTGTATGCTTCTGTTTTTTATGCCGACAGCAAAGCGTATATGACTGCAACATCTAATGTAATCGATCAGGAGAAAATGGCGATTATTTTGCAGGAAGTGGTGGGCTCGCAATATGGAGATCGTTATTATCCGTCTTTTGCCGGGGTAGGAAGATCTTTGAATTATTATCCGATCAATGATGAGAAAGCGGAAGACGGAGTCGTTGACGTTGCTGTGGGATTAGGAAAATATATTGTCGATGGGGGACGGAGTTTACGCTTTTCGCCTAAACATCCGTGTAATGTATTGCAGACCAGTACGCTCGATTTGGCACTTAGTGACACCCAGACTCGCTTTTATGCCCTTGATCTGAAAAGCATGGGAAAAACTTTTTCGATCGATGATAGTTTTAATTTGTTGAAACTATCAATTCGGGATGCGGAGAAAGATAATTCGTTACGAGGAATGGTTTCGACTTTTGACCCGTATGATCAGATAATCCGAGACGGATATTATGAGGGCGGAAGAAAAGTCGTTACCTTTGCAAATATCTTGCAACATGGAGTATTTCCTTTAGCTGAATTATTAAAAATGATGCTGGAGTTCGGCTCTCAAGAGATGGGACGTCCTGTCGAAATTGAATTTGCAGCGAATTTGCCTAATCAGGAACACAAACAGGGAATGTTGTATTGGTTGCAGATACGTCCTATCGTAGATACGAAAGAAATGCGAGATGATGAAATCGGAGAGGTGAGGGATGAGGACCTGCTTTTAAAAACCGACTCGGCATTGGGACATGGCATTATGGATAATATATGTCATGTGGTATATGTAAAAAGCAATAATTTCAGATCTTCGAACAATTCTTTGATAGCGAGAGAAATAGAGAAGATCAACCGTATGTTTACCGAACGGGGTGAAAATTATATATTGGTAGGACCGGGACGTTGGGGATCGAGTGATACGGCTCTTGGAATACCTGTTAAGTGGCCTCATATTTCTAGCTCGAAGCTTATTGTCGAGACGGCGTTGGCCGGTTATCATATCGAGCCGAGTCAAGGAACTCATTTTTTTCAGAACTTAACCTCTTTCGGAGTGGGGTATTTTACCATCAATCCTTCTTCAAAAGAATGTTTGTTCGATGAAGAGTATTTAAACCGCCTGAATGCGGAACAGGAAACCGATTTTCTTCGGGTTGTGCGGTTCGAACGTCCGGTGATAGTAAAGATAAACGGGAAAAAGAGCATAGGCATTGTGATAAAACCGGATGCCGGGAATGTAAAAGAAAAGTAGAATAATTTATATAAAACGGGAATGAAATCAAAATTTATGAAATCGATGCAATTGTTGTGGCAATCTTCTCCGGTTGTAGATGAAGAAGATGACGTGCTTCAAGAGAAAGAGAGTGCCCAGCAGGATTGCTCTATTGACCCGGCTTTGGCAAAAGAATATGTCCGGGCTCTTACCGAAGAACAGATACCACAACCGTTATTGGATAAAATGGCTGATCTTATCAACGAGTCTATTCCCGAGTTGGTTCGTCAGTCGATAGATAAAGAAGCTGAGAAACGGAATATATATAATCATTTGTTATCTCCGTTTACCGATTATATACGGTTTATATATGAAAAGATACAAACAGAAGGTGCTTCGCAGTGGAAACAAGATGAAATCCGATTGAAAGAGCAGGTAAAAGAGCTGAATGATTATATACGTGAGCTTTCTTCGAAACAAGAGGAGTTTCAAAGTCAGTATTTAAGCGCCGAACGGCAAAAGAGGGCATTGGGCGAGCGGGTTCATGAATTGGAAATGCGTATTGTGACTTTTGAGGCTGAAAAGGAGCAAAGCGATATGGAAAAAAGTGCGCTGAACAATAAACTTAAAGTTGCGGCTGTGCAGGAAAAAAATAAGGCGGATGAGTTGGCTGCTTTGCAGGAAGAAAAATCTCGTCTTGAGCAGGAGTTGGCGAAAGCGCGACAAGTAGATTTGTCCCTTCCCGATAAATTGCAGAAAGCTACAGAAAAGGCGGAGAATTTGCAGAAACAGTTGGATTCTGTTATTGCGAGACAACAAAATGCCGATAATGCCTTTGTCTCTTTGCAGACTGAAAATGCCGGATTGCAGGATGAGCTTGGTCGGATGATAACTGAAAATAAGGAATTGCATGAATCTCTGACGAAAGTATTGCATGCCAAAGAGGATGCAGTAAGGCAGGCTGTAGAGCGAGAAGAAATGTTGAAACGTAAAGTCGATTCTCTGTTGCTGGAGAAACAACAACTTTTCGACTTGTCGGTTTCTAAAGAGAATGAAATAGAATCTGCTCGAAATGAACTGCGTGTATTAACTGAAGAGTTGGAAAAACAGAAAAATGCCGATAAGATGTTGACTGAAACTCTTGATGCAAATGCTCGTTTGGAAGCGGCTCTTTCAGAATCGGAAGATCAAGTGCGTTCTTTAAAACAGAATATCGGAAATGAAGAGCGTAAGAATGGAGAATTGCAGTCTTCTGTGAAATTATTGGAAAGTCGGATCGATCTTTTGGAAAAAGAAAAAAACGGTGTATCGACATTATTGGAAAAAAAGTCTGCTGAATTGGACGCTCAGCGGAAACAATCTGAGGAAACAGAGGCAAATCTTCGGGATATGACAGATATTAAACACCAATTGTTGGTCGCTAATGATATGTTGGCTGCGGTGAAGGCGCAACGGCAGGACTTGTTTGCAGAAGTAGAAAAAGTGAAATCGGAACGAACGGAATTGCAACAGAAGTTGTTGATATCTGAAGAGACAGTTCGGCAATTTGAAAACGATCAGCAGATCGACAGAAAAAATATCCGGGCATTGATGGCTGAAATAGATGTCTTGAAAGATGAACTGAAGAAAAGCAGTCGGGACAGTCGATTTTTAGATGAACCTGAAGAACTTGATTGGTTAGTTCCTACACGTCCTGATACACCGGAAGAAATAGCCCGTAAAAAAGCAGAAAAGAAACTGCAGGAGAAAGAATTGATGGCAGAGGAAGAAAAGACGGAGATAAAACCAGATCCGTCACAAATGAGTTTATGGTAATTTAAATGTAATAAAAATATGCGCAAGATTGATATTTCTGTATTAAAAGATAATGTTGTAGATCTTATCGGAAAACAGTGGATGTTGATTACGGCCGGAAGTATAGATCATTATAATATGATGACGGCCAGTTGGGGGACAATCGGTTTCTTATGGGGTAAGCCGGTTGCTTGTGTTGTTATACGTCCTCAGAGATATACGCTTGAATTTGTTGAAAAAGAAGAATGTTTTACTCTCTCTTTCTTTAATGAACGGTATCGGAGTGCCCTTAAATTGTGCGGTACGAAATCGGGAAAGGAAATAGATAAAGCAACAGCGGCAGGTATAACGCCTTTTGAGCCTTCGCGGGGGTGTGTCGCTTTTAAAGAAGCACGATTGATTTTTAAATGTCGGAAGTTATATTGCGATCAATTACGAGAAAATTCTTTTATTGATAAATCTATTTTGGAAACTTGGTATCCTTCCCGAGACCTGCATAAAATATTTATTGGAGAAATAGAAGAGGTCTGGGAAGAATGACCTTAATTCGTTAATTGTTGTGCAGGAGCTGAAGGGTCTTCGTTTTTTTCTTCAATAACCATAGACAGTACAGTTTGTAGGAATTTTATTTGTTCTACAGGCAAATTTCTGGCTATGGTTTCTATCATTATAGCAATTTCTTCGAGTGTGAAAGTTGCACCTCCTGTAATCGTATGCGATACTTCGCTAAAGAAGATCCCATAATTGACATGTTCTTCTTCGCACTTTTGTTGTAAAGCAATCGCCAGCTTTTTTATCTCATTCATAATGCCGGTTTTTGTGGTTAAAATTTTTTTATCTGTTTATATCGGGAGATGATAAATCTTTAAAATTTTGTATATTAGTTATTGCAAAACTAACAAAATAGTTTTCTGCTTTTGCACAAATAAGCACAAATTTATCGATTAAATATTATTTTTCATGGCTGTGACGAAAAAAATTGTCTATTCTGGAGATAAATTCAGAGAATATTTAAATCGGCATAAGATAACTTATCAGGAAGCTTCGCTACAATTAGGTATAGATAAGAATACGATCGGAAAAGCAGTCAGAGGTGGTAACCTGAATTTGAATGTATTATTGACGATTTGTAATTTTTATGGCTTAGATATTTCAGAGTTTTTTAAATCGGAAACTCGTTCTGATAAAAATAATGAAAGTTATCCTACTCCGGCATCGTTATCCGATCTTTCAGGAACAGTTCCTTTTGTTGCGGAAGAAGTTGCCGGATATATTGTCAAAAAGGGGATTTCTCCGGAAATAGAAGCATTGATTCTTTCAAAAGATAAAGAAATATCATTGTTGAAAGAGATGAATAATTTGTATAAAGAAAGACTCGACCTTTATCAAAAGAAATTATTTTCTATTTGATCCTATTTTAGTAGGTTGAAAATTCGGACAGATGAATGAGTTTCCTGATGTTTTTTAGTCTGTATCTTCTACACAGTCTAAATATTAGATCCTAAATGATAGAAATTATGAGTTAATTAGTGCTAAATTATCTTATCGACAAAAAATTCTTTGAAAATCCATTTGAAATGTTTTTCGCTCTACCCTTAAAAGGTTTTTATTTTTCTCCTATATATATGGAGCATATTCCTAAAGTCAGTTTTTTACAATAGGTTTTGGAAAATCCGACTTTGTGAAATATCCTCAACATTTCTTTTCCTTGCGGGACGGCAGCAATTGAACGGGGTAGATACATATAAGCTTGGCTGTCTTTAGTAAACAGTTTTCCCATTAACGGGATAATATGAAATGTATACAATCGGTAAAGTTGCTTGAGTGGAAAATGTTCGGGGGTTGAGAATTCGATCACGATCAATGTGCCTCCGGGCTTCAGTACGCGATACATTTCGGAATATCCTTTTTCTAAATGTTCGAAATTGCGAACACCGAAAGATACCGTAATCGCATCGAATGTATTATCTGCGAATGACAATGAAAGGCAGTCTTCGCAAAAGAACTTTATTTTGTCGTTGAGGTTGCGTTCATCAATCTTTTTACGGGCTATATTCAGCATGCCTTCCGATAAATCTATCCCCGTGATGCTTTTAGGAGAAAACATTTTTTCCATCAGTAGAGGCAAATCTCCGGTTCCGGTAGCGATGTCGAGTATTGTCTGGGGATGATATGCAGCGAGCAGTTTCATTGCCGTACGTCTCCATCGTTTATCTATACCGAAAGTCATCATTCTGTTCAGCATGTCGTATGTTGGGGCTATTGTGTCGAACATTTGACGTACTTGAGAACTTTTGGATTCTTTTTTGTTATAGGGAAGTATCGATTCTGCTTTGTATTTATCCATAAAAAGGATTGTTTGAAAAAATGATAATGTTGAAAAAGCAAAAGCCGAAAAATTCTTATCGGCAATTGCTTTTCATTATGTGATTTATCGGTGCATTTATTGTTTGTTTAAGAACTCTGTGACATTATGTTCTATGCGGGCGGCAACATTCTCGGTATTTGCTTTAATAAATTTTTCACCGACAATGTGTTCATAAAGTTCTATATACCGATCTGAAACGCTTTCGCAATAGGCTGGTGTCATTTCCGGAACTTTTTGTCCTTCTTTTCCTTGAAATCCGTTCTGAATAAGCCATTGGCGAACGAATTCTTTAGAAAGTTGCCGTTGTTCTTTGCCTTTGGCAAGACGTTCGGCATAGCCGTCTGCATAGAAGTAACGAGAGGAATCCGGTGTATGTATTTCATCGATCAGAATGATTTTACCGTCTTTTTTCCCGAATTCATATTTTGTATCGACAAGAATTAATCCTTTTTCGGCTGCCATTTCAGTACCTCTCTTAAATAACGCCTGTGTATATTTTTCGAGTTGTTCATAATCTTCTTTTGAGACAATACCCTGGGCGATGATCTCTTCTTTCGAAATATTTTCATCATGGCCTTCATCAGCCTTGGTTGTCGGAGTGATGATCGGAGTTTCGAATTTTTGATTTTCTATCATTCCTTCAGGTAAAGTAATGCCGCATAATGTCCGATCTCCCGCTTTATAAGCACGCCATGCGCTACCGGTCAGATAACCTCGAATGACCATTTCTACTTTAAACGGTTCACAACGAACGCCGACAGTAACCATCGGATCAGGAGTTGCGATTTTCCAATTCGGGACGATGTCTGAAGTCGCATCAAGAAATTTTGCGGCAATTTGATTCAATACCTGCCCTTTGTAGGGAATCCCTTCTGGAAGTATTACGTCGAAAGCGGAAATTCGGTCACTGGCGACCATTACCAGCAGTTCGTCGTTGATATTGTACACATCGCGTACTTTCCCGTGATATACACTTTTTTGACCCGGAAAGTTAAAGTCTGTTTTTACCAAAGCATTTTTCATTTCTGTAATACTTATTATGTTGTTATAGTTCTTTTTTTTCTATATTTATTTCGGGTATCGTTGCAGCTTTTGTTTCTTTTTTTCGTTTTTCTTCAAACTTTTCATAAGCCTCGACAATTCGTTGTACCAGTTTATGTCGTACGATATCTTTTTTCCCGAATTCTACTTTTCCGATTCCCGTTACACCTTTCAATATTTTTATAGCTTGGACCAAACCGGATGTTTGTGAGGAGGGAAGATCTATCTGGCTCATATCTCCGGTAACAATCATTTTGGCATTCATGCCTAATCGCGTGAGAAACATCTTGATTTGGTGAGTCGTTGTGTTTTGGGCTTCATCGAGGATAATGACGGCATCGCTTAAAGTTCGTCCCCTCATAAATGCCAGCGGGGCTATTTGTATGATGTTGTTTTCCATCATATCTTTCAGTCTGGCTGCAGGAATCATGTCTTGTAAGGCGTCATAAAGCGGTTGTAAATAGGGGTCGATTTTATCTTTCATATCTCCCGGAAGAAATCCCAGTTTTTCTCCCGCCTCTACAGCGGGACGGCTCAAAATGATTTTTTTTACTTTTTTGTTTTTCAGTGCTTTAACGGCTAAAGCTATAGCTACATATGTCTTTCCAGATCCGGCAGGTCCCAAAGCGAATACAAGATCGTTCGTTTCGAAAGCTTTTACCAGTTTTTGTTGGTTTTCGGTGCGTCCTATAATGGGTTTCCCGTTTACTCCGTGAATAATAAGATGTTCCTGTTTTACTTCGGTAGGAGTTTGCCCTTTTATAATGTCGATAATAATTTCTTCATTAAGAATATTATATTCTGCACAGTATTTTTCAAGCTGTTTTATTTTACTTTCGAAAATCGCCGTTTCATTTTCATCTCCAATAACCTTGATAATCATTCCTCGTGCAGCAAAACGCAGTTTCGGAAATAAAGTTTTAATCAATTGTATGTTGCAGTTGTTGATTCCGTAGAATACAACCGGGTCGATGTTTTCCAAAATTATTATTCTTTCGATCATCCGGCAAATTTATCTCCTCTATTAAAATTATAAATTGTTGTATATAAGTGGTTTTGTGATATACAACGATTGTTTCGAATAACATGGGCAAAGGTAATAAATAAAGCATATATTTCTGCATCTGTAAAAGTAAAAGATGAGTAACCGAACATATTATTATCTTTGTATCGTTATAGAAACAATTAATCGAAAAAATATGGCATGGATTTATCTTTTATTAGGAGGTTTGTTTGAAATAGGATGGCCGCTCGGGTTTAAATTGGCTCATGGTTCGTCAGGTAAAGTCTTATGGATAGTATTCTCAGTGCTGTCTATGGCTTTGAGCGGCTTGTTTCTTTTTATGGCTCAGAAAACGATTCCGATCGGTACTGCTTATGTCGTTTGGACAGGAATCGGAGCTGTCGGAACTTTATTGATTGGCATATTCTTTTTCAATGATCCGGCTTCATTTTGGCGGTTATTTTCTGCATTTCTTGTGGTTGCCGGAATAATCGGCATAAAAATAGCCTCTTAATAGTTTGTGTCTGTCAGAATTTTGTTTGAGTCAGGTTTGAAAAAGGCTTTTGGAAGTGTTTTTCTGAGAGAGACAACAGGCTATCTGACGAGTAAAAACGCACAAATAACCTGATAATATTATTCATTGGAAAATTCAGAAAGGTCCTATATAATTTATTTCGTTTTGAAGCAAGATTGAATTTGTATTCGAATTTTGGGCAATGTTTGTATGTTGGGAGTATTGGAATTAAGTGCTGCGGCCGCCGGAATAAAACTATTCCGGCGGCCGCAGCACTTAATTTTTATATTCTTAAAATAAACTCCATGCAACAGTGAGTCCTGCCATGACAATAGCGACCATACTCATGAGTTTGATTAGAATATTCAAGCTTGGGCCTGAAGTATCTTTAAACGGATCTCCTACGGTGTCCCCTACGACAGTCGCCTTATGAACTTCACCGCCTTTACCTCCGAAATTGCCTTCTTCAACATATTTTTTTGCATTGTCCCAAGCTCCTCCGGCATTTGCCATAAAGATAGCAAGAACAAAACCTGAACTCAGTCCTCCGATTAATAATCCGATAACTCCCGGTACTCCGAAAATAAGTCCGGTCACAATAGGTGCAATAATTGCCAATAATGAAGGAAATACCATTTCTCGTTGAGCTCCTTTGGTAGAAATTGCCACACAACGTGCATAATCCGGCTCAGCTTCTCCGGTAAGAATACCTTTTATTTCTCTAAATTGCCGACGGACTTCCTCTACCATATGTGCTGCAGCTCGCCCCACAGCATTCATTGTAAGACCGCAGAAAAGAAAAGCCATCATAGAACCGATAAAGATTCCCGACAACACTTTGGGATTCATTAAAGTTACGTCATAGTAATACATAAAATCTACGAATGTTGCTTTATGTGTTTCTATCATGCTTCCGTCTGCGAATATGAGAATCTTTTCTCCGATACGAGTCAGACCGATACGTATCTCCTCGATATAGGAGGCCAATAATGCTAATCCGGTCAATGCTGCCGATCCGATAGCAAATCCTTTTCCGGTGGCGGCAGTCGTATTTCCCAACGAGTCGAGAGCATCTGTACGTTTTCGCACGTCTTCTCCTAATTCGCTCATCTCTGCATTTCCTCCCGCATTATCTGCGATAGGTCCGTAAGCATCGGTCGCTAAAGTAATACCCAATGTCGAAAGCATTCCGACTGCAGCGATCCCGATACCGTAAAGGCCCATAGAAATATTTGCAAAATCGAATCCTGAAGCAAACCAATAGGAAAGAATAATTCCGAGGACAACCGCCAATACCGGTATAGTTGTGGATACCATGCCTAAACCTATTCCTGAGATAATTACGGTAGCAGGTCCGGTTTTACCGCTTTCCGAAAGTTTTTGTGTCGGTTTATAAGATTGAGAAGTATAATATTCTGTGGAACGTCCGATGATAACACCGACTAATAACCCTATTACTACAGCGCAAGATACATATATCCAATTTTCAAGTTGTAAGGCCCATAAAATCAGGAATGTTGCAGCAATGATCAATATAGAACTGAGGTTTGTTCCTAAAGAAAGTGCTTTAAGAAGATCTTTCATTTTTGCATTTTCTTTTGTTCTTACGGAAAAGATTCCGATAATAGACAGAATGATACCTACTGCGGCGATTAACATCGGCGCAATAACGGCTTTAAATTGCATATCTATATCTCCGCTACCGATAAATGCCGCCGCACCGAGTGCTGAAGTTGCCAGTATCGAACCGCAATAAGATTCGTACAGGTCAGCTCCCATACCGGCAACATCACCCACGTTATCACCTACGTTGTCAGCAATAGTCGCCGGATTACGCGGGTCATCTTCAGGGATTCCCGCTTCTACTTTTCCTACGAGATCTGCACCTACGTCAGCAGCCTTAGTATAAATACCTCCACCGACACGAGCAAATAAAGCTTGGGTAGAAGCACCCATTCCGAATGTCAGCATTGTCGTGGTTATGATACATAATTTATTTGCCGGATTTATTGCGTCAGCCGGAATACAATAGTCGAGAAGAATATACCAGAAAGAAATATCGAAAAGGCCTAAACCTACAACGACAAGTCCCATGACAGCTCCGCTTCGAAAAGCGACGGTCAATCCTCCGTTCAGAGAAGTGCGTGCTGCATTTGCCGTTCTTGCAGAAGCATAAGTTGCTGTTTTCATACCTAAAAAGCCGGATAATCCGGAAAAGAAACCTCCGGTCAGGAAAGCTACGGGCACCCAAGGATTTTGCAAATTAAATCCGTATGCCATAATAGAAAAAAGAATTACCAGTCCCAGAAATACCAGTCCTACAACTTTATATTGCTGTTTGAGATAGGACATAGCACCTTTACGGACATGTAAGGCAATTTTTTGCATTGTTTCTGTACCTTCGCTTACGTGCATCATTTGTTTGTAGAAATACCACGCTAAAATCAGAGCGAGGATCGAAGAGGCTGGGATCAGCCAGAATAGTGTACTCTCCATTGTGCTTTCAGATTTAAAGATTATTTTCTAAAAATATGAATTTCAGCTAATAAAACAAACTGAAATCTACTAAATTATTTTAAAGGAGAGTGTGTCGACTATAAAAACAATGGAGTTACGATATTTGTATTGTTAAATATTATCGGGTGAACAGATTATAAAAAAAATCCGAATTCGAAACCCCGGATATTCTATTATTTTAACCTGTCTGAATTTTCTAATAAAAAATATTATCCGATCTTTTTGCATTTTCTTTCAACCTGTTTTGCTGTTTTCACATGTCAAATAGCAATAGCCCACTATTGTCCTCGTAAAGCGGCAAAATATTTTCAAAAGAAACTCTTGAATCTGCCCGAACAAAATTTAGATAGGCTCTTGGTAAAAGATTATTTATTCAATATATCTTTTTTCATTCGGGCAATATCATCCAGATAATCTTGAAGATCTTGTTCATGATCTTCTTCTTCTTCCGCTAAGATAAATTTTGCCATGTTACAAGTAGTAAAGTCTATTCTTTCGGTAAACGAGGCTATATCTTCGTAACGTTTTATGGCGCATCGTTCGGCAATTACGTTTTGAAATAGAATTTTCTGAACATCGAAATTGTCCGGAGCGCTGTATTGACAACGTGCCAGTTCAAACCATTTTGGGGGATTCAATACCGGAACGCCTTCCAGTTCTATAATTCGGTCTGCTACGAGTTTAGTGTGTTTATATTCTGCTTTGGCATGTTTTTGCAGCTCTTTTTGAATTTCGGCTCGCATAGCGCCTTCTGCCACAAGAGCTCCGATCCGGTATTGATAGAAAGATAGCCATTCTTCAGATAGCGCAGCATTCAGTTGTTCCAATACTTTGGAAACGTCGATTTTATTTTTTTAATTTCAGGACTTTCTTTTGCCATAATTTTTTTACATTAAGTTTGTTTATCTGCTACGTAAAACCGACGATGGTGTGCATCGTTTATGGAATAAGGAATTCTTAACAGTAAAAAACAGCTCGTCTGATTATTTGAAATTCAGACGAGCTGTTTTGGCTTTAGTGGTATTTATTGAAATCTTATTTTCTCTTTTTCCCGAATAGACGGAAAATTTCTCCTATCCATAAGACTAATGATGTAGAGCCGATAATTAGTAACCAGTCTTGCCATGGGAGAGCAACTGTACGGAATACATCTCCTCCGAATGTCACGATAAAAAACTGTCCTAGGATGATCAATAGTGCAACGGTAATAAATCCGGTATCATGCAGTAAGCCGTTAAATGCTGATTTCCCGGTTGCAAAAGCTTTGGCGTTGAACAAATTCCAGAATTGCAACATTACAAAAATCGTGAAGAAGCAGGCAAGGTCGTGACGGTTTATCTCACCTTCTGCATCGGTGAAGTAATAAAGTAGTCCCATTAAGAATGCTACGAATGCCAATCCTACCCATAATATTTGATTTCTCATCGGAGGAGTGATGATAAATGCTTCGTTTTTACGAGGTTTGTCTTTCATTACTTCTTTATTCGGAGGCAATGACGCCAAAGCCCCGGCTGCAAAAGTATCCATGATAAGGTTGACCCATAACATTTGAGTAACTGTAAGTGGCAACTCATGGCCGAATATTGAGCCTAAAAATACGATTACCAGAGCAACGACATTGATGGTAAGCTGGAATAAGAGGAATCGTTGGATATTCTGATATAAAGAACGTCCCCACATGACAGCTGTCGCAATACTTTTGAATGAGTCGTCCAGTAAAGTTATATCACTGGCTTCTTTTGCGACGGAAGTACCTGTTCCCATAGAAAGTCCTACATTGGCATGGTTTAGGGCAGGTGCATCATTAGTTCCGTCTCCGGTTACGGCAACGATTTGCCCATCTTTCTGAAGCAGTTCTACCAATCGTTGTTTATCTGTCGGACGTGCCCGGCACATGACCTTTAGTTTCTTTACCCGTTCAAAAGCTTCATCATCCGGCAGTGCCTCGAAATCTGTACCGGTAATGATGTTTTCATCTGTGTCTTCCGGTTTCCAGATGCCGATCTGACGGGCAATTTCCCGTGCTGTCGCAGTAGTGTCTCCTGTGACGATTTTGACCTGAATGCCAGCATTTAAGCATTCGGCTACGGCAGCCGGAACATCTTCTCGGACAGGATCTGAAATTGCAACGAATCCGAGAAAAATGAGTCCGGTTTCTGCTAATTCAGAAATAGGTTGGTCATTGTTTTCATTTATGATTTTATATGCAAATCCAAGAGTGCGCATTGCTTGATTTTGGTAAGCAAGCAGTTGCTCCTCTATTTGTCTTTTATATTCTGATACCGTTTTTTCTCCTTCTGTAGTTTCTACGGTCTTGCATTTTGAAAGTACAATTTCAGGTGCACCTTTCATATATAGCACTTTTTTACCGATAAGAGGTGAGTTTACAAGGGTTGCCATATATTTGCGCTCGGTAGAAAATGTCAGTTGTTTATCGACATGGGCATTTTCACGCAAAGGAGCATATTCTATAGCTTTGTCGTGTAACCAAAGCAGTAAAGCTGCTTCGGTGGGGTTGCCCATTGTCGATATTTTTTGAGGATCGGAGTAATCTAAAAATGCTGTGGAGTTGGCGGCAATACCTTCTTTAATAAGATTGCTGGCAGTGTTGTCTGTCAGTTCCTGATTTTTCAAGGGAAAAAAGTTACTTTGGAAAACCCGCATTTGGTTTTGGGTGAGAGTTCCGGTTTTATCGGTACAAATAACGGTTGTTGCTCCCATTGTTTCGCAAGCGTGCATTTTGCGTACCAAATTATTGGTTTGTAACATTCGTCTCATACTGAGGGCCAAACTCAGAGTTACACTCATCGGTAATCCTTCGGGGACAGCTACGACAATTAATGTTACTGCAATCATAAAATATTGTAGTATTCTGTTAGCTTCTTCAATATTGATCCATGAAGATGAGTTCAGTGGATTTACACCGAATAATACACCTATACCACAGAAGATGACGAAGATTATAATACCGAATATAAGCCATGTTACCCATCCGAAGCGGTTAATGCAACGGGGAAGAGGTTTTTCTTTTCCTGCGAGAGAAAATGCATCGTACAGAATCGGTACCCAGACTTTGGATAAAGCAATGGCTCCCCCTGCCATAACAGCACCCAATAACCCGAATTGTCCCCATGTGATCGGGTGAGTTATCAGATCTTTAATAAATAGAGTTCCGAAAGTAAGAATAGCTAACGCAAAGCCTGCAACACCGATAAATTTTGCCAATCCGTTTAATTGGCGGTTTAGCGGAGTTTCTTCTCCGCTGATTTCTGTCGCTTTTTCAGCTACTTGTCCGTATTGAGTGGCATCACCTACTTGCTTTACCTCCATAATGCCATGTCCGTCAAGTACTTTTGTTCCTCTCATTACCCAATTGGAGGGGTAGGTTGCTTCTGAATCGAAATCTTCGGGATTCGTGGTTTTGTCGATCATCAATTCTCCGGTGAGGCAAGATTCATCTATTTGGAGAGAGATGGCTTCGAGTAATTCTCCGTCTGCAGGGACTTCTTCTCCTGTTTCGAGTAAAACTATGTCTCCGACGACAATATCTTTTTTAGGAACTTCTTGAAGATTTCCGTTCCTGATTACTTTTATCATAACATCGTCGTTTACTTGATTCAGAATGTCAAATTTTTTGTTTGCATCCATTTCGAACCAAAACGCAACGCCGGTTGCTAAAAATATAGCACAAAATATTCCGATTGTTTCAGCATATTCGTTATGAATGAACGAAATACATAATGATAATAATGCTGCGATGAGTAAAATACGGATAATCGGATCTTGAAATTTTTCGAAAAAAAGTTTCCAAAGAGGAGTTTTTTGAGGTGGAGTAAGCAGATTGCTTCCGAATTTTTCCCGACTTTCCTTCACTTGTGTATCGGTAAGTCCGGAATAGTGTTGTTTAGCGTCCATTGTTTGATAGTTTTATAAATAGTTTATCGGGTACGAATATAACATTTTAAAATGGAATAGAGCCGATGGAGGTTTTAAGATTTTATTTTGAAGCCAGTCTAATTTTTATTTTAATCAGATTTGTTTCTTTTTTTATTTTTAATATTCCATTTATGAGGGATTTTATATAAAAAGTTTCTCTTTATGATTGTATATGATGATGAAAAATCGAGAAAGAAACATAATTATCAATTTAGATCAAATGTAATAGTGTATTAATAGGAAATTAAATATTAAACAAGCTGATTACTATATTATTATAAATAAAAAAAGAGGCTTTTTCTCAAAAGTCCCTTTTTAAAGGTTTTCAATAGGTATTAATTTTTTAAGGTAAAAAAGATTGTTCTAGGTTAATGCATGCAAAGATGTACTTTTTCTTGAATCTCGCAAAAAAAATATATATGTTATATAACCTATTTTTAAGTGTGTTTTATACAATTATATATAATTAATTTTCTGTATTTTAATATTATATGTAAATAGATTTATATCCTTATAGCGATTAAAATTTTGCTTAAAAACGGATTATTTCCTCTTTTGGAGCTTTAGAACTTGTGCAGACCGAGCCGGTAGATACAATTTCAGCCACTCTTTTTTTTCTTTTTTATATAGAGGATCGGGAATCGTGAAATGCTCGATTGATTCGTCAACCAATCCGTATCCTCCGAATGTAAGAGAATCGGTGTTCAATACGGTTTTGTAGCTGCCTTTGGGTGTCAGAATACCGTAATCGGTAAAAGATTTGAATGGATGAAAGTTGAATATGAATAATAGATCTTTTCGCATGAATGCTAAAATTTGGTCTCCTCCATTGTCCCATAATTTGATGATGGGAGTTTGTTCGAAATGTTTCACACCTTTTACCAACTTGATCATTGCTTCGTCAAACTCACCCAAATATTCATACTTAAGATCCTTTCTATCTACAAGACTCCACTGTCTGCGAGCATATTTGTAAGACCAGCCATTCCCTTCTCTCGGAAAATCGATCCATTCGGGGTGACCGAATTCATTTCCCATAAAATTCAGATACCCCCCATTGATAGTCGATAAAGTGGCTAATCGTATCATTTTGTGCAGAGACATGCCCCTGTCAACGGCCATATTACTGTCGTTTTTCATCATGTGCCAATACATTTGATCGTCGATAAGTCTGAAAATTATTGTCTTATCCCCGACAAGGGCTTGATCGTGACTTTCAGCATAATTAATGGTTTTTTCATCAGACCGTCGATTAGTCAGCTCCCAGAAAATTGCAGAAGGATTCCATTCCTCATCTTTCTTTTCTTTGATTATCTTAATCCAGAAGTCGGGGATACCCATAGCCATACGGTAATCGAACCCGATCCCTCCGTCTTCTGTTTTCGCAGCAAGACCCGGCATTCCGCTCATCTCTTCGGCAATCGTTATTGCATGAGGATTGACTTCATGAATTAATTTGTTTGCCAAAGTAAGATACGTGATCGCATTTTCGTCTTGTCCCCCGTCGTAATAATCATTATAACTGCCAAAAGCTTTTCCTAATCCATGATCGTAATAAAGCATCGAAGTGACGCCGTCGAAACGGAAACCGTCGAATTTGAATTCTTCAAGCCAATATTTGCAGTTGGATAATAAAAAGTGAATTACCTCATTTTTTCCATAGTCAAAACAAAGAGAGTCCCATGCAGGGTGTTCTCTTCTGTGATCTCCGTAGAAAAATTGGTTGTAAGAACCATCGAAACGCCCTAATCCTTCGACTTCATTTTTTACCGCATGAGAATGTACTATATCCATGATTACAGCTATGCCTAAAGCATGAGCTTCGTCAATTAATTGTTTCAGTTCGTCAGGTGTCCCGAAACGGGAAGAGGGAGCGAAAAAACTTGAAACGTGATACCCGAACGATCCGTAATAAGGATGTTCCTGAATAGCCATAATTTGTATGGCATTGTATCCGTCTTTTGCGATGCGGGGGAGAATTTTTTCTCTAAATTCGTTGTAATTACCTATCCGCTCTTCTTCTTGGGCCATACCTATATGGCACTCATAAATCAATAAAGGAGAGATTTGGGGTTTGAATTTTTTTTTCTTGAATTTATAAGGTATCGAAGGTGCCCATACTTGAGCAGAAAATATGTAAGTCTTTTCATCTTGGACAACCCGAGTTGCCCATGCAGGTATGCGTTCACCATGACCGCCATTCCAATGCATCGATAATTTATATAAATCGAGGTGCTTTATTTCTCCGGTTTTTAGTTTAAGCTCCCATACGCCGTTTTTTAGTTTTGAAAAGCGATATTTAGTATTCTCTTTCCATTCCGAGAAATTTCCGATCAGGAAAATATCTGTTGCATTAGGAGCCCATTCTCGTATGACCCAACCTTGCTCTGTTTTGTGAAGCCCGAAATATAAGTATCCGTCTGCGAAATCAGATAAAGATTTGCCTTTTCCGGCCAGTTCTTTTTCTTTGGAAGCCGAAAGTTGAAATCGATGTTCGATATCCGTTTTATAAGGTTCGAGCCAAGGATCGTTTTTTATTAAATTGAGAGAATCCATAATATCTTGTATCTTAAAGTGGTAGATAGAATAAAGTTGCAGGAGAATCGTAGAATATCGGTATTATAAAAGGCAGATAAAACGTAATGTCGATTTTTTATAATTAACTATGTCCGAATCCGGACATAGTTAATTCGGGAAACTGTTTCTATGTTTCGGTATTTATATACGTACTTTAACGATAACTTTTTTGAAGTTTCCTTCAGCGATACCGGGAGCATGTCCGTCCTCAGGAAAGAATATGGCAAATTCTCCGGGTTGCACCTGTATATAGGTTGTCGGGGTATCAGCAAAGAATGTTATGTCTTTTTCCTCATTATAAGGTTGTGTTATCTTTTTCAATTCTTTTGTCGCTTTCCAGCCCATTGTTTCAGTTGTGGTCAAAGGCATCTGTATGTCGATATATTTATTGTGAGTTTCCATTTTAGCAGCATCTTTGCTTTTTCCCACAGGTTCTGCTATGGAAACATATAAATCATCTCCGTCGAGAACTATTTTCCCGGCTTCTTTGGTAGAGAAATCGGTCGATTTTAGAAAATCGAATGCTTTTTTAAATAATGGGTGCAACTGTTCGATCGAAGCTGAGTTGCTGAGAGAATCTAAGATCATGATGTTTGTTTTTTAGTGTCTTAATTTAGCAATCGGACATATTGTTTTTTGTCCGGAACTATGCAAATTTATAAAAATATTTGAGATAAGCCTTGTTTTTCCTGATCTTTTATTATCTACTTGCATGTTATTAATTTTTCATTTAAAAGCGATCGGTAAGGGTTGGGTAGGGGTGTATCCGCTTCGGATACGCCACTCTTGTGGATATAAATTGTTTGCTCTGTTTCCGAGATTTTTTGCCCACCCTAATGGCATTCCCTCGAATGTCAGTAGAAAATAATCATGTTCATTGCTTTGCAACTGAAAAGATTCTCTACGCAAATAGGATAGAGCCGTGTTTAAGGGTAGCTCTTCTTCCGGAAAAATGTTTCGGTTCAGGAATGTTGATAAAGCTAATGCATGTTCGGGAACATAGTTTTTCCCTTTGGCGTAAGCCAGAGGAATTCCTGCATGTATAACGTTTGTACGGGATTCGAACAAGGTCAGGTCTTCTAAATATTCTGACGGAAATGCGAATATCGAATTTGCATTAGAACTGAAAAAGAACTTTTCATTGTTTCTGATCCATGATCTGATATTATCGGGAATAGAACATACATTCCGATTCTTGTTCTTTTTTGCTGATGTCCTATTTTGTAGTCTTTCTCTTGGAATAATATCTTCGTGCTCCGGTTTACGGAATACGGTCATGAAAAGACCTTCTCCCTTAGTAACATGCGGCATAAACCGGTAGCAAGGAACAGTGCCGATCAGCTCTTTATGAATACCCCATTCCGGATCTGTTTTTGTCGGTAAAGGTATAGCCCCCAATCTGTTTTGTATGTATTCGGCTATGAATTCGTTCTCATTTGTGTTGTAGGTGCAAGTACTATATATCAGTATACCACCGGGACGTAAAGCATCCCAGATATTGTGCAGTATTTCTTTTTGACGTTCCGAACATAGTCCGACATTCGATGCAGACCACTCTTGTACGGCCACCGGATCTTTGCGAAACATGCCTTCTCCGGAACAAGGAACATCGGTGAGAATAACGTCGAAATAGTGTTTCAGTGAATTGAACGTCGCCGAGTCGTTATTCGTGACGATACAGTACGGATTCCCCCACTTGATAATGTTCTCTGCAAGAACATGCGCACGATTGCGGACTATTTCATTGCAGACGACCAGACTGCCTTCGGGCAGAGCTGATAGAGCCAATGTCGTTTTTCCACCGGGAGCAGCGCATAAGTCGAGATAACGAACCGGTCGGATTATATGTTGTCTGATGACATGATCGAGAAACATGGACGAAGCTTCTTGCACATAATAAGCTCCGGCATGGAATCGAGGGTCGAATGTGAATGCGGGACGATCTTGCAGGTAATAACCGTTTTTGCACCAAGGAACTTGCTCTTGCCCGAATAATCCGGAATTGGTTTTTAAAGGATTTAGCCGGATACTTACCGGAGATTCTTCTCGCAGAGCTTTTTCAAAAGCCGGATATTCGTCTTTCAATAAATTTTTTGTTCGGTCGGTAAAAGCAAGAGGTAATTCCATGTCGTGTTTCTGTTATTTGTACAAAATTACATACTTTTCGGATATAAAGAAACGGTTTTGCATTTATGATAAGTGCCGGGAAATCTTTACCTTTGTCGCAAAGAGTATTGTATCTATGCATTCAGCAGCACTTTATCTGATCCCTGTAACATTGGGAGACACGCCGGTAGATCGAGTATTGCCGGCTTATAATAATACGATAATATCCGGTATCTCTCATTTTATAGTGGAGAATATCCGTACGGCACGTCGTTTTCTAAAAAAGTCGAATCCGGAAATCAATATAGATTCCTTGACATTTTATACATTAAACGGGCATACACGTCCCGAAGAGGTTTCGGATTATCTGACGCCATTAGCGGCAGGTTTTTCCGTCGGAATTATTTCGGAGGCCGGATGTCCGGCAATTGCCGATCCCGGTGCGGATGTCGTGGCGATTGCTCAACGAGCCGGATATAAGGTAGTTCCTTTAGTCGGTCCGTCATCTATTTTGATGTCATTGATGGCTTCTGGATTTAACGGTCAAAGTTTCGCTTTTCACGGCTATTTGCCGATAGATGCGGGAGAACGGGCTCGGATGCTTAAGAATCTGGAACATCGTATCTATGCCGAGAATGAGACGCAGATATTCATAGAGACACCTTATCGGAACAGTCGTATTATAGATGATTTTATAAAGACATGCAATCCTCTCACTAAATTGTGTATTGCAGCGAATATTACGTGTGAAGATGAGTATATCCGTACCTTGACATTAAAGGAATGGAATAAGGTAAAGCCTGATTTGGGTAAAAAGCCGTGTATCTTTTTACTTTATAAATAGTTTGGCGATCCTCTTTTTTTGACGCAAAAGAATTATCTTTGTAGACTTCAAAGACAAAAAGAGAGTTTGTAGATGAATTTACGTTTTTTGAGCCTTGCCAGCGGAAGCAGTGGAAATTGTTATTATCTTGGAAATGACGAATATGGAATTCTGATCGATGCAGGTATAGGCATACGCACTATAAAGAAGCACTTAAAAGAACATAATATCCCGTTTGAAAATATTGTCGGTTTGTGTATCACTCATGACCATGCCGACCATATAAAGTCTGCAGGTTGTTTGGGTGAAAAATATTTTATTCCGGTATATACGACAAAGGAAATTCTTGCCGGAATGAATCGCAGCTATTGCATGACCGAAAAGATTTATACGGCATGTCATCCTATCTGTAAGGAAGTTCCTTTTGAGATTCGGGATTTTAAGATTACTTCGTTCGAAGTTCCCCATGACGGTACGGATAATGTCGGTTACTTTATAGAATACGGAGACCGGAAATTTGCTTTTGCCACAGATCTCGGACATATTCCTCCGGGTGTGGCTCACTATCTTCGCAAAGCGAATTATTTGGTTATAGAGGCGAATTACGATATTGAGATGTTGACCCATGGGACATACCCTCCGCATTTGAAACAAAGAATCATTAACCCGAATGGTCACATGAGTAATGCCGATACGGCAGAATTTTTGGCTCGGAATTTTACGGAAGATATGCGATATATTTTTCTTTGTCATTTGAGCCGGGAAAATAATCATCCCGAATTGGCCTATAAAACAGTGGAATATCGTCTTTATCAGGAGGGAATACGTGTGGGAAAGGATGTTCAGTTAGTTGCTCTTAAAAGAAATCATCCTTCAGAATATTACAATTTCGAATAAAATTTTATTGAAAACGTTTTGTTGTTTTTTTGAAAAGCATTACTTTTGCAACCGCAACCAGCAAAAGAAATGACTCCGTAGCTCAGTTGGTAGAGCAAATGACTCTTAATCATTGGGTCGAGAGTTCGAGCCTCTCCGGGGTCACAGAAAAAAGTCTTTAGATACAATTTCTAAAGGCTTTTTTGTTTTTAATATGTTTTTAGCGTATGTCTGAATTTTCCGATGCAGAAAATATTATCAAGATATTTTTATAGTTTTTTTCAATACTATAAAAAGCTATTGTTTCTTTTATCTTGATTTCGTTATCACATCCTGTTCATTTGATTATTGTTTTTTGCTTTTGCTGACCTATTTACAAAGTGTAGCGGTTTTTTAAAAATACCTCTTTATAATATTTATTTTATATATTTATTTGTTAAATAGATATTATTGATTACATTTGTTTTTATTATTAATTTTGAAAAAATAAGAGTTTGTTATCTAATATCTATGGGCATGAAAAGATTAATATTTGTCATTTGTGCAATTTTATGTAGCAGTTTATTTGTCTCGGCTAAGGATTTTCGAGAAGTCGTTTATTTGAAAAATGGAAGTATAATTAAAGGTATTATTCTTGAGCAGATACCAAATGAAACTATTAAAATAGAAACAAGTGATGGTAGTGTATGGGTTTTCCAAATGTCAGAAGTATTGAAAATCACGAAGGAATTTTCTTCTCGAAATTCTACAATGAGGATGAAGAATAGGCATGGTGAAAGAGATGAGTTTAAAACAAATGGCTATAAAGGATTTGTGGATGTAGGTGGTGCTTTTGGCGTGGGTACTTATGGTGACGGACTTGTTTCCGTGTCTTCTACTCATGGTTATCAGTTTAATCCATATTTCTTTTTAGGTGCTGGAGTGGGAGTGAACTATCATTTTAATTGGTCTACAGTTTTTATTCCGGTATATGCCGATGCGAGGGGGTATTTTATGAATAATGATATTGCTCCTTTTATTGGATTGAAAGTCGGTTATTCTGTTTTTGACGGTATGGGGTTCTATTTTAATCCGAGTGTCGGTGTGCGTTTTATCGCTACACCTAAATTGGGTTTGAATTTATCTATTGGATATAATATGCAGAGAACAGATATTACATTCCGTCAATATTATTACAATCCACGCACCCATGATAGTTATGTGAATTCGTATGACGAAAGAAATACAATTGGAGGAGTTATGTTCAAATTGGGTTTTGAATTCTAATTTTGATTTATAAAACGATTCCGCTGGCGGATTATCCGCCAGCGGAATCGTTTTATATAGTTTGATAATCAATTATTTGATTGTATTCCTTCTGCTACGATACGGAAACTCTTTTTTAGTTTTATATCTTCGGATGAAGCTCCGATGCGAACTTCAAATTCTCCCGGTTCTACATTCCAATTCATATTAATATCCAGTATTTCGAGATCTTCGGGATGCAGAGTGAATTGTATGTTTTTCGTTTCTCCCGGTTGCAGAGAAACACGTTTGAAGCCTCGTAACAAAGATTCGTAAGAGATTACACTGCTCACTTTATCTTTTACATATAACTGTACGATTTCGTCTCCGGCTCTTTTCCCTGTATTCGTGATATCGAACGATACCTGAATATCGCCTTTAGGACCTTGTCTCTCAGGAGAAACTTTCAGATTGGAATATTCGAATGTTGTATAACTGAGTCCGAATCCGAAAGGATACAAAGCTCCGTTGACCCGTGTTTTTCCGTATCCATTCGGTCCGGCTTCGGGCTGTTTCGACTGAGAGGCCGGTTTGAAAGGGAAGTTCAATTCTATTTGTCCCAATGTTTTGGGGAATGTGACCGGAAGTTTCCCTCCCGGATTATAATCTCCGAAAAGAGTTTCTGCAATGGCAGTTCCTCCCATTTGTCCGGGAAACCAAGCTTCCAGAATTGCCGGAATATAACGGTCTGCCCAATTGATAGTAAGCGGTTGTCCATTGATAAGAACCAGTACGATCGGTTTTCCGGTAGCATATAACGCTTCGAGAAGCTGTTGCTGGCGTCCCGGTAAATCAAGTCCTGAACGAGATTTGCTTTCGCCGGTACTTTCTTCATCTTCACCGAGTACGGCAATAACAATGTCGCTTAGTTTTGCTTTTTCAACGGCATTTTGTATTTCTTGCTGTTCTTCTGTCGTCAGCGGAGAATGTATTATTTCGCTTTCCGGCCATTTGGCATCTTTAACCTTACAGCCTAAAGCGTAATCGACAGCAACTTTATTCCCGAGATAATTTTTGATACCTTCATATACCGTGATATTTTCCAGTTCTTGAGGTCCGTAACGGCTTACCATATAATTTTCTTCTTTGGCAAGCGGTCCGGTGATCAGTATTCGGGACAACTTGTTTTTATCGAGAGGCAATAAATTATTTTCGTTTTTTAGAAGAACCAAAGATTGACGTTGTATATCGAGCACAAAGTCTTTGTTCTTGTCTGCTCCGACGATTTTATCTGCGGCTTTAGGATCTGCGACAAAAGGTTGGTCGAAAAGTCCGAGACGGAATTTTACCCGTAAGACGTCAGCGACACGTTCGTCTATGACTTTCATCGATAATCGTCCCTCTTTTACCAATTTTCGGGCAGGCAGAATGAAAATATCCGGTGCGGCAAAAGTCGTTCTTACGTTGAGACCGGCTTCAAGAACCATTCTCACGGCTTCTTCATAAGTTTCGGCGACATGATGTTTGTTATATACATACTCTACCGCATCGCTGTCACTGACTACATAACCGTCGAATCCGAATTCTTGACGAAGTAACTGGGTCAAGAAATAATAACTTGCGGTAACCGGAACGCCGTCCCAGTCGTTATAACTGCTCATGACTCCCATCGGGTGGGCGTCTTGGATTACTTTTTTGAACGGGTACAGATGCATTTGGTGCATTTCCCGGGGTGCAACATGAGGATCGGTGCGTACACTGCCGTCCCGCCCACCTTTGGGAACGCTATATACGGCAAAGTGTTTTAGAGTTGCTGCCACACCTTGTTCTTGAATACCTTTAACCATCTGTGTTCCGAGTGTAGCGACAAGAAAGGGATCTTCTCCATAACATTCAAGAACACGTCCCCAACGGGGATCTCTGGCAAGGTCTAATATCGGTGCATATATGTTGGTATATCCGAGAGCTTTGGCTTCTTTTCCCGCAATTGATCCGGCTTTGTAGACCAAAGGTGCGTTCCATGTACTTCCTATGCCGATAGGTGCGGGCAGGGGAGTCGCTTTTGTATGATTGAGTCCGTGGATTGTTTCGTTGGAAAAATCTACCGGAATACCCAGACGAGTCTCTTCGATAAACCATTTTTGGGTTTTGTTGATTGCCTCGGCATGTTTGCTGAAAGGATAAATCAGGTCTTGGGCGATTTTCGCACCACGACCGACTCCGTTCAATTGTTCATCGATATTGGCGATTCCGTCTTTCCAAATTTTATTTTTCCATTCCGGAGTCGGTAACGAGTCGTTCATTACCCTTTTATATCCATATAAAGTTGCCAGTTGACAGGTCTTTTCGTCCAGATTCATTTGGGATAATAAATCTTGCACTCTTTTTTCGATCGGTTGCTTAGGATTTTCGAATACATCCATTTTTCCGTTTTTGTTGAAATCGATCCAACCGTCATGATAAATAGAACCTTTGTTCCCTTTGGCAAAAGCCATTTGCCCTGCCAGAAAAACGCTTCCGGCGATTAGCATACATTTTTTCAGCATAGTGTTTTTGTCGCGTGTTTTCATAAAATTCGATTATGCGCAAGTTATTTTTCTACAAAGAAAAGTACATTCTCTTAATTTTTTTATAATATCGGGTTAACGGGAATCTTAAAAACAGATTAATTCTTTTTTTATACCGATGATTCCGTTTTTCGAGGTTTTATTCTCTGAATTTAGCTGTTCTGTACCTTGTATCTCTAAGAGATAACTTTTACCTTTGTCAGATAAATGCAGCGAAAATGAAAAAAGTTTTATGTCCCAAATGCGATAATGATATAACGTTTAATGAAGATCGTTATGAAAAAAATGTCTCTTTGTTTTTTGTTTGTCCTTATTGCGGGAAACAATTCAATGTGTCGGTTGCCGATTTGATTGATAATCAAGAGATTTCTGATTGCGGTTTTGTTGTCGTATTGGAAAATTCATACGGATACCGTCAAGAACTTCCTCTTTTTATGGGAGATAATATAATCGGACGTCGCTCTAAAGGAACGGAAATTCATGTACCGATAGAGACTACGGATGTTACCCTTGCACGTCAGCATTGTGTTATTAATGTAAAGAAAAATAAGGCTGGGGGTTTTATATATACATTGCGCGATTTTCCGAGTGTATCCGGAACATATTTACGGCACGAGCGTCTGGGGAAAAAAGACCGTGTGGTTTTGGAAAACGGGGCTATAATAACGGTGGGCTCAACGACATTTATCGTGCATTTTGCAGGAGTACAGGATAATGAAGATTAAAAACAGCATATATGCAGAACATTATTCTTTTTGATACGACGGGAATTCATCAGGAGTTTCTGCCATTGACATTTACAAGGCCGGTTTCGGACATACGTATCGGTATCTTTACGATACGGGAAAAATGGGAATCTCGGTTGCCGGGAATTTATTCTTATGATACGGCTGATTATTTGACAGTGAAATATCCGATGAATATTGCTTCTAATAGCTTTTTCATTGCCGGGAATGTATGTCCGGATGAGAAACTGGTCGCAGCCATTTCTTCTTTGTCGGAGTGTGAGTCTCTTTTTTACGGAGATGAGCTGATTGCTTTTTACGGTTCGTTGGATGCTTTCCGTAAGAAAGATTTCGGTGTAAAGCATACTTTGAATGAAGAACCTTTTATGATTCGGAAATTGTATGATATATTTCTGAAGAACGGAGAGGCTTTAGAAGCAGATTATCGATATATCGTCTCTTCCGGAAAATCCGAACCGTTATCCGCATCGAACAGGGTAATCGGTGATCCTTGTTTTCCAGACGGTACACCTAAAATATTTATAGAGCCGGGTGCGGTTGTCGAATGTTCGGCATTGAACGTGACAAAAGGTCCGGTTTATATCGGGAAAGATGCCGAAATCATGGAAGGAGTATGTATTCGTGCTCCTTTTGCGGCTTGTGAGCATGTGGTCGTGAATATGGGAACAAAAATTTATGGAGCGACGACATTAGGTCCTTATTGTAAAGTAGGGGGCGAGTTGAATAATGTGGTGATGCTTGCCTATTCAAATAAAGGACATGATGGATTTCTCGGAAATTCGGTTATCGGAGAGTGGTGCAACTTGGGAGCAGGAACTAATGCATCGAATTTAAAAAATGATTATAGCGAGATAAAACTATGGAATTATCCTACTGGACGTTTTTTGCGTACCGGCTTGCAATTTTGCGGGTTGATGATGGGTGATCATTCTAAGGCAGGAATAAATAGCATGTTCAATACCGCTACGGTTGTTGGAGTGGGAGTGAACATACACGGTTCGGGTTTTCCTCGGAATTTTGTAGCTTCTTTTAGCGAGGGCGGTGCTGCCGGTTTTTCTGATGTTCAGTTATCTAAGTTTTATTCGATTGCCGAACGGATGATGGCACGGCGAGGAAAAATACTTACCGATGTCGATAAGGATATTTTGGAAGCGATTTATAATCAGACCGAAAGTTTGAGGTAAAGATCGAAACAGCGGGGAGATTTTTTTCACTAAATTTCCCCGCTGTTCTGGTCTTTGATTATTTTACGATTTTTTTGATTTCTTCTTTTACCAGTTTCTCCATGATTTTGTAACCGTCTCCGTTCGGATGTACGCCGTCTTTGCTCAACTTTTCAGGAAGGCCGTTCTTTTCATCTTTCATAGCGGAGAAATAATCTACATATCCGTATTTGTTTGCTTTGGCATAAGCTTCTATTTCTTTGTTTAAGGCTATAATTTTTTGAGGGGCATCTTTGATGTCGAGCCGCCATTTTATTTGTGATGCGGGAAGTACCGATGTAAGAATCACCTTGATTCCGTTTGCTTCGGCAATGGAAGCCATAGCTTTGATATTGTTGAGGGTGAAATCGGGATGATAAGCGCCAGTATTTTCAGCGACGTCGTTTGTTCCGGCGTTAATGACTACTGCTTTCGGCTTGAGGGCGACAACATCCCCGTAAAAGCGCATAAGCATTTGCGGACTTGTTTGTCCGCTGATTCCACGACCGATATAATTGTTTTCGGTGAAAAATTCCGGGTGTGTGCCGACCCAACCTTCGGTTATGGAGTTGCCCATAAATACCACACGTTTTTCTTTTTTTGTGGTAGCCGGAAGTTCTTGATTTGCTTTTTCATATTTCCGGATGTTTGCTTTTTCGTATAAATCTTGAGATTTAACAGAGGAGATGAACGGGAACGAAAATAAGACAGTCCCACAGACGATTAAGATTAACTTTTTCATTTTCATATTATTAATTATGTGTATTTAGATAATCAGAACAGAGTGAATAGGTAATTCCGTCAGCAATACCTATGGTAGGTACCCATATAGATTTACAGTTGAGGTGTCGTGTTATTTGTATGAATAATTCTGCGGCGGGTACGATAACGTCTGCTCTATCAGGTTTCAGATCGTACTGCTTCATTCGTTCTTTTATGGGGAGTGCCTGAAGCATGTTCGATACTTGATACAAGGATTCGAGCGATAACGGTTCTCCTTTTGTCGTACCCGACAGTTTATATATTTTATTGATATTTCCGCCAGATCCTATGATAGAAATATCTGGATATTCCAATGCTAATGATTTCAAGTCGGAGTATAGCTTGAGAAGCTCTTCTTTTTTGACTTTGTTATTGAGAATACGTACGGTTCCTATATTATAGGAACGAGAATCCTTAAGTTTGCAATCTTGGATCAGGCTCGTTTCGGTACTTCCTCCTCCGATATCTACATATAAATAGTCTCCCGGACGGTTTAATATATCGACGATGTGGCTGTCATATACGATTCTCGCTTCTTCTTTTCCGTCTATAATATCGATTTTTATACCGGTTTGTTCGGATATGTAACGGACAACTTCTGATCCGTTCGAAGCATCTCGCATGGCGGAAGTTGCACAAGCTCTGTAACTGATGACTCTATATACTTGCATCATTTGTTTGAATGCGGCAATGAGCCGTAACAGTCGTTCAGTTTTGTCGTTCGATATTCTGCCTAATGTGAAAGCGTCTTGCCCTAATCGCAAGGGAACTCTGACAATAAAAGTCTTTTTTAGTTGATTTGCCGTCTCCCCTTTGTATATTCCCTTTATGAGCAGGCGCACGGCATTTGATCCTATATCGATTGCTGCAAAATTTATTTGCTCCATAGATTTTTTTCGTTTTCTTTTGCGAATATAATGAGAAAAATTTTGTTTTTATCCCGGATGATTCTGAAAATCGTTTTAGTACTTGTTTTAGTTTTTACTCAGTCTCTTTCAGAGAGGGGAATCGTACCGATATATTGTTAACAATGTTATAGTCCGGAAAAAAACACAAAGATGACCTGATCGTATTTTTATTGTAAAATTTAGAAAAGAATTTAATAGCTCTTACCGGGCAAGATCAAGGCGGATCGATACACCGAAACTGCTGTCTGAGATGGGATATGAAGTCGATGATACCAACGGAGTATTGATTTGGTGATCATAGAAAGCCCGTAGTGTAATGAGTTTGCTTAAAGCATAATCGGCAGAGAAATTGAGCATCATTACTTTTGTACCGGAAGTAGCCTGAGTGAAATTCTGTTCAATACGGCGTATTAAGGATTGATCTCTTTTGAAAGAGAAGTTTGCTCGTAATTTCAGATCATTGTTAAATGTCCCTTGTTTACCGCCTTTTCCTCTCCAAATGGCGTTGAAATCGGTAATTGTATAGCCTGCACCGACAGTAACGCCTTGACTTGTATATTCGACAATTTGTCCTGCTGAAGAATTCAGGCTTAATGTACGGGAATTTTGATACTCTACTTTAGCTGTGATACTGTTTTTAAAAGTCATATCTAATCCGAGTAAAGGTGCAAAACTTTCATTAATGCTTACAGAAGAGATATCGTATGGAGAGGACGGTATCGGATTCCCTGTGAGTTCGTCTTTCGCAAAACCGAAATCTTTTTCTTCAGCTTCAGCCCAGTTCAGGAAAGAGGAAAAAGACCCCACGGTATAAGTACATCGGTAGGCATGACTCAGGACGATACTTTTGAAGTATTTCTTTAATGCCTTTATCTTAGATAGACCATCATAGGTTATTTTCCAGTTAGGTAATAAACTTCTGATCGACGGAAAAGCCGTTAATCCGATTTTTCCCGCATCTTTGCCACTGTAAGCGGCGATAAATGCAGGTATCATGACATCGGGAGAATTACGGTTAACCCCTCCGTTTTCTGAATTATATCGTTGCCCGACTAATCCTTTTTCACTGATAAATCCTGCTGAAGGATATGTCATTTGACTATACTTGGCTTCTAATCGTTGAGCAATAATCTCACGATTTTGCAAAAAGTTCTCAAAAGCTTTGGAATAATATCCGTTCGATGCCTTTGCACTTTTCAGAGATGAGGCAATCGCAACGTGAGTCATTGTGAAACTTCCTCCCCGTATGGTGGGCATTCCGTCATACATAAATTGTATTTGGTTGTTGTTGCTCACGGTGCGGTTGGCATTTAACGTGATTTTGAATCCTTTAAACGGTTCTAAGGTGGCATCTATGCTGAATTCTTCTGTACGATTCATAATAGCAGGGCTTACTAATGAGTCGTTGACAATAAGCCAACCTCGGTCCTTGATTTTTTCGATATAGCTTTCGTCTGTCAATCCGAAAGCGAAATCAAGTCCCGGAGCTAAGGTACTGGTTGCTGTGGATTGTCCGAACATGTCCCCGACATTAGGCAAGAAAGATGGAATATACATTGAGTTACTGTTTTTGTAATGGACGTTCACATTTCTTACCATCATGGCAAACCGTGTTGTGTATTCTGCTGCTTTATACCAGAAAGAATCTTCAGGACGTTTGCCGGGCAGTACGGTTAGTGTTATTTGGGCCGTATCTCTGTTTTCAATAAGAATTGTGTTTTTATCCACAACTTTATATTTGACGGAATAATATATTCCGTCTTTGGTTTTTGCGGAAACTTTTACTTTTTTATTGTCCAAATTGTGTTTCACCGTAGTTGTCGTGTCGCTTTTTAACGAGATATTGCGCTGGAATCTCTTTTTCTGGGTACTGCTACGGGAAGATGACCGAGAGGTATTGGCGAATTTCCGATTTACTTTTTTCAGAAAATCCGATTTATTGTAGAGAGTTTCCAGATTGAAACGACCGTCGATTCCGAATTGACCTTGATTATTCAGATTATTACCCATTGTCGTTTCACTATCAATATAAACCCCTCTGTCCCAAGAATATGTCGAGTTGTATTTCGCCGATAGGGTCATCCAATTCAGCATGGGAATTTTAGATAACGGAACGTCGAAAGAGGCGTTGAATGTTTGGTTATAATTCCAGGGTGTTCCTAAGTGCCATATACTTTGCATGACCGTGTCTTTCCATGCTTTATATTCATCGGGGAAAAGCTTTTTATTTACTACACCCGAGGGTTCGTCGATACGGGCATTTGTCATGGTAGCTAAAGACATGTTTAAGGATTTCAACAGATTCCATTGAATAGAGAACTGCCGATCCCATAAAAAGTTCTTGCTTACCGAAATAGGAAGTTGCGTGCTTGTGCCGTCTTCTCCTAACTCTCGCAATTGTTGCTCGTAGTAGTAACGAGACATATTAGTATAGAACGAAATATTATTCGGTACATAGTTAATACTCATGTCTTTGATAACCTTCAAATGTTTTGATCTGCTTTTTAGTGATTTAAAGGGTTGAAGGGGTTTCACATACGGTGTATAACTGTAACTGAAATTTCCTCTTCTGTCCAGTGTATTTTCGAATAGAATTGTCGGGTCTTGCTTATTTTGGATGTTTGACGAGTAGCTAAAAGTAAAGTTTGCCGGATCATAAGGCATCGGATTTTTACTTTGTATGTCGAATCTCAATCCGGAAATACTGAAACTCTTAACTGTCGATATATCGATAGATGCATTTTTGATCGAATCTCTTTCAGCGTCAGAACCGGCAGCGTCTAAAGCATCTGAAAGTAAAATATCCTGATCGAGCGGGTTGTATTTCGGCAACGTCCGCTCTTCAGATAATGAGTAAAATATCGGTGCTTTGAGTTTCAATTTTTCAGGTAAAAAACGACCGACATCTACCATTGTAGCTATATTGTATTGATAATAATCGTCAAGTCGACGTTCATTCAGGCTTTGATCTATCCCTCCGAAGCCGCAAGTTTCGATGTGTCCCCCGAAATTTACGGTGGCTATATCGGATATCGCCAGATTTACATTAGCTCGGGCAGCCCAACCTCCGCTCTCATTAAAACCGGATAGTCTGAGTTCGTTAACCCATACCACAATATCTTTATTCGTCCCCGCATTATTCCGGACACCGATCATAATTGTCGATATGTCGGACAGGCTCGGATTTCCGATTACCGAGACTTTATTTCTCGGATGATCAGGATCATATATCGAATAAACGTCTTGATAGCTCGAACCTTCATCCCCTCTTCGTTTTGCCGCATTCCGTTTTAATTTCAATTCTGTTACCAGAGATAAGGGAACGTTGATCATGTTTTGTGTAGGCCAAACGGTCTCTTGGTCTTGTGAATTGTATGTGTTATAAGTTCCCGGAGGAGTAAGTGCCAAAGGCACTTCATATTCGTAATAATTGTTTCGGTAATCAGACCCGAAACGAATGAATACAGAAGTTTCTCCGTTCCTTAAGTCTGTGTTATCATCAATTAGTTTTTCGGCATGAGTAAACATTTGCAAATATTTGTAATTACGCATGTCAAGACTCGTATTTTTATATACGGCACGAGCATTTTTAGGAGGTAAATCTCTTATTTTTAAAGATAAAGATTGCTCGTTTAATTGAGTGATCTGGGATTGGTCGGGAGAAATTATCCGGCTGACTCCAGGAGGCAGTACATAGTTTACAGGAGTTTGTCCTGCATTTTCTTCTATATTAACAACTGATACATCCAATTCCCCTTCTGCCGGCAGTGATGTGTTGGGTGATTCTCCGGTTTGTAGACGAAGAGAGTAACTTCTCCAGTCTCCCCGTACAAGTTCGAGTGAAGCAAAACGCAGGTGTGTTTCTTTTTCGAATCCGGTCATGAACATCCGTGCAAAACGGATTGTCTTGAAATCTTGTATAGAACCGTATTTTTTTCGTGGAATATGGGTTTCATCGTCGCTGTCGTCTTTCAAAGGTATTTTAAATTGATACCATGTAACTTCTGATTCCTGACCATTTCTCAGACGAACGACAGTCGTGCGTTTATCAGTGATGTAATTTCTTCCTACTTGAAGATTCTGAGGAGATATTTTTATACCGTATTCATAGTATCTTTCGTATTCGTTCAACGTGTTGTCTTGATTGATATCTTCGACGTCCGGAACGCTTTTGGAGGATTGGTAGTACTTGTCTGCTGCATCATCCGGAGAACTTGAGTTCCCTTCTACTCCGTTATAATGTTTATATCGGCTGAGAATATCGAGCTGCATGTCATCGTAGTCTACACCTCTGTAAAAATGATAATTATCTCCTGCAGGGTCGTTCAAAGGAGAAAAAGGATCTTCCAACATTTTGGCTTGAGCTTCTGCCGTCGTATTTTGTTTCAATTTCTCTAAAAAGTCGGAATAGGTGGAAAAAGTAAATTCTTCATTGTTTGTAAGCCCGTCGAGTCCTACGTCTTGTTTTTCACGGGCACCGTCTGCGTTCTCGAAAGCATAGGTCATAGATTGGCGTTTCGAAACTTTTCCCCATACGGTGGTTGTCAGATTCGATTCATCTCCATCGACAGGAAGACCGTTTTCGAACGATTTCATGCCATCTTTCAGTATATCTTCCGATATTTCTCCAAAATTGAAATACAGGTATCCGACCTGACTTTCATTCCCCGGATTGTCCGGATCGAGGAACGGGTCCATCATCCAAAATTGTAAATATTCGATGTTTGCAGCTTCAAAGTCGGTATTATCCATTTTTCTCATAATCCCTCCCCAGCGTTGTTCCGGGAATTTGAGAGAACCGTCATTGTTTATTTTATCCGCATCTACATTGTACGGTCCTCTTTCTGTCGGATAATACGATAGGTTCAGAACTTGTAGGACAGAAGATTCGCCGTAACCGAGTTCTTTGTTCGGGAATACCTCGCTGACATCGATTTCCCGTACATAATGATTGGATAATTGATCTAAATCGTTTTTAATATGGGCAGGAGTTAACGAGGAATTTTTTTGAGTAAACATCCGGTCTATATAATACCAAGATATTAAAGCCCGATTCTTTCCGTAATCAGCATTGTTGGAATATTTTGATTCGGGAAACATAGACGGAGTCGAGGCGAGTGACCATGAATATGGTGTCCTCAGATCATAACCCGATTGAGAAGACTCGAAGTCATCGATATAGGAGAGCGAGTTGTTTTTCCCTTTTCCCGGTATTAACTGTGCAAATTCTGCATTCAGCGATAATCGGGACGGGGCTGTAGCATTCACAGTCGGTATTTTGTTGATCAGAGATGTTAGCCATTGGAATTCTGTATTGTAAGAAGTATTTAATCCCCATAGAGTATTATTCAGCACTTCATCTCCGATGTTCACTTTCTCGGTCAGAGACTTTTCTCCCAAGTGCATAATTGTAGCTCCGACATTAAAATCTTTAGAGAAAGCATAGTTAAGATCTAATCCGACCATTGTTTTTCGTTGCATGTTGAATAATGACTGGTCTTCAAGACTGACGCTGATCGGAGTTCCGGAGTCGATATAACTTTGATTTAAAATAGTTACGGTTCCCATTGTGTAATCGACCGAATAATCTACATTCTCGGTCAGGGTCATACCTCCGGCCGTGACTCGTACCGATCCTCGGGGCACGTGCGTGGCGTTAAGTTGTATTTCTGCTCCTGATGATGCTTTATATTCACCTTTGATTACGAACTTGTTCTTATCGGCATACTGTCTGGCTGCTGTTAATGTAGTGTCGTACAGTTCTTGATAGACATATTGGTCAACATTCGGTATGTTTCCGATTTTCTTTTTTAAGTGTGAGCCAAAAGGTTCTACTACCGGGAAAAATACTCGACCTTTGGATGCAAGGATCGTGTACCCTTCTACAAAGTCGAAAAATCCGTCGGGATTTGTCTCTTGGTTGTTATCTAATCGGTCAAGGTTCATAACCTTCAATAAGGTTTCGTTCTTGATGTTTCCGATAGGCATATATGTCAATTGTGTCCCGGCCGTGTCGCTTTTATAGTAAATATTTAACCGGAACTTTTCTTTTTGTATCTGAGTAGCGTTAAGGGAATATACATTTTTCATCATCAACTTCCATGCCGGAACGCTTGTCGAGATTGTTGTCCCTTTTAATAGCTTTACATACAGGCTCTTGTCTGTATCTGTAATATTCCCTGAAAATTCTCCTACCTGATATGTCTGCCCGTTTTTCGTATATTCGAATGCTACTGCCAGTACTTCATCCGGATTGAGCTGACTATTTAAAGAAATATATCCGAGTTGACTGTTCAGTGTATATTCCGAACTGGTGAGCAGTCGGGCGCTTTCGACTTTGACATATTCTTGTCCGCCATTGAATCCTTGAGCTTCAAGAGGCTCTAATACCTGAGTCACCTGGTTAATGTTTCTGGCATCGGGATAGTTGGTTTGAATGTATTCATATAAACTATTTGCATTGTTTGCCGGACATGTATAGCTTCCGTTTGTATGCCATAGATCCGGATTTGCTAAATTATTTCTGTTTTGTTCTCCAAGGTCCATAAACCCGATGATGTTACGCGCCTGGTCATAATTTCCTCTTTTATTGGTCACCCATACTTCTATACGGTTAATAGTCACTCCCGAAGATATATAAGGGAGTTTTGACATAGAATTATCATAATTGTCTCTAAAATAGTGGGCTAAAAAATAGTGACGATTTTCATCATACTGGTCGGCGCTGAAAGAAAATTCCGTAGTTTGAGCTCCGCCTTTTGAGTTGACAGTTTTAGACTCTGATTCTTGTTGGGAGACTAAGGCTGTAACAGTCAGTTTACCGAATTGCATTTTAGTTTTTATCCCGAATAAAGCTGATCCTCCACGTATTAAGGAAGATCCTGTGGTCATACTAACATTACCGGCTTCGATACTTTTGATGATTTCGTCTTCTTTCCCTTCATAATTCAAATTCAGTTTTTGGGAATCGAAATCGAATGTTGCTCCGGTATTATAGTTCATGTTAAAGTTGAGCTTGTCTCCTACTTTTGCTGTAATATCCGCTTGGATTTGTTCCTCGAAATCGAAGTAGGTCTTTTTCCTTGCACTCAATGCCAATGCCGGGTTATCGATTTTATTTGTCTTTATACTCATGGTCAGTTCTGCCGACCCTTGAGTTTTAATTTGCACACCACCCGGACCGAAAACTTTTTCTAACGGACCGAGATTGAATTTCATATCGAGAATATCGAAAGGGTCTTTTCCCTTACCTGCATTTTCTTTGTTTTTTTCCCGATAGTAGGCTTCTATGGATTTTCGTAAGGAATAATCTTTGTATTCTTCAGGGGTTAACATGAAAGGTGTAGACACCTCCATATCTCCGACTTTTGTACGCACAACGTAACATTGAGTTACCGGATCATATTCGAACACTGAGCGTACGTTCTCAGGAGTTTTTAGATCTGCCGGGCTGTTTTTATAAAGATCTTCATAAGTCTCTATCGATGTTTTAGCTACCGGGAAACGGCTTTTTTTTGTAGTATCTTCAGGTGCGGAAATGGATGAGGCAGATGCTTCCGGAAGGTTTAGTGAGGAAAAGGTACGGTTATAAGCTGCAAAGGCAGAGTAGATTCCTATTCCGCTGATACATAGAAAAATATATAAAAGATAATAGAGCCTTTTATTCATTGATCCGTGAATCCTTTTCCCTTCTCCCGTATGTGTGTTTTACAGCATTTTAAGTGCAGCTTTGATAATAGCTTCTACTTTTAATGTGGGAGATTCGTTCAATAATTTTTGTACGACCTTCATTGAAGCGGTTTGCGGGAATCCTAACATGACCAAAGCGGCCACAGCCTCATCCTGTACCTCTTGATTTTGGGGCATACTTATATTTAACGTATTGTCCCCCGGTTTTATTTTATCTTTAAGGTCAACAATTATGCGTTGGGCGGTTTTTGCACCGATCCCTTTAACGCTTTTCAATATGTTTACGTTTTCAGAAACGATAACTTGCTCCAGTTCAGGAGCAGAGAGAGAAGAAAGAATCATTCGTGCGGTATTCGGTCCGACACCGGAAACGGAAATTAACAACAAAAACAACTCTCTTTCGCGACGGCTGATAAATCCGAAAAGTACGTGAGCATCTTCGCGTATAGATTCATATACAAATAGCTTGGTTGCAGTATTCTGGGATAGTGCACTGTAAGTCGTTAAAGATATATTGAGGAAATAGCCTATTCCATTACATTCTATTACTACCGATGCCGGAGTTAATTCGGAAATTTTACCTGTGATATATTCTATCATTCTGCTGTTATTTTTCTTGCCTTCAAAGGTAAGAATTATCTATTAATCGTGAAAGAACTGTAAAAAGAAACGCTTTTATATTTTGAATAATCTGTCTTGGTTATTAATAGGAAAATTCAGACAGGCTTTTTATTGTATCTTGAATAAAATTAGTTTATTAAATTATTGAAGCGTCGAATGAATTTTAAAATTCATTCGACGCTTCAATAATTTAAGTTAGTCGTGTTATTTTTCTGATTCTTTTACGACAGAAAACTTTTCCATAGCTTGTTTAAACAATTTGCTTCCTGTTGCGGCATCCACATGTGCTGAAGGACCTGTTACACATCCACCCTCACAAGCCATTACTTCGATAAAGTTAACCGGTGCTTTACCTTTGGAGAATGCCCGAAGTAGGCCGATGTTCTTTTTATTAAGATTCGATACTTGCAAAGCTTTCAGATCGGGGATTAGGTTTTGCGCTTTTACAGCTCCGATAACTCCTCCCGACATGCCAAAACCTTTTCCTTCTTTAGGTGCTGAACAATGGAAAGATTCATTATTTTTGGGGGTCATATCAATAGATAATCCGTCGAATATGGCGTTAATTTCTTCAAACGTCATTACATAATCTACAGCTTCGTCCCTGCGGGCTTCTGAACGTTTAGCAACGCAAGGGCCTATGAATACGACAAGACTTTCGGGGTATTTTTCTTTTGCTATTCGTGCTGTGTAATACATAGGACTTCCGGTAGTTGATACATAAGGTTTCATATCCTTGACGTGTTTATTTACCAGCTCTATGTAGGATGGACAACATGATGTTGTCATAAAAGGTTGTCCTTCTTCCAGTTTTTCTTTCAGTTCTTCGGCTTCTCTTCGGGTTGTTTCCATTGCTCCATCGGCTACTTCAAGAACATCATGAAAACCGATTTCACGTATCGCTTCGAATATGGTTTCCGTTTTTTCGGAATATTGTCCCATAATAGAAGGTGCAACGATCGCAATGACTTGTTTCCCTTCTTTTATTTTAGAGAGAACATCGAATACTTCAGATATTTCGAAAATAGATCCGAAAGGACAGGCATTGATGCATTTACCGCAATAGATACATTTCGATTCATCGATATGTTCGATGCCGTTCTCATCTTTAGAAATAGCTTTTACCGGACAGGCTTCTTCACAAGGTACTGGAATATATACGATGGCATGATAAGGACAGGCTTCTTTGCAAATTCCGCAACTGACGCATTTGCTGTGATCGATTCGGGCTTGGCCATTTTCTCCGAAAGAGATTGCTTTTCGAGAACAATTCATATAACAAGCCCTTGCTACACATCCTCGGCAGAGATTGGTTACTTCGTAATTTACCTGAATGCATGCGGAGCAGGCTTCATCAATGACACATAAAATATTTTCTTTATTGTTTTTCCCTCTTTTTAAAGCTTTCTCTGCATAATAAGAAAGAGGGGTCAGTTCATCTTGTTCGTCATTCATATCAAAGCCCAGCAACGGAAAAGATTTATATTTCCAGACAGCTCTTTCTTTGTGAATGCAACAGCGTCCCATAATTTTCGCATTACGCGGACTGAGTTCGATAGGTAAACGATCAATGTGTTCTACCAAACGGTCTTGTTTCCATAATTCAACAAGTTTTGCCATTAATACCCGGCGGACAATGAGTACATTATTCGCAAAAGCCATAAATATAATTTTGTATTTGTGATTTTTTAAACGGCTGCAAAGGTACTGCTATTTTCTCAAACAACTGTATGAATGTTATATAAAAATAAGAGAGGTTATAGATATTTTCTATTGCTGGAAAGTCCGCATCGAACATTGCCCGTTTAAATGTGCATTAGGCTCTATTACTAAGGTCGTAACCGTAATATTTCCTTCCAGAAAAGAACTTGACTTTAAAACCAAAGTATCTGCTACAACTATATTGCCACATACAGTTCCCATAATCTCGGCATTGACAGCTTTTATGTCTCCCTGTACACGTCCTTGCTCTCCGATAATGACTTTTCCCTGACAATCAAGATTTCCTTGAAGAATTCCGTCTATACGAATGTCTGTAGAGGCCGAAATGTTTCCCGTAACAGTCGTCTCTACAGTTAGTGCGCTGTGCGCCATACCGGTAGGTTGGTTTTCTTTAGCCATATTTATATCTCTTCTATGATTGCAAAATTACGATTTCTGATGAAAAAACAATCCGTACCAGATAAAAACTTTTATAAATAAATCGGTTGGGGTTGTTTGAATTGAAGTGCCGGGGCATGGAAATAGATAGAAAAATGTACTTTTGCGGTAGTCTTTAAATAAAAGCAGATATGAATACGTTTGTAGAGTTGAGAAAAATTCGTTTTTATGCTTATCATGGTGTTGCTGAACAAGAACGATGTGTAGGAAATGATTATGAAATATATGTTAAAGTAAAATATCCTTTCAAGGATGCTATGGAGACGGATAATTTGGACGCTACGCTCAACTATGCGCAGTTGTATGAAATTATTTGTCGGGAAATGAAGATTTCTTCTCATTTGTTAGAGCATGTTGCGGGGAGAATCATACGTGCGATACAAACAGAGTTTCCTCTTTCTGAGGGGGGAATATTGAGTATTTCAAAACAAAAACCCCCTATATCCGGAGATATAGAGGGTGCATCTGTTATTGTTGAATGGTAAGCTATTAGAATAAGATACCGTATTCTGATATAAATAGATCGAGTTTAAGGTTTTTGTTTTCGACCTGCAGTTTATTTTAAATTTAGTTTTTTAGCGATGTCTTTGGGTATGGCTTTTTTGTTAACTACCATATTCATGGTTTTATAAAGAACATACGGCTCTGATGCGTAAAAAAATCCTTTATATACACCGCCATCGCCCCATGAGTTTTTTACTTTATAATAAGTCGTTCCGTTTTGATCGATGGCTTTTCCTACAATTTGCATGCCGTGGTCATCGGTCGTTTCAAACTTGTCGTATGCAGCTTGACGGAGCTCTTGAGTAATTTCTTGCTCTTTTCCCGGACCTTTCTGTTTTGCTGCTTTTCTTTCCTCTGGAGATAGTGTTGTCCAGCGGGCTTTTTCTGTTCCGGCTTCACTTTCGATCTTCTTTTCTTCAGGAATTACAGCATAACCTTTGTTGTAGTTGAATCCTTTTTCACTGACATCGGCTGCCCAGAAAATAGTATATCCATTATCTATGGCGTTATTTAAAATGCGGTCAAAGTCATTTAACGGGACATTGTACGATTCTCCCCATGCCCAGTTGTCAGGAACTTCTATTGCAAATGTCTCGTAGAACGGATGATGAGTGAAAGAGGTAAAAGATACGTAGTCGTCCATATTCAGACCGAGAGATTCTGCAAAAGATAGGGGTGTATATTCTTTTCCTTGATAAGTGAACTTTTCTGGAAATTTACCCAGATAAGCATCGAGAATTCCATTAAATCCTTCTTTCCATGCCGGTGTGATTTGCGATTTGCGATCGACGATAGTCTTAATATATGCAGAAAGTACGGCATCCAGTTCTCCGTGGTTGTGTTTTGTAGAACCATAATTAAGTCCCGGATATGCTTCTTCGGGAACTATTCCGTACTTTTTGATAATATTCATGACATCATGAGTCGCTCCTCCTGCACTGAAGTTTCCGGTTCCGTGCATACGTACATATTTCTCGGCTTTTTCTAAATATGTCATTCTGACTATAAACATTTCTGAAAGATCAACTTCAGGTTTACCTTGTCGCAGCATTTCGCTTTCTAAAAATGCCAGACCGGAAAAGCTCCAACATGTACCTGAACGACTCTGATCTTTTACAGGCGTGTATTTTGCGATCTTGGTGTCGGTAAATTCGTATCCGTCAGTTTTTGCTTTTTCTTTTTCCTTGTCGTTTTTCGGTTCTTGTGCCCAGCTATAAGATATAAATAGCAGACAAAGGGAAATCGATATTAAATTTTTTATCATAACATATATTGGTTTTAGGTAAGCATAATATAAAAAGTGGGTCAAAGATAACATTTCATTTTTGTATAAGAGGTTAAAATTGGCTGATTTTTCAGGAATATTCTTTTTATCTCTCTAAATATGACTATTTTTGTTTTATAACTTATTGTACGATTATGATGCGATTATGTCTGTTGTTATTATGTTTTTGGATGGTTGTTCCGGTTAAAGGACAAAAAAAGATATATAGAACCGAAGCTCTTGATCCGTTGATCCAGACTTTGCAAGTACGTGTAGAGAATGCTCCTTTATACCCTCCGATAATTTCTTTACGAGGTGATGACCGAATTATCGTTTCATTTGATCAGTTTGTCGATGATCCGCAATATTTGAGTTATAGTGTAATTCATTGTAATGCGGATTGGACTCGTTCGGGCTTATCTGAATTGGAATATTTAGATGGTTTTAACAACCGTCCGGTAGAATATTCAGAAATGTCTCTCAGTACATATAGAAACTATATTCATTATAAAATTGTACTGCCGAATGAATCGATGAGGTTCAAAGTTTCCGGAAATTATGTGGTAATCGTATATCCCGAAGATGAGCCAGATAAAGTACTGTTGCATGCTTGTTTTTCTATTTCTTCAGATCAAGTGTCGGTGCCTTGTCGCATCTTGACAAAAACAGATATCGATTATAATAAGGCTCATCAACAAATAGAGTTTAATGTACAATATCCTCATTATGATATTCGTAGTCCGCAAACTGAATTGAAGATTTATGTCTCGCAGAATAATCGTCGTGATAATGAAGTGCTTATAACACATCCGCTCTATGTCAAATCCAGAGAGTTGGTCTATGCTCATAATAAGGACCTTATTTTTGAAGCAGGAAATGAATACCGCCGTTTTGAGATGGTAACGACGAAGTATAAAGGAATGAGAGTAGCCGAACTGCGTTATTATGATCCGTATTTTAATGTGACGCTTTTTCCGGATTTCCCGAGAGCCGGGAAAAATTATCTCTATGACCAAACTCAAAATGGGCGGTTTACGATCCGCGAGAGCGATGCGGTTGATAGTGACCTTGAAGCAGATTATTTTATAGTTCACTTTTCTTTGGATTACGATAAACCGTTATTGGATGGCAATATTTATTTGGAGGGAGAGTTTACACATGACTTGTTTAATGATCGGAGTCAAATGATATATAATCCGGATACTCGCCGGTATGAAAAAACTCTGTTTTTAAAACAAGGAGCATATAATTATCAATACCTCTATTTACCTTTCGGACAGACAAAAGCGACTCCTTCTCTTATTGAAGGGAATTATGTAGATACTAAAAACGAATATCTGATCAAGGTGTATCATCGCGTTCAGGGTGAACGGTACGATCGTTTGATCGGTATCGGACGTTGTATTCTTTAGCCGGAAAAGATCGTTTTCAGGATGTCGGTAAAAGAAATATTGAAAATAGTTACATATATATTTGTTTTTTAACAAAAAAGAAGTTTCTTTGTACTGTAATTCAGTGGTGTATAAGAGGAGTAAAAAAGTTTTTTATTCTTTTGAGATCCCATAATTTTAGGACCAACATTAAGTAAATGCCATGATCTCGCAGTATCGAAAAATAAAAAAGTTTTGTTCTTTATTGAGTATCGTAATATTTATATTCTTAAATATCTTTTCAGTATATTCTTCAGAAAAAGGTCAGAAGAAATATAAACAGATGTACGCTGTCGATTCTGATACGGTGTTTGAGAAGACACCTTTATCTGCTGCTTCCCATTTTGTAAATATACATTCGATGGATGATGCCCGCGATCCAAATTTATTGAATATGTTGTCCGGGAAAGTTCCCGGGATGAGAGTCATATCCGGAGGTTCGTCTCTTTCTTCTACGGGCATAATATTACGGGGTCATAATTTCTTAAATGGGAATAATCAACCTCTATTTTTAATAGACGGGTGTCCTATAATCAATGTCCTGTCGGAGAAAGAAAATTTTGATTATGGAGTCATAATGAGCTTGGTGAATCCGGATGAAATAGAGAGTATCGAAGTTCTTAACGGTATAAATGCGGCATTGATATATGGGTCGGATGCTGTTAATGGTACTGTTCTGATAAGAACGAAAAGAGCAAGTCGGAAAGAGGGTTTGGGTATATCATACGGTTTTAACATGATGTTTGAAAATGTTCGGGAATATCCGGCGTATCAGGATGTTTATGGGAGGGGCAACAAGTTCCGTTTGCCGGGCACTCCGAATTTGCCGGTGAATACTAACCCCGCATATGATCAAAACTATCCTTATGGGATATATGGCATAAATATGAAAAGCAGCCCGTATCCGTCGTGGGGGATGCCATACGGATGGACCGATATTGTCGGTGTTGACGGAAAAGTGCGCCCTTATAACGCCGCGCCGGAAACTCTTGAGGATTTGTTCAGAAGGGGACGAACGATTACGAATAGCGTTTCGGTCGATAAGCAATTGTCTAAAGCTGCATTCCGACTGTCATATACGAATATTTGTTCATCCGGTGTAATGAAATCGACAAATGAATTTAAGCGGCATAATTTGAATTTGAGCACACAGGTAGAACTGGCAAAGTTTCTGGAACTCGATGTGAATGCCCGTTATATGACGGAAAACGTAGATGATAGGGAATATCGTAGTATTTCGGATCGAAATCCATTGTCTCTGGCTCGTTTTATAAATCGGGATATTACTTTGAACGAGATGTTTGATGATGACGATCATAAAATCCCGTCCGAATATTTTAAAAGTCAATATTGGCTTTTAGATAATCAGTCTAATAACGATAACAAGAGTTGGTTTTCCGGCAATCTTGCTTTCAATATAAAGCTGCCGTATAATATAAATTTCAGGCTGCTGGGAGCTGTTGATTCCCAAAGAAGAAAAGCATGGGCTTCTTCGACCAGTTACAATAGTAGCAGAAAGGTAACGGTAGAACGATATTCCGATGATATTACGAGTGGATATTTCGATGCGTTTTTATCTTATCAGGGACGTTGGAAAAAATGGAATCTGAATATCGGGGTCGGAGGAAATGCTTTTCGTTCAATGAATGAGTTTTCGACGATTTTCGATAACGATTATTTCAATGTAGAACAGTTGGACAATGAGTCTTGGCGATCATCGAAAAGACGTGATGAGCAACAGTCTTTTTACGGAATGTTAAATGTGAATTTCGATAATTGGTTATATTTAGATTTTGCTACACGCAGGGAATGGAATGATGAAAAACTGACATACCGGGACAAACAGTCGTTTAATTATAGTGTCGGGGGGAATCTTGTATTGAGCAATTTATTGAAAATCAATACCTCGGTTTTGTCATTTGCCGCATTGAAAGGTTCGTATGCCCGAATGGGATATAATCTCGGGGTGCAAAATATGATAGAATTCAAATCTTATACGGATTCTGAATATAATTTGAAGCATCCGCATATTTATTCTTGGGAAGCAGGTCTGGCTGTCCGTTTTTGGGATAATCGAATAAGATTTGATTATACATATTATCATAAACGCAGTTTGGGTCAGCTGATGTGGGAAAATGGGGAAATAAAGAATTGGGGAGAACTCAGAAATAAAGGATCGGAGTTGGCAGCCGGGATTGTTCCAGTACAAAATAAATGGGTTACGTGGACGAGTTCTTTTATATGGGCTAAAAATAAATCGAAACTGAAATCTCACGGTATTCCGGAGCTCAAGACGTTGGTAGAGCAGTTTTATGGACGTGTTTTTCTCAGATTCGAGGCTGGGAAGCCTTATGGCACATTATCTGGTAGTGTGTATAAAAGAAATGAACAAGGTCAAATATTGGTAGATTCTCAGGGTATTCCACTAAGTGAGGGAAATGTATATTATGGTTCGGTTGAGCCGGACTGGTTCGGCAGCTGGAGAAACTCGCTTAAAATTTGGCATTTTGATTTGGATATATTATTCGATTTTCAGAAAGGCGGACATCTTTGGTCTTTCTCGTCGAGAGAAGCTGACCGGTTGGGTCTCTCTGCCGCCTCTTATAAAGGTCGTAATGAATATATGTTTTCTTCTGTAATTTTAGGCGAGGATGACAATGAACGGAGAGGGTATCTTTCTCCTTCTGCAGTGCCTGCCGGTTTGTCGGCTTACTATATAGATAAGGATAGACCTAAAGGGCTTCATATCGAAAATTCTGTTTATCATGAGTCTGCAGGAGAAGAACTTGCCGGGAGAGAAAATACGACATGGATTTCTCCTGAAAAATATTATTGGAATACTTCTGCTGAGGTGAGGGATGCACAATATTTTTATGATACGTCTTTTATTAAATTGAGGGAAATAAATATAGGGTTTAATTTCCCGGATAAATGGTTAAGGAAAACTCCTTTGAAAAGTGTCCGGATTGCAGCGGTCGGACGAAATATAGCGACTCTTTTCCAGAATACGCCGGACGGTATCGATCCGCAGGCGACAATTACCGTGTCCGGCCTTCAGGGATTTGAGGATAATTCTATGTTCCCCACTTCGTCTTGGGGTTTCGATATTAAACTTTCTTTTTAGGTATTCGTAAAATCGGAGGAACTGATATTTCATGCTGTTTTATTGTTATTTCTGTAGAAAAGCGTTTTACATTTGCATATTCGATATATGCAATAGATGATGTGCCTGCAAAAGATATTACAAGAAAAATATAATTTATCCGGTGAAGATATAGCTGTCTTTTTGAGTAATATGGAGAGAGTTTCTTTCTTCAAAAGAGATACTATACAAAATGAAGGAAAGCCGAGTTATTACCTTTATTTCGTTGAAAAGGGTATTGTTCGCAGTTTTATCTCCAGAGAGGGTAAGGATATAACGATATATATTGTCGCTGAGGGAGATATTCCTTTAGATTCCGTAATGTTAACCGAAGTGTCTGCGTCAAAACTGTCGATAGAGGCAATAGAAGATGCCGTTGTTTGGAGAATACATAAAAAACAATTAGCTATATTGTGCCGTAATTCTGTGACTTTCGCTAATTTTTGCCGGAAATTGTTAGAAGTGCAAATGCGGGAAATCGAAGTTTATTGGACTGAATATTACTGGATGGACAAGAAAGAACAGTATAAGCTTATGTTGAAACGGCAACCTGAACTTTTTCAACGGATTTCACTGAAAGATATAGCTTCTTATTTAAATGTTACTCCGCAATCGTTGAGTAGAATTAGAGCCTTGATCGATTAATTATCTTATGGTAAATACTTCATATTAGATACTTGCTATTTTTGTCTCCGAAAATTTAAATCTGGAGAATAAGATGATAAAAGGTTATTTATTTTTAATTATCGCGATTATTTTAGAAACGATAGGAACGTCTTTACTTAAAGTATCCGACCAATTTACAAAATTATTCCCATCTCTCGGTGCGATAATAGCTTATATCGGGTGTTTTTATATTTTGAGTTTATCCCTTAAAACGATTCCGATAGGTATTGCTTACGGAATTTGGGCGGGGGTAGGTATCGTGTTGGTTATGCTTGTCGGTTTTTGTTTTTTCAAACAGATTCCGGATTTTGCGGCAATATTGGGAACGATACTTATCATTTCCGGAATAGTAGTTATTAATGTTTTTTCAAAAATGGGGATTCATTAAATTTGTTTTGAATCTGTTTAGACTGGTTCTTAGCTATAATATTATTGCTAAATTTTTTTTTTTTGACATAATAAACCATTTTAGCCTTTTTTAGTCTGTATTTAATATAAATGTAATTCGTTGATTAACCTGTTTCGAATTATTTTGAAACAGTTCTTATTATTCTGCGAAAGTATAGAAAGGTGCTATATTTCATTGTGGCTATTATTTTGTCTAACTGTTAAATATAAATTTATGAGTTCATCAAAACTTTCTTCGGAGACAGAAAGAATTGTCTTTCTCGATTATTTACGGGTATTTGCCATGTTTTTGGTATTTGGCGTTCATGCATCGGAAAGTGTTTATTCCGATGGTACGTTAAATTTTTTATTTAAAAATGAAACTGACAGACTCAGTGTTTCATTTATGAGTAGTTTTTCTCGCTATGGAGTCGATTTGTATGTGATGGCATCCGCGTTTCTTTTATTACCGCTTAAAACTGACAGTAAGACTTTTTTTAAACGCCGTTTTACTCGGGTTGTCATCCCTTTTGTTTTTTGGTTATTGATGTATGCATTTTTGCCCTGTTTATGGGGTGCATGTGATGTCGCACAACTGAAGGATTATCTCGTACAATTATGTGTAAACACGATTCCGCCAGCTAACCATTTGTGGTTTATATATATGCTTATCGGACTTTACATGTTGATGCCAATCTTGTCTCCGTGGCTTAAGCAGGTGAGTCGTAGAGGGGAAGAATGTTTTTTGCTGGTATGGCTATTGACAACGGTAATCTCTTTTATTCATGACCGTTTTGGCTATATGTATGGAGAGATGCCCGGGTATCCTTACGGAATGTTTTATTATTTTTCCGGATTTATCGGATTTTTGGTATTGGCCCATTATATTCGCAATTATGTAAACTGGTCGATGAAAAAAACTCTGATTATTTCTATTCCGTTATTTTTAGCCGGTTATGCTATGTGTGTATATTCTTTTTATAACCGTTCGTTTTATGTCGATTGTGTCGAAGATTTGGAGCACGGCTGGGATAATACCGGTATGGCAACAGTTATGATGGCTATCGGGGCATTTATGTTGATCAAAAAGATTACATATTCTAAAGGGTTTCTTTATAAATTGGTAAAAGATATTTCTCTTAAAAGTTACGGTATGTATTTGGTGCATATGATGTTTCTTCCGTTTATATATGCTTATTTGAGTTCTGTTGTATCAACTCCGTGGACTATATTTCTGTCGGTTTTAATTACTTATGTTGTAAGCTATTTAGCTGTAAAATTAATTTCATTTATTCCGAATAGCAAATATATCATTGGATAAAGGAAAAGGAGAGGGGCAAAATAGTTCCTCTCTTTTTTCTTATGATAATCGATTTTACTTTTTTTAGTATAAAAAATAGTGTTTTTTGTAATCATGAGTATAATAAATAATTCGGGTATAAATAAAAAAAAGAAGAACAAAAGAATCATGTAATTTGCTAAAACCTGAGGACGAGTAAATTAATTACGGAAAAAATTCTTTATATTATATATGTTTTATAACAGAATTATTATCTTTGCACACAAATTAAAAAATCTATTTATTACAACATGGCGAATGTGATAAAGCTAAAAAAAGGCTTGGATATACCTTTGGAAGGAAAGCCGGTCAAAGAGATTGTTGATGCTCCGAGAAGTGAGTATTATGCTCTTATTCCGGATGACTTTCACGGGGTAATTCCTAAGGTAATTGTGAAAGCCGGTGATCATGTAGATGCGGGAACACCGTTGATGTATGATAAAAATCGCCCGGAAGTGAAGTTTGTTTCTCCGGTAAGCGGAGAAGTCGTAGCAGTAAACCGGGGAGAACGACGTAAAGTGCTGGATATAACGATAAAGTCTGATAATGAACAGACTTATGTCGATTTTGGAAAAGTTGATTTGGCGAAACTCTCGGGAGAACAAGTAAAAGAGCTTATTCTCAATGCCGGATTATTTCCATTTATTAAGCAGCGTCCTTATGATATAATCGCCAATCCAGAAGTATCTCCTCGTGATATTTTTGTTTCAGCTTGGGATTCTGCTCCTTTAGCTCCTGACTTTGTTTTTGTATCGAAGGGAGAAGAGAAAAATTTTCAGGCAGGATTGGACGCATTAAAGAAGATGACGACAGGAAAGGTTTATGTCGGTATGTCAGCTCAAAATACAGTTGATATATCTGGAGCAGAAACTGTTCTTTTTGAAGGACCGCATCCTGCCGGGAATGTCGGAGTGCAGATTCAGCATATTGCGCCGATCAACAAAGGTGAAGTCGTTTGGACACTAAGTGCTTTTGACGTATTGTTGATAGGTCGGTTTTTTAATACCGGGAAAGTCGATTTTTCCCGAATCGTTGCCGTAACGGGATCGGAGATTGTTAAACCGATATATGTGCGTACTGTTGCCGGAGCTCGCTTAGACAGTATATTGGGCAACAATGTCAAAAAAAGTAGTTATAATCAACGTTTTATAAGCGGAAATGTCCTTACGGGAGTAAAGGTCGATCCAATGGGATATTTGCGAATGCCTCACAGCCAGTTGACTGTTATACCTGAAGGCGATGATTGTAATGAATTTTTTGGATGGGCGACTCCCGGACTTGATAAGTATAGTGTAAGCCACAGTTATTTTACATGGTTGTTGGGACGGAAAAAAGAGTATGCTTTGGATGCTCGTCTGCATGGTGGTGAACGGGCTATTATTATGTCGGGGGAGTATGATAAGGTGTTCCCGATGGATATTTTACCGGAGTTTCTGATTAAGGCTATTATTGCTTTTGATATTGATAAAATGGAAAATCTCGGTATTTATGAGGTTGCTCCCGAAGATTTTGCCTTATGTGAATTTGTTGACACGTCGAAACTCGAGATTCAGAAAATTATCCGTAACGGACTCGATCAGTTAATGAAAGAGATGAATTAAGCAGACATAAACCTATTTAAATAAAACTCACATTGAAAGCTTTAAGAAATTATATCAATAGAATTAAACCTAATTTTGAACCGGGCGGGAAGTTTTCGATGTTTCAATCTGTTTTTGAAGGGTTTGAAACATTCCTTTTTGTCCCGAATACAACGTCAAAATCAGGTGTGCATATTCATGACAGCATCGATACGAAACGTACAATGACTGTAGTGATCATTGCTTTGCTTCCGGCTCTGTTATTCGGAATGTATAATGTCGGTTATCAACATTATTTGGCGATAGGAGAGTTAGCCCAGACCGGATTTTGGATGACTTTCCTTTTCGGATTTTTAGCCGTACTTCCTAAGATCATCGTTTCTTATGTTGTCGGATTAGGAATCGAATTTGCAGTGGCACAAATGCGGGGACATGAAATTCAGGAAGGTTTTTTGGTTTCGGGGATTCTTATTCCGATGATTGTTCCTATCGACACTCCGTTATGGATGATTGCAGTTGCTACGGCTTTTGCCGTTATTTTTGCTAAGGAAGTGTTTGGTGGAACAGGAATGAACGTATTTAATGTTGCTTTGATTACCCGGGCATTCCTTTTCTTCGCCTATCCGTCCAAGATGTCCGGCGACTCTGTTTTTGTTCGTACTTCCGATACATTCGGTTTAGGGGCTGGTCAAGTTGTAGAAGGTTTTTCCGGAGCAACTCCGTTGGGGCAGGTTGCAACATATACGGCAGCCAATGGTGATCTTACGTTAGTGAATATTTTGGGAGAAAAAATTTCTACTTTAGATTCATTTTTAGGTCTTATTCCCGGCTCTATCGGGGAGACTTCTACGTTGGCTATTTTGATTGGTGCGGCAATTCTTCTTTTTACAGGAATAGCGAATTGGCGGATCATGCTTTCTGTTTTTGTAGGAGGCTTGTTTATGGGATATATCGCGCATCTTTTTGCTTCACCAACATATCCCGGCTCATTCCTTTCACCGTTGGATCATATTTGTCTCGGCGGATTTGCTTTTGCTGCCGTGTTTATGGCTACCGATCCGGTAACAGGAGCACGTACGACATTAGGAAAATATATATACGGTTTTTTGATCGGAGTTATTGCCATAATTATCCGTGTATATAATAATGGTTATCCTGAAGGAGCTATGTTGGCGGTATTGCTGATGAATGTTTTCGCTCCTCTGATCGATTATTTCGTTGTAGAAGCGAATATGAAAAAGAGATTGAAAAGAGCTAAAACTAACGCATAAAAGAGAGAATCATGAACAAGCAGAGTAATGTATATACAATAATATATGCATCGGTGATGGTGATCGTTGTTGCCGCCGTATTAGCTTATACAGCTTTATTGCTGAAAGAACCACAAACTAAAAATGTGGAAATCGATAAGATGAAACAGATCTTGAGTTCTGTGAATATTGCATCCGATGCGACAAATGCTCAAGAATTGTATAAAAAGTATATAGTGAACACGTACGTCATCAATGCTGCCGGAGAAAAAATCGATGGAGTGAATGCGTTTGACGTGAATACGGCTAATCAAGTGAAAAAAACTCCATCGGACAGGGAGTTGCCCGTCTTTGTCTGTAGATTGGAAGATGGTTCTGAAAAATATATCATTCCGATGAATGGCGCCGGATTGTGGGGACCTATCTGGGGATATGTTTCCGTCAATAAAGATGGAAATACTATTTATGGAGCTTATTTTGCTCATCAGGGTGAAACTCCGGGGTTAGGTGCTGAGATTGAGAAACCGATGTTTTCAGATCAGTATAAAGGGAAGCACTTATTTATTAACGGTGAATTTAAATCGGTTGCCGTAGAGAAAAAAGGACAGAAACCTGTCGATGGGGCTGAATATGTAGATGCTATCTCAGGGGGAACGATTACAAGTAAGGGTGTACAAGATATGATGAAAAACAGTCTTGAACCGTACCAGAATTTTTTTAAGTCATTAAAATAATCGGAGAAATAAGATATGTTATCCAAGAAAAATAAAGAAGTCCTTTTAGGCCCGCTCTCCAAAAACAACCCGGTCATTGTACAGATACTGGGTATCTGTTCGGCTTTGGCTGTAACGGCAAAATTGGAGCCGGCTTTTGTTATGGCAATTTCTGTAACGGCTGTTGTCGCTTTTGCCAATGTGATAATCTCATTGTTACGCAATACGATTCCTAACAGTATTCGTATTATTGTTCAATTGGTCGTTGTCGCTGCGTTGGTGATCATTGTCGATCAGGTGCTGAAGGCTTATGCTTATGATGTAAGCAAACAGCTTTCGGTGTTTGTTGGATTAATTATAACTAACTGTATATTAATGGGGCGTCTTGAAGCGTTTGCGTTAGGGCATGGCCCATGGGAATCTTTTCTTGACGGAATAGGTAATGGTGTAGGTTATGGTTTGATTCTTGTTATTGTAGCTTTTTTCCGTGAGTTGTTAGGCTCTGGCACTCTTTGGGGATATCAGGTCGTACCTGACATATTCTATAAATGGGGTTATGAAAATAACGGGTTGATGATATTGCCTCCGATGGCATTGATTACGGTAGCATGTATTATTTGGGTACACCGTTCCCGGAATAAAGATTTGCAGGAGAAGTAACACATAATTAATGCAGTAGAAAATGGAAAATTTGAACTTATTTATTCGGTCTATATTCATAGACAATATGATATTCGCCTACTTTTTAGGTATGTGTTCTTATCTGGCAGTTTCTAAAAATGTGAAAACGGCGATAGGTCTGGGCATTGCAGTGACATTTGTTCTGACGATAACCCTTCCTGTGAATTATTTGCTCGAGAACTATATTTTGAAATCAGGTGCTCTTTCTTGGTTGGGAGTGGAGTATAAAGATGTCGATCTGAGTTTTTTAAGTCTGATTCTTTTTATTGCGGTAATAGCATCGATGACTCAATTGGTGGAAATGGTCGTTGAAAAGTACTCGCCTTCTTTATATGCTTCGTTAGGAATATTTTTGCCGTTGATTGCAGTGAATTGTGCAATTTTGGGAGGATCGTTATTTATGCAACAGCGAGAATTCCCGAATGTCGGTACGGCTACCGTGTATGGCATCGGTTCTGGTATCGGGTGGATGCTTGCAATTGTGGGCATTGCTGCAATTCGTGAAAAACTGGCATACTCGAATGTTCCGGCTCCTCTTCGGGGTATTGGCATTACTTTTATTGTAACCGGACTGATGGGGATTGCTTTCATGAGTTTTTTGGGGATAAAACTTTAATTGTATTCTAAAATTATAAACGATGATTGAATTAATGATGAGTAATCTCACTATATTGGCGGCAGTTGTAATCTTTTTGATATTGACTCTTTTACTTGTCGCAATATTATTGCTTGCCAAAGCTAAGTTGACTCCTTCCGGAGAATTGAAGATACGTATCAACGGAGAGCGGGAGGTAACTACTCCTGCCGGTTCTACGTTATTATCTTCTTTGGCTGCAAACAAAATATTTTTACCTTCAGCTTGTGGCGGTGGCGGCAGTTGCGGAATGTGTCGTTGTCAAGTAGAAGAAGGCGGTGGAGAAATCCTTCCTACCGAGGTAGGCTTTTTTACCCGAAAACAGATTAAAGATCATTATCGCTTGGCATGTCAAGTAAAAGTGAAAAATGATTTGGAAATAAAAATACCGCAATCTGTATTGGGTATCAAGAAATGGGAATGTGAAGTCGTTTCGAATAACAATGTGGCATCCTTTATTAAGGAGTTTGTTGTTCGTCTGCCTGAAGGAGAAACATTGAATTTTCAGCCCGGTAGTTATATTCAGATTGATGTTCCTAAATACGATATTAAGTTTACGGATATGGATATTGATGACAAATATCGTGATGAATGGGATAAATTTAAAATGTGGGGATTAGTTTGTAAAAATGATGAGGAAACTTATCGGGCTTACTCTATGGCGAATCATCCGGCAGAGGGCAATATTGTTATGCTGAATATTCGTATTGCGACGCCGCCGTTTGATCGAAATACCGGGACATGGGCGGCTGGTATTAAACCGGGTATTTGTTCGTCTTACATCTTTTCGCGTAAACCCGGAGATAAAGTTACGGTTTCAGGACCTTATGGTGAATTCCATATTTTGAATACAAAGAGAGAAATGTTGTATATCGGTGGAGGGGCAGGTATGGCTCCATTGCGTTCACATTTGCTGCATCTGTTTAAGACATTGAAGACAACGGATCGCAAGATATCATATTGGTATGGAGCTCGTTCTCGTCGTGAAATTTTTTATGAAGAAGATTTCAGAGCTATCGAACGTGATTTCCCGAACTTCTCTTTCCATATCGCTTTGTCCGACCCTCAGCCTGAAGACAATTGGACAGGGTATACCGGTTTTATTCATCAGGTTATTTATGATCATTATTTGAAAGATCATGATGCTCCTGAAGATATTGAATATTACATGTGTGGTCCTGGACCTATGGCTAATGCTGTGAAAAAAATGTTATGGGACTTAGGAGTTCCTCGAGAAATGTTGATGTATGATGATTTTGGCGCGTAATTATAAATGAAATATATCGGATACCCGGAGGTTTGCTTCGGGTATTTTTTTGTGTTTGTCTTATGTCGTTAAATTCAAATTTTGACCGAATAGGGGTGATAGACAAAAGAATTATTTAAAAAGTCGGAAAGCCCCTTTTTGTTATTTATAGTTTAAAAGTAAAAGGTGTGAAATTATCCTTATGCTTTGATAGAAAAAAGAAATAACCTCAGGTTTATTGAATGATATTTTATTAAAGACTTGCAAATTGTATGTTAAGAAACAAAGAGCAGAGGGAATGGCCTCTTATTAAGGGCAGTTTAAGAGCTACACGGACAAAGTTTGAGAAAAATCCATGTGAATAGTCAGTTCTCTTTTCGATAAGGGATAAAAAGGGTGTGTGATGGTATTGAACTTATGCCAATAGATTCGAAAATTGTATTAACAGTATTGCAACCAAACGACACTCCTGCCCCTTTCAATAAGAGAACTTACTGATAACCGTCAACAACATTGTTATAGGCTGTAAGAAAACGCAAAAATAATCCGATAACGTTTTTCTTATTAAAAAATTTAAACTGACTCTAAGAAGATATGCCTTGTCGAAGACTATTTTTTCACTTGTAATGCAGATAATATTTTAGAAAAAATTTCAGTATTGTCCTGTACTCCTCTGAATAATTGAGCTTGTGGCCCGTATGCATATACCGGAACCATAATAGGACTATGTCCGCTGGTTGCGAAATGAGCTTTAATAGATCCTTTTTCTATGTTTCCATTACTTAAAGACATGCCACCGGTTTCATGATCTGCTGTAATGATAACTAAAGTTTCTCCATTTTTATCGGCGAACTTTAAAGCTTCTTCTACAGCTTTATCAAAATCGAGAACTTCTCGGATCACATTTTCAATAACATTATTATGACTTGCCCAGTCGATTTGTGCTCCCTCTACCATCAGGAAAAATCCTTTTTTTGATTTGTTAGATAAGAATTTGATAGCTTGGGCCGTTGTTTCTTTAAGATAGTTCGGGTTACGGCCTTCGCTGATGAATTTGGCATTCATGTCATCACATATCAAGGCGATTTTTTCTGCTTCCATTGATAAGGGTAGATTTTTATAATCATGCAGTACTTTAAAATTTTTCTTTTTTAGTGCGTCTAATTTTTCTGTATTGTTTTTTTCAAAATCTTTTACACTACTTCCGGCAATGAATAATGCTTTAGTATTGACCAAATCTTCTAATATCTCTTTAGTCATATTTCGCTTGATCTGATGTGCGTAAAATGCCGATGGCGTAGCACCTGTTATTTTATCGGTAGTTACAATTCCTGTTGCATATCCGAGAGGGGACAAAATTTCTGTCATGTTCGGTAACTTATTGCCTAAAGAATCTACACCAATACATCCGTTTTTAGTTTTTTCCCCTGTTGCGTATGCTGTTCCTGAAGCTGCAGAATCAGTAATGAAATCACTGAGAGAGAATGTTTTTATTAAACCGATGTTTTTCAAATTAAAGATTGTCAATGTATTGTGATTTGCATACATTCCGGCCGATGCTTGAGCTAATCCCATGCCGTCTCCTATCAGTAAAATAACATTCTTAACAGGTTTATTTAAGCCGTCATTTTTATAATTGGGCTTATAATCTGTGTGAAATTCTGTATTTTGGTATGAAGATGGAGCTTGTACCTTTTTTTTATTTTGTGAAAAAGCTATAGTTACAACAGAAAAAATGAATAAGAAAGAGAAAATTATATTTTTCATAATGGGTTAATTAAAAGTTTTTATTTTGATTAAAGCAAAGTTAATAAGTATGCACAAGTTTATTATTAAAGTGCTGTTAAATATTTATTACAGATAGATTAAAATCTATATAATGCTGGAGAATTGTTATTTATGTGTTAGAAAAAGAAGATAATATCTTTATCTTTCTCTATATTTGTGTATTTATTTAAGGATTGGTAAATTAAAATAGATTCATGAACCGAAAAATATTCTTTTCTCTATTAGTCGGTATTTCGGTAATAGCCGAGACCGCTTTTGCTCAGATTTCCGGGGGTATAGATGATGCAATGATGCAGGAAATAAAAAATGCTTATAAAGATACATCGGCAGATAGGGCTATACGTAATGCACTAAAAGATAATAGTGTACAGAAATTGGCTGTAAGTGCAAATCAACCGGATATTGTAGATGGATATTTTTCAAATCGTGTATTTTCCCGTGGAGTTACTGATCAAAAAGCATCGGGGCGGTGTTGGCTATTTACCGGATTGAATGTATTTCGGGCGAAGATGATAGATAAATATAAATTACCGGAATTTGAGTTTTCCCAGAATTATAATTTTTTTTACGATCAGTTGGAGAAGGCTAATTTGTTTCTTCAAGGAGTTATCGATACACGTCAGAAGCCGATGTCTGATCAAATGGTCGAATGGTTGTTTAAGAATCCGTTGAGTGATGGAGGACAGTTTACCGGAATATCTGATATTATAGGTAAATATGGAGTTGTTCCGAAAGAAGTTATGAATGAAACATTTGCCAGCAATAATACTTCGCAAATGGCTTCTCTGCTGAAACTTAAATTACGGGAATATGGTTTGCAACTTCGTGAATTACCTGTTCAGACAGATATGGAGGATATAAAAAGAATAAAAACTGAGATGTTGGGCACTATGTATCGAATGTTAGTGTTAAATCTCGGAGAACCGCCGCTTGAGTTTACTTGGACAAGAAAAGATATAAATGGAAAACCGGTGGAGACTAAACAATATACGCCGAAGTCATTTTATAATGAATATATAGGAAAAGATTTGACAAACGGTTATGTTATGTTAATGAATGACCCGACACGGGAATATTATAAGTTGTATGAAATAGATTATGACCGTCACATGTATGATGGTTATAATTGGAGATATGTAAATCTTCCAGTAGAAGATATAAAGAAAATGGCGATAGCATCTATAAAAGATAGTACGGCAATGTATTTTTCTTGTGATGTGACAAAGTTTTTAAATCGGGATAAAGGAACTTTGGATTTGAATAATTATGATTATGAATCATTGATGGGTACTACTTTCGGAATGAATAAAAAACAGCGTGTGCAATCTTTTGCGAGCGGCTCTTCACATGCGATGACTTTAGTTGCCGTAGATCTGGATGATTCGGGGAACCCGATAAAATGGTTATTGGAAAATAGTTGGGGGGCAACTAATGGATATAAAGGACATTTGATAATGACTGATCGTTGGTTTGATGAGTATATGTTCCGCCTTGTTGTAGAAAAAAAATATGTTCCTAAGAAAATATTGAATATTCTGAGTCAAACTCCGGTACGTTTACCGGCTTGGAATCCGATGTTTGCTCCAGAAAAGTAATGAACTGTGTGAATATGGATACGATTCGTTGGGGAATTATAGGTTGTGGAGATGTCTGTGAAAAGAAAAGCGGACCGGCATTTTATAAAATAGAGCATTCTGAGCTGAACGCTGTAATGAGGCGGGATGCTGTAAAGGTCAAGGATTTTGCTCTCAGGCATCATGTTCAGAAATATTATACCGATGTTCAGGATATAATTTCTGATCCGGATATAGATGCGATATATGTCGCTACACCGCCGAATACGCATAAAGAATATTCTATAAAGGCAATGCGTGCAGGCAAGCCCGTGTATGTGGAGAAACCGATGGCGATGAGTTATGAAGAATGCCGTGAAATGATCGTGGTCGCTCGAGAAACCGGACAAAAGCTTTTTCCTGCGTTTTATCGTCGTGCATTACCATATTTTATTCAAATAAAGTCTTTATTATAAAAGCAAGCTATCGGGGATATTCTTTTGGTTACAGTTTCTCTTAATAAGACTCCGTTAGAGTCGGATCTCATTCCGGATAAACACTCTTGGCGAGTAGATCGGCAAATTGCAGGTGAAGGATATTTTTATGATCTGGCTCCTCATACGTTCGATATTCTCGATTTTCTTTTGGGGGAGATTGTGGATGCAAAAGGTTTCTCCGCTAATCTTGCTGGTTTTTATGATGTGAAAGATACTTTTTCTGCTTCTTTTTATTTTAAGTCGGGAATAATAGGTTCAGGGCATTGGTGCTTTGCCGTTGCCTCGAATATGGAACGGGATATAGTAGAAATCATCGGTACGAAAGGGAAAATTGTTTTTGCAACATTTTCTTTTGCACCTATACGGTTAGAAACAGATTCTGGTGCCAAAGTTTTTGAGTTTATTCTTCCGGAGCATATCGAACAACCTTTGATTCAGAAAGTTGTAGATGAATTAAGGGGAGTCGGTAGTTCTCCTTCGACAGATGAAAGCGGAGCACGTACCGCTAGGGTGATGGATTGGATTTTAAAAGGAAAATGATGTCCTGATTAAAAGATCGGGACTATTGTTTTTTCTGTACTATTATCGTTTGACAATAAGTATAAATACGGTTGAGAAGTTGCTGAAAGATATATGCGATTAAAATACTTGTCAACAAATATAAGATTCCGATTGGTACTCCTAGATTTTGTTCTACGATTTTGACAAATACGGAGAGCGGTATTAGCGGTATTATGACTTTCCAGAAACGTAATATTCTTTTCCAGATGAAATGTATTTTTTCTGCATTGGGAAATTCTTTAGAAGAATATTTAATCGTTAATCCATATCCGCTGAGAAATATAAATAAGGCGACTCCATAATGTCCGAAAAAAGAAAAAAAGTCGGTAAAGAGAGATGTGATACTTATGGTTGAGAAAGAATCTATAACAGTTTTAAAGTAATAATTGGTATTTTCGATGTTGAAAGAAAACTCATTTTCAATAGGGGCTTGGGGTAATACATGATAAAAGTTATGTAAAACAATCAAAAGAATTGCCATCCCTTTGAATCGATTTGTGTCGTTGTATGATATAGGAGAAATAAGCATTTGTAATGTATTATATAAGGTTAAGAAAAGAAAAGCATGAAAAAATTGTTTTTTCATGCTTTTAATAGAAGTGACCCCGACAGGACTCAAACCTGTGACCTTCAGAACCGGAATCTGACGTTCTATTCACTAAACTACGGGGCCAAATGCGTGGCAAAAGTAAGAAATATTTGTAGCTTTGCAAAAAGTTTTTACGAAAAGTTTTTAATGCCTATGGATGTTCGTATAGAGAAAAGTTGGAAAGACCGGTTGCAGAATGAATTTGATAAACCGTACTTCGAGCAGCTTACTGATTTTGTTCGTCATGAGTATAGAACGTCAACTGTATATCCTCCTGGAAATCAAATGTTCAGAGCTTTTGATATCTGTCCTTTTGATAAGGTAAAAGTTGTTATTTTAGGGCAAGATCCTTATCATGAACCGCGTCAGGCGCATGGGTTATGTTTTTCGGTGAACGATGGTATTCCTTTTCCGCCTTCTCTTCTTAATATTTTTAAAGAGATTGAGTCTGATCTTGGTATTCCTATGCCCAAAAGCGGAGATTTGACTCGTTGGGCTGATCAAGGTGTTTTGCTTTTAAATGCAACGTTAACAGTGAGAGCGCATCAAGCAGGCTCTCATCAGAATAAGGGTTGGGAACAATTTACGGATGCAGTTATTCATCGATTGGCAGAAGAACGGGAGCACCTTGTCTTTATTTTGTGGGGATCATATGCACAGCGTAAAGGGGATTTTATCGATCGTTCGAAGCATTTGGTTTTAAAATCTCCTCACCCGTCTCCTTTGTCTGCACATAGAGGTTTTTTCGGCAATGGGCATTTTAGTAAGGCAAATGCGTATTTAAAAGAGTATGGAATAGAGCCTATTCAATGGTAATAGAAACAGAGTAGAGATGGATATAAATATAGAAGAACGGGTGCAGAAAGCCGTAGATCTTTTTAAGAGCGGGTATAATTGTTCTCAATCGGTTTTTCTCGCTTACAATGATCTTTTTGCTATTGAAGATACTTTGGCCGCTACATTGTTAGCTCCATTGGGTGGAGGTATGGGACGTCTGAGAGAGGTTTGTGGTGCTGTTTCGGCATCTTTTATGATAATCGGTCTTAAATATCCTGCGAATGATCCGAATGATAAGCCTGCAAAAACCCGTAATTATACTGCAGTTCAGGAACTGGCTGCTGAGTTCAGGAAGAAAAACGGATCGATTGTTTGCCGGGAGTTATTAGGTTTAGTTCAAAAACAGGATGACCCTGTGCCTTCAGATCGTACCGAAGCGTATTATAAGCGTCGTCCTTGTGCCGATTATGTGGCAGTTGCAGCGCGTATTGTCGGGGAGAAATTAAAGAGTGAATAGCGGATATAACTAAAGAATAAATGCACCTGGATTATAAAGTTACATTATTGTCCTTGGTGCATTTTTATTATTATAAATTATTATGATGCCTATGGTCTTGTATTGATTTTTGGTGTTCTTTCCATGTATTATATTGCTCTTCAGTTAGTATTTTTCTAAGTTTTTTTTCTCTTTTCTGAGCCTCTTTTTTCGATTTCGTAGGGTCTAATGGTTCGGGATGATGTCTCATCGGATCTTTTCCGTTAAAAGAATATCTCATAGGGGGACGATCGGGAAATGTTTCCTGATTTCTTCCATGCATAGGGGGAGGCATTATCCCTTGTCTGTCCTTTCTTTGGTCATCAATCGATTTGGCCTCTTTCAAATTTAGTTTAAATATTTTTTTGAATTGTTTTTCCGACAGTTGCAGAAGTTTGTCCATCTGTTCCGTCTTTTTCCGAGCTGTTAATTCCGGTGATAGTTGTTCCTTTGGAAAGTCTCTTTTCTCAAATGTTTGAGCTGCGGTATCGGTTATGATGTTACAGCAAAGCAATCCGAATAGTGTAAATAGAATTTTGTGATTCATCTTATTTATATGTTTTGAGTTCGTCCGTGAAAATATTTCTCTTTAAGTATTTTGACAACATAAATAGATGTAAGCGGCTTTTTTATAGATAAAATATTTGTTTGTTTTTTATAGAGGGTGTATCAAAATTGAGAAGATTTGATACATCCTCTTTTTCCCTTTGTTAA